>Ga0210398_10004873_pt1 | contig 12533 bp, 13 predicted proteins | sample IncBWC4OmetaG_FD_161047 | JGI IMG/M metagenome (GOLD analysis project Ga0210398, IMG submission 161047) | Forest soil microbial communities from Barre Woods Harvard Forest LTER site, Petersham, Massachusetts, United States - Inc-BW-C-4-O | ecosystem: Environmental > Terrestrial > Soil >... | reverse complement strand
GCCCGTGCACTGCCCCTTCCGTCAGGTCCAGCGCGTAGGAAAGAGCGGAGATGATCTCCGAAAGCGAGATGGAGCCGTCTACGTCCTGTGCATCCCGCCGAAACGACGCTGAAGTCTGGACCATGTGAATCTTCCCTCCCCGTGACGCCAAACGGAGTAACCGTGGTGGCTGCGAGGCGGGATGACGCGGCGTGCCTGCGCTACTCACGGTGACTATATCGTCATGAGTAGCGGCTGAAAATGACCGAAAAGATGCACGAAAGTAATGGAAATATCCGTATTCAGGCGAATCTGAAAGACGTTCGGGCATTCAGTTGCCCTACCTTGTGCCTGTCCGTTCGACCGGCGCGATTGACGTAACCGGGGTACACATGGCCGGGAGCACGAAGAAGGCGCTGCACGGATGGAAGATCATAGGAGTAGAGCCACAATAACAAAATCCGACTAGCTAATTTTAGTAACGTCGCTAACGCAGAAAAGACGGCAAGGCTGACCTGTTGCGTCAACCCTGTCGTCTTAATCTTGAAAAAGTTTATTCGCCCTTCTTGACTGGTACTTCACTGCCCAAATCCGCCATCGTCGTCCGCAGATACTTGTGCGGATTCACCGGCGTATTGCGGATGCGAACCTCATAGTGCAGGTGCGAGCCTGTGGTGCGTCCGCTGTGCCCAACATAGCCGATCACTTGGCCACGTACTACCGTCTGCCCCGCAATGCAGGCGAAGCCGGACATATGTCCGTAGACCGTCTCCACCCCATGACCGTGGTCAAGCACAACCTCACGGCCGTAACCGTTGGACATCTGGGCCGCCAGCACAACGCCGTCGCCGGTCGCGCGAATGGGAACGCCGTTCGGCGCAGAGATATCGATGCCCGTGTGGAACTCGCCTTCGCCGTTTCCGAGCACCGGATCTTCGCGCTCTCCGAAACTGCTCGTGATGGGCCCCATAATCGGCCATAGTGTCGGGATATACGACGCAACATCCCCGCCGCCGAAGCCAGTTCCCAGGAAATCATTCGGGGAGTAGCCCCGAGCGCCAAAGTTTGAGAGAGGCCGTGTCACCGTGCCGCTCATCGCCGTATTGCGCAAAGCGTTAAAGGCGTCGATCGACTTGTAGTAGCTCTCCTCAGAAGGATCGCCCGATCCCGCCAGTGCAGCCGTAGCCACATCGGCAGACTTGCCGTGAGGCTTGTCGGTGAGCTTGGCCATCGGCAGCGCCAACTTGCTTGTCGTCAGACCGTACAACGCGGAAACCTCGCTCGCCAACGAACCTAGCGAAGCCGCCTGGATGTCCTTCTCGTGCGCCGCTTTCTCGAGATGCGCATAGTCCTTCTGGAGCGAGTCGTGGTCCTGACGCAATTGGTTGAATCGCGCGGTCTTGATCAGCATTCGCGAGTACGAACCGGCCAGTCCGGTGATCGTAAACATGCCGATAGCCGCTGCAGCTACGAAAAGATAAGCATAGTGAAGGGGAACTGGGACCTTGTTCAGGTGGCCGTCTTCGTCGCGGCTGACGAGCATGATGTAGTAACGCTTTTTCAGCTTCAAGCAGAAACCTTGGCCCAGATTTTGACCGCGAAGCAAAACCGCGGCGCGGAGAGATCTGCAATCACTGAAATCAACCGAGGCAAATGAGGTTCACCAATCGTCATTTCAACTTGCAATCTCTCTTGAGCGTCCTTTGTGAGGGTAACAAACTGGGTACCCTCGTGCAACAGACTGTCACCAACGGGTCACCGTGTAACTACCACGAAAGTGCCACCCGCCCTCCACCATTTATGCTTCTTCATAAGATGACAAAAACCCGCACGGCGTTGGGAGAGGTTGGCCTGATCGAGCAGATTCGCCGCGATTTCACCGCCAGCAGCAAAGCCGTCCCACTCGGCATCGGCGACGATTGCGCGATTCTGCGTCCTCCGCCGGGTAGTGAAGTGCTTGTCACCACCGACTTTACGCTCGAAGGCCGGCACTTCCTTCGGGATCTGCATCCTCCTGAGTCGGTCGGCCATCGCTGTCTAGCCCGCGGCCTGAGCGACCTCGCCGCCATGGGCGGGACACCGCTCGCGGCCTTTCTTTCCCTTGCTCTGCCCCCATCAATGCTGGCGACCTCCGCAGGCCGCGACTGGGTCCAACGCTTCTTCAGCGGACTGCGCGCGCTGGCCGAGATGCACCGCGTACCCCTTGCAGGAGGTGATACCGCGGAATCGCCCAACGGGAACAACGGTCTCATCCTCGCAGACATCGTTCTCGTCGGTACCGCCCCAAAAGGCGAAGCCCTTCGCCGTTCCGGTGCCGTCGCCGGCGATGCCTTGTACGTAACCGGACAGCTCGGCGGCGCAGCAGCGGAGCTAGCAATGATGCTGAAGCGGCACAGGCGCATCCTCTCAATGGCAACCACCGAGAACCATCCGCAATTGTCCCCTGAGCCGCGCCTCGACGTCGGTGAATCCCTGGTCCGCCGCGAACTGGCGACCGCATGCCTGGATATAAGCGATGGCCTCTCGACCGACCTTTACCATCTCTGCCGCGCCTCTGACGTATGTGCAGAGATCGAGCAGGCGGCGCTCCCGATCCATCCGCTCGCTCGCAAACTAGGAGCAAAAGCTGCATTGCGGGCTGCGCTGCATGGCGGAGAAGACTACGAATTGCTGTTCTCAGCGCCAGCCTCCGTTCTGATGCCAACCTCGCTCGCAGGCGTCCCCGTCACGCGAATCGGAAGCCTTAAGAAAAAGCGTTCCGGTCGCCCTTTGATCACCATGATTGCACCGAACGGCACTCACGAAGAGTTGAAGTCGGGCGGATGGGAGCACTTTTCGGGTACTCTGAAGGGCCGTAAGAAACGGCTGCAATAACCCTGCTACCATCAATCGGTTCGGCTCTCAAGCCAACCTCTCAAAACCTATGCGCGACGCCACAAAAATCATCCGTTCCACGCTGACTCGAGCCGTTTCCGGCGAGCCGCTGCATTCCGGCCCTGTCTTCGCCGCTCCGTACCATACGCAGGGCGATCCCGCAGATACCGTTTATACCTATGCCCGGTCGCACAATCCCACCTGGACTTCGCTCGAAAAAGCCATCGGCCAGATGGAATCAGGCGAAGGCTACCGCGCGACCGCTCTGGTCTTTGCCTCCGGAATGGCGGCGTGTGCCGCAGTCTTTGGAACGGTTCTACGGCCCGGCGACGTCGCCGTTCTCCCCTCGAATGCCTACTACACCGCCCGCGTCCTGATGCAGGAGTACTTCGCAGAAATGGGAGTCGTGCTGCGCATGGCACCCACGGCAAACAACGCACAGGCAGAACTGCTTGATGGTGCCCGTTTGCTTTGGCTCGAGTCGCCAAGCAACCCGGGCATGGAGATCTGCGATATTGCCATGCTCAGTGAAGCAGCGCATCGTGCAGGTGCGTTAGTCGCGGTCGACAACACAACACCGACACCGCTTGGTCAGCTTCCACTTGCCCTCGGTGCGGATTTTTCTGTCGCATCGGACACAAAATCGATGACCGGACACAGCGATCTCCTGCTCGGCCATGTAGCCGTGCGAGATCTCGAGTTACGCGCACAGATCGATCAGTGGCGGACCCTGACCGGCGCCGCCCTCGGCCCAATGGAGGCATGGCTGGCGCTACGTTCTATCGCGACCCTGCCCCTGCGGCTCGAACGCTCCTGCCAAAACGCACAACGCATCGCAGAGTTTCTCACCACCCGCAAGGAAGTCGTCGGAGTGTTCTATCCCGGACTGGCAAATCATCCCGGCCACGCGATCGCCAAAAAGCAGATGCGCTACTTCGGAGCCGTGCTGAGTTTCATCTTGAGCGACAAATCAGCCGCCGAAACCTTCCTATCCAGGTCAAAGTTGTTGACCGAGGCCACCAGCTTCGGCGGCGTGTCGACAACAGCCGAACGCCGCGCTCGCTGGGGCGGCGACGCCATCGCCGAGGGTTTCATCCGCATGAGCGTAGGGTGCGAGGCAGTCGAAGACCTGATCGAAGACATGAGCCAGGCGCTGGGTGCCATTCGATGATTGCTCGACCCTATTGGATTACCGCACAGTTAGCGATCGTCCCTAGGCCTAGAGGCGAGGATTGGCTCGATGATGAGATGTTGGCTCTGCGAGAAGCTGGTATTGACGTCGTGGTGTCGATGCTCGAAAAGGACGAAGCTCGAATGTTAGGCCTGGAACGAGAAGCTATCTCTGCTAAAGTGGCGAGCCTTGGTTTCGTCAACTTTCCCATCCCCGACCGAGGAACTCCGCCTGAAAAAGCCACATTTGAAAATTTTCTCGAAAATATCGAGTACTTTCTAGGCAACGGCAAACGGGTGGGTATTCACTGCCGCGCCTCGATAGGTCGGTCCTCTGTCACTGCTGCGGGCTTGTTGATTCGGTCAGGCGTGCCGGCAGAGGATGCGTGGCTACAAATCTCCATATCGCGCGACTGTCTAGTTCCAGATACAGAGGAACAACGTGAATGGGTGGATCGCCACATAACTGCAACCTCATGACGACCACGCTGGAGTTTTCGCGCAGTTGGAGCGCCGAGGTCCTGAAAACCCCTCCGCTGATCGCACCTGCGCGCCAATTCACCTACCCGCGGCAAATTGCCGGAGAAGAGGACGCGCTCGTACGCGGCGCGCTGCAGTTGCTCGTTCATCCGGCGATCGATGGGACGTTTCTGGCGACCTGCGCTCTCGGCTTTACGAATCCTGCAATGCCCACCGGCGTCTTCGCCTGCCCGAATCCTCACCAGATGTGCGCAGTCGCCGGCGGTTACGCCTACGTAATCGATACCGCCCATCCCGCGCATTGCACGCATATCGCCTTGAAACCGGTGGTGGAGATAAGAGCTCTTGTGGCCCCGGGACTGCTATTGTTCGTCGGCTTTCACTCGATCGTGGCATGGGGACGGAACGGCATCGCGTGGGAGTCGGCGAGGCTGAGCTGGGAGGGCGTACGCATCACCAGCATCGACGGCAACATGCTGCACGGCGCTGGATGGAACATGGTCACAGATCGTGAGGTTGCCTTCTCGCTCGATCTCGTCACCGGCCAGCATCAGGGCGGCGGCTTCAATTCGCCGCAAGAGAAAAAAAGCTGAGCGCAGCATCGCCCTGCTTCAGGTATCGAGTCTGTTCAAGCGAGCCGTAGCGCTGGTCGAGTTTGACCTTGCTGCTGTGCTCGGCGACAACGATCGCATCCGGACCGAGCATTGCCCGTCCGCGAACACTGCCAAAAAAATGAAGTGTGCCGGAGTATTCGTCCTTCGCCTCATAAGGTGGATCGAGGTAGACGAGGTCAGCCGGCTGGTTCAACTTGCCGAGTTGCTGCAATAAGGCTCCGACGCCGCGATCCTCCAACGTAAAACCTCGGAGAATCTTCAACGCAGAAAGATTTTGTCGCAACGAAGTCAGCGCAGCCTCGGAATTCTCCGCAAACCAGACATGCTCCGCTCCGCGGCTTATCGCTTCAATTCCTACCGCTCCTGTACCCGCGTAAAGATCGACGAAACGGCACCCATCAAGCCGCGACGCAAGAATATTGAAGAGCGCCTCACGTAGCCGATCGCTCGTAGGGCGGGTTTTCATGCCGCGTGGAGCGGAGAGCTGGCGGGAGCGGTAGGTACCGGCGATAACACGCATCTTTGGACATGGTATTCCGGAGCCGTGCGGAATGGCAGACCGCAGCGCATACAATGGTAGGCATGCGTGGGTGGTCTTTTCCGATCGGCAGAATCCTCGGCGTGGATGTTCGCATCCACACCTTCTTCCTGCTTCTCCTAGGGTTGTCGATCAGCTACGCCTCAATGACAGGTGCGACCGGCGGCCGGGGTTTCGCCCTGTGGCTGCTGCTTGTCCTCGCCGTCATCGTGCGCGAAATTGTCCGCGCGCTCGGCGCAGCATGGTTCGGGCTGGAGCTGCGCAGCATGCTTTTGCTCCCGACGGGCGCCCTGTTCAGCTACGCAACCCCCGAGGCCAACGAATTGGCAGCAACTCCCGGGATGCAGAAGCGCATGGGTGTTATCGGACCGATAACGAACATCATCTTCGGCCTGATGCTGGCCGCGATCGCACTGACGTTCTCGCCCGAAGTCAATCTCCACGAGCGGCCGTGGCTGTCGCCCTCTCACCTCCTCCGAGCGGCGGTGTGGATCAATCTGCTGCTGGGCCTTTTGAACTTGCTGCCGGCCTCCCCCCTCGACGGAGGCCGCGTCTTTCGCGGCGAGTTTGCCAAAATGAAAGGCGGAATCAAGGGCGCGCGTGCCGCGTCCGGCCTCGGTCAGGCCATCGCCATCGCGCTGATGATCACCGGCTTCCTGATGCCAAATATCTGGCTAATCATGCTCGGCGGATTTGTCCTCATCGGCGCGCACATGGAAGACCAGGGCATGCTGCTCCAAACTGACGTCGACGCCGTGCGCATGCGTGATGTCATGTTGACCGAGTTCAGCATGCTCTCCGCATCCGACACGCTCGAGGACGCTCTGCAACGCTCCGTCCACACCCTCCAGGATGTCTTCCCCGTAGTCCGGGGAGCCAATCTCGTAGGCGCAGTCTCACGGCAAAGCATCGTCGAAGCGCTTCACGCCGACGGGAACGGCTACGTTCAGGGCGTCATGACGCGCTCCTTCCAGACCGCACAGCCGGACGACTCCCTGGTGAAGACCCTGCGCCGCATCATGGCCGGTCAGGGCGCACAGATGGTTCCGGTGCTTGAAGGCGACCGCATCGTCGGCATCATCACTCCGCAGAATCTCGCCCACTCCATGGGCCTACTGAACCAGCGCCGCAAGATGCGGCCCCAGGAATAATGTCCGCCGAAAAAAGCCCAGACAAGCCGCTCGCTCCGGGGCTGTACCTCGTAGCAACCCCCATCGGCAATCTTGAAGACATCACCCTGCGAGCCTTGCGCGTACTCCGCTGCGTGGACCGCATCGCCTGCGAAGACACGCGCCAGACACAAAAGCTGCTGAACCACTTCGAAATCCAAACCCCAACCGTCAGCTACCACATGCACAACGAGTCGTTTCGCACCGAAGAGCTGACCGCAGAGCTGAAAGAAGGCGCTCGCATTGCCATCGTAAGCGATGCCGGCACGCCAGGAATCGCCGACCCCGGCGGACAGATTGCCTCCGCGGCCATCGCCGCCGGCATTGATGTCTTCCCCATCCCCGGCGCAAACGCCGCAATTAGCGGGCTAATCGCAAGCGGTCTGCCAACCGACCGATTCACCTTCCACGGCTTTCTTCCGGCCAAGGCAGGCCAGCGAAAAACTGCGCTCGAAGATCTCGCTCGCGGCGACATTACCCACGTCTTCTACGAAGCACCGCACCGCATTCTCGACACCCTAGCAGACATTGAAGCGGTCTTCGGCGCCGCCGAGCACGTAGTTCTCGCCAGAGAGCTGACGAAAATCCACGAAGAGTTCCTCCGCGGTCCAGTCGGCGAACTGTACTCCCAACTAGCCGCCCGCCCTACCGTTCGCGGCGAGATCGTACTCATGCTGGCACCATCTCCGGCCGAAGCCTCTTCAGCAAAAAATCGAAGCCTCGCAGACGAAGTAGCCACCTCGATGAGATCAGAAGGAATCAGCGAAATGGACGCGCTCAAGCGGATCGCCCGCGAACGAGGCATCAGCAAGAGCGAAGCCTACCGTGAGCTGCAGCGCGAACAAAACCGCCGCCGCTGACTACTCTCGGCCCTTCACCCGATCGTAGTTGTACACATTGCTCGTCGTCCCCAGAGCCTCGTTGTACAACGTCGTCGCCCCAATCGCCTCATTCAGTTCTTCGCTGAATTCATGAAGCGACCTCAGATGGTCGGCAGTCGCGGGAATCTCCATCTTGCTCGTTTTAATAAACTTCTGGTAGCCACGGTCCAATAGCCTTGCTATCTCGCCATTGAGCAGCCAACCGGGCCGCGCCAGTATCTCGACCGTGCCATCCGGAGCCGGCGCAATCTCCGCCGCGCAGCCGTATTTCCTTATCTGAACAGCCTTTGCGACGCGTTTTGAACCCTCCTGCGCAGGGGCAACATCGAATCTCTGGCCGCCGAGCAGGGCAAGAACATCATTGAACATGCGTTGTGGGGTCTTTTTTGCCATAAGTGTCATACGTTAGACTTGATTAACTGTCGCATATTCGCTGATGTCCTTCAATCCGAGTGACCGCAAACAATCCTGACGAAGACGGAAGCTGCATGATCACGACTGTCAAACCGCTTGGAACCAACACCCTCGAACGCATCGGAAACACCCCTCTGGTGCGCCTGGACAAGCTAATCACCCACCTGCCCGGAATTCAGCTTCTCGGCAAAGCGGAGTGGACCAACCCTGGAGGGTCGGTCAAAGACCGTGCAGCATCGTCCATCGTGACGGACGCCCAACGACGCGGCCTGATCAGCAGTACTCGAGGCCTACTTGACGCGACCAGCGGCAACACTGGAATCGCCTACGCCATGCTCGGCGCAGCAATGGGTTTCCCCGTCACTCTGTGCATGCCGTCCAACGTCTCTGAAGCGCGCAAGCGATACCTCAAAGCCTATGGCGCAGAGGTCGTGTGGACCAATCCAGCTGATGGCTCCGACGGCGCTATTCGTAAGGCGCGGGAGATGATTGCAGCCGATCCGGACCGCTATTACTACGCCGACCAGTACTCCAACGACGAAAACTGGCGCGCACACTACCGCACCACAGGTAACGAAATCTGGGAGCAGACCGAAGGACAAGTGACGCACTTCGTCGCGGCCCTCGGCACGACTGGCACCTTCATGGGGACGACCCGTCGGCTGAAAGAGTTGAACCCAAAGATCCAATGTATCTCCATGCAACCAGACTCGCCCTTCAACGGCCTTGAAGGTCTGAAGCACATGGCGACCGCAATCGTTCCCAAGATCTACGACCCCGACCTGGCCGACCGCAACATCGAGATGGCAACCGAACGCGCCTACACCATGGCGAAATATTTGGGACGCAATCTTGGTGTTCTCGTCGGTGTCTCGGCCGCAGCTGCAACTGCGGCCGCACTGCAGGTAGCCGAGGAAGAAGCTGCGAAGGGACGCGAGGCCATCATTGTCACCATCCTGTGCGATGGCGCCGACAAGTACATGACCGAACGCTTCTGGGAGGAGTAACCCATGCTTCGCATCGAATACAGCGACTACGAAGCGTTGCGCGCGCACGGTGAAGAGACCTACCCAAATGAGTGCTGCGGCGTCCTACTCGGCAAGCACATCCCTGGAGAAGAACATAACGCTGCGGCGATCAATGCAGTTAGCCAGATCGTCCGTGCCGACAACACGCGCACCGACTCCGCCCACAACCGCTACAACATCGCCCCGCGGGAGCTCGTCAAAATCCAGCGGCAGGCACGTAGCCTCGGTTTGGACATCGTCGGCTTCTATCACTCGCACCCCGATCACCCCGCGCAATGGTCGAAGACCGACTTCGCCGCGGCGCCCTGGCTGGGCTGCTCCTACATCATCACCAGCGTCGAAAAAGGTAAAGCCGCTACGACGAACTCCTTTCTGCTGAGCGGAACGGAAGAGGACAACAAACAATTTCAGGACGAAGCCATTGAGATCATGATGGCCACCACATCGCCACAGAACCAGAAAGGTCGCGCATGAAGATCCACATCCCCACGCCGCTGCGCAGCTATACGGGCGGACTTGAGACCGTCAGCATCCCCGGCACCACGGTAAACACCGTCTTTGAGCAGCTGACCGGCAAGTATCCCGAGCTAAAGCAGCATCTGTTTACGCCCGAAGGCAAGTTGCGCTCGTTCGTCAATGTCTACCTCAACGATGACGACATTCGCTACCTGGAGAGCCAGCAGGAGACCGCCGTCACGGACACCGACGAACTCACCATCATCCCATCCATCGCTGGTGGCTGTTGTCTAAACTAGAATCAACCTACGTGTCTCTGGCAATCTTGAACGTCAGAAATTCTGAGCTGGAGTGACGCCATGTCTCCTCGCGATGATCTGAAATCTCTTATTGACCAATTACCGGAAACAAGGCTGGAAGCCGCGCGGCGGATGCTCGAACATCACATCAATCCGCCAACACAACATCCGCAAGTCGACCGGATGCAACGTCAATCGCATGAGTACCGGCAGCAAGTGCTTCAACAGTTTCGAGATACCCGCAAACCCGGCACAGTCGGCGGTATGAGTGGCACAGCCGGATTCGGTTCGTACGGCGGGACGCCGTTTGGTCGGCAATCCTTCCATTATTGGGACGACAAAGCGCTTGTGTTTCAGTCACGTCAGTTCTTCGACGGACAATCCATAGAATTTATGGAGCGCTTGGCCTTCTCGCTGGATCGCACTGCCTCCCATTGTTCCCTTGAAATTTCCAGTGGAGGTCACACCGTGGGACATGAAGGCTCCGCTTGCCCATGAAGTAAGACCGTGGGTCTTTCATCACCTCGCAGCATCTAGAATTAGAGAAACAAGGACAAATCATGCCCACAGCCCTCGAAGACGCGATTCAACTTCCCAAGCTTTCAAACGACGAGATCGCACGTTACTCCCGCCACCTCATCCTGCCCGAGGTCGGCATGGAAGGCCAGCAGAAATTGAAGGCCGCGAAGGTCCTCTGCGTCGGCACCGGCGGTCTGGGTGCTCCGCTTGCCATGTATCTTGCAGCCGCGGGAGTAGGCACTATCGGCCTCGTTGACTTCGACACAGTCGACGCTAGCAACCTTCAACGCCAGATCATTCACTCCACCGCGACGGTCGGGAAGCTCAAAGTCGACTCTGCGGAGATTATGCTCAATGGACTGAACCCTCACCTGAACGTTATCAAGCACAACACCATGCTCACCAGCGCAAACGCGCTCGAGATCCTCAGGGACTACGACGTCATTGCCGACGGCACCGACAACTTCCAGACTCGCTACCTCGTCAATGACGCCTGCGTCCTCCTGGGCAAACCCAATGCCTACGCCTCCATCTACCGGTTTGAAGGCCAGGCGAGCATCTTCGGCGCCCCACTGGGCCCGTGCTACCGCTGCCTGTATCCCGAACCCCCGCCCCCCGGCCTGGTTCCATCCTGTGCCGAAGGCGGCGTGCTCGGCATCCTGCCTGGCCTGCTCGGTGTCATCCAGGCGACCGAGACCATCAAGCTGATCCTCGGCATCGGCGAACCCCTCATCGGCCGCCTGCTTCTGGTCGATGCATTGGGCATGAGTTTCCGTACCCTGAAGCTGCGCAAGAATCCCGACTGCCCGGTCTGTGGCACCGATCCGACAGTCACTGAACTGATCGACTACAACCAGTTTTGCGGCATCGCACCTCCATCTGAGGCCGGTCCCTTGGAGGTTGCACGCGACAAAGCCGTTGACGATCATCCCATCGTCGACGGCATCCCGCAGATCTCAGTCCAGGAACTGAAACGCAAGCTCGATGCAAAGGAAGACGTCTTTGTTCTCGATGTTCGCGAACCGCACGAATACCTCATCGCCAACCTCGGCGCACCACAGATTCCGGTCGGAGAGGTCGAGCGTCGTGTCGGCGAGCTAGCCGCACAGAAGAATCGCGAAGTTGTCGTCCACTGCCGCTCCGGCGCTCGCAGCCAGAAGGCCGCTCTCATCCTGAAGCAAGCCGGCTTCAGCAACGTCTCGAACCTCGCAGGCGGCATCCTGGCCTGGGCCGATAAAATCGATCCATCCATGCCCAAGTATTAAATCCAGAGCGCGAAAGGGAACGGCGAGTCTTTAGACTGGCCGTTCCTTCTTACCCTAATCTCTCTGAACCATCGATCCCCTTTGTTTTCTGATGCCAAGATTGTTCTTCTCATTTTCCGCGCAGAATAGAAATCCAAAAAACCGGCCAATCGTCCGGGTTAGCGTTTAACCCATAAGCTTTTGTTGAGATGAATTTGGGGATTTATATATTTGACTCCCTTTCCGCTTGCTACCACTTGATTTTGTAGGCGTCGGGATTCCACCATCGTTTTACCAAGTGGCTATTCCAGCCATATCCGATTCCGAGCATCATGGGAATGAATACCCATGTCCAATGCGTTTCGCGCACCATGTTTATGACTCCCCGCATCCAACTGGGAATGCCTAACAGCGTTAGGCAGACCAGAAACAGTCCAGCCCACTCCATAAAGCCGCGCTTTGCCCTGAGAGGCATGTCAGCCATCCTATCAGGACTCGGAAGAGTCCAAAGACGCCTAATTCCCCGGTAAGGGAGTTAGATATATAAATCCCTGAATCTGCCCATAATCCCCGTTGCTGCAGGGACTTAGCGGCACTGGCAATGAGGGTGGCCTCGGACTAGGGCTTGGTGTGCGGTTTCTTCAACGCCGGAAGCAAGACATCAAGCGTCCCATCAACCGCAGGGGGAGTCAGGCCCAATATCTCCGCAAGGAAAGGATAGATATTCACGTTCTCAAACGGCTTCAATTGGACGCCGGAACGAATGTCAGGGCCAACAGCAAAAAAGATCGCCTTCATCTCCGGAACCGTACGCGGGCTGAAGCCATGACCACCGCGGGGCTTGTTCGAGAGCTCGCCCTCGGTCTCA
>Ga0210398_10004872_pt1 | contig 12534 bp, 6 predicted proteins | sample IncBWC4OmetaG_FD_161047 | JGI IMG/M metagenome (GOLD analysis project Ga0210398, IMG submission 161047) | Forest soil microbial communities from Barre Woods Harvard Forest LTER site, Petersham, Massachusetts, United States - Inc-BW-C-4-O | ecosystem: Environmental > Terrestrial > Soil >... | reverse complement strand
CAGCGGTGGATGTTGTTTGCTCATAACAGTGCACCTCTCGGGGCGGATTACCAGACATCTTAAATCTTCTTCACGCTATTTTGAAGATGGCCATTCTCTGTTTCGCCGACGCGAGAAACCGAACCCAAAAGCCAAAGAAGCCGAGCTTTACGCTCGGCTTCTTTGGGGTGCCATGCTGGAGGGGTGTGTTGGATCCAGCAGGGGGTCAGAAATTGACCTTGAGGAAGATCTGGCCTTGCCGCGGTGTATTTCCCTGACATGGCGCGCTTCTAACGACACCATTAACCGTTGTGGGACTCACACGTCCAAAGTTGACGCCGTCGTCGACGCCAGTATCGGCTCCGCAGATCTGCATACGGTTGAAGATGTTGGCGTACTCCATTCGCAGTTCAGCCCTTACGCGTTCCCCGAAAAAGAATTTTTTGGCAAGAGCAAAATTCTCGTTGCTCTGGAAGGGGTTTCGCAGGTTACTCAAAACGCGGGGTTCATCTCCTGCTGTAAACCCGGGATCGGAAAAGGCAGCGGTGTTAAAAACTGGAAGGCCTTTATAGTAGTTGTTCCAGTTAACGCTAAGCGGGATCGCGGGGTTGTAATTCGCGCGGTTGAAGCCATTCAAATAGGGATCCCCGTCATTTCCGCCTGCAGAGATAGTGATTGGAAGCCCAGAAGCATAGGTAAAGAGGCCGCTCAATTGCCATCCACCGAGCACGTTCTTCATTACCGTGCCGCCATGATTCAGGAACTGCTTTCCTGGGCCGATGGGGAGCTCATAGACGCCCGAGATGTTCACAACATGGGTTTCGTCGTTTTCGCTGACGGACCACTCCGCCTTCTGGTTGAAACCGTTGAGCGCACCACTGTTGAAGCTCGAAAAGCCGCTGTCCGTGTTGGACATGTTCTTTGAGAGGGTGTAGTTCACAAGAAACGTGAGACCGTTCGAGAAGCGCTTTTGCACCTGAGTTTGAAGCGCGTTGTAGGTGGAAGAACCAGCCATGTTGAACTGGTTGGTGAGTCCTCCTGCCGACTCGCTGGGGTTGAATTGGGGATAAGGGAGCAAGGCGCGAGGGAGGCCCGCACTCGATCCGTAGTCGCAAAGGAAATTCACATAGGGAGTAAAAAATGTCCCCGTTGCACCTGGATTGTTCGTATTCGGCCCGCAGGTAACTGTAGCTTGCGCAAACCCCAGACCCTGGAGAGCGGCCTGGGAGGCGGCTGACGTCCAGGCATAATTGGGGCTGGCTGGCGCCATCAAACACGTCGGGTCCGTGGCTATGCCGCTGGGGCAGAACATTGTCAGATATTTCGGATTGGTTTGGTTGATGGGATTGAGCATGGAGGTGAGATGGACGGCTCTGTTGCCGATGTAGGAGACGGAAAGGAGCATGTTGTTGGGCAACTCGCGCTGTATACCTCCACTCCACATCTGGACGTAGGCGTTCGGTCCGGGATTTTTGGAGAACTCGTACAAAGGCCCCGTACCATTGAAGACCGTCGGACTGAAAGAAGCCAGGGAGGGCACGCCGAGGGGATTATTGTCCCAAATCCCGTAGGCGGGCACGTTTGTGCCATTCGAGTTCACCTGGATCTGCCCAGCGGAGAGGCTACCGTAGTCCACGGACAACTTGTTATTTCCATATTCATATGGACCTTCGTCGAGGAAATTCACGGAGTAACCCGCCAGGATGACCGTCTTGGGGGTCAGCTTGTAGGCAAGACCGACGCGGGGACTGAAGTCCTTCCAATGGATATCGGCGCGCCTGTATCCCGCACACCCGGTGCAGAAGCCGAGCTTAGAGGCGGCGCCTAGCAAGGGCTGGCCGGTAGCCGGGTCGATTGCGGCCGCATTGGGCGACGTCGGGTCAAAGAAGGTGACATTGTTTGCGCTTTCCAGGAAAGGCCGTGGGATATCCCAGCGAACGCCCGCATTGACAGTCAGCTTGGAGGTGAGCTTGATGTCATCCTGAATGTACGGCGCAAAATAGAGGTTGCGGAGCCGATTCTCGGCTACGAACTTGCGGTAGGCAGAATCCACATCGCCAAGGAGAAAGCTTGCAAAGGAGGCGCCTGTAGGCCCACCGTCGTTCGTTGGATCTGCAGTGGTTTCCGCCTTGAAAGCAAATCCTCCGCCGCAAGCCTGGCATTCATGGTCGTCCTGATAGGCGCGGCGAATCTCGAAGCCGATGTTGTAGGTATTGCGACCGTGGATGTAAAGCCAGTTGTTATCGAAGCCCAAGCCCAGCTTGCGGTTGATGGAGAAGGTTTCCCCGAAAAGCGAGCCGCCGCTGGCTTGCATGCCCCAACTCGTAGGATTGAAAGTTTGGCTAGGATTCCCCTGAAAATTAATAAAAGGAAGAGTAGCGCCGCCCGCCACTCCGGCAAAATCCACACCATTTTGGGTGTTGTACTGAAAGTTGAGTTCGCCAAGCCAGCTGAATCCGGCGGTCATGACGAGGTTGCTCGAGAAAGTCTTCGAATAGGTCAGGATGATGCCTGTTCCCCTGTCGGGACTTAGCTGTGCACCTGAAAACTCATTGTTAAACAAAGCGCAGTTGACACTGCAACCGAGATTGGTCCAGTTGTCGCGCCACCACGCGAAGTGGAATGCCTGGGACATTCCAAAGTTTTGGTCAATGGTGAAACCTATGTTCGCTTGCTTAGTGGGCAGATCGCTGACCTGGGAGGCCAAGTTGCCACTCAGGGTCGAAAAGCCGGGCGTCGGAATCTTAGGGAGAAGAGTCTTCGAGAGCGCACTGAAGCACGCCGTAGGGATTATATTGCCCGCGAAGGGCTGCCCCGGAGCAGGAACTGTACAGCCGGCGGGAACTGCAGCACCGGTGAAGTTGGGTGGCACGTAAAGCTGGTCCGCCTGTACACAATTAGCGTTTAGGCCAGCTCCTGGAGGGCAGACTTGGCCAGTCGGGGCGGTAGAACTTGGCTGGCGATCGTTGCAGACACCAGCAGTGAACCCGTTTGCACAAATAGCGGAGAAATCTCCACCGATCATGGCTTGGGTCGGGACGGTCATATTGGAGATGCCAGGAGGGGCATTGACGCGGTACCAATCCCAGCTGGTGTAGAAGAACGTTTTGTTCCTGCCGTCATAGATCTTCGGCAGCCACACTGGACCGCCTACCGAAAAGCCAAAATTGTTTTCGACGTCGTGCGGAAGTGGCCCCTTTACGAGGTCGCCCGCGGAATCAAATCCCGTGCCGGGAGGATTCACGCCCAAGGCATTGAAATAGCTGTTTTTGTTGATTTCAAAAAGGTCGCCGTGAAGCTGGTTCGAGCCGGATTTGAGCCGGTAGGAGGCAACGCCTTGTGCGAAACCATACCTGGCAGAGAAGTTGGAGGTCAAAATGTCCGGTTCATTGACCAACTCGAAGGGAGGGTTATAGATGGTTTGATATCCCTGGGTCTCAGCTTGAGCCACTACCACGCCGTTGAACATAACTTCGTTTTGATAGTCGATGCCACCGTTAATACGGTGGCTAAAGGAACTACCCGTGACGCCTGGGACAAGGAATAGGTAGTTGTCAATCTGACGGTCACGGCCGCCGCCAATGAAGGTGGGGACTTCTTCGAGGATGGTGCTCTGAATGACGGTGCCAAGGTTAGGTTCGTCAGTCTCAAGTGTGATAGAGGGCGCGGTCACTTCGACGGTGGTGGTTTCGACGCCAGTGCGCAAGACTGCGTCGGCGGTGGCCGTCTGACTGACGAAGACGTTGACATCCTCGAACACAGCGGTTTGGAAGCCCTGCTTTTCAATTTTTACCGTGTAGCTTCCGGGGATAAGGTCAGTGATAAAGTAGGTGCCCTGCGATGTGGTAACAGCGGTGTGAACGACGTTGGTACCATTGTTGGTAACGGTGACCTTGGCTTCAGGAACGACGGCGCCGCTAGCGTCCGTCACAGTGCCCGTCATGCCGCTGAGGCCCTGGGCATATAAGCTCGATGACGAGAAACAAAGGAACGAGTAAACCGCCAAAGCGACCACAAATGATTGCCACGAAGTTCGATCCAAAAACGGTTTCAGAAACTTGCGAAAATTTGTCATGTATTGCCCCCTCGCAGTCCTAGCACCGAGAATGAAATGGACACCCCTTACATTTGCGAGGGAGTCTTAGACACGCGGAGAAGGCAGTCAATACACTCGGGTGTCATCTTCACATTCCCGATTATCTAGTTGAAGGACAAGGGGATATTTATGGTTGTTACCCGATAAAGGCGCGGGAATGGCGACTTTAGAGAATGGGGAGGAGAAATGGCAGAAATCAATTATTACTGGCGCCTTTCGCTTCAACTACCGTCGCGATCCGATCAATGCCTGGAATAGAGATTTGCTCCTGCACGCCATCCGGCCAGTGGATCTCAACCTTATCCACTTTTGTGGAGGTTCCGAGGCCAAAATGGACACGTGGATCGGAACTGGAGCCGTAACTCCCGCCACTCAGAACGTCGGCGCGCTGCCGTGCGCCCCCGGATGTGAGGAAGACTTTGGCGCCGATAGCGTCGCGAGGACTCTTCGGGCCGCCGACTAACTTCAATGTAATCCAATGGTTGCCGTTCTTGACGACGCCACGAAGGAGGGTGGGAATGGAGTCCAGGTTGTTGAGGACAACGTCGATGTGACCGTCGTTGAACAGGTCTCCGAAGGCCGCGCCTCGGGCGGTGATTACATCGGCCAGGCCGCTGCCCGTGGCCGGCGGCACTTCCTGAAATCTCTTGCCATCGATATTGCGAAAAAGGAGCGGACGCTGCGCCCAAGTGGTGCCCCACTCGGTCTTATCGGCGATGGGATAAACGTGTCCATTGGCGATGAAAATGTCGAGCCAGCCGTCGTTGTCGAAATCGAGAAAGCCCGCTCCCCAGCTGAGGAACGGGATCGTGGGCATGCCAAGGCCGACCTTGAAGCTGACGTCGGTGAGGCTGCCGTCGCCGTCGTTTCGATAGAGGGTCTTGTAGTCGTCCGAGAAGGTGGTGATGAAGATGTCCGCTTTGCCGTCGTGATTGTAATCGCCGATGCCGATGCCCATCGAAGATTGTGCCCGCCCCTCTTCGTTGACGGCGAATCCGGATGCGAAGCTAATGTCTTCAAAGGTGCCGTCATGGCGATTGTGATAGAGGTAGTTGGGGACCGAATCGTTTGCTACGACCAGGTCGAGCCAGCCGTCGTCATCCAGGTCAACGAACACCGACGCGAAGCCGTATCGCGCTTGCGGGTCGGAGACGCCAGTCTTGACGCTCACATCCGTGAAGGTGCCATCGCCATTGTTGTGAAAAAGATGGTCGCTTTCACCTACCAAGCCGAGCGGTCCACAGAAGATGTCCACTCCGCGATATTGACAGGAGCCGGCGGGGAGACCGCCCTGGCCTGCAAGCACAGGGTGATCGAGATCGTATTTCACGTAACCGGGTACGAAAAGATCGAGGAGGCCGTCGCGATCGTAATCGCCCCAAGTAGGACCGGTGGACCAGCCGTTGAGAGCGACGCCGGCTTTTTCGGCCACATCGGTGAAGGTGCCATCATGATTGTTGTGATAGAGACGGTTTTTTCCGTAATTGGAGACGTAGATGTCGGGCCAGCCGTCGTTGTCGTAGTCGGCGACAGCAACGCCAAAACCCCAGCGCTCGTTGGCGACGCCGGCTTTTTCCGTGACGTCGGTGAAGGTGCCATCGTGATTGTTATGCAAGAGCATGGCGCGCGGCGCGGCTTCTTTGCCTTTCATGGCGGGAACGGTCGAGCCGTTGAGCAGATAAATGTCTAGCCAGCCGTCGTTGTCGTAGTCTAACAAGGCGACGCCGGAACCAGGGGCTTCGAGGATGGTCGTTTTTTCCGCAGTTCCGGAGCGGTGATGAAATTTATCGAGGCCGGCTTGTTTGGTGACGTCTAGGAAAACAATGGGCGCGCCGTCCACAAAACCGCCGGCGGTGATGGGTCGAGAGAGCGCATCTTTGACAGGAGCGTGGACGCCGCCAGTGGCCATGCCGGAAGGAGGAGGATTTTGCGACTGTGCCGAAGCTGGCGGCTGAGCTTGAACCACCAGGTAGATGACAGCGAGCGATAGTAAGAGACATACAGAAACGGCCAGCGCGAGGGCGGGATTTTGGGCCCTTCGCGGTATCACTTGACAACTGCTCCCGCAGGCATTTCGTCCACTTGCAAGATTTGATCCGCCTTTACGTTCTTGAGCGTTTGCAGGATGCCGCTGGGCCAGCGAATCTCGATGGTCTGGGCAATGGTTTCGGCGCCCAAACCGAAATGGACTCTCTTGTCGCTGGAAGAAAGATAGCTGCTTGCAGTGGTTACTGTGGCGAATTGTGACCCGCTTGCCGTCGCGAGTTTGACTTCGGCGCCGATAGCGTCGCGGTTGCTTTTGTGGCCGACGAGCTTGAGGGTCAGCCAGTGATTTGATGTGGGCGTGTCGTTGTGCAGGACGTAGGTGGGACCGTCGTTGGTGGTCACAACCGCGTCGATGCGGCCATCGTTGTCAAGATCGCCTGTGGCTAAGCCGCGGCCGACCCATGCGTCTTGAAAGGGCTTTCCTGATTCGGCGGAGACATCTACGAAGGCGCGGCCGGTGTTGCGGACCAGAAGAGGCGCTTCGCGATAGCGGAGATTAGGATAGTTGAGTTGAATGGTGTCGATGTCGTGCCCCTGAGCGATCAAAAGGTCCTTCCATCCGTCATTGTCGTAATCGAGGAAGCGGACGCCCCAACCGGAGTGGAGCATTGTAATGTTGGCCAGACCGGTGGAGAAGGTGGAGTAGTTGAAGCTGCCGTCGCCATTGTTTTGGTAGAGAGCGTAGCGTTGGTTGGCGAGGTCGGTGATGACGAGGTCCGGCCAGCCATCGTTGTTGTAGTCGGCAAAATCGACACCCATGCCGGCGTAAGAGCGGCCGTCAACGTCAACGGCCACTAATGAGAGAAGGCCGACCTCTTCGAATTTGCTGCCGCCGAGATTGTGGTAGAGGAATTCGGACATGGAGTCATTGGCCACGAAGACATCGATCTTGCCGTCGCGATCGTAGTCCGCAAGGGCGATTCCGAGACCTTTGCCGGGTTTGTCCATTCCGATTTTCTTGGAGATCTCGGTGAAGTGGCCGTTGCCGTCGTTGTGGAAAACCAACGGGGCAATGGGCTGGAAAGTGTCGGGATGGCAATAGGCGCGGTAGCCTTCGCGGTGCTCGCCGCAGAAGATGTCGTCGAAGTCCCACTGGACATAGCGCAGGACAACCAGATCGAGCAGGCCATCGCCATCGAGGTCGACCCAGGCTGCGCTGGTCGACCAGCCGCTGGCGCCGACGCCGGCTTTTTCGGTGACGTCGGTGAACGTACCGTCGCCATTGTTGTGATAGAGCTTGTTGCCGCCGTACGCGGTGACGTAGAGGTCCTCAAAGCCGTCGTTATCGTAATCCCCCGCGGCTACACCCATGCCATAGCCCACGCCTTGCAAGCCGGCTTTCTGCGTAACATCTTCGAAAGTGCCGTCGGGTTTCTGATGAAACAGGCGATTCCAATATTGAGGGCTGGTCTTCTGCGGGATCGTGCCTCTCGGCGTGGGATCGGTGAGCAGGGCGCCATTGACCAAAAAGATGTCGAGCCTGCCGTCGTTGTCGTAGTCGAAGAGGGCAACGCCCGATCCCATCGTTTCGATCAGATATTTCTTCGAGGTGTGTGATGCGATGTGATGGAAACTTACGCCGAGCGCGGAAGTAACGTCGGTAAATTTCCCCGGAACAATTTTCGACTGCTCAGATGCTTTTGGAGAGTTCTGGAATGCGAACAGAGCCAGTAGACAACCAAGTAAGGGAATGCCGAAGAAGAAGCGCATGAAGTTCAATCGCGCTACGTGGGACCGCGGAGGACCGATTCCAATAAGTCGCCCAACTGTTGTGCAGTGAATTCGTTGCCTTCCAGGTTGGCGACCATGCGGCCGCCGCGGTCGAGAACCACGGTGTGCAAGGCGTGAGTCATCAGCCCCTCGTCCTGCCAAAAGTTCATACCGAATTCAAGACTGACCTTTTGAATTTCGGGAAGCGGACCAGTCAGGAAGTACCATCCCTTGGCATCGGCGGCTTTCCAATGGCCCGCGTATTGAGCCAAGACGTCAGGCTGATCGTGCTCCGGATCAAACGTAATGCTCAGAAGCACCAGGTCGCGTCCCATGCGATCTGCAAAACGTCTTCGTACAATTCCAAAATTATTGGAAAGGCGGAAACAATAATTGGGCAGCGGGCAATGAGTGTAGAGGAATGTGATGGCCACAACATTGCCCGCGAATCGCGAGAGTTTTATTCGCTCGCGATTCTGGCTGACCAGAAAGAAGTCCGGTACGCGCTGTCCAACAGTTAAAGGCTTCGTTGCATTCGATTCCGAGTCAACGAGACTGCCGAGAAGGTTCAATTGGCGAGCAGCCATCGGTTCCTGATCGGTGGTCTGGAATTGGTGAACGCGAATGGATTCCGCATAAGCCGATTCGTCGCTGACTGCCAGAGTGAAGTCAATCATCGTGCCCGGCAAAAGTCCATCAAGCTCTTTGGCGTTGCGCACGGCAAAGTCCATTACCATTGCAGCCATGTAGCCCGGGATTTCGCGACACGACACTTCTATGGATTGGCCAGCGCGGTTCACTCGAAGAACAATTCCGGATGCAGGATAACGACCGGCAGCTCGGCACTGGCAGGCGAGAAACAGAAACATCACTGCCGTCGAGATTCTACAGCCGATGCTTTTCGAGTCCATCATTCGTTACCAGAGTTGGCTGATTTCGCCGCGACCTGATCCGCTTTGGCGCCATCCAAGCTAAACGGCTTACGCGCAAGCTTAGTGTAAGTCTTGGCGAACTCTTTGACCTCAATAAATTGATTAACCCCCACGCCGGAGAAATTCTGCCGCGTGTTGCTTGCCGGCCACCATACTTCGAGATCGGTGATCTTGGCGGATTCGCCCAGGCCAATGTGCTGCTGGAGCGGCGACGCACCAAAGGACCCCCCGCTTCCAACGGTGCGATAGATGGAACGAGCGGCACGCCCTTCATTTTCCACGGTGACTTTGATGCGCGCGCCGATGGCGGAGCGATTCGTCTTCACGCCTACAAGCTTGACGCTGAGCCAGTTGTTTTTGTTTCCTGGGTTTTTGAAGACCCGGAATGAATGTGCGTCTCCAGGCGTGGCTCCGCCCATCGAGACGAGAATATCTTCGCTTCCGCTGTTGTTCAGATCGGCGAAGGCAACGCCGTGACCTTTGTGGAGGTCTCCTGTGCCGGAGGACGCGGTGATGTCCACGAAAGATTTCCCTTCGTCATTGCGAAGCAACATTTTAGGGATGAGCGCGCCGTATTCAGGGCCGCCGGTGGCGAGGAAAATGTCGAGAAAACCGTCGTTGTCGACATCGCCGAAATTTGCGCCCATTGGAACATTGATTTTGTCCAGCCCAACCTCCGCGGTCACATCTTTGAACGTTCCATCCTTCATGTTCTTGTAGAGCTTGAATGTCTCGGCGTTGTGCGGAAGGCCGAGATAGCTGCGCAGGGCCTCGTCGACGGAAAAAAAGTAAGAGGTAACGAATATGTCGGGCCAGCCGTCGTTGTCGTAATCGAAAAACCAGGTAGCGAAACTTTGCGATTGTGGCTGGTGCACGCCAGCCCTTTCGGAAACTTCCGTGAAGGTGCGGTCGTGGTTGTTGTGGTAAAGAAAGTTGCCGCCGTAAAGGTTCGAAACATAAAAGTCGACGTAGCCATCGTTGTCATAGTCGGCGGCCACGACGCCTTTGGTAAAAGCGATCTTGTCCACTCCCGCGGAGTGGGAAATATCCTCGAAGGTGCCATCGCGTTTGTTCAGAAAAAGCTGGCTCGGGCCATTTTCGTTTCCAACAAAGAGGTCGAGGTAGCCGTCGTTGTCGATGTCGGCCCAGACGGCGGTCTGCGTGCGGGTGGCGGGCTCCGCGAGACCAGCTTCTTTTGTGACGTCCGTAAATGTTCCGTCGCAATTGTTACGCAGCAAGGACTTGCGTACAGGAAATTCCCACGCACCGCGCAAAACCAGGATATCCGTGCAGCCGTCGTTGTTGTAGTCGGCCTGAATCATGTTCAGCCCTCCCAACTGTTCGGCAAGGCCCGCTTCGCTGGCGCGATCGGCAAAGGTTCCGTTTCCGTTGTTTCGGAAATAATGCATCGGGGAGCAAACGTCGTAGCTCGAAGTGACCACGTCGACCAAACCGCGGTTCCCGAAATCGTCCACGATCACACCGTTCGCCATGGAAACAAAGTCCAGGCCAGCTGCCGGAGCGACATCGACAAATCGGCCGATGCTTTGCTTTGATTCGAGGGCGGAGGGAGGAATCAGATATTCCGGAGGAACATGGGAAGGATATTTTCCGAGCGTCATGTAGGCCAGGTTCAGAAGCCACTTTACCTGAAGGTGATCGGGCCTCTCGGGTTTTTGCGCCAAGTATTTCAGAAAAAACTGAATAGCCTTCTCAGAATCCGCCGTGATGCGATAAGGCTCGGCGTTGCGCGGTGGAAACAAGCACCTCTCCCCCGGATGGCGATAGATATCGTTCTCCATTTCCGACTTGTGCAGGTAGGCGACGCCGAGCACGTTCGTTAATTGCGGCACGCCAGCCGGAAGATCGGAGAGCGCAATCTTGTACGCGGCTTCCCACTGCTCTATCGCTTTGTCCATATTGCCTTGGTAAGCTTGGAGCTGCGCGAGCGCGTAGTGCGATTGGATCGCGTCGAACGCGGTCATGGCTTCCAAGCGTGCGTGATTCTCCGGCGTAAAGAGTTCCTCGAGACGCACGATTCCTTGAGCGAGCGATTGTTTGCGGATATTGCAGATAGCCGGAAGATCTTGCCCCCAGTTGGCGGGCTTCGGAAATTTCTGAAAGAGCATGTCTGCTATGACCTGGCCGGCTACATCCGCCGGATAGCGAATCGCGCCCTTTCCAGCAAGTGGCGAATCTCGGTTTTGGCCCGGGCCCATGCCCTGCCCTCCGGCTGGCTGGCTTGGGGACAGCACTTTCAAGATGACGTAACCTGACGGGACCGCGATTACTCCGGTCATGCGCCCGAGTTCTATTCCCTTCAGGGCGTCTCGCAATTCTGGACGCAGCGTCGACAGATCGATTAGACCGAGGTACCCACCCTCCGTCGCGCTCGGATCAATGGATTCCTTTTTCGCGACCGCAGCAAAGTCTTCGCCATTGCGCAGACGATCGAGAATCTGGCGCGCTTTGTCCGGAGAATCCACTACGATTACTTGCAAGGTGAGCTGTCCCGAGGACTTTTCTTGCGCTCTAGAGGGGGAACCGAGGATCGCGAGCCCGGCTAATAATATTGCCGCAGCAAAAACTGGCAAGCACCTCAGACTCGATGAGCGCAACATTCCTTTTGTCGAAGAGTGCACCATGGTCTCAATCCAGCAAGAAAACAGTTGAGCGCGGATTCTAGCAGGGAGAGGGAGGTCGCACAACGCGTGCGGCCGCGGACTTTTCTCTAGGATAGACAGTCAGAGTCTGTCTAAAATTTACCATGTTGTTGATTCTTTTAGCCTTTTCTTGTGTCGCAGTATCTGGTTTTAGCTCGTTCTTGGCTGCTCTCACCTCTCTTGGGTTGCCTAAAACAGGATGGCGGGCATTCCGCCGATCATACTCCAGAGGGTATCTTTCCCTGGCACTCAGCCCTGGTTGGATCTTCGTGGGAGCCTTATCAAGCCGACAGTTTCCTCTGATTGGATAATCTGGACAAGATGGATTAAGTATTTTGAATGTCGATTCGAACAATCTCGGCCTCGATTCGAGAATGCAAGTGCCAGCGTTGCGGGCGCATCTCTTCTAACAAGCATGTTTAGAAGCTCAATCTAATTGTGTCCTTCCTGCCCGTTAGCTTATCCTCAATCTTCTTCACTGCTATGAGGAGCACAAAGACTTCAACTAACATGACAGGCAACCAGAACAAAATACTAGAGGTCTCAAATCTAGCCAGAACGAACTTGAAAAAAAACCACACGGCCACCAAGTGGACTGCAAGGCAAATGGCAAGCGAAACCACGAAGACCGAGCGGAAGCTTCTACGACGAAAAAAGACCACGAAACTGAACGGAATTAAGGTTACGAGCAATGCCGTAACCCACTTCAGCTGGATGCCTCTACTGTGCGCGCTTCCAGCAGCGATAAACGTAAACAGTCCGACCAGAAAGAGAATTGCGTATTCCCAAAGAGAGCGCCTTCTTATCGAACTTCTTCTCAGTCGTCGATGCATGCGTTGTACGCCTCACGTACTCGACGATTGGATTCAGATTGGTCGGCGGCGGTGGTGTCGGTACAGCTGCAATTTCCACGGGGACCGGAGCCGAATATATCACGTTCGCGATCACCACGAGCTGCGCTGAACCCAAGGCCAAGGTCATGTTAGGCGGAACGTTTACCTGCGTCGTCACGATTTGCTGACCAGTCGCAACGCCAAGCGTGGAGAAATTAGAGGTCTTGCATACACGACATTATTTCCTTGCTGGATCTGGGCGATTGGATAGTTGG
>Ga0210398_10004868_pt1 | contig 12540 bp, 8 predicted proteins | sample IncBWC4OmetaG_FD_161047 | JGI IMG/M metagenome (GOLD analysis project Ga0210398, IMG submission 161047) | Forest soil microbial communities from Barre Woods Harvard Forest LTER site, Petersham, Massachusetts, United States - Inc-BW-C-4-O | ecosystem: Environmental > Terrestrial > Soil >... | reverse complement strand
CAACAACACCATCGTCGTGGGCGAAATTGAGAACGAAGACACGGTTCCTGGATTCGTTTCCGTCGGCGCGACATTGGTTGGCAAGGATGGTAGCGTCCTGGGCGAAGAAACCAGCTTCGACAAGATTTCTCATACATTGCTGCCAAAGGAGATTTCGCCGTTCCGTATCGACTTTCCCAACGTACGGCTGGGAACCTTGAAGAGCGTACGCATGCAGCCCAACTCCATGCTGGTGCCGGCGTCTGCCGATCCTGTGATCGGCGTCATGCATCAGCGGGTTGAAACCGATGCGCGCGGACGCCACATCCTGAAGGGCGACCTGGTCAACCAGAGCGGAAACGTGGTCAACATTCCGCATGTTCTGGCCACGTATTACGACAACGGCGGCAAGGTGATCTGGGTATCAGACGGCTATGTGGACCAGGCACTCCTCCCCCAGACGCCGGTTCCATTCGCCGTTGATCTCCGCGACGATCTCGCGGCCAATGTACACAACTATCGCGTGACGGTGAACGAGTACATGCTCGATCGCCAACAGTAACAGTCAAGAAGATGAGAATGAGCCTGAGATTCACGCTGAGTTTGCTGGTGTTTGGCTGCCTCTGCATCGCCGTTAATGCGGCAGAGCTTAAGGTGCCCGCGACGGTGCAGGCTGGCGTTGAATTGAGCATTCCGACGGAAGGCAGCGGCGCTACGACGTTGTATGTTGTCGGTCCCGGGATGGCGGTCAAGCGCAAAGTCCAACTTGGACAAGACATCCAACTCAGCGGCGACGAGCTGAAGAATGCCGGGCGCTATGTGATTTCTCTTGACGGCGGCGATAGCGCCACGCTGATGGTCACCAGTGCGAACGTCAGCTCAATCGCTTTTCTGGCGCGTCCTTCGCGAGTTCCGGCAGACACCCCCAACGTCATCAGCGGCACGGCGTTTGTGTTCGACAGGTATCAGAACCTGGTCATGCAGCCGCAATCAGTTAAGTTCGACCTCACGGCCAACGGGAAAACCGTCAGTCGAGTTGAGACGACTAAATGGGGGATTGCGTCGGCCAAGCTGGACTCCTCAAAGAAGGAAGGGCCGGCGCAATTCGTAGCCTCGAGCGGCCTGGCATCGACCCGGCGCGTGGTTCAGGAAGTGGCGTCCGATCCGTGCAACATCCGCATGCACGCGGAGCGGGACAAGAATGGAATCCTGGTGCAAACCGATCCCATTCACGATTGCACGGGCAATCCGGTTCCCGACGGCACGATTGTTACGTTCAGCTTGACCGATTCGAAAGGCAAGAGCGCGGTAGACGCGCGCATCAAACGGGGTATCGCGCAAGCGGAGTTGCCGGCTTCGGCGAATGGAACGATCTCAGTGGCGTCCGGAGTTGTGGTGGGCAACGAGATTCACTGGGGAGGTGGAGAGTGAAGCGGCTCTCGCAAATCTGTCTGACGCTGACGGTGTTGGCGGTTTTGGTAGTTCTTGCGCCAAGAGGCCCGGTGCTGGCTGCGAGCGCTCCCGAAGTGAGTTTGAGCGTGCAGAACGCCGCTCCTCGCCAGGTAGAAGACACGACACAGAAAGCGGTGGCTCGCGACTACGCCGCGGCGTGGCAAGCGATGGCAGATGCGCTTGACCGCAATCAGGCGAGCCTTCTCCAGGCAAACTTTGCCGGAACCGCCCTGGAAAAGCTGACGGCAAGTATCGGCGATCAAAGCAAGGCTGGACTGCACCAGCATTTTGTGGACAAGGGCCACAAAGTTGAGGCGGTTTTCTACTCCCCGGAAGGATCAGCGATCGAGCTGCAAGACACGGTTCAGCTGCAAATCGAGCTGATGGACGGGGATAAGCTGGTTCACTCGGAAAATGCTTCCGTCCACTATGTCGCCTTACTGACCGCTGCGGAAAATTCGTGGAAGGTGCGCCTGCTGCAAGCAGTGCCTGCTTTTTGACATTTCGTAAACCTTCCCTTAGCTGCTACGTCCAATTATTTCCTGCGTTTGTAGCGATTTCATCGAAACTTGGTCGAACCCACCAGAGGGATTACATACAGTTTTTTCCTTTTGCGGGCGATAGCAGGCTAAAATAACTGAAGACTGCAGTGCGAGGCGCGGCATCCAATCCCTGTTGTGTGGCTGGTCCTGAATGATCCTAAAATATATCCGTGTCTCGTTACTGGTAGCGCTGCTTGTCGGCTCCATAGCCGGCGTCGCTCAAACCGCGCCTGCCTCTAATGCTCCTTCGTCGCCATTGGCGTCTCCGACGTCCGGTTCTTCCGACGTGATCGCCGGTCAAGACGCGTCGGGGCCGGCGCGGACATCGCCACCGGCGGCTCAAAAGCAGCCCGACCGGGCGGCAGCGTACTACCACTTCATGATGGCGCACATGTACGAGGAGATGGTTTCCACCTACGGGCGCGCCGATTACGCCAACAAGGCAATTGATGAGTACCGGCTCGCCATCGAGAACGATCCCAGTTCCGACTATCTGAATGCCGGACTGGCCGAGCTGTACGCTAAAACAGGACGCATTCGGGACGCGGTGCTGGAAGCGCAGGACATTCTCAAGCGCGATGGCAACAATCTGGAAGCGCGACGTCTGCTGGGTCGCATCTATCTGCGTTCGCTGGGTGACATGCAAGCGGGCACGCAGTCGCAAGAAGTTCTAAAGCTGGCCATCGATCAGTATGAGCAGATCGTCAAGCTCGATCCCAAGAGCGTGGAAGATCACCTGCTTTTGGGCCGTTTGTATCGTCTCAACAACGAGCTTCTGAAGTCGGAAAACGAATTCAAGGCGGCGGTTGCCATCCAGCCTGACTCGGAGGAAGCAGTCACTACGCTGGCTTACCTCTACAACGAGGAAGGCGATTCGGCTCGTGCGTTGCAGGTGCTGAACGCGATACCCGACAAGGCTCGCACCGCCAAACTATACTCGGCTCTAGGTTACACCTATGAGCAGCAAAAGGACTACAAGCAAGCTGTCGAAGCCTATCGCCAGTCCACCGAACTGGATCGCGACAATCTGGATGCGGTGCGCGGCCTGGCCCAGAATCTGATGAACGATGGGCAGGCTGACGCGGCGCTCGAGCAGTACAAAGTTATCGTCGAGGCTGACCCGTCAGACGCGCAAACTTACATGCGCATTGCCGAAATCGACCGCCGTAACGGCAAGTTCGACCAGGCGATGGATTCGCTCAAGAAAGCCACGGCCATCGTTCCTGATTCGCTCGAGGTCCAGTACAACATTGCGGTCATTGATGAAAACCAGGGCAAATATGATGACGCGATCCAGATCTTGACTCAACTGCTGCAGAAGACCGAGCACTCCGAAGACGACTACTCGATTGCCGATAAGAACAATCGAGCCGTCTTCCTGGAACGCTTAGGCACTCTCTATCGCGAAGCCAACAAGTACCAGTTGGCGGTAGAAACTTTCCACCGCATGCTCGATCTCGGTGACGAGAACGCCATCCGGGGATACCAGCAGATCATCGACACGTATCGCGATAACAAGCAATGGCAGCTGGCCACCAACGTTGCCGAAGAAGCTGCCAAGAAGTTTCCCAATGACCGCGATCTGCAGATGGTTGCCGCCGCGCAGGAAGCCGACATGGGCAATGCAGGGCCGGCTATCGCGCACGTCAAGTCTTTGCTGAAAGGCAATCCGGCTGACGATCAGAGGGTGTACGTCGCTCTGGCCCAGATGTATAGCCGGGTGAAGCAGTGGCCCGAGGCGGAAGAAAACATCAACAAGGCGATTGAGCTTTCCACCAAGCCGGAAGACAAGGATTATGCCATCTTCGTCGCCGGTTCCATTTACGAGCGGCAGAAGAAGTATGAGAAAGCCGAAGAAGCTTTTCACAAGGTTCTGGCCGACGATCCAAAAAATGCCCAGGCCTTGAACTACCTCGGTTACATGCTGGCCGACCGTGATACCCGGCTGGAAGAAGCGCTAGGCTACATTCGCCGTGCAGTAGCGCTCGATCCTCAAAACGGAGCTTATCTCGACTCGCTGGGCTGGGCTTACTACAAGATGGGGAACTACGATCTCGCCGAAGAGAACCTGCGGCGCGCGTCGGAACGCATCAACAACGATCCCACCGTTCACGATCATCTGGGCGAACTCTATATGAAGACCGGGCGTCTTAAGCTGGCTGCGGCCAACTGGGAACGCTCGCTGGAGGAGTGGAACAAGACCATTCCTGCCGAGATGGACACCGACGATATCGCCAAAGTCCAGAAGGACCTGGAGACGGCTCGGGTGAAGCTGGCCAAGCAAAGTACTGGCAACACGCCTGCCAAGCAATAGAGCAGGCTCAGACGAAAGGCTAAGACAAGAGATTAATCGAATTCCTAAGGCGCTGCGCGACAGCGCCTTTTTCTTGCGTCCGCCAACTTCTGTATACCGACAACTGCTTCGCCGGTTTGCTACATTCCGCCTGCTGACGAGCCGCGACAAATCTGTCTGGTGACGCTCAATCTTTCCGGCGATGCTTGTGTACGCACGCAATGGGAATGCATAGTTCTCGATCGTCACGAATTTTTCAGATAGTATCGGGCGTGCAGGAGAGCATAGAATCTGTCGGCCTCGGTTTTTTTCCGCACACCCACCCGAGCGAATCAGCACACAGGAGAGGGAATCGTGAAGAGAAGTAACTTTGTTGCACGTGCTTTGGTTGTAGCCGCATCACTTGTCATGCTGCTGTCGCTTGGCGGCTTAGCTGCCGCGCAGTCCGCTAAAGCTCAAGGACTGATCACCGGACGCAGCGGCGACACCATGACGTTGCAGACGGCGGACTCATCGAAGGTGATCGTCCTGCTCACCGACAGTACCCAGGTTGCCCAGGTGCAAGGCGTTTTGAAGGCGCGACGCAAGCAAATGTCGATGGCTGCGCTTATACCGGGGCTGCAGGTCCAGGTTGAGGGATCGTACAATCCGCAAAATCAACTGGTGGCAGAGTCGGTGAAGTTCAAGGGTAACGACCTGCAAGCTGCACAAACCATCCAGGCCGGACTGCAACCAGCCAAGGAGCAGATACAGCAGAGTCAACAAGAGCTGGAGCAGCAGAAAGCGGCCCTCGAACAGCAGCAGCAAGCCATGCAGCAGCAACAGCAGCAAATGGGCGAGGCGCAAGCAAAGATTGACGCTAATAAAGCCGCCATCGAGGCTGCCAACAAGCGCTTCGGGCAGTTGGACGATTACAACATAATGGACGAAGTGACAGTTTACTTCGCCAACGGCAAGGTCACCATCGATCCGAAGTACAAGTCGCAGCTGTCGGCACTGGCTGAGAAGGCCAAGACGATCACGGCCTACACGATTCAGGTGAAGGGTTATGCCTCGTCGGTCGGCAGCGTGGCGCTGAATCAAAAGCTCAGCGAAGACCGGGCCAACAACGTGACCCAATTCCTGCAGCAGCAGGGCCACATTCCGCTCACCAACATGCTGGCGCCGGGCGCGATGGGCGAAAGCCGCCAAGTGGGATCCGACAAGACGGCTGAGGGCCAGGCCCAAAACCGGCGCGTGGTGGTCAGGGTTCTTCAGAACAAGGGGATTGCCGGAACCTAAAGCTGACGGGAGGGTTCTGGTGCTGCACCACTAACTCCAAAGCTAGTGGCATGAGATGGCTTTGCGCTGGCGTGTATCAATCCGCCGCTTCCTGGCCACTAGGCCGCTAGCCGCGTTGTGGTAGGCTGAGAATTCTTTGGTTGGCATGTCAGATCTGCAGCGATTGAGGAATTGCGCAGAGCCGACTCTAATGAGGGCTATGGGTATGCAGGCTGCGGAAAAAACTGCCGCGACGTTCGAAGCTCTGAAGGGCAAGATCGAAGCGAAGACCGCTCGGGTCGGTATTGTTGGACTGGGTTACGTGGGGCTGCCGCTGGCGGCTGAATTCGCCAAAGCCGGGTTCGTGGTCACCGGCATCGACGTGCAGGAGACTAAGGTCGCCGGACTGAATCGAGGCCAGTCTCATGTCCAGGATGTGCCTTCCTCTGAGGTTGCCAAGCTGGTAAGCGAGAAGCGCTTCCGCGCCACCAGCGATTTTTCGGTGGTTCGGGATCTGGACACCATCAATATCTGCGTCCCCACGCCCTTGCGGAAGACAAAAGATCCGGACATGAGCTACATCGTGTCCGCCGTGGAAGAGATCGCCAAATACGCGCATCAAGGTTTGCTGGTGATTCTGGAATCCACGACCTATCCCGGAACCACCGATGAATTACTGTTGCCCACCTTCGAGAAGCTGGGCTTCAAGGCCGGTGAAGACTTCTTTCTGTGCTTCTCTCCCGAACGCGTCGATCCCGGCAATCCGGTCTATCAGACATTTAACACTCCCAAGGTGGTTGGCGGCATTACTCCCGCCTGCACCGAGATGGGAAGACTCTTCTTTTCTCAAGCCCTGGAGACTGTCGTTCCGGTAGCCAATACGCGCGTCGCTGAGATGGTGAAGCTGCTGGAAAACACCTTCCGCATGATCAACATTGGATTAGCCAACGAGATGGCGCTGATGTGCGACGGAATGGGAATCAATGTTTGGGAAGTGATCGACGCCGCCGCTACCAAGCCATTTGGGTTCATGCCCTTTTATCCCGGACCCGGTCTGGGCGGACACTGCATCCCGATCGATCCCTTCTATCTTTCGTGGAAGACGAAACAGTCAGGTATTGAGGCGCGCTTCATTGAGCTGGCGGGCTACATCAACGGCAATATGCCGCACTTCGTGGTCGACAAAGTGCAGAAAGCGCTTAACGACCATGCCAAGCCAGTGAAGGGCTCGCAGGTCCACGTGGCCGGAGTAGCCTACAAACGTAATATTGACGACATGCGGGAGTCGCCGGCGCTAGATATCATTCTGCTGCTGCAAAAGCGCGGTGCGGTGGTTTCTTTCAGCGATCCCTTTGTACCGAATTTGAAACTTGACGGCCGGACCCTGCAATCGACGGAGCTGGTAGATTCGGCCAAGAATGCGGACTGCGTGGTGATCGTGACCGACCATTCCAACTTCGATTACAAAGCCTTGCTTGGCTCGGCCAGGTTGATTGTCGATACCCGGAATGCGATGAAGGGGTTTGAATCGGATAAAATCGTTCGCTTGTGAGCAGGTGCATTCCCGAATCGGCAAGAGCGTATTAGGTGCCCGCCTGATAGCAAAGCCTTGGTTATAGGAAATTGGGATGACAAAATAGCGGATTTTATTTACGGCTCTTCCATTCGACAAGCTCCGGGCATGGCTAGAGCTGCCTCCTCTTCAAAATCACAGCGAGTTCGGAGCAAGACCGCGCCTGGGACGTGGAGCCGAGGAAGTGTACTGAGCTGGAACGGATGTGCAAATTATTGCAGTACCTGCATTCAAAGTTTTGCGCTTAGCTCAACTAATAATTATAAATTGTTTATTATGAATAACTTGATTAGGGTCAAGTTTTGGTCTCTCGGCAAAATAATTGCACATAGCATCATGGCTCTAGGGCCACAATCCAACATGGAGTTATAACGAGTGGCGCTGGCGGGCACTAAGACCACAGGTACTGCGTTGACGCAACCGGGAGAAGACGAAGTCTTACCCGGAGGAAAGCCGCCTTCGAAAATCCTAAATTTTTGGCTGACCGTGAAGCCTTTCGGCTGGCAGGGGCTTCTGCTGGTAGCGGTTTTGGCGGTTCTGTACTCTTCGGTCATCAGGCTTTTGGTGTACCAGTGGTATAACGATGCTGACTATTCGCATGGATTTCTGGTACCGTTGCTGTCGGCGTATTTGATTTGGCAACGCAAGGACAAGTTACGCCAGATTCGCCGTCGCCCATCGTGGTGGGGCTTGGTGGTCATTGCGATTTCGCTGGGCCTGCTGTTTCTGGGAAGCTTGGGTGCAGAACTCTCTCTGGCGAGGCTTTCGCTGCTGGGAACGCTGTGCGGGCTGATTGTGTATTTCACCGGTGGCGCCATGTTACGGGCCATGGCCTTTCCGATGGCATTTTTGCTTTTTGCCATTCCAATCCCTGTGGTGGTTTACAACGAGATAGTTTTTCCGCTGCAATTCATCGCTTCCAAGTTTGCAACCCGGGTGCTGGAGATGCTCAATTTGTTCCCGGTCCTCCGGGAGGGGAACGTGCTGATCCTGCCGCATATGAGGCTGGAGGTAGTGGAGGCATGTAGCGGTATACGGTCGCTGATGTCGCTGCTGGCTTTGGCCGCCGGCTATGGCTATCTGGTGGAAAAGAGCGTTCCGGTACGGTGGTTTTTGATCGCGGCGATGGTTCCCCTGGCAATCGTCAGCAACGGAATGCGGATCATGATCACCGCCGTGATGGCAAACTATATAGGGCCGCAGGCGGCGGAAGGGTTCATGCACGAATTTTCGGGATGGGTAATTTTCGTTGTAGCTACGATCATGTTTCTAGCCTTGCATAGCTTGATAACGTTCTCTCGCAAGAAGCTCGGATGGATTCCTGGCGACCGGCAGCCCGCTCTCTCCAAGGTGGGCGAATGAAGGCTGGGTTTCGCTACTGGGTCATGATTGCCATTCTGCTGGGAGCCACGACGGGGATGGCCTACCTGTCGCATGGTGAATCCACGCCTCCGGCGAAACCGCTTTCGCAGTTCCCGGCCAGAGTTGCCGGATACACCCAGATCATCGAGTGGCCACTGGACAAGGACACGCTGGACGTACTCAAGGTTACGGACTACGTCAACCGGGGCTACTGGCAACCTGGCATGAACCAGGATCTGATGACGGTGTTCATCGCATATTTTCGCAGCCAGAGGACGGGGGCGACGATTCACTCGCCAAAAAATTGCCTGCCGGGAGCAGGCTGGAATCCGGTACATTCGTCCATTTATGAGATGCAGTTGGATGACGGCCGAAAAGTTCCCATCAATTTGTACATCCTGCGCAAAGGGCTGGACGAGCAACTCGTGCTTTACTGGTACCAGGCGCATGGGCGCATCGTGGCCAGCGAGTTTTGGGGCAAGTATTATCTGGTCAAAGACGCCCTCCTGTTGAACCGTACGGACGCGGCACTGATTCGTGTCACGGTTCCGATCCAGCACGACGATGTGCAAGAGTCGCAGGCGCGAGCAGTCGCTTTTGCCAAACAGATCACAACTGATGTCGATCAAATTATTCCGCGGTGACCCAGGAGAAAGCATGCGTAATCGTTATTTCGTCTTTATCGTGATGGCCGTGCTGGCCGTCGTTGTCCTCGGCGGTTGCAGCCGTAATCCAGATGTCGCAAAACGTAAGTACCTGGAAAGCGGCATGAAGTACATGGAGCAGGAGAAGTACGACTCGGCAGCCATTCAATTCAAGAAAGCCTTGCAGATCGACCCCAAGTATGCCGAGGCCCATTACCAACTGGCGAACGCCGATGTGAAACAGGGAAAAAATTCGGACGCGTTCAAGGAGATGAGCACCGCGGTAGAGCTTGATCCTACCCATATCAAGGCACGGTTGGCACTGGGCGGCATGTATCTGGCGTCCGGTACGCACTTCTATAGCAACGCTGAGGAGCAGGCGAGGTACGTAACCGAACACGATCCCGGTAACTCCGACGGCTACGTGCTGTTGGGCAACGTGCTGTTGGGCGAGAAACACCTGGACGACGCCCTCGCCGCATACAGCAAGGCCATCGCTTTGAAACCGAACGATGCCAACGCCTATTTGAACCGCGGGGCCGTTTACGCATACCTCAAGCAGGAGGATGCCGCAGAGCAGGACTTCCAGAAAGCCATCAGCATTGACCCTCACGCCCTGCAAGCGTATGCGAATCTGGCCGGCTTCTATCTCTACAAGAAAGATCCCAAGAAGGCGGAAGAAACCTATCGCCAGGAGATCCAGAACAATCCTAACTCGCCAATACCCTATTTGCGTCTGGCGGGGTTGTTGATGCAGGAGGGCCGCAAAGCCGACGCGGAAGACATGGTGCAGCAGTTGCGTGGCAAACAGCCGACCTCGGCGGATGTAGCGATTGCCATTGGCGACTTCTACATCGCGGCGCGCGATCCTGACTCTGGGCTGAAAGAGTATCAACGTGGTTTGAACTTCGATCCTAAGAATCAGCAACTGCAGGTCCGGGTGTTGGAGACCATGCTCAACAGCGGCAAGATTGAAGATGCCACGAAACTGACTGACCGGTTGTTGAAAGACAATCCGGGAGACATTACGGCTCGTATCACGAATGGCCGCTTGCTGGCCATCAAAGGCAACACCGCCGATGCTGTGATCGTGCTGCGTGAAGTCATTAAGGACGCACCGGAAAATCCCCAGGCTCACTACATTTTGGGCCAGGTATTGCGCGAGACCAGGGACATGCCTGGGTCCAAGAACGAGTTGCAGGAAGCCAACCGAATCGACCCGAATAATCCCATGATCCTGCAGGCACTGGCTGAGGTCTATCGTGACTCGCGCGATTACGACACGGCCAGGGAGTATGCGGCGCGACTGCAGAAGCTGAACGACAATAACCCGACTGCGCACTTCTTGAACGCCACCATCGACATCGGCGCACAGGATTATAGCCAGGCTATCGACGAGTTGAAGGAGGCGCAGAAGGCAGCTCCCAACGATCCCCTGCTCTACGTCAACTTGGGAGTGGCCTACTCGGGAGAGAAGAAGTACGCCGAAGCAGAACAGATGTACCAGACCGCTCTGAAGATTTATCCGACCTACGATAGCGCGGTGGGGCACTACGTTGCCCTGCTGTTCGGCACTAACCAGCCGGCGAAGGCGGTTGCGCTTTCCCAACAGTATGCGGAAAAAAACCCTAACCACGCAGCGGCGATTTACATTTACGCTTCAGCGCTGGCCACCTCGAAAAAATACGACCAGGCACTGGCGGAATACCAGAAAGCGCTGCAGGTTGATCCTAAGTCGGCTTCAGCTTATGTGCACATAGGCCAGATTTATGAGGTGATGGGAAAACCGGACCAAGCGCTGGATAGCTATTTGAAGGCGCTGGCACTGCAACCCACTTCTTCTACGATCAATAACTCCCTCGGCAACGCTTACGTACGTAAGGGCGATCTGAAGAATGCTGGCAAGTACTTCCAGGCCAGCCTGGCTCAGAATGCCCACGATCCCATAGCCGCCAACAACCTGGCCTGGGTCTATGCCGAGCAAGGGGAAAACCTCGATATGGCGTTGAGCCTGGCTACCCAGGCCAAGCAGATTGCCCCCGAAATGGATTCCGTCAACGACACGCTGGCGTGGATCCAATACAAGAAAGGAAACTACCGGGTTTCCATTTCGCTGGCCGAAGATGCGGTGAAGAAAGCCCCGGAGAACCCTGGCTTCCGTTACCACCTTGGAATGGCGCTCAGCGGAGCGGGCGACAAAGATCGCGCTCGTACGGAGCTGCAGAAGGCATTGCAGTTGAACTTGAAGGGCCAGGACGCACAAGAAGCGCAAAAGACCTTGGCATCATTGCAGTAGTTTTCGAGTCGAGTCCCTCCAGGTAGTTTTGGCCTGACATCCCGCGATGTCAGGCCGATTTTTTGTGACCATCATGACATTCCCATCAACTTGGATTGGCAGGATGCTTGTGTCCTAGATACGCCCTTCTGTTGGGTCAACCTGGGACGGCCCGCGGGAGTGCGGATGTCGTGATGGCAAAGTGCAAAAACCTAGTTAGGGTTGAAAAAATGGACGCGAACCTGCGGTACCGACCCCCGCCTTCCAGACTACCTCCACGGGTTTGCCGTCCCACATTCCCAAGTAAAACGCGCAACTACCCGGCAAGAACTCCCTTTCGTGAACGGTATCTGTGAAAGCCAGGAATCGGTCACTCCACGCCTGTTCCACTTCGAGAGCTACCGCATATGCTAAGTACTTGTTGTAAATACCGGGAGTTGGTGTCGGTGCCTCTAGCCGGTCCATAGGAAACTTCTCAACGGAGTTTAAGAATTGGCGGAAGCCGTCAATCTCGTCGAGCAGCTTTCTACCTTCTGCGGTCGGCGCTTTCATTAAATGCAGGAAAGAAAGGTCCAGGCCGACCATCAAGGTAGTGACGAGTAGGACCTGCCAGCCGAAAGTGACTCCAAGTACAACGCATCCAAGAGTTAAAGCGGCCATGCACGGTACGACCATGGCAAAAAGCATCAGAGCTCGACGAATAATCGCTTTTCGCGGGCCTCTGCGGCTTGCACGAACCATATCTCCAAGGCGAAGCAGAAGAAAAATGAGGTAAAATGCACCGGGGGCCATTGCAGCCAAAGCCAAACCTAGAGCAAACCACTGGTCCAAACCCTGTGGCCTCGCCGAGAAGTAGACTGGGATGAACGAAAATACGGCTCCGACGATAACCGTTTCGCGATTCTCAAGAAACCATCTTCCAACGGCGGCCCGGCGCAGTGCCGCGGCCATCCGAGATGCCTCATATGCGGTCTCGTCGTCTAGCAGGGTCATAGGGACGCCTTTTTCCCCGTGACGGTTCAGCACCCTGTCCAGCAGAAATTGTTCTTCCTTGGGAAGTGCTAATCTGTTGTTGGCCGCTGCAGTCGGCCGCGCCAACGTGATGTCACCCTCGGCTTCAAGGACGGCAAGGCCTTTCGCAAACAGACTCAACACGACAG
>Ga0210398_10004867_pt1 | contig 12543 bp, 13 predicted proteins | sample IncBWC4OmetaG_FD_161047 | JGI IMG/M metagenome (GOLD analysis project Ga0210398, IMG submission 161047) | Forest soil microbial communities from Barre Woods Harvard Forest LTER site, Petersham, Massachusetts, United States - Inc-BW-C-4-O | ecosystem: Environmental > Terrestrial > Soil >... | reverse complement strand
CGCGCCAGCGACTTCGTTCAAACCGGCTAATCGGACAGCTGAATCCAGACCGACTTGTGTTCTCACCTTCCCCAGGCCAAAAATTCGGTTCCGGAGTTTCTTCCTTTTCCCGTTCATTCCCATGAATTCCGAGTTGCTCCCGCAGATGCCTCGTTGATGCCTTGCAGTTATCAAGTCTTTCGAAATAAGTCTTGGACATTTGTTGAAAACGGGGCCATTGTGAGGAAAAGGAGGCCGCAATGGCATGCCCATTTCCCCCGTTTCCTCCCATCTTGAAGCCAACCGCAGGTTCGGTGTTCCGGAGTTCGAGCCTCTTCTCAACAGCGAACAGGCAGCGGAGCTACTCCAAATTCATCACAAGACGTTGCAGAAGTTAGCGCGGCGTGGCCAGATTCACGGAAGCCACGTTGGAAAGCTGTGGCGCTTCCGCATCTCCGATCTGAATGCGTGGCTCGACCGTCAAGAGCGAGTGTGCTGATATTCGAAGACTGAAGCTCCGGTCCATCCCGATTGGGATGGATCGGCGTTAAGGCCGATCCATTCCCGATCCATTCTTCGCTCGACCCCACGTTGTGACGCTGGGTTCGGAAGGACACAGCGACATCGAAAGAATCATACTCGACCTCTGCCTCATCTCAGCGGTACTCTGGACCCAGTCGTCCGTTGCCGCCTGAACGAGGAGAATTCATGTTTAGGCGAACACGGTATCAACAAGGAAGCGTGCAGCGCGAAAAGCGGCGGAAGGGGCCTGATGCTTGGGTCTATCGATGGTATGAGGTTGGTTCCGACGGAGCGAACAAGTATCGCAAAGTCATTGTCGGAAACGTTGTAACCTTGCCCACCGAGGCCGTGGCTCTCAAGGCAGCTCATGCGCTGCGCATTGACGCAAACCAAAAACATTTGCCGACGGAGAGTGGACCCAACACGATTGCCGAGCTCGTTGCACACTACCGGTTAAAGGAGCTAACTGGAGAAGGCAATACACGCAAGGCGTTTTCCACGCGAGCTGCATATGAGTGCTATCTGGACAACTGGATATTGCCGAGGTGGCACGATTACAGGTTGCATCAGGTCAGGCCAGTCCCAATGGAAGAGTGGCTGAACAACATTCAGCGGGCGCAGGGCACACGAGCAAAGATTCGAAACCTCATGAGCGCTCTTTTTCAACACGCGATGCGGTACGAGTGGGTGGACACCAACCCAATCAAGCTCGTGCGTCAAAGCGCGAAGAGAGAGCGTGCTCCGGAGGTTTTGGAGCGCGAAGAACTGCAACTGCTTCTCAGCAGGCTTGCGCTTCGAGAAAGGACGCTAGTGCTGCTTGACGCGGCGACGGGACTTCGCGTAAGCGAACTTCTTGCACTGCGATGGGAGGACGTTGACTTCAAGGCTCTTGAGCTGCGCGTGACTCGTTCTATCTGGCACCAGGTCGTGGGCGATTGCAAAACTGAAGCCTCAGCGAAGCCAGTTCCTCTCGACAGCTACATGGCCGACGATCTGTTGCGCTGGCAACGGATGAGTCCTTACACGACGCCGGGGGATTGGGTTTTCGCAAGTCCCACCATGCGGGGAAAACAACCCTACTGGCCGGACAATCTGATGAAGCGGTACATCCGGCCTGTGGCACGAAAGGCGGGCATTCACAAACAGATCGGTTGGCACACCTTCCGCCATACCTTCGGAACTCTTCTGAAGGCGAATGGAGAAGACGTAAAGACCGTTCAGGAGCTTTTGCGGCACGCTACCAGCAGGATCACGCTTGAGGTCTATACGCAGGCCGTAACCTCGCACAAGCGAGCGGCACAGAGTAAGGTTGTAAAGATGATGGTGGAAAACGTGGATGAAACACGGGTGGAGATTCCCATTCAAGCCGATCAGTAAACGCAGTCTTGAGCCACGGTCAGGTTTAATTCCATATGTTTTAATTCCATATGTATTGTGGGGTGGGCAGAGGTCGTGGGTGGAAACGGATGAGAATGCACCCTTGATTTGGGGTAGTTTTGGGCTTATTGCACCTTTATCGAACCCACGTTAGATTGTCACTTTAGGTCCAATCATCCTGTAAGTGCTTTAGAATGAATGGCGGGGACGACGGGGCTCGAACTCGCGACCTCTGCCGTGACAGTCCAGCGTCTTGACGTAACTTATTGAAACTAGGCGCCGCGGATGGCTTCTTTCAGCGCCCTGAGACATGCATGGTAACCGTTATTGGACCCTTATCGGACCCGCGACCTCTGCCCCAGTGACCTCTGCCCAAGACACCACATTCCGGAATCAAGCGGTGACGATCTGAATGCTGCCCCTGTGGGGATTCGGTCGATCTTCTCGAACCCCGGACCTGAATCCAACTGGTACCGTCTGCGAATCGATTGAGCCTCCGCCTTCGGTTATGGGTGAGGGCTAAACCCGCCTCAAGTATTCAGCCGTGCTCGATGCTTAGGCTCTGGCTCTAATGCCTCCTCGGTCGATTCCGCCAAAGCGTTGATGAGGTGCACTGCAGCGATGCCGAGTGGATCTGATAAGGAATACCTGGCTTGTGACATTCTGTCGCTCTGATCGACGGCGACGATAAGGCTGGCCCTCTCCAACTCGCGCAAATATTGCGTCAGCTTTTTCCTAGACCCCGGAGGAAGCGTGCTGCGTAGCCGGCTTAACTGAGTTGGGCCATGCTGGAACTGGGTAAGAATCCTGAATGCCCATTTGCCCTGAATGCGCGTGACACAACGATTCTCGTCTCCCCATCGGGAAGGAAGCCCTGGGAGCGATTGAATGGCAGCCATATACGCCTCGAGCAAGGGGGCCTGCAAAAGGCTGAAAAGGCCCTCTATATATAAGGGTTGTGGAAATCGCCAAAAGCGGACGCCCGTTGAGGGGATTTTTTGGGGAGTCATTTTTTTCGACCGTATCCGATTCCGCATTTTTCCCCAGAAATGGATCCAGCTACATCCCAACGTAAAGCGGAATATCGAATTTCTTAAAATTTTCCATAGTAGATGTCCGATTCCGCAGTTTTCCACAGCCATATATAAGTAGAGGCACTTTTTCGGGAGGAGTGCGAATGCCGATTAATCTGCCACCGAAGACGGACTTATTGCTGAATGAAGCGGATTCCGATGCGCCGGTTAGCATGGCTTTGGACACCTCTAGAAAGACCTGCCATACGCTGCCGAAGGATTGGATCCACGAGTGATGTCAGGTGTTTCTAGAGGAACACACGGATGCCCATCGCTTTCACCGATTTATTCGCTTGTGCTGCTATGCAAATGCTTCTTCAGAGATGTGAAGAACGGGGAAAAGGTCAAAACTCGGTTCTGTTTGCTTCAACGGGATGAGACGTTGCGGCCGTCCGATCGATAGGCAGCAACATTGCTTAAGGGTGTGGAAGATATACACGGATAAAACGTTCCAACCCAAAGCTTCATATCAAAATGCCGTTTCCAGCTTATCTGCGTGAACTCAGTAGTGGGCTAGGTGATCATTTCGGCATTCAGATCGTAGTCCGCGGAACAAAGCGATTGAGATTGCCTTCAAGTAATCGGTCTCCTGGCCGCCTTTTGTGGGAGTTTTTCTCGCATGAAGCGGCAACGACTGCATCTCGTAGACGAGAACAACGATCCTGTATCACCGGCCATACAGTCTGCCGTCGAGACCGCACACTATTGGGCGGTGCGAGAATTCCCCCGTGTCGACCCGGCGCTTCTTTCGAATTGGGCCGAACGCTTGGCGAAGAACATGGCAAACAAGGATTTGCAAGGCTCAGTTCGACGCTATGCACATACGGCAATGCACGAAACCGTGCGGCGCTGGCTAAAGACCAAACGAGCAAGCGAATTAGCAGTTGGCCTGGATCGCGAACTCGAAAGCATTGCCGGAATGCAGGAAGGACTCCATGGAAAGGTTGACCGAGCGATTCTTTTTGAACAATTGAAGTCGAGGCTTCGTGGGCGCGACCGAAGTATCCTTATGTTGCTCCAATCAGATGCGACCCCCGCGGAAGTTGCCATGACCCTAGGCATGAAATATGAAGCTGCCACAAAGGCTATCCAGCGGGTCCGGGCTCGAGTGGCGCAGTGCCTGCAAGCAGCAAAACCCGAGAGCCGAACAACTATGGATGAGAGAAAGGACTTAGCGAAAAAATGGACTTGATTAAAGATTTCTTTTTGGAAGCTTTCCCCAATCCGGAACGTACGGACTGTCCGACTGAAGAGATCTTGCGATTTCTAGCAGAGGGTCGCCTTCCTCCGGGCCATTCAGCATTGCTCCACATCGCTTCCTGTTCCGAGTGCTTTCGGGAATATCGGAGCTTTTGTTTTGAATTACAGGATGAACAAGACCAGGCAAGTGCTAGATCCGCGGCTGCCGACGCAAAGACGGCAGACGCGATGAATTGGAGCAGACTTGCTTCCGCTCTTGAATCCAATAACGGAGGGGTCACAGGGATCGAGCATATCCTCGAATGGATCACGGCTTATCGTCATCGGTATTCGCGGTAACTCCCAAAAGCGGGAAACCGCCGTTCAGTCCGAATGAGGGGCATTTTTCATTGTTCACAATGGAACGGTTCTCCAGTTAGGCTTTTAGTAGCCGTTAGGCCGAAGGAGAAGCCGATGAGAAAGCTCGTTCGTTCCGTGGTCGTCATTGCGATTGCTGCCATCTCCAGTCCCGCATTTGCAAGTCAGGCAGGAGGCGCACCACATCCCCCCTCTCACGCTCTTAGTCAGGGGGGAGGCGCGCCTCATCCAACCGGAGTCCCAGGACGTTAGGATCAGTATCTCGCGAGGCATCTTTGCGCCGTGGGCTTATGTAAGAGAGAATGATTGCCGCAGGGCGCAATGAATTTCTCCGTTCTACAGAACGTGCTATGGGCAGCAAGCTTTGCCGCAAACGTTGCCTTACTGCTTGTTCTCGTGTGGAAAAAACGGACACCGGAATTCCCTGTCTTCACCGTCTGGATCGGGTTCTTGACGGCAGAGATGGCAGTGTTGTTCCTCATATATCGCCGGGGATCGGCCCGTTCTTATTCGGCAGTTTACTGGTCTTGCATCCTTGTTGATTTTCTCCTGCAGTTGGGCGTCGTTATGGAGATGGCGCGGATTGTGCTCCGTCCCACCGGGACATGGTTATCTGACGCCCGGGGGCGATTTCTGGTCTCTGGGTTTCTGGGCATTATTGTTGCAGCAGGTATGGCGCTTCTGTTGCATCCAGACGCCAACTCCCCGCTCGACGTATGGGAAATTCGCGGCAACCTATTCACCGGCATCATTATCGTTGAATTGTTTTCGGCCATGATGGGGGCCGCCAACCGTCTGGGACTCCAATGGAGAAGCCATGTGATGGGTCTTGGGCAAGGGCTGTTTGTATGGTCCACGATAGCGGTCCTGGTCGACGCACTGCACAATGTTCTTGGCAGATACCGATGGTTTACAACGCTGGATAATATGCGCGTGACCGTGTGGATAGCAGCAGCGATTTACTGGGCCGTGGTGTTTTGGAAAGCGGAAAGGAAAAGGAACCCGCTCTCGCCGGAAATGGAGCAATACTTGCTTGATCTCCATCACCGTGTTAAGTTCGATCTTTCGAGAAGCGAAGAGTCGTTGTCGCGGTTGCGGAAATGACTTATGTTGCCTGTAGCTCTTATCTTCTGGTCTATCATCGGCGTTCTCTTCAGCCGGTATTTCTATCGGCACTTAGCTGCATGTCAACTGTATCAGCGTGATTGGACTGATCTGCTCGGCAAGCTTCAGCCCATTTCGGTGGTCGCTGTTACGGCTATAGGAGACGAGTACCTGAACCCCACGCCGCATCAGCTGGGGCCGGAGCCGGTTGATATCTGGCGCAGCCTGGGCGGTCTTGAGGGCATCAGGCGAATGCGGCGCAATGCGCGAATCCTGATCGCGTTGGCCGCCTATGCGCAACGCTGGAACTTCACAGAGAGCGTCATTGTTAAAGAGCGAATGCGGCAGGATGCTTTGCACCTCCAGCGCGCGACCTTGCAGGTGATCGTGAGAAGAGCGTTTCGAGTCGGCAACATGCGTGGGGTCTTTTACTTGCATGACTCTGTCGGCGCCTATCACCTAATGACGAAACGACTGCTTGCACTTTACCGGACGAGCCATGCAGGGCTTTATCCTCGTCTCGCCGAGGTCTTGGGTGACGGTCTCCCACTTCGGACTGCCGAAGCCGGGCGTTAGTCATTCGCCTTCATTCCATGCGCAATGCATCCATCGGTGGTCGTCTGGAGGCGTGAATAGCCGGTAGGACACTGGCGAGCAGTGACACGATGAGAAGTACCAGGCACGCGACACCCAGAGTCCATAGGTCAGTCTGGGTACTGCGGATCAGGTGGGCCAGCAGATGGTGAGCACCGACGCTAAGAAAAAGACCGATCAGAAGGCCCGCGCCTAGAGGGCGGCTTTGTGATTGAAGGACATTCAATAGGATATGATGGCGCTCGGCTCCTAACGCCATGCGAATGCCAAATTCGTTGACTCGCTGGGTGACAGTGTAAGAGATGACACTGTAAAGACCTACGCTCGTGAGGATCAGGGCCAAAACAGAGAAAATGCTTGAAAGCATAGCGAGCAGATGACTTCGCGCCCATACGGATTCCTGCTCGAGGCGGGTGGTTAGTGAAAACACAGGGTCGGACACTTGCTGACCCGGATTCACGTTGGCAATCTGCCGCCGCACATCCGTTTCGAGCGACATCGGGTCCCCCTGTGCACGGACGAAGACCTGGATCCAATCAATCATGTAGAGGGAGTATGGGAAATAGATTTCCGGCTTCACTGGATCTTCCAAGCCATTGTTGCGCGCGTCGCCGACGACAGCGATGATCGGTGCCCATTCGTTGCTGCCAAGAGCGGCCAAGACGCCGGGAGGATGATTCACCAAGTCAGGAACTCGAACTGAATGACCGAGCACATCCTGGTTGGGGAAATAGCGCCTAACGAATGCCTGGTTCACCAGTGCCAGGCGTGCGCCTCGCGCGGTTTCGGCTTCATCCCAAAGCCGGCCTTGAAGAAGAGGGATACGAAGCAATTGAAAAAATTGGGAATCAACAAAATTGACGTTGACGGTCTGTGAGGAGGTTGCATTTTGCCCGAGTATCTCGACTGAAAAATCCCAGTCACTGGCAGGCGGTCCAATCACACCGAGCGACGCCGAAACCACACCGGGGACCTGACCCACACGGTCGCGCAGCTGCCGCAGGTAGGTAGCACGGCTCTCCCAGGTGGTGTAGCTGCCAGGATGGATGGGAATCGGAAAGTCCGCAACGTGGTTGGGGTCATAACCCAGGTCTGTCTGCTGTAAGAGACGAAAACTGCTGATCGCGGTAGCCGCGGCCGTAAGCAAGACCATAGCGAATGCGATCTGCCCCGCAATCAGAATGCTGTACAGTCTACGTCCCGGAATATTGGCCGTTGCATGGCGGGAGTTGGCCTGCAGAATGGGGCGAATCTCTGGCTTGAGGACTTGGACGGCAGGAAAGAGCCCCACAAAGACGCCCGTGAGAATCGCAAGCGCGACAGCAAAACCTAACACTGGCAACGGCACGGGGATCTCGAGACCGTGAGTAAAGAGTTGCCACGGAAGCAGAGGGGCAACCAAGGTCGTCGTGCGATAAGTGGCGATCACCCCAAGAACCGTACCTGCAAATCCTAGAACCAAGGACTCGGTCAACAGCTGCCTAACAACGCGTGCAGAGCTTGCACCCAGGGCAAGACGCACTGCGAACTCACGCTGTCGCGTCACCCCACGGGCGAGCAGCAGGATCGAAACATTGACACAGCCGATGACGAGCAACAGTAGGACCGCAGCCAACAGGACATAGAGGGCATTGCCCAAAGACCGCCGGTAGCGATCGGCGGTGCTCATAGGCTGAATGTTCATTTGTTCGAAACCTGAGTGCGGGTGCTCGCGGATCATCTGCTCCAGAATCGGATGTATTTCCGCCATCGCCTGCGTCTTGCTTACGCCTGGTTTAAGGCGCAAGACGGTCATGAAGGCCTGTCTGGACGGATCGGACGTATCGAGCGGGAGATAGAGATCCGAGTCCCACCAATTGAAGCTCCGGGGCATGACTCCAAGAATGGTGTAGCTGCGGTTGTCGATGCGCAACGTTTGGCCAACAATCGCCGGGTTCCCATTGAAACGGCGCCGCCAATATTGGTATGTCAATACTGCAACGGGTTGCGGGGCTTGGCCTGATGGAGCGTCCGACGGCAAAAATGTCCTTCCCAGCATTGCCGGCACTCCGAAGAAGGGAAAGGCATTCCCAGACAGAAGGACCACGTCAGTATCCCGAGGAATATCGAGGGTCCTATCAGCTAAATAACGCTCGTCCATCTCCACAACGTCATCGATGGAGTGGCATTCCTTCAGCTGGCGGATTTGGTCGCGATATATGGGCGGCGTGTATTCAGTTTCAGTTTTGTCGTTAAGGTCGACGAAGCGCACCACGCGAGCGGCGTTGCGATACGGCGTTGGCCGCAATAAGACTCTGTAGATCACACTAAATAGAGTCACACTTGCCGCGATCCCCAGCGCAAGTGAAAGAACAGTTACGACAGAGAATGCCGGTTGCTTCAACAATTGCCGTAGAGCAAAGCGAATGTCCTGGAGGAGAATCGACACGGTGCCTCAGGTGGGGGAATTGGACCGCACGACTTATACCGTGAGTATAGAGGCTTCGTTTGCGGTGGTGCTCTTTTCCGGTGTATCCACTGAGTGGCGAAGAGACCACTCTATTTTGGCTGGCAGGACGATAGGCTTTTTTGTCGTCCCTCAATGTCCCTTTAGTGAAGACGAAGGCACAGACGCAAAGTAGTCACGCGCTTTCTGGATCTGCGCCTGAACCGTTTGCAACTCGGAGATGGCGACACCGAAGCCATCGGATAAGCCCACAGCTCGCAATACCTCGATGCGCTTATGTATGCGCTCGGCAATGATACTGAACGCTTGCGCCGGGGTGATGTCTCGCCGGGGGGGCCATGCCCTGTAGCTTAGGCGAATTAAAACGCAAGGATCGACAGCTGCTCTAAGACAGAGTTCTTGGCGTGACCGCGTTCAGCACAGTCAGCCAATTCGCGAAACCCGATGCAACTCTGACCACCTGATCAATGACACCCTCTCGAACCCCGATGAAACCAGATCTTCGCGGCGCCCTGTGTGCCGGTTGTATGACCGTTTGTACTGTCCCCGGTGCCCGCAGGGTGATCGAGCCGATGATGCTCGCCGCAGCTCATACGAGGATTCCCATTCGCGAATCCACGCAAGATGTACGACACATTCACTTTGATCTAATTCCCAGATCTTTCTCGTCTGATTTGAGGCCGATGGCGCGTTGCATGGGCCGGATCTCGGGGTTAGACATGAAGGTGCGCCAGACCAGACCTGTTCGACCGTTCTCAATCATGACTGTCTGGGGCGCCTGGTTCAGACCCATGGTGATTCCGGAGACCCAATTCAACTGCGGGTTAAAGGCATCGCAGAAGCCGTAGATGCCCCACAGTTGTGCCCCCAGATCGCGATACCAGTGTTTGAGCACCGCCAGGGAAGCTTGCGGCGTGTATGCGTAAGAAGCAATTGCTCCGGTAGGTGCAATCGTTCCATCGTCTGTAACGAACGGTTTGTACTCGTGATATCGTCCGTTCGGTCCGTCAACGGCCGTTAGTCCCCAGCTGTCCCTTCCATAGCCTCGAAAATGATTTGGGTTCGCGACACCGTAGGCCTGGCTCACAAGGGCCTCGTTGCGGTTGTTCTCGAAGTAGTCGGAGTAGGTATCTCGAACGGCGCGAGGATCGTAGCCGAGATACGAGTATTGCGTGAAAAAGAGCGGGCCGGGTGAACCGGGAACATAACCTTGTGTCAGCGGAATGCCAAAATAAGTGTGTTTGATTCCGTATTGGCTGCCGGTGCCCTGCCTGTCATATCCGGTCCAATAAAGCGATGGAGGAACCGGGTGAGTTGGCGATGCGATCGCCAGCAGGTAGGTAATCATGACCTCATTCCAGCCTTGCAACCTGTTGGCAATGTGGAAGGCATAGTTTGGGGACCAGTGCCAGTAGAGTGCATCGCGCTTTGGAGTAGCGCGGAACCAGTCCCAGTCGACGCCACGCCACAAGGTCGTAATCCGTTCCCGCAATTCGCGCTCTGACGGGTTGTCAGCGTTGAAGTATTGCCGCGCGGTGAGTAAGCCCTCCATGAGGAAAGAGGTCTCGACCAGGTCGGCTCCGTCGTCGTAGATGCCGAAGAGCGAAATCACATGACCTGTCTTGCCGTTCATGAAGTGTGGCCATACGCCATGGTAGCGATCTGCATGTGCAAGAAAGCCGGTGATCCGCAGCAGGCGCTCGACACATGCCTGCCGTGAGATAAAACCGCGATCCACCGCGACCACCATGGCCATGATCCCGAAGCCGCTGGCTCCCGTCGCGATCAGGTCGTCGGGGCCTGGCTGCGACTCGCGTGCCATTCCCGATACTGGCTCCATCGCTTCCCAGTAATAGCGGAAGCTCGCCCCCTCCACCATGGACAGAAGTTCATCGTCGGTCATCGGATGCGTTTTCGCAGTGGCCTCATCGGTCTTTGCAGACTCGGCAAGTGTTGAGGTGCGCGCCGAAACGCGGTAGCTCGCGGTCGCGTGATCGTCTCCGATGTAGTCAGCATAGCGATCCACACCGTAGCGCTGGATTCCGATTGCTTTGTAGGGTCCGCTATTGAGTGAGCGGTAGATGACGTATTGAGCAATTGTGGGGTCGTCTGCTCCGTTCCAGTGCAGATCGATGTGTCTCTCATAGCCGCGCGCTTCGAGCTCCGTGGGCGGCTTCGGCGAATGCTCCAGACCTTGATCGGTCTCAATCCGAATGTCATCGATGTAGAGGGTGTGCGGCTTTGCATCGGCCACGCCTTGAGACAGCACGATGGCAGTCAGCTGACGCGGTACGAAAGGACGAAGAGACGCGCTTGCAAAGCGGCCGAGAGGTATGCGAATCCGAATCCAACGCGCCGCCGGCAAATCTGCCGTGAAGCCGCTCAGCGGTAAGGGCGCAGTATGCCCATTTTCGAGATCAACGAAAGCGATGCGGGGCAGTTCCGTAGCGGATATCCCCTGGGCGCTCCAAAGCCATAGGTAGAGATCCTCCCCGTTCCAGTTCACGTCGCGGTTGCGCCACCGGTAGAGATTCAACGCTGCGTCCCAGCCTCCATCTGTGACCGAGCGCCAGGTCAGTTCCAAGGCGTTGGGTCCGCTCACGTACTGAGCGGTCTCTACCGGCAGCCTTCCATCAATAAGCCTGAGCGTGCTTGGTGCTGAGATCTTCCCGGTGCTGTAGAAGTAGGAATCTGGGGTAGCGCTGTTTTCAAAAAATACTTCCTGCGAGTAGTGCTGATCGTCCTGCCCATGCAACACGGGGGGAATGAACAGCAATATCGCAGCGACCTGGAACGCGGACAAGCGTCTTGTCGTCTTCACTCGCACCCTGACTCCTCCACGGAGACATTTTTACCTGACTGTATTAGGGCGCGTCACCTCGGCTGCCGAAGGTTGAATTTAGGTGGGCCTCGAGGTTTCGACTTGCAAAGGCGCGTAGCGGTGGAACAGAGCGAAAGTGGATACAATTCGTGAATTTACGCGGCCTCAGCCCCACCAGCTTCCAATGGGCTCACGAGGCCTTTGCTGTCAAATTGCACCGCCAATACCAATTCTTGGCCTTCCCGAAATACCGAGATTATTTCTCCTATGGATCCAGCCAGAGCCCTACCGCGTCGCATCATGGTTCAAATAAACTCGAAATGTTTATTCTCCCACCCAAAGCTCAAATCGACTGGATTCGTGATGGAACCGATGGAGTCAACTCGCGGAGAGGTTGTCCGCGGAGCCCAGCCGGCGAAATTTCCACCTATGTGGTGCCTTCGATCGGATCAGCAGAGTGTTATCGCCGTGAAAGGGTTTTAATTCTCGGTAACTCATTGACAATACAGGCCACGGATGGCTCCCTGAAGGCCTTTTAGATACCCTTGGCGCCGTTATTGGACGGCAATTGGACGTGAGTTTTCGTTTGAGTCGCGAGCTCGCGAATCGGAAATTCCCCTGACGAGTAAGCAGCCGCCGAGACCGCGTATGCGGCGGCCGCCGCGACGGGCTGCGGCTGCAGCCCGTGCAGGTAATCCACGGCCTTCTGCGCGTAAGAGGCGGCCTGGACGACGCAGCGCTTGTCGTCTTTTAGGACTTCGAGCCAGTTGGCGATATAGCCGGCATGGTCCTCACGCACTTCCGGCGTCAACTCCAGATCGGCGAACAGGAACGCGCTGCCCAGCTCGGCGACCAGTTCCTCGCGGGCGTAGCCTTGATCGCCCCAATGCTGCCGGCCGAAATCGCGGGCCAGTCGCATCGGATGCCTGGTCGAATGAATGACTTCATGCCCGAGCGTGGCGTAGTAGCTTTCGGCGTCGCGGAAGGCTTCGATGATCGGCATCTGCACGTAGTCCAGCTCCTGCGCGTAATAGGCGCGGTTGCCGCCGTGCTTCAAAGTGACGGGGATA
>Ga0210398_10004866_pt1 | contig 12546 bp, 8 predicted proteins | sample IncBWC4OmetaG_FD_161047 | JGI IMG/M metagenome (GOLD analysis project Ga0210398, IMG submission 161047) | Forest soil microbial communities from Barre Woods Harvard Forest LTER site, Petersham, Massachusetts, United States - Inc-BW-C-4-O | ecosystem: Environmental > Terrestrial > Soil >... | reverse complement strand
GCGAGGCTTCTGCTTTCGGCGATTTCGCGCCGTACCGACGCAACACTTCATCGATACGCGTATTCCCCGTGGGATAGCCGGCGGCATCAAGCTTTGCACCAGCAGCGAGCAGGGTCTCGATAATTGGAACGTAGTCAATCCGGCGGTCGCCGTTCAGGGCAGACCAAAGCGCCTGTCCAAGAACCGTTCCACCGTAGGCGTTTGTCGCCTCCAGAGGCGCGCCTCGCTCCAGAAGCAACTTCATGGTTTCCAGTTGTCCACCAATTATGGCCCAGTGCAAACCGGTCTGTCCGCTAAGATCGTGTGCCCACAAGTCGACTCGGTGTTTCAGCAGGAAATCGACCACGTTGTTTCGCCCATATTCACAGGCCCACAGAAAGCCGGCCTCCATTTGCGTTTTCGTCGCACCATGCTTCAGACTGTCATCGTCATTGAAGAAGCTCTTGACCACGTCTAGCCGTCCCACGCCTGACGCTCCTTCAAGATCCAAGCTTGCGCCTCGATCGGCTAGAAATTCGGCAGCTTCTCCACGGCCATTGCGCAGGGCCGCGACTAACGGGGTCCATTCTTTTGCCACTCCATCGACGGCTGCGCCAGCGTCTAACAAAATCTCGAGCAGGGAAACTTGCACCCCGGCGTCGAGTGGATGCAAGCTGGTCGCGACCAGACCGACAACATTCCACTCGGTGCCATACGCCTCGATGGTCGCATCCACGTCGGCGCCGGCCTTGAGCAGCATCCTGGCAACCGCAGCAGCGTTCCGGGGAGTTTTCTGGCGATAGTCTTCGACACCATTGGCGGCCAAGTAATGAAGCAACGTGGCTCGATGCGCCCGTGAAGAACGCGCGCGAACTAACTTAGGATCTTCGCGCAGCAACCGTTCCAGTGTGGACAAGTCACCGGCGACGACGGCGTCGGCCGCGGCTTCGAATATCGAGACAGGCGAACTCGCGCGGGTCAGATCCTCGATGTGCCTGGCGAATTTTGGCCAGCTTTCGAAACCGTGCTCGCGCGCAATGGCAAGTTGAGCGTCGGCCAGCCGCAACGAAAGCTTGCGAAAGTCGACGTCCGATAGCTTGGCTAGCCGAGAGTTGTTCCGCTTGATACGCCACAAGCTGTCCGGGTCGCCTGATGCGCAAAGTTTGAGGAGCTCTTTTGACTGTTTCTTGTATTGCTCAAGATTGGGGCGGGCAGGTAGGGCTTTGACATCCATTACGACCTTCCTTTCGTGCTGCGCCTGGAGTCCGCCCGAGTCAGGCTAAAAGGAGGTTCGTTGTAATTTGTGTTGCTTAAGGTGGGCACGGCCCTTTCCGCGGACTGGATGCGCCCTTCGCGCTGCCGATTACGCTAGCGCGTTTCCAGGCGCGAAGTCAATGGAAGAGTGGCTAGTGGATAGTGCCAGGTGAGCAACAACGATTCGACATGTTCGAACCGTATTGAAACACCCGACATTGCGGGATGTAAGTGAAAAAGGGCCGCGCCTGCGGCCCCGCTCAATGGTTATCGCAATCCGCCGGAAGCCGTGATGGTCTCGCCGGTCAGCCATCCGGAATCGTCCGCGGCAAGAAACACTGCAATCGGAGTGATGTCGTCCGGTTCGCCATATCGCCCCAGCGGAGTCTGGGCCACTGCGTTCTTCTCGAAATCACTGCCGATGATTCCTCCCGTGATCGTGCCTTCGGTGTGCACGACACCCGGGTTGATGGAGTTTACCCGGATCTTCCTTGGACCTAGTTCCTTGGCCAGCGAACGAGTGACCGCATCAACGGCTGCCTTGGTGGCAGCATAGACCGCTGCCTGTGGCGGCGCCAGAGTGCTGGCGAGGGAGCCGATGTTGATGACGTTTCCACCGTCGCCATTGAAATACTTGGCGGCTTCCTGGGTCGCCAGAAGCAGGCCCAGTACGTTGGTATTGAACTGGCGATGAAATTCTTCTTCTGTAATCTGCTCCAGCGGAGCGAACTGATAGACGCCCGCGTTATTCACCAGCACGTCAACCCGGCCGAAGGCCTTCTTGGTCTCGCTGAAAAGCCGCTTCACATCGGCCGCCTTGGCTACGTCGCCTTGCACTGCAATCGCCTTGCCGCCGTTGCCTTTGATCTCGGCAACCACACGCTCGGCACCTTCCTTGCTGGAAGCGTAGTTCACGACCACGGCCGCGCCTTCCGCCGCCAGACCCTTGGCGATACCCGCGCCGATGCCCTTGGAACCGCCGGTTACTACTGCTACTTTGTTGGACAGCTTACCCATTACTTTTCTCCTTGCAAGTCACTTTATGCCTTCGTCATTTCGATGACTGTCGAATTGATGAGAGGATCCACGGAAAGGGTTCAGCCTGGGAGGTTAAATTTTGGAGAGGCGATCCAGATAACTCTGCAACACGTCGCGCTGCAGCTGAAGATTGGCGAATTTCCCCTGGCGCACAATTTTGATAAGTCCCGCCGTCTCTAGTTCTTTCATGTGATGGGAGAGGGTGGCGGCACTGATCGGCTGGGTATCACGCAGCTGAGCGCAAGGGACGGGACAATCGCGAGCCCCGATTTGCTTGAGTATCTTGTAGCGGCGAGGATCGGCCAGCGCACGCGCAATCAACACGAACTGCCGGTCTGTTAGACGAACTCGCTTGGAGGTTTTCATCGTTATAGCAGTGGACGGTGGATCGTGATTCGTGGATGGTAAAAGTCATTGTGCACTATGCACCAATAGTTCGCAGAAGAAAAGCAGATCTCTCACCGGCTGAACTTCACCCCAACAAGCGCGAAGGCGGCGCTTTTTCGGGGACCCCGATTCGCCGGTTCGTGATGACAAAAATAATCGACTCTACGGCGCAGCTAAAGCTACGCCCCTTCAAAAATCATCCCAAGCCGACTTTTTGATCCACCAGCCACTACCCATTATCCCCTGTCTTAGGATACGGTCCGCGATAGCCGATCTGATGTGAGATGCGGCGGCCAGCCTCCTTGACCATGTCGGCGATATGGGGAACGGCATCGGGGGGCACGTCATTAATCGTCCCAGTGGAGGCAACGGCGGCTTCCACTTGTCCCTGGCTGTTGAAAATCGGCGCACCAACACAACGCGCGCCCAGGCTGTTCTCCTCGTCGTCGATGGCATAGCCCAGCTGGCGCACCCGCTCGAATTCCTTCGTCAAGCGCGGCAGCGTGGTGATGGTGTGGTGAGTCAGTTTCTTCAGTCCCCGCTGATGCAGGATGCTGTCGCGCTCGCCTGCGTCCAGATAAGCCAGCAAGCACTTGCCCACCGCTGTAGAGTGCACCTCCATGCGGCGGCCGATCCAGGTATTCATCTTGATGAAGCTTGGGGCTTCGACCTTTTCGACATAAACCGCCTCGCCATGGTCGAGGATCGCCAGGTGGGTAGTGATGTGGATCTGGTCGACCAGGCGGCGCATGACGGGCAGGGCAACCTCGCGCACGTCGAGCCCGCTTAACGCTCCCCGCGAGAGGCTCAACACCTTCATGCCGAGGCGATAGGTCCCGTCCTCGCCACTGCGGCGCAGATAGCCCTTATTCTCCAGGGTGCGCAGGATGTAGCTGGCCGAGCTCTTTGGAATCTTAAGCTTACGGCTGAATTCGGCGTTCGACATGCCACCCTCGCGCTGCGCCACCGCTTCCAGGATCAGCAGCGTGCGCTCCACAGCGGTGGAAGGATTTTCATTTTGACGAGGCATACACAACCAGTCTAGCAGCGGAAGAATCTGAAACCATGGTACAAAATGATGAATTTTTGTTCAATATGTTGAACAAAAGGGTTGCGCGATGCAAGCGGAGACGCTTAAGGTTTGGTGCAGCCTATGGAATGAGTGTTCAGCCCATTGAACCGAACGTTCGTTCCAATTCGGCCCGGCAGTGCAAATACCTGAGGGTGGTTCGACCCCTACTCAGGATGCTCGAACCTCGAGAGGAGATCACGAACATGGCGGTGCAAATATCCGCGGCTGAAATGGCAAAATCCTGGAAGACCGATGCTCGCTGGAACGGAATTACCCGTCCTTATACTCCGGAAGACGTTGTGCGCTTGCGCGGCACGCTTCGCATCGAATACACGCTGGCCCGCCTGGGCGCAGAACGTCTGTGGGAAATGCTGAACTCGGAGGGCTACGTAAACGCCTTGGGAGCCATGAGCGGCAACCAGGCAGTGCAGATGGTCGCGGCTGGTTTGAAGGCGATCTACGTAAGCGGCTGGCAAGTTGCGGCCGACGCCAACGATGCCGGTCAGATGTATCCCGACCAGAGTCTCTACCCTGTCGACTCGGTTCCCAACCTGTGCCGTCGCCTGAACAATGCCCTGACGCGCGCCGATCAGATTCATCATTCCGAGGGTAAGAACGGCATCAACTGGTTTGCTCCGCTGATCGCCGACGCAGAAGCCGGCTTCGGCGGCACGCTGAACGCGTTCGAGCTGATGAAGGCGATGATCGAGGCGGGTGCAGCTTGCGTTCACTTTGAAGATCAGCTGTCGTCGGCGAAGAAGTGCGGACACCTGGGCGGCAAAGTTCTGGTGCCTACACAGGAAGCCGTACAGAAGCTGATCGCAGCCCGGCTGGCGGCTGATGTTCTGGACGTTCCTTCGCTGATCCTGGCGCGTACCGACGCCAACAGCGCTCATCTTTTAATGAGCGACATCGATCCCTACGATCGCATCTTCTGCACCGGCGAGCGCACGCCCGAAGGCTTCTACGCCATCCACGGAGGTCTTGATTCGGCAATCGCGCGCGGCCTGGCCTACGCACCGTATTCCGACCTGATCTGGTGCGAAACTTCAGAACCGAACTTGAAGGAAGCCGAGCGCTTCGCCGATGCTATCCGCGCGAAGTTCCCCGGCAAGATGCTGGCGTACAACTGCTCGCCTTCATTCAACTGGAAGAAGAAGCTCGACGATGCCACGATTGCGCGCTTCCAGCCGGCGCTGGCCGAGATGGGCTACAAGTTCCAGTTCATCACGCTGGCAGGTTTCCACGCTCTCAACCTCGGCATGTTCGAGTTGGCGCGCGCTTACAAGGAAACCGGTATGACGGCTTATTCGCGGCTGCAGGAAAAAGAATTCTCCCGCGAATTCAGCCACGGCTACGCGGCGGCGAAACATCAACGGTTCGTCGGCACGGGATATTTCGACGAGGTAACCCAGGTCATCGCCAGCGGCAAGTCATCGCTGGGAGCGCTGCAACACTCCACCGAGGCAGAGCAGTTCGCCGAAGTCAAGGTGCCGGCGCAGATGATTGAAGTGGGACAGGATCCTTCGTGCCGGCCGATTCTTGGCGAGTGTCCACTGACGTGCGAGCACGAACACGAGCATGTGCGGAGCGGCAACGCTTCGGCTAACGATTAGATTTTCCCCTAACAGAGGAAACGTGCTAACCGGCACGTTGGGCACGGGTTCTCCTTCCCCGTGCCTTTTTATTGCTGGCACGATCCCGGCGTCATTCCATCGCCAGCCTCCTGACACGCCCGCCAGCCAAAGTGGCTTTGTTATATTTGCTGAAAGTGGAGCTCTCCATAGTTCCGATTACAAGCGACGATAACCAGAGCCTATCGCATAGGTAGTGGTACGTCAGATTTGTATCAGGGCACGACTTCGAGTGGTGCCGCAGCCGCGCTAGAAGAGAACGGCTTCAGCCGCTGAGGGCAGGGGTTAAAACCCAATCGGGAATGGATATTGTCGGCCCGGCTGAAGCCAGGCCCTGATACAAATCCGCGTGATGCGATCTATGAGATGGCTTCTAATATCACTCGATCACGGGGAGAACAGAAGCATGAGCGACACTGCAACCGACGGCGCCTGGGTCACCACTATTCGTCAGCATCCGGAACGGGGCGTGCCTGATCGCGCCCATGAGTTTTTGGCCGAAGGCTATGTGGCGCACGTGGGCTTCGAGCACGATGGCCGTCCCTACGTCATTCCCATGCTCTATCAATATTCGGCCGAGCGGCCTGACCGCCTCTATCTCCACGGAGGCTTGCTCAGCCGCATGTTGCAGCAACTGGCCTCCGGCATCCCGGTTTGCGCGACCGTGACGGAGCTGGACGGGCTGGTCTATTCGCGCGATGCCAAGTATCACTCCGCCAACTATCGCTGCGTAATGTGCTTTGGGCGCGGAAGGTTGATCGAAGACGCCGAGGAGAAGCGTTTCATGTTCGAGCAGATGACCTTACGCTACTTCCCCGGACGCACCGCCGGCCAGGACTACACGGCAGCCCCGAAGGCTCATCTCGACGGGACCACCGTGGTGGAAATCGTCATTGAAGAGATCACAGCCAAGATGCGCGAGGGTGGACCGAAAGGCCCGAACGACGGGGCCGAAGACGCTGCCGGAACGCGGGGCGTGGTGGAGTTGCGCACGTCGCTTGGCGCCGAATGAGAGCCGCCGAAACTAGGGCTCCGCGGTTCACCCCTTAATCCACAGCATTGGCGTGGGTGGCGCGCAGAGCCGGCACGCAGTAAACCGAGACCTTACGGTCATTCAGGACTACCAGCTTCGAGCCATCGGGCGATAGGGAAAAGTCATAGTCATGCTTTGGCAGCGGATCAACATCCACCGTAAGGACCCGCTTCTTCAACGTGAGGTCGTAGACCGCGATGTACGTCGCGGTGACCCGCACATCTGGTTCAGCAAGTAATCGGCTCTTTGTCTCGATAGTGTTTATTGATACAGCGACTAACTCCGCATCTCGTGCGACCGTAGTTTTGTCGGACGAAACCTGTCCATTCGCGAAAGAATCAGCCACGAGAACCCGGCCGTCGGCAGACATTGCGAGCAGCTCGTTGCAGCCGTACACAAACTGCTGATTAGCGTACAGAGTCGGCATATTCAGGCTGGCGCAACGCCCCATCGGTTCAGCCACTCTAGTCCATTTACTGGTTCCAAAGTTGGCCACCTCAACGAAGTTGCCGACGAGGTTTATGGCGGCGATTCCTTCATCTGAGATCGAGTAGTGGTGATATAGCGGCGGCGACTCCTTCCAGGAATACTTGACTTTGAGCGTCGCCGCGTCGAGGACGTCGAAGTGGCTATAGAGGCGTTTAGTCGAGGAGTCTTGGATCACCTGATTTAGCAGAATCGTCTTTCCGCTCGCAGAGACACTTACTCTCAATCTGCTATTCCGTTCGAGCGCGAATGGTAAATCGGGGGCTTATGTCAGATCTGTTGAATACAGTTTTAGGAGGTCGCCAGTCTTAACCAACACTCCGCCAGTCGTGGCGTAAACTGCTGAGTCGTGGGCCCTCGTTCCTTGCGCTTTAGTGAGTTCCAGCTTTCCTGTAGCAGAGTTCAGGAGCGAGAGACGTAGACGGAAGGGACTTGAAACTTCAGGGCCGATGCGCGAAGAAAGCTGAGTAGTATCCAAGTCTACTTCGTAAACAATGATCTCATCACTACTCAGAAATACGACTCCGGCCCGATTGGTGTCTGGGAAACGACTGATGCTCTCCTGCGGGCGACTGAGTTCCGCTAAGACATCCCTGCTCCAGATCGGATTCTCGCAATCTTGAAGTTTTGGTTCTGCAGCAAACACAGATGCCACTGCCCAGACGAACATCAAAATGGTTGCAGCTTTGCATCTCATTGCAATGAGAAACGGGGCGCGACGCTCGCCCACCCTTCTACTGAAGACCATATATCACAATTAAATGGCCCTACTCCGACTCCAGTACCAGGTATCTTAATTCGCCCTCGCGCTCGATCTGGAGCACGATGGCTTCTCCCGACTTGACCTTGCGCAGAGCCTGCTTCAGGCCTGCCAAGTCCTGCACCGGAACACCATTAATAGCGTGAATGATGTCGCCGGGCTGTGGACCGTCGCCCAGCAGAGTACTGGTCTGGGTACGCGCCGCCACCAGCACTCCAGTGGGAATGCGGACATCGCCGAGTGCATCGCGAAGCTCGGGGTTGAGCGTGAGAGCGACCACGCCCAAGCGGCTGATCAGATTATCTGGACCGGTCAGCATGTCGGCAAAACGTTGCGGATCGTCCGGGCGCTCCATCACGGTCACAGCGATGGTTTGCACCTGCCCGTTACGCAAGACACCGACGTCGGCCTTCTGCCCGACCTTGTAACTGTACAAATCAAGCGCGAAGTGGCGAACGTCATTGACTGGCTTTCCTCCCACACTGACCACCAGGTCGCCAACCTTCAGACCCGCCTTTTCGGCGGCCGAGCCGGGAACAACATCTTCCAGCAAGACACCGTGATTCACCGGCAGATGCAGGCCCTCAACCAGGTCAGGATTGATGGTACGCAAAACGACGCCGATCTGGCCGCGATGCACGTGGCCTTCAGTTCGAATCTGGTCGAAGACGCTGCGCACCACATCGCTGGGAATGGCGAATCCCAGTCCCTCGTTTCCGCCCGACTGCGACAGGATGAAAGTGTTGATGCCGACGACGTGGCCATCCACGTCGACCAGCGGGCCTCCGCTGTTGCCCGGGTTGATGGGAGCATCGGTCTGAATATAGATTTCGGGCTTGTCGAGATCGATCTGGCGAGCGGTTGCGCTGATCACTCCCATGCTGACCGAATTCTCCAGACCCAGCGGACTGCCGAAAGCGAAAACGATTTGTCCCTGCTTCAGCTCGCTGGAGTCGGCCAACTGCAGCGCCGGCAAGCCAGTCACATTGATCTTCAGCACCGCTAAATCCGTTTGCTCGTCCACTCCCACGATCTTGGCTTCGATGGGACCGTGCGGCGCGGCCAGTTCGGCGGCCTCCTGTTTGTCGAGTCCTTGCAGGCGCACGCGAATCTTCCTGGCGCCCTGAATGACATGGGCATTGGTGACGATCAGGCCGTCGGAAGACAGGATGACGCCCGCTCCGATGCCGCGCTGCGGCTCAAGGAAAGCAGTGTCGGTCTTTTCGTCGTCGCTGCTCAAGCCAAAGCCGGTCGTCAAGACTTGCACCACCGACTTGGTGACCTGGCTGGAGAGTTGTTGAACCGATTGACTGAAAACATGCAACGGATCGCTCTTGAGCAGTTTGGCGGCCTCGGCGGAGCGAGTGGGCTGCTCGGTTTGGGCCGGACAGACGATGGGCATCGCGGCTACTGCGGCAACTGCTAGCGCAAAAACCCGCACGCGCATGGGCATTCGTATCTTTCTCCCGCCCTTGGACGCTTGGGAAATCGAAGCATCACGCCTGATTAGCAATCTCAACCTCCGCCGCGTCGCCATGGTCAATACCGGCAACCGCTTAAACGCACTCTATAAGATGGAGTTCTCGCTCGCGAAGTATCGCGGTTCCATTTATTTCCTGCTGCTATCTGCGACTCTGCCAACGAAAACCAATTCGGGCCAAGATAGGCTGACCCAGATTCGGTGTCGGCGTTTTCGCTATGTTGTATTGATCGTTGGTAAGGTTGTCGCCCTGGAAGAAAATGTCGAAGCCTTTGGGCAGCGGGTGCGAAACCGTAGCGCTGAGCACAAAATAAGCTCCCAAAGGAAACATGTTCTGATCGTCGTCGAATTCGTTGCTCTCGGTACGGCCCTGGATCGCCACAAAAATATTCTTAGGCGCGGCCCACGTGCCCTGAAAGGTGAAGACGCTTCGCGGCACCAGCGGAATCAGGTTCCCCACCAGAGCGGGGTTGCCGGGATAACTGGCAACAATGCTGTTGGTGAATTGGTAGCCGGCAGTCAGCGTAATGCGATTGGTAAACCGGATGTCGGTTCCGAGCTGGAAGCCTAGCGATTGCGTTTGGCCCAGATTTTCCCGCATTCTGGTGATCAAGGTAGGAGTCGAACTCAAGGTCACGTTCTCCACCGGATTGGTAACCACACCGCCAAACAAGCTGCCGTGGATGGAGACCCGATTATTCGCCATCGTAGAGCGAAAGCCACCTTCGCCGCCGGAGTAGCGCTCAGCGCGCAAATAGGCGTTGGCCAAAGTTTCTACATTGCCTACGCGAAATGCGCGGTAAAGTTCGTTCAAGGTGGGAGCGCGAAACGAGCGATATCCCGCTGCGTACAGCACCACGCGATCGCTTACTCGGTATGACGTCGAAATTCGTGGATCAAACGCATTCTGGCCGCGCCCCGGGTAGTTGATGTCGGTTGGTGATCCCTTTACCGGAACGCGAATGGAGCTGGCATCGTAGTTACTCCACAAGTCTTCCCTGCCCGCCAGCGTCAGCGACCACCGGGTGGTGAGCTGGACAATGCCTTCCATGAACGCGCCTAAGAGTTCCTGCGTTCCTCCGTTCGATAAGTCGGCGGTAGGTTTGCCGCTGGAATAGGTTGTCTCCAGGCTGACTCCCTGAACGTAGGTACCGTCGAGACCCGCCAGCAGAGTGAAGTGGCTGGCGAGTTGCTTGGACCATTGCCCAATCAATCCCATCTGTTGCACGGGAACGTTTTGAACGTCGGTGAGAGATTCGCTGTCGCGATTTAGCGCCACGGAAGAAAATGTCTGGTGATAGTTCTGCGTGCCGCCATACAAGCGCAGCGTAAATAAGCCGGCGGCGGGACTGTTGTAGTCGGTACCAAACGCCAGTTGGCGAATGGTAGTGTCGTTGATCTGATCGGGCGTGCCGTTCTGGCGATCTTCGCCATAGATCGTGCCATTCAGAAACATCTGGCCGCGATCTCCGAAGAGCCGCTCCAGGCGCAGGTTGCCACTGCCATACTGCTGGTTAACCGGGGTATCGACCGTGCCGCGGATGTCCTTAGGAACATCGATGTAGCCGTCGGTGCGGAATCCTTCTCCGCTACCGACCAACGCCCATTGCCCAAACCTCAGCGCTCCCCAGCCCGAGCCCAAGGGCGAGTTCTCGTTGCCGTACGATACCTCGACATTTCCCGCAGTCTGCACCGCCGAGCGCGTCTCCAGGTTGATCACGCCGCCCAGCGCGTCATTTCCGTACAGCGCCGAAACGCCGCCGGGAACCAGCTGCACCTGATCGAGCGACGCCTGCGGAATTCGCGCCCAATAGATCCAGCCGCCAAAGGGATCGTTAATGGGAATGCCATCGGCCAGAACCAAAGCCCGGCTCGCCCCACTGGCGCCCAGCCCGCGCAACGATACGCCCTGTGACGTGGGATTAGCGGTCTGGCTGCCTGATCGGCGCAGCAACGAGAAGCCGGGGACCTGGCGCAGCTTGTCATCCGTCGTCAGAGCGCCCCACTGCTCCAATTGATCGTCGGTGACCACCACGGCGTCGGGCTGCGCTTCCACGTCGTCCACGCCGGTGGGAAGAATTGCCGTGCGCGTTCCGGTTACATCCAGACTTTGCTGGACAGAGGCGAGAGTCAGGGTGACGGTGACTTGATTCTCGCCGGCGTGCCAGGCGGTCGTCGTGGCGGCAAATCCGGAGGCCGTGACGACTATGGTTCCCGAGCTAGCCGTGATGCCGCTGAAGACAAAGGTCCCGTCCGGCTGAGTAACCCGCGTTAGCTGCTGTCCTTCGACCGTGAGCTCGACCTGCGCCCGGGAAACCACGGCTCCGCTGCGGTCTTTCACCGTCCCGCGGACTTCCTGCTGGGGATCGGCCCAGGCGAACGAGTGCCCTATGAGCAGCAGCAATATCCCGATGATGCATTGCTTTGCGCCGGCGAACCGGGATGCGCCTGTAGCTCTGGATATGGGCATTGGGATGGGCTCGGACGAGTGTACTAATAACCTTTGGAAAGTCAAATCCAGCAGCCGTTTCAGAGTCTCCGCTTGCTGACACTAGACGAATGTTCACAGATCACATAATCCTTTCGCGGCCGCCCACTATACTGAGAGCATCCACTACTATGTAAGGAGTCACTGCATGAATAGCTCCGTTGAAGAAACCGCGCTAATGGAAGATATTTCGATTCACCCTCCCAAACGACTTTTGTACGGACCCGGACCGGGTCAGGTGCATCCCCGGGTTTACCAGGCGATGGCCCAGCCAATCGTCGGCCATCTTGACGCCTACTTCTTTCAAGTTTCCGACAACATTCAACGCCTGCTGCGCACCGTCTTCGGCACGAAAAACGAGATGACCTTCGTCATTTCCGCCACCGGCAGCGGCGGCATGGAAACCGCCATCAGCAACTTTGTCGAGCAAGGCACCAAGGTCGCCTCGTTCGCCAACGGATTCTTTTGCGATCGCATGACCGAGATGGCGCGCCGTCAAGGTGGTGAGGTAGTTCGCTTCGAGAAGCCCTGGGGCGAAGTCTTCGGCGCCAAGGAAGCCTCCGAGTTCATTCAGCGCGAGAAGCCCAAGGTCGTGATGTATGTTCAGGCGGAAACTTCTGCAGGCGCTTTCCAGCGCGGCGAGGCCATCTGCAAAGCGGCTCATGAAGTGGGCGCGCTGGTCATCACCGATTGCGTTACTTCACTCGGTGCCATGCCGGTAGAAGTCGATAAGACCGGAATCGATGTGGCCTACAGCTGCTCGCAAAAAGGTTTGAGCTGCCCTCCGGGACTGGCGCCCATCACGGTATCGCCGCGCGCGGCCGAGTGGTTGAAAGCCCGCAAGACGACGAATCATTCCTGGTACTTCGATCTGAAGCTGATTGCCGATTACCTGGCGGTGTCGCATCGCTATCATCACACCGCGTCGGCGACCA
>Ga0210398_10004865_pt1 | contig 12547 bp, 8 predicted proteins | sample IncBWC4OmetaG_FD_161047 | JGI IMG/M metagenome (GOLD analysis project Ga0210398, IMG submission 161047) | Forest soil microbial communities from Barre Woods Harvard Forest LTER site, Petersham, Massachusetts, United States - Inc-BW-C-4-O | ecosystem: Environmental > Terrestrial > Soil >... | reverse complement strand
TTCAGCCGGCCTCGGGCAAGACGGTTCACATCCTATTGCTAGCAGAGGAGCAGGCAGAGAATCTCTGGAAGATTCAGTTGAACGGCAAGCCCTATCTGATTCTGTCCAGAGCGGACGTGTTTTGCGACGAGGCAACTATGTATCTCCGCTCGCGGAATAATTCAGCGCTCGCATTTTCGATACTCCCGGCTTTGGCGACAGAACCCAAAGCCAATGCTCCGCTGCGCAAATCTGGCACTGATGGCGTGTTCACGTCTTACGCCGCGGACGTGGAACCTCGGCCATTCGACATTCAATGGAAACAAACTCAGCAGGCCGGCCAAGCGCCTCCAGTCCAGACCAGCGCCCTGCAGCGCAAAGTCCCAGTAGCCGTCGCGCCGCCCGACGCTGCATTCAAAAACGCGGCCGCCTGGCGAATTGCCCTGCCCGCAAATGAAATGAGGGGTCTGAGCGACGTCTTCTTGTGCATCGACTACGTCGGCGACATCGGACGCCTCTACGCAGGCCAGCATTTGCTGGATGACGATTTCTATCACGGCGCCACTTGGGAAGTCGGGCTGAAGCGATTCGCTCCGCTCGCTGGTCAAAATCTCACTCTGGATGTTCTTCCTTTGCGCAAAGACGCTGCGATTTACCTTTCACCGAAAGCCCGGCCCAATTTCGGCACCGCCGAGCAGATTTCAGATGTGCGTGCGATTACCGCGGTGCCAGAATATGAAGTGCGCGTCGTTTTTTAGCAGCGCTATGCACGAGCGCTTCGCCGGCTGCTGGGTGTTCGCGAGCTTGGGACCAAAGCGTGCGGCGGAAATTGCTTCGCGGGCTGCGGTTGCGCTATTTTCAAAGTTGCGGCGTGCGCTTCCATACGGAGTGAGAGTTCCGTCGCGAATACCTGAACCAGCAAGTTTTTCGGGAGACATTCATGGCCAGCGTTAAAAAATCCGCGCAGAAGGCAGCCGTTGAGCCGGTCGCCAAGCGCGCCATCACCAACCATCGCGTTCTCAACGAGGCCTATCATTACGTCAAACCCAGCTCGTTCTCGCGCGGCATGCGCGTTGATTTGGGCGGCGGCGCGGTGATGCTGCTCATTTCTGGGACCGCCAGCATTGACGAACACGGCGCCACCGTTCACGTCGGAGATTTCCGCGCACAGTGTCGCCGCACTTTCCAGAATATTACCGCGCTGCTCGCATCCGAAGGCGTTTCCTGGAAGGATATCGTCCGCACCACCTGCTACCTGCGAGACATTGATCGTGACTATGTGCAGTTCAATGAAGAGCGCACCGCTTTCTATGAGGAACAGGGTCTCGATCCCTTGCCCGCATCTACCGGCGTTCAGGCCAAACTGTGTCGTCCCGAACTGCTGGTCGAAATTGAAGCCATAGCGATGTTTCGTGAAGTGCCGGAAGAGTAGCGTCATGCTCAAAAACGCCTCCAACATCACTCGCAAAATCACGCGACTCGCAATTCCACTTACCGGGATCGCGCTGATAGTCGCGTCGCTAGTCGTTCGCCAGTCGTCGGCTCACTCTCTACGTCTCGCCGGTGCCCTCGCTGATGAGTCGCGCAGCGGCGTTGCACTTCGGGGTCGAGCTTCGCTCGCTGCGTCCCCTGAAACCGCATCCATCACGATTGACTATCCGCAAGACGGATCAATTTTTCCGCCGGACATCCTTCCGCCAACCTTCATATGGCGCGATGCAGACGCCGCTGTCAAATCCTGGCGCATTGCCATCACTTTTGCAGATGGCTCGAAGCCGATCCACGCCACCTCTCACGGCGAGCCCATCCAGATTGGCAAAATCGATCCGCGCTGCGTTTCCGAAAACAACAAGCCCCCGTCGCTCACTGCGGAACAGGCCGCCGCGCATACCTGGAGCCCCGACCCGAATATCTGGGCCATCATCAAGCAACATTCCGTCGAGCATCCCGCAACTATCGAAATTACCGGCGTAACGGACAGCGCCCCAGACAGTCCAGTCTCCGAAGGTCGCGTCGCGCTAACCACGTCGAAAGATCCCGTGGGCGCGCCGATTTTTTATCGCGACGTTCCGCTGATGCCTTCCGAAGGCGCCAAAAATTTCATTCAGCCTCTGGCGCCATCTTCCTTGTTTCTCATTAACTGGCGTCTGCGCTTCATCAACCAACCCGAGAGCCGCCTGCTCATCCACGACCTGCATACCTGCGCCAATTGCCACTCGTTCTCCGCGGACGGAAAGACGATGGGCATTGACGTGGATGGCCCCAAGAACGACAAAGGTCTGTACGCCGTCGTTCCCATTAAAGCGAACATGTCCATCCGCAATCAGGACATGGTCTCCTGGAACAGCGACATGAGTGTCGGGAAATCGCGCGTCGGTTTTATGTCGCAGGTCTCGCCCGACGGGCAATACGTTCTTTCCACTTTCGCCGGCCAGGGCCAGAATATTCCCAGCTCGTTTTTCGTGCAGAATTTCAAGGATTATCGCTTTCTTCAGGTCTTCTATCCCACGCGTGGAATTTTGGCCGTGTACAACCGCGCGACCGGCCTCAGGGAGCCCCTCCCCGGCGCCGACGATCCGAAATACGTGCAAACCGATGGCGTCTGGAGCCCCAATGGAAAGTTCATCGTGTTCGCTCGCGCTGACGCCAAGGATCCCTACACGGATGGCCAGGAACTTCCGACGCACGCCAACGACCCCAACGAAGTGCAAATCCAGTACAGCTTGTACCGCATTCCGTTCAACGGCGGAAAAGGAGGCCAACCAGAACCGATTCTCGGAGCCGCCAACAACGGCATGAGCAACAATTTCCCGAAAGTTTCACCCGACGGTCGCTGGATTGTTTTCGTGAAGTGCCGCAACGGCCAGTTGATGCGTCCTGATAGCCAACTCTACATCGTTCCGGTCAGCGGCGGAGTCGCGCGCCGCATGCGCTGCAACACTTCGCTCATGAATTCCTGGCACAGTTTCTCGCCCAACGGTCGCTGGCTGGTTTTTTCGTCCAAGAGCCGTTCGGTTTACACGCAGATGTACCTTACTCACATTGATGAGAAGGGCCAGGACAGCCCGCCGATCTACATTGATAATTCCACGGCCTCCAATCGCGCCGTGAATCTTCCGGAATTCGTAAACATCAAGCCGGATCAAATGGAGTCCATAGACGTTCCGGCGTCCGATCTCTATCGCATCATTGATAATGCGCTGGCGCTGCAACAAGGAGGCGATAACGCCGCCGCACTCGCCGAATGGAAGAAGGCGCTGGAAATCGATCCGGACGACGCACGCGCCAACAACGGAATCGCAATCGCCCTGTCCGTTTCGGGAGACTCAGATGGCGCCATCGCCCATCTGCGCAAGGCGACGCGGATTAGCCCGGATTTTTTCGAAGCCTATTACAATCTCGGCCTCGAACTGGCGAAGAAGAATCGCGTGAACGAAGCCATTGATGCCTGGTTGAATACCGTGCGCATCAGACCGAGCTTCGCGGCCGGACAAGAAAACTTGGGCTACGCATTCTACCTACAAGGCAAGTTCGCGGATTCCCTTACTCACTTGCGCTTGGCGCTGGAGGCCGATCCCGATCGCGTCTCCGATCTCAACCTCGCCGCCAGCGTGCTCGCGACCTGTCCGGACTCCTCGCTGCGCAATAGCGCGGACGCCTTGGCCCTCGCGGACCGCGCGCAGACGCTCACCCACGGACAAGACGCCGCAATCCTCGACACGGTGTCCGCTGCCTACGCTGAAGCAGGGCGCTTCCCTAACGCCATCGAGGTTGAACAAGAGGCCATCAAGGTCGCGACGCAGCAGGGAAAGACAGCTCTCACGGATACGCTCAAGGCGCACTTGACGCGCTACGAGTCCAATGCGCCGTTGCGTGAGCCGCCAGATCCCGTGTCATTCTGAGAGGACGCAGAGCACAGATTTACGGTAGCACCATAGGCGATTCTAACCGGAACACGAGGGGGCGGGTTTCCAGCTGCGTCGGATTTCATGTGAGTTCGCGCTGGGATTAACTAAAACCGATGACCGAAAAAGTGGCGGGTCAAGAGGTGTCGTCAGCGAGCCTGGTACAGCGAGAAGCCCAGCGTTTGCGCGAGGAATTCCAGAAATTATATGGGCAGGAAGCGCGAATCTTTCGCGCGCCCGGGCGCGTGAATCTGATCGGCGAGCACACCGATTACAACGAAGGATACGTGATGCCCGTGGCCATGGATTTGTACACCTGGGTAGCTGCAGCGCCGCGGAAGGATGCGCACGTGCGCGTTTTCTCGCAGAATTTGCAAGAGCGCGCCGAAATGGATTTGCAAGATCTGAAATTGCAGGTGCAGCGGCACTGGAGCGCCTACGTCCTGGGAGTGGCGGCAAGTTTGCGCATCTCCGGCGCGGAAATTGGCGGCGCCGATCTGCTGGTGCAAGGAAAAGTTCCGATGGGCGCGGGACTTTCCTCTTCGGCGTCGGTGGAAGTGGCGGCGGGCTACGCGCTTCTGGAAAGTTCCGGGCTTTCGCGCAGTCCCGTGGAACTGGCGAAGATCTGCCAACGCGCGGAAAATGAATTCGCGGGAGCGCGCTGCGGCATTATGGACCAGATGATTGCCTGCTGCGGCCGTGCGAACTATGCGTTGCTCCTGGATTGCCGCACGCTGGGATTCCGGCTGCTGCCGTTATTCGCGGACGCGCAATTCGTGGTATGCAACAGCATGGTGAAGCACGATCACGCGGCGGGCGAGTACAATGCGCGGCGCGCGGATTGCGAGACGGCGACGCGCATTCTGGCGGAGCAAATGCCGGGAGTGCGAGCGTTGCGCGACGTGTCGCTCGCGGATCTGCACCGCTATGCGCCATTGCTGCCGGAAGTGGTGTACCGGCGCAGCCGCCACGTGATCAGCGAAAATGCGCGCGTGCTGGCGGCGCGTGAGGCGCTGGAACGCGGCGATCCGGAATCGTTCGGCCGGGTTATGCGCGAATCGCATCGCAGCTTGAAAGAGGATTACGAAGTGAGCAGCGCGGAGCTGGATTTGCTCGTGGAAATTGCCGGAGAAATCGCGGGTGTGTACGGCTCGCGCATGACTGGCGGCGGATTCGGCGGCTGTACCATCAGCCTGGTGCGCAGCGAGGTGGTGGAGGAATTTCAAAGCGCCGTGGCGCGCGGTTACCAACGATCGACGGGCCGCAAGCCGGACATCTATATCGTCCGCGCCTCAGACGGCATGCGCGAGATCCTCGAATAAGCAAGCGCACGAGTTTGGCTTCGCTGCTTCTAACGGCGCGTGAGGGCCTCGAGTTCATCGAGCGTGCGCGGCCAGTCCGCTCCCAATAGGCGCGACAGTCCGCGGTCCGCCAGAACTTTTCCGCCGGTCTGGCATCGCGCGCAGTAGTTCGTCTCATTGTCCGCATAGCGAATCCGCAGAATTTTATCTCCACATCTGGGGCAAGGTTCTCCGAACCGGCCGTGAACTGCCATGCCTTCGCGAAACGCGGTCACCTTTTCGGGGAATCCAGCCGACGCCTCGGCGCGCAGCCGGTCTATCCAGTGCCTTAGGGTATTTCGCGTCGCGTCAAACAGCCTGTCCCACTCTTGCGGCTGGAGATTCTGCGTCAGCGCGATTGGCGAAAGCTGCGCCGCGTGCAGAATCTCATCCGAATACGCGTTGCCGATGCCGCTGAGCAGCCGTGGATCCGTCAGAGCTCTCTTCAGCGTCCGGTTTTCAGCCGAAAGCGCAGCTCGAAACGAGGTGAAAGTGCTGGCGAACACATCAATCCCTCCGGGATCAATCGCGCGCAAAGCCTCGTCGCCGCTTAAAACATGCAACGACGCGCGACGTTTTGTGCCGGCTTCGGTAAGCACCAGTGATCCATTCGGAAAATCGAAAGCCGCCAAACTCTGCCGCCCCGAAAGTTTTGCCCCTGCCGGACGCCAGTGCAGCCTGCCCGCAATCATCAAGTGCAACACCAACCAGAAATCCCCATCCACACCGATAGCGATGCGTTTGCCGATGCGCCGCAATTCGCGCACAGCGCGGCCTTCCACCTCCGTAATCGGCGGTTCCACAGTGCGCAACAGAAACACGTTCGCGAGACGCACTCGCTCGACAGGCTGGCCGATGATACGTGGTTCCAGCGCGCTGATATAGGCGGCGATATCGGGCAGCTCAGGCACGGTGATCAGCTTGCAGATGCGCGTTGCACTTTTGCAACATTTTCATGCGAAGTCGTGGGCTGCGCGCTGCGTGCAATCATGCGATCGTTCCACTCACTCTTGCTCGCGAAATACTTGCCGATAGGTTTTGCCGTAGGGATAGAAGCGATCGCGCTCACCCCGTTCCCACGCGGCTCTTAGTTCGGGCTTCGTGATGTCCCAATCCGGCCGGCATTTCTTCAACACCGCGCGCAAATCTTGACGCAGTTCCTCGTTGGTCGGCCGGCCAAAAAACCAGTAGCCGTTGTAAATCTTGAATATCACTAGGCCCGGTTCGAGGACGATCACGTGCGGGATCATCGGATCATGCTGGGCGTCCGTGTACTCGGCGATGTCCAGATCTTTTTGCACCTTGCGCCCCGGATCGGACAAAAAAGTCCAGTGCGCGTCTATCCCAGTCCGGTATTCATTCGTCTCAACGATGTTGTCGGTGCTGATCGTCACCAGCCGGCAGTAACCGACTTCCATTTCGCGGTGCAGTTGCACCAGCCCCTCGGCCTGGCGCCGATCCTTGGGGCAGAATCCTCCCCGGCTGAGCATTACGATCATCGGGTCCGGTCCCTGCAGTTGGGAAAGTTTGCGGCGTGTGCCCGCCTGATCGCTCAACTCGTAATCGGGAAACACCGCGCCGGCTGCAATATCCGCTCTCATATGCCTCAGCCTCCTGTAAGACGATGGTGCGTCTCTGCTTTCCGGTCGGCCACGCATTTGGGCCGCAGATCAAAAGCAGCGTCATGAGACTTAACACAATGCAGCGGTCGCGGAAAGTGCCTGCGCCGTTTGGATCGCCTGTCTCCGGTCTCGCGAACTGTTGTCCGCACGCACAGTTTCTGGATACTTGCGATTCGGCCTAGTAGCCAGCGAAGTTGAATCGGACGAAAGACGAAATCCTCCATTACATTGACAGCACAGGAGTCTTTTGATGGCGTGCCCCTTCGATCTTCCTCTTCAGGCGCGTGGCGACGTAACTCGAGCGATGGGTCTCGCTCCGGAATAGACTATGCTACCAGCTGCCTGCGGGGCACGTCAGCACAGCGCCTCGGCACAACACTTCGGAACAGCACTCGGAGGGTCGCATGAACGCGTCGGAGCAGATTTCGCCGCATCCAGCAATTCTGGAACCTAATGTGGTTGTGCGCGGCAACGGTGTTAGCTTTGCGCAGGAAATTGTTGCCGGCACGCATCATCTCACCGCGGACGAACCGGCCGCGGCTGGCGGCACGGACTCCGGGCCGAATCCTTACGACCTGCTGCTCGCGGCATTGGGTGCCTGCACGTCCATGACGGTGGGAATGTATGCGCACAGGAAAAACTGGCCGCTAGAAGGTGTGATCGTACGTTTGCGCCATTCAAAAATTCACGCTGAAGATTGCGCCACTTGCGAAACGAAGGAAGGGATTCTCGATCACATCGAGCGCGAATTGGAATTGGCAGGCCCGCTGAACGCCGAGCAACGCGCGAAATTGATGCAAATCGCGGAAAGCTGCCCCGTCCATCGAACGTTGAAATCTCAAATCAACATCCAGTCTTGGCTGGTGTGAACGAAAGCCGGAACCAAATCCGCATGAGAATTCATCGGTAGCCTCATGAAGCCGCCCTGCGACGAAGGCGTCGTTCGTTCACGGAATGCTGAAGTTCCGTGCGCGGCGCAAGCGCGACGCTGGATCCTCGCCGCCACGATTCTGGGCTCGAGCATGGCATATATTGACGGCACAGTCGTCAACGTCGCTTTGCCGGCGCTGCAGGCGAGCCTGCACGCAAGCGTCGTTGGCGTGCAATGGATCGTCGAGTCTTTTGGATTGTTCCTGGGCGCGCTGATTCTCGTCGGCGGTTCGCTGGGAGATTTGTTCGGCCGCCGGCTGGTGTTTTTGATCGGCGTAGGGGTTTTCGCCGCTGCTTCCATCGCGTGTGGTCTCGCTGCGAATATTCAGCAGTTGGTGATCGCGCGAAGTGTGCAAGGTGTGGGGGCGGCGTTTCTGGTGCCGGGGAGCCTGTCGCTCATCAGCGCGTCTTTCGACGAAAAAACGCGCGGCCAAGCGATCGGAACATGGTCCGGGTTCACCGCGATCACCACGGCACTGGGCCCGGTTCTGGGCGGCTGGCTGATCGAGCATGCTTCCTGGCGCTGGATTTTTTTCATCAACGTTCCGCTTGCAGCCGCGGTGATCGTAATTTCGCTGCGGCGCATACCTGAAAGCCGCGAGGTTTGGGCAGGGCGTGTGGATTGGCTGGGCGCGCTCGTCGCGACCCTGGGATTGGGCAGCGTGGTTTACGGATTCATCGAGTCCACGACGCTTGGTTGGGATCAACCGCTGGTCTACGGAAGTTTGATTCTAGGCTTCGGTTGTTTGATTGCTTTTGCGTTCGTCGAGTCCAGAGTAAATTCACCGATGGTTCCGCTGGCGCTGTTTGCGTCGCGCGGATTCAGTGGTGCGAACTTGCTCACCCTGTTTCTCTACGCCGCGCTTGGAATTTTCTTTTTCTTGTTTCCGATGGATTTGATCCAGGTGCAGGGATATTCCACAACTGCCACCGGCGCGGCGGCGCTGCCTATAATTTTGCTTCTGTTTTTGCTTTCGCGCTGGTCCGGCGGGCTGGTCGCGCGCTATGGGTCGAAGGCTCCGCTGATCGTCGGGCCGCTGATTGCGGCCATCGGTTTCGTACTCTGTGCCGTGCCCGCTGTGGGTGCGGGTTATTGGTTAGGATTTTTTCCGGCGTTCACTGTTCTCGGACTTGGGATGGCGATTAGCGTCGCGCCGCTCACTACGGTGGTGATGAGTTCAGTGGCGCAGGATCGCGCTGGCGCCGCCTCGGGCATAAACAACGCAGTCGCGCGAGTCGCGAGCGTGCTTGCCGTCGCGATTCTGGGCATCGTGATGGTGAAAGTATTCAGCTCCGCATTGAATCGTGGTCTCGCGGACGTGCCGCTGCCGTCCGACATTCTTCAGTACGTGCGCTCAAACGAGATCAAGCTCGCTGGTCTCGATCTGCCCTCTGGCGTGAACGCGCAGACGGCCGCGCTGCTCCGTGTCGCAATTTCCCACGCTTTTGTGTTTGCTTTCCGAATCGTAATGTTGATTTGCGCAAGTTTGTGCGTGGTCAGCGCCGCCGTGGCAGCGGTAATGATTCCCGCAAAAACCGGCGATGCGCTTGAAACCGGGCTGAAGGAAATCTCAAGCCACTGAGAATTTATGCGCAACCTGGAACGCTCTAGAGCGTCCCATCTAATAGGCGGCCGGGACCGAAAACGTTTGTTACGCATCGGAGTGTCGGCCGCGCTAAGATTCGATAGAGGAGAACTATCTGTGTCAGACCTCACTGACATAAAGCCGGTCGAGGCCATCTCGAAAGAAATTTCCCGGCGCAACTTCATCAAGGGAGTCATCGCCAGCGGCGCAGCCGTTTCCTCGGCGAACTACCTCTTCCGCGCCGCCACGCTATTCGGCCAGACGCCCGGCGCGAGCGCCACCGAACGCCTCATCACCATCAATGTAAATGGCCAACAGCGGCGCGTGGACGTTCTGAAGCAGGAAACGCTGGCATGGACGTTGCGCTACAAACTCGGCCTCACCGGCACGAAACTCGGCTGCGACCGCGCCGAGTGTGGCGCCTGCACCGTCCTGGTTGACGATGTGCCGCATTATTCCTGCTCCATGCTTACGCATACCGTGCGCGCGCGAAAAGTCGTCACGGTGGAAGGCCTGGCTGCCGCCGACGGCACGCTGCACCCCGTGCAACAAGGCATCATTGACGAGCAGGGTTTCCAGTGCGCGTTCTGCATGTCGGGATTCATGATGGCCACAGTCGGATTCCTGAAAACAAATCCCAATCCCACCCGGCAGCAGCTGGCCCACGGAATTTCAGGAAATCTTTGCCGCTGCCAGGACTACAACAAGATTCTCGACGCGATGATGCGCGGCGCGGAAAATCTCAGGAGGGCCGCTAATCATGCCTGATGCCGAAAAGCCCGCCAAGAACACGGAGCGTCAGTACGGCGTCGGCCACAAACTGGTCGGCAAAAATTATCCGACGCCTGATCTTTACGCGAAGGTCACCGGCGCGGCGAAATATGCGGAAGACTTTCGCGCCGAAGGCATGCTGTTCTGCAAACTGCTGCTCAGCCCCATGCCGCACGCGCGCATTAAACACATTGACGCGAGCGCTGCACTGGCCATGCCCGGAGTTCGCGCGATTCTCACCGCGAACGATCTGCCCGCGCCCGCCGATACCTTGACTGACAACGGCACCGTAATCAAAGCCAGCAAGTGGGGCGAGCGCGGCCTCACCATGGAGCCTGTGTATCAAGGCGAACCGATCCTCGCCGTGGCCGCTGTGGACGAAGTCACCGCCGCGGACGCCATCGAAAAAATCAAAATTGATTTCCAGCCGCTTCCTTTCGTCATTGATCCTCTAGACACGCTTCGCCCGGGCGGCCCCAATCCTCGCACCGACGGCAACGTGTGGACCAGGCCCGCGCCGCCGGCTCAAGGCCAGCCGCAGGTCACCACGCTAAAGTGGACGGACGCCGACTTTGCCGGCGTGAAAGAAAATCGCCTGCCGATGGGCAAGGCGCCGGATGAATGGACGTACGGCGATCTCGATGCCGGCTTCAAGAATGCCGCGCTGGTGCTCGATGAATCGTTCGTCACTCCGGATACTAGTCATCAAACGCTGGAAACACGCAGCGCAATGGCCTACTGGCAGAATGGCAAGCTGTATCTGCACACTGGCACGCAGAGCACCGCGCAAACTCTGCCGGCGATCGCGCGCTGGCTGAACATGGACGCCAGCAATATTGTTTTCATCAGCGAATACACTGGCGGCGGTTTTGGCAGCAAAATTACCGGCGGCGTCTCCATGATTATTCCTGCGCTGCTGGCGAAGAAAACCAACGCGCCCGTGATGATGCGCATCAGCCGCGAAGAAGAAACTTTCATCGGCAGAGCGCGCCCCAGTTTTCAAGGCCGCATGAAAGTCGGTTTCGGAAGCGACGGGCGAATCGCAGCCCTCGACATGTTCGTCATCTGCGACAACGGCCCCTACGATTCGGTGGGCGATGCTTTTTCTTCCGGCCGCATCGTTTCATTGCTATATCAGCCGCAAGCGATGCGCTGGCGCGGCGTCACTGTGCTGACCAACACTCCACCACGCAGCGCGCAAAGCTCGCCCGGCGGCCTGCAGGGAATCGTCATCATCGAACCGATCATCGCGAAAGCCGCGCGCAAGCTCGGGCTCGATCAAGTGGCCATCCGCCGCATAAATTGCCCGGAAGGGAAGGCCGAATTCGGCCCGGTGGTTAACGGCAAGCGTCAACACGCGACCAGCGCATTCCTGAAAGACGCAGTTGACCGCGGCGCGGAACAATTCCGCTGGCAGGAAAGAGTGGCGCGCCAACCGAAACGCATCGGATCGAAGGTACGCGGCGTCGGCGTATCGCTCAGCTGCTACGTCGGCGGCACCATCGGCTTTGACGGGCTGCTCGTCATCACGCCCGAAGGCCGCGTGCGCTTCCAATCGGGAATCGGCAACCTGGGAACGGAATCGGTCAGCGATGTTCATCGCGTGGGTGCGGAAATCCTTGGCGTGCCTTGGGAGAAATGTGATGTGGTGTGGGGCAACACGTCGCTGAACTTTCCGTACACGTGTGTTTCAGGCGGCAGCCAGACGACCCACGCCATGACGCGAGCCGCGTACGCCGTCGCCATGGATGCGAAGAGCAAGTTGCAGCAAATCGCCGCGAAAACGCTCGGCGGCAAGCCGGAAAATTATGAAGTCGGCGGCGAGCGCGTCTATCGCAAGGGCGGTGGCGCTGGCATGACGTTCGCGCAGGCGGCCCAACATGCCATTATGCTCGGCGGAATCTACGATGGCCACGAAGCGCCCACGGACGTGAATAAGTTCACCAAGGCGTCGGTCGCGGCACTCGCGGGCCAGGGCCTTGTGGCGGCGGCCCGCGACAATTATCCGCGCGACGGAATCACGCACTCCTACGTCGCGAGTTTCGCCGAAGTCGAAGTGGACGTTGAAACCGGCCATTACCACATCGTAGATTTTCTCGCGTACGCCGACGTCGGCAGCGTGATTCATCCAGCCGCGCTCGGTGGGCAGATTCTCGGTCGTTCGACGCTGGGCATCGGCCATGCCATCGGACAGAAGTGGGTCTTCGATCCGCACTACGGAATCATGGTGTCCAAGCGCTTTCACCACACCAAGCCTCCGACAATTATGGATGTGCCGGTGGACATGCAATGGGAAGCGCTGGATATTCCTGATCCCGAGACACCCGCTGGCGCGCGCGGAATCGGCGAACCTCCCGTGGGTGGAGGCTGCGCTTCTATTCTGAATGCGCTTTCCGATGCGCTGGGTGCTGAAA
>Ga0210398_10004864_pt1 | contig 12549 bp, 11 predicted proteins | sample IncBWC4OmetaG_FD_161047 | JGI IMG/M metagenome (GOLD analysis project Ga0210398, IMG submission 161047) | Forest soil microbial communities from Barre Woods Harvard Forest LTER site, Petersham, Massachusetts, United States - Inc-BW-C-4-O | ecosystem: Environmental > Terrestrial > Soil >... | reverse complement strand
TCTATGTGAAGGCATTTGACTTCAAGATCGTCCGCTCGAATGACGGGCCGCTCGCCTATGGCCACCATCTGAGCGACGGCACCATCGACCTGGCGATCCTGCGGTTCAAGACCGACCAGCTCGGCCGCGGCCTCGACTATACCGGCCTGCATCATTTCGGCGTGTTGGTCGAGGATGTCGACGAGGCCGCCAAGACGCTCGAGAGCCTGGGGGGCCGGCATTACATGGACCAGAGCGAGGCCGAACGGATCGGCGGCTTCGAGGTCAAGTTCTACGGGCCGGAGGGCATTCTGTTCGACGTGGCCGAGCATCCGTGGACCGGCACCGAGCCGCTGCCGGTCGAGCGCGAGCCAGCCGAAGCCGCCGAATAGCCAGCGGCGCGGTGGCGGCGGACGTTTCCTGACGCTCGCCCGCCGGCCGGCTTGTTACGGTCGCGGCGCCCGTCCCGAGGAGCTTTGATCGCGATCTTCGACACCCCACATCTACCCGAGTGAGGGCGCGCGGTTGCCGCCGGCTTCAATTGTCCGGCGAAAAGCCGAGCGCGTCTGCATCTCGCGCTTTTCCGGGGTGATCGTGGTGATGAGCGAAGCCTCAAATCTGTTTGCGGTATTGCGGCAATCGGCCGATCCGGCTGCAATTGCCGCGATCGAGGAACTGGTCCGCGACGGCTCGGACCGCGACCTCTGCCGGATCAACGCGCTCGATTTTGCGGCCAGGACCGGGATCGACGAGGAGCGGGCGATCGCCGCCTTTCTGCACGCCGCCCGGCTCGGTCTGTTCGAGCTCTCGTGGAACGTGCTGTGCCCGAGTTGCGGCGGCGTGCTCGACGCCAGCACGACGTTGAAGAGCGTCAACCAGGCCGAGTACCACTGCGCCTGGTGCGCCGCGGGTTATGCGCTGACCCTCGACGAGATCGTCGAGGTGACGTTTACGGTCAGCCGGCGGGTGCGCCGGATCGCGGCGCATGATCCGAACGAGCTGCCCTTCGCCGAGTATTTCCGCCAGATATTCTGGAGCTCGGCGATCGATCTGCCGGATGACCTCGATCGGTTGATCCAGGAGATCACCCTCGATACGGTCGAGCTGCCGCCCGGCGGCAAGGCGCAGCTTTCGCTGCAGCTGCCGGCGGATTTTGTGATCATCCTCGACCCGGTGACGCACACCACCCAGTTCCTCGACGTCAAGGGCGAGCCGACGCGCGAACGGCAAAGCCTGTCCTTGGTCTTCGACCAGGTGCGCGCGCCGACCGAAACGGTAAAGCTGCGTCCAGGGCCGTTGCGCCTGTCGCTCGAAAACCGCACCGACACACGGGTGCTGCCCGGGCTGTGGATCGCCGGGAGCATGCTCGAGGAGCTGCTGCGCCGGCGCAAGCCGTTCCTGACCGCCAAGCGCCTGTTGACCAACCAGGTGTTTCGCGATTTTTACGGCGCCGACACGATCGACGTCGATCAGCGTCTCAAGATCACCAGCCTGACCTTCCTGTTCACCGATTTGAGAGGCTCGACCGAGCTTTACGAGCGGGTCGGCGATCTTGCCGCGTTCGACCTGGTGCGGGCGCACTTCCAGATCCTGAACGAGATCGTCGCCGCCGAGGCCGGGGCCGTGGTCAAGACCAGCGGCGACGCGGTGATGGCGACCTTCGCCACACCGGATCGAGCGGTCGCCGCGGCAATTCGCATGCGCGAAGCGATGCTCGGCCTCAACGACACGCACCGCGACAACAAGCTGCTGCTCAAAATCGGCATCCATGAGGGGCCGTGCCTGGCGGTCGTGCTCAACGATCGGCAGGATTATTTCGGCCGAACCGTCAATATCGCGGCGCGCGTTCAAGGGCTCGCCGATGCGCGGTCGATCTTCGCCACCGGGCCGGTCGTCAATCACCCGACGGCGATGAGCCTGCTGGAAAGCAGCGGGCTCAAGCCGGTGCCGCAATCGCGCGCGCTGCGCGGCATCGCCGATGAGGTGGCGGTCTACGAGATTCCCTGATCACCGCGGTTCTCGCAGCGGGTGCAGCTGGTCGAGGAGCTGGCCGGCGAAGACGACGCCCGCGGCGGTCACCGGGAGGCCGGCGGCGTGCAATGCCGCGGCGGTCCAGGTGTTGCAGGTGTGCGACAGATCATAATTCCCGGCCGCGGCGTAGAAGGCGCTGTGCGGATAGGGACCGGCGCCGACTTGATAGGGCGCGCCATTGCGATCTTTCGCCAGGCTGCTCCAGAGAAACCCCAAAAGGCCTTCGAGCCCGTTGCGCGGCACGCGAAGGGCAAAGGCATTCGCTGCCCCGACATACTGCGCCGGTGAAACCCAGAGCGGAAATACCAGCATGACCGCCGGCCCGGGTGTGGCCGCGCGCAGCAGATCGCCCACCCCGGGGTTGCGCGCCATGTAATAGCCGCGCGCACCCCAGCCGAAGATGGCATAGGGCGCGCCGGCAAAGCCGCCGGCCAGAGGCGCGAGCGGGCCGCCGACCAGCCGCGCCGGGATCGCCAGCTCGGTGTGCCAGCCGCCGGCGATCACGTAAATCGAGGCGGGCCACGCCGCCGCGGCCGGCGCCGTCAGCAGCCACAGCAGGCAGATGGCGGCGTTGCTGGCATGGGCGAGGCGTCCGAGCAATCCGGTCGAGGCCCTAAAAACTGGCGATGCCTGGTGCGGCAATGCCTCAATCCCCGGCGGCGGCCGGGATCGATCGCGCCGGCGTTGACCGCACCCGTGTCGGCCCTTAGTTTGGGCCGCGGATGGTTCCCTCCGGGGATCAAACGGGAACGCGGTGCGGCGTCGATATGCCCATGCCGCGGCTGCCCCCGCAACTGTGAGCGGCGAGCCAAGCGCTGTGATGCCACTGGGCCTCGGGCCTGGGAAGGCGGCGCGTAGGGCGGCGACCCGCGAGCCAGGAAACCGGCCATCCGCTCGTGGTCACGCGCGAGCGCGCCGGGCGGGGTGAACCGGCGGGGCGGGCCCTTCTCGGCGGGCGCGGCCGGCTTGCGGGTGACGGACCATTCTGTTGCCGGGGAACGCTCGACTTGTTTGCAGATCCAGCAGCCGATCCGGTGTCCGGGCCTCACCCGCGGCATCCGGTCAAACGCGGCTGGTGTCCCGATGTGCTGCACCCGATGCCGACCGGCGATGGTCTCTTGGTGCGGCTGCATCCGCCGCTCGGCCGGCTGAATGCCGTCCAGCTGCGGGCGATCGCCGCGGCCGCGCAACGTCACGGGAATGGGCGATTGGACATCTCGGGGCGCGGCAATCTGCAGATCCGCGGCATCGGCGAGCCCTCGCACCCGATTTTGGTCGATGAGCTTGCCGCCGCCGGCCTCAGCGGCTCCGCCGGACCGGGCGCACTGGCGCGGGTGATCGTCTCGCCGCTCGCCGGGCGCGACCCGGCCGATCAGCTCGACGCCGCGGTGTTGGCTCGGCAGGTCGAAGCGGCGGTTGGGAGCGTCCAGGGGCTGCCCGGCAAGCTCGCGATCGCGGTCGATGGCGGCGGCATATTCCCATTGGTCGAGCTGAATGCGGACATCTACGTGGTGGCGATCGACAGCACCGCCGTCGCGATCGGCCTCGGGAGCGCCGCTGGGCCGCGCTGGTGCGGGACGACGGCGCCTTCCGAATTGCCGATGGCGCTCGCAGCACTGCTGACCGGTTTCGCCGCCGCGATCGCGAGCGGAAAGGCGCCGGCGGCGATGCGGCGCGCGCCGGCCGATTTGCCCGCCGCACTCGCTGCCGCGGCCCGGCTGGCGCCTCCGGCGATCCCGAGATCGCGCCCCGCAACACCGCGCGCCGGCATCCTGGAAATGCCGGATGGCGGGGCCGGGGTCGTTGTGGCGCCGCCGTTCGGCCGCTTGGAGGCAGCCCAGCTGATCGAGGTCGCCGGCTGGGCCAAGCGGTTCGGCGATGGCGAGGTCCGGCTGTCGCCGTGGCGCGGCATCGTATTTCCCTCGGTCCGGCCGGAGCACCTCGCGGCATTGACCGCGCTGGCGTGCGGCGCCGGGCTGATTGCCGAGCCCGGCGACCCGCGGCTCGCCGTTTTCGCCTGCCCCGGCAGCCCGGACTGCGCAAATGCCTCGGTCGCAACGCGGCGCGATGCCTCCCGGCTCGCCGCAGCCGCCGGCCCGCTGCTGCGCGGCGGCGCCAGGATTCATGTTTCCGGGTGCGCCAAGGGCTGCGCCCATCCCGGCCGGGCGGCGCTGACCCTGGTCGGCGACGGTGGCGCCTATCGGGTCGTGGTCGCGGGCAGCCCGCGCGATCCCGCCATTGCCCGCCTCGCGATCGGCGACATCGAGGAACGCCTGCGGTCGGTCGAGACCTCGGCCGACCTCGCATCGCGGTTTGCGGGCAAGATATGAGTTCCCGCCGCTATCTGCGCGACGGCGGCGAGATTTACCGGCGCTCGTTCGCCGCGATCCGGGCCGAGGCGGACCTGGCCGGTTTCGCCGGTGCGGCCGAGCGCATCGTGGTGCGGATGATCCATGCCTGCGGCATGACCGATCTGGCGCGCGAGGTCGAATTGTCGGCCGATTTCGCCGTTGCCGGGGAAGCCGCGTTGCGCAATGGCGCACCGATCTTGTGCGATTCGAAAATGGTCGAGCACGGCGTCACCCGCGCGCGCCTGCCGGCCGCCAACGAGGTCATCTGCACCCTCGACGACCCGCGGGTGCCGGGTCTGGCGCGGGCGCTCGACAACACCCGCACCGCTGCCGCGCTCGAGCTGTGGCGCGAGCGGCTGGGCGACGCCGTCGTGGTCATCGGCAACGCACCCACGGCCTTGTTCCGGCTCTTAGAAATCCTCGACGAAGGGGTCCCGCCGCCGGCCGCGGTGATCGGCGTCCCGGTCGGCTTTGTCGGCGCGGCTGAAGCCAAGCGCGCCTTGGCGCAGGACCGGCGCATGCCATTTCTGGTCGTGCACGGGCGGCGCGGCGGCAGCGCCATCGCGGCGGCGGCGATCAACGCGCTGGCGAGCGCGGCCGAGTGAGCGCCGCGAGCGGCGGTTGGCCGTCGGCCGCGCGCCTCGTCGGCGTCGGGCTCGGTCCCGGCGACCCGGACTACGTGACGGTGCGCGCGGTCAAGGTGCTGCGCGCCGCCGACCGCCTCGTGCATTTCGCCAAAAAAGGCGAGCGCGGCAACGCCCGCACCATTGCCGACGCGATAACCGGCCCCGATCCGGCGCGCGAGCTGCCGCTCCATTATCCGGTCACGACCGAGATTGCGGTGGCTCACCCCGATTACGCGGCAGCGATCGGCGCGTTTCACGACCGCGCGGCGGCCCGCCTGATCGAGGTGGTCGAGGCCGGGCGTTCGGTAGGCGTGTTGTGTGAGGGTGACCCGTTCTTTTACGGCTCGTTCATTCATCTGTGGCTGCGGCTCAAGGACCGGGTGGCGATCGAAATCGTGCCCGGGGTGACCTCCATGGCGGCGGCGTCGGCGCGCAGCGGGCTGCCGCTCGGCTGGGGCGACGATGTGGTGAGCGTCCTGCCGGCGACCTTGCGCTATGCCGATCTGGTGGAGCGCCTCGGTGCCGCGGACGCGGCGGCGATCATCAAGCTCGGGCGCAATCTGCCAAAGGTGCGCGACGCGCTCGGCGCCGCTGGGCTCTTCGACCGCGCGGTCTATGTCGAGCGCGCGGCGATGCCGGGTCAGCGCATCGGCCCACTCGCCGCAATGATCGAGGACAGGGCGCCTTATTTCTCGCTGATCCTGGTGCCTGGCCGGGGACGTCGCGGATGAGGGCGCCCGGAAATCTGACCGTCGTCGGCCTCGGACCGGGCGACCCGCAATGGCTGACCCCGGCGGCGTCGGCAGCACTGGTCGCGGCCCAGGACCTCGTCGGCTATCATGCCTATCTCGACCGGGTGCCGGCGATGTCCGGCCAGCAGCGCCATGGTTTCGACAACCGCAGCGAAAGCGACCGCGCGCGGCTGGCACTCGACCTCGCTTCGCAAGGGCGGCGGGTCGCCGTCGTCTCGGGCGGCGATCCCGGCGTGTTCGCGATGGCGGCGGCGGTGTTCGAGGCGGTCGACGCGGGACCGCTGGCATGGCGCGCGCTCGACATCCGGGTCGAGCCGGGGGTCACCGCGATGCTCGCCGCGGCGGCGCGGGTGGGGGCACCCCTCGGCAATGATTTCTGCGCGATCTCGCTGTCCGACAATCTGAAGCCGCGGGCGGTCGTCGAGCAGCGGCTGCGCGCCGCACTCGCCGGCGATTTCGTCATCGCCCTCTACAACCCGGCGTCACTGGCGCGCCCCGGTCAGCTCGGCGCGGCATTGCGCATCGCCGCCGAGGTGCGCGGCCCCGAGACGCCAGTGATCTTTGCCCATGCGGTCGGTCGGCCCGACGAGCGGGTGGCGGTTGAATGCCTAGCCAAGGCCCAGTCGATGGCCGCCGATATGGCGACGCTGGTCGTGATCGGCGCGAGCGCGACCCGATCGATCGACCGCGGCAGCGATGCGATCCCCTTTGTCTATACGCCGCGCAGCATCAGGGCCCGCTGTTGACCCGCGATCCAGGCCAGCGCCGCGGCGACATTCGCGACCTCGGCGACTGCCGGTTTTTTGGGCCGGGCAACGACAATAACCGGCAATCCAAGCGCGCGGGCGGCGGCAATCTTGGCATAGGTGGCCGAGCCGCCGGAATTCTTGGTGACGACGGCCTCGATATGTTCGCGTTCCAGGAGCGCCCGCTCGGCGGCCTCGTCGAACGGCCCGCGCGCGCGCAATTCGGTGACCCGCGGCAATGGCAATGCGTCGCCGATCGGCTCGATCGAGCGCACCAGATAGCTGTGCTGCGGCGCCGTGGCGAACGGCGCCAGCTCGAGCCGTCCGACCGTCAGGAACACGTGGCGTGGCGAGGTTCCGAGCGCCGGCACGGCCTCGGCCATCGTCGCGACTTCGATCCAATGATCGTCTGGCTCGGCGCGCCAGGGCGGCCGGCGCAAGCCGAGCAGCGGCACGCCGAGACGCGCGCAGGCGGCGGCGGCGTTGCCCGACATCGTCGCAGCGAAAGGATGGGTGGCATCGACCGCCGCCGCAATCCGCTGCTCGGCGAGCCAGCGGGCCAGGCCTTCGATGCCGCCAAAGCCGCCGATGCGGGTCGGCAGCGGCGACGGGCGCGGGTTGCTGGTGCGCCCGGCCAGGGACAGGATCGCGTCGATGTCGGCGCGCCGGGCGAGCGCCGCCGCCAGTGCGGAGGCTTCGGCCGTGCCGCCGAGAACGAGGATGCGCATCGGGGTGTCTTCGCCGATGGCTGATCCTCTGTCCAGCCCGGCGGCAGCGCCGTGGTTGTCGATCCTCGGCATCGGCGAGGACGGCCGCGAGGGCTTGTCGCAGGCCGCGCTGCGCATTCTCGATAAGGCCGAGCTGGTGGTCGGCGGTGCCCGTCATCTGCGCCTGGCGCGGCCGATCGCTTCGCCCACGCTCGCCTGGCCGACGCCGTTATCCGACGCCTATGCGACGATCCTCGCCCGCCGCGGCCGGCCGACCTGCGTCTTGGCGAGCGGCGACCCGTTTCATTATGGCGTCGGCGCGGAGCTGGCCCGGCTGGTGCCGGCCGACGAGATCCTTTGCCACCCGCTGCCGTCGGCCTTCAGCCTCGCCGCCGCCCGGCTCGGCTGGTCGTTGCCCGATTGCGAATGCCTGAGCCTCCATGGCCGGGCGTTGGAGCGGGTCGTTCCCTGGTTGCAGCCGCAGGCTCGGATCCTGGCGCTGAGCTGGGACGGGGCGACCCCGGCCCGGCTGGCCCAGCTCTTGACCGCACGCGGCTTTGGCGGCTCGACGATGATCGTGCTCGAGGCGATGGGCGGGCCGCGCGAGCGGATCCGCCGGGCGGCCGCTGCCGATTTCGCCCTGGCCGGGATCGATCCGCTGAACACGGTGGCGATCGAAGTCGCGGCCGGGCAGGCGGCGCGGGTGGTGACGCTCGCCCCCGGTCTCGACGATGCCTGGTTCGAGAATGACGGGCAGCTGACCAAGGCGGAGATCCGCGCCGTCACCCTTGCCGCCCTGGCGCCGCGGGCGGGGCAGCTGCTGTGGGACATCGGCGCCGGCGCGGGCTCGGTCGGCATCGAATGGTGCCTGCGCCACCGGCGCAACCGCTGTATCGCGATCGAGCAGCGGGCGGAGCGCGCCGCGCGCGTTCGCCGCAACGCCGCGGCACTCGGCGTCGACGGGCTCGAAGCGGTCGTCGGCCGGGCGCCCGCGGCACTCGCGGCATTGCCCCAGCCGGACGCGATCTTTATCGGTGGTGGCGCCTCCGACCCGGCGCTTTTCGAGGCCGCCTGGGCCGCGCTCGAGCCCGGCGGGCGGCTCGTCGTCAATGCGGTGGCGCTGGAAACCGAGACGCGGCTCGCCGAGCTCTTTGCGCAGCATGGAGGCAGCTTGCGGCGCATCGCGATCGCCCGCGCCGAGCCGCTCGGCCGGCTTTATGGCTGGCGCCCGGCGCTGCCGGTCACCCAATGGGCGGCGACCAAGCCGTGATGCGGACTCCGACATGACGGTTCACTTCATCGGCGCCGGCCCCGGCGCGCCCGATCTGATCACGGTGCGCGGCCGCGACCTCGTCCAGCGCTGCCCGGTCTGCCTCTATGCCGGCTCGCTGGTGCCGCCCGAGATCCTCGGCTGGTGCCCGCCAGGCGCGCGCCGGATCGATACCGCCCCGCTCGATCTCGACGCGATCGCCGCCGAATTCGTCCGTGCCGACGAGCGGGGCGAGGACGTCGCGCGGCTGCATTCGGGCGATCTGTCGATCTGGAGCGCGCTCGGCGAACAGCTCCGTCGGCTCGAAGAAATCGGCATTCCCTATACCGTGACCCCAGGGGTCCCGGCCTTTGCCGCGGCCGCGGCGGCGCTGCGCCGCGAACTGACCGTGCCGGAGGTGGCGCAATCGGTGGTGCTGACCCGAATTTCGGGCCGCGCCTCGGCAATGCCGCAGAGCGAGCGGTTGGCGAGGTTCGCGGCGACGCGGGCGACCTTGGCGATCCATCTCTCGATCCAGGCGATCGAGCGGGTGGTCGGCGAGCTGCTGCCCGAATACGGCGCCCAATGCCCGGCCGCGGTGGTGTGGCGCGCCTCGTGGCCGGACCAGCGGATCATCGAGAGCAGCCTCGGCGAGATCGCGGCGCTGGTGCGGGCGGAAAGATTGGAGCGGACCGCGCTGATCCTGATCGGCCGGGCGCTCGACCCGGGCGGCTTTCGCGACAGCGCGCTCTATTCGCCCGGCTACGAGCGCCGCTTCCGCCCCTCGGCCAAAGCAGATCCCGCTCAGACGACGGAACGAAACGGGGTGCGCCCGGCGAGACGGCCCTGACGGTCGAAGATCGCGATTTCGAGCTCGGCGGCGGCGCCCTCCAGCACCGCGGCGGCGGTGCGCCAGGCATGCTCGGCGACGACCGCGGCCAACGGCACGCCGGCCCGCTCGGCATTCTCGTATATTTCGAGCGCGGTATTGGCGGCACGCGCGCCGGCGATGGCCTCGGCACCTCCGCCGGCCTCGGCCAGGCGCTGTGCGAGCCACTCGAAATCGATCGATCCGGCGCGCGAATGCAGGTCGAGGAGGCCCTGGCCGAGCTTGGCGATCTTGGCGATGCCCCCGGCCACGGTGACCCGCGGCACCGGGTGGCGACGCAGGTATTTCAGCATGCCGCCGGCGAAGTCGCCCATGTCGATCAGCGCGTGGTCGGGCAATTGGTGCAATGCCTTGACTGCGGCCTCGGAGGTGGCCCCGGTCGACCCGGCGACGTGCGCCAGACCGGCGGCGCGGGCCACGTCGATGCCGCGGTAGATGCTGTGGATCCAGGCGGCGCAGGAATACGGCACGACGATCCCGGTGGTGCCGAGGATCGAGAGGCCGCCCTCGATGCCGAGCCGCGGGTTCAAGGTCTTGCGCGCGACCGCCTCGCCGCCGGGGATCGAGATCTCGATTTCGACATCGGCCGCCACGTCGAGCGCCGCGGCGGCTTCGGCGACGGCCTCGCGTATCATCCGGCGCGGCGCCGGGTTGATCGCCGGCTCTCCCGGTGGGATCGGCAGCCCGGCGCGGGTGACCGTGCCGACGCCCGGCCCGGCGCGAAAGACGACGCCGCTGCGGGGCGGAGCGGCGCGCACGGCGGCGACGATCAACAGGCCATGGGTCGCGTCCGGGTCATCGCCGGCATCCTTGACTACCCCGGCGCGGGCGCCGTCGGGCAGACGCTGGTGGCAGGCCAGCGCAAAGCTCGCCCGCATGCCGCGCGGCAACAGGATCTCGACCGGGTCCGGAAACTTGCCGCCGAGCCAGCCGACAAACGCCGCCTTGGCGGCGGCGGTGGCGCAGGCGCCGGTGGTCCAGCCGCGGCGCAGTTCTACGCGCGCGCCTTGCCTCGGCACCACGCCGCGCAGCGATTGGAGCGGGTCCGCCGGCCGGCTCTCATTGCAATTCGGAAAGGCCCATCGCCTCGCCGAAGCGACGGCTCGCCTCAAAGGTATCGCCGTATTTGCGGTGCCCGGCAGAGATGTGGGCGCATGCGAGCAGCAGGCGATCGCGGTCGGCGCATCGGTTGCGCCCGTAATCCTGCAGCAGGCATTGCGGGATTTCCTGGTTGTGCGGGTCGTTGCCGAACCGCGCTGCCATCAGGGCCAGCCGCTGCACCAATAGCGCGCGGTCGGCGCCGCTGTCGAGGTAGGCCTGGGTCCAGGCCTCGGCCTCTGCGGTGTCGAGCGCCGTCATCGCCGCTTCGAGCCGGCCCGCGATCTGGTCGCCGGTCAGTCGGGTAGCGCCGGCGGGCGCGTTGATCGGCTCCGATTTGGTCCAGCCCTGGATCTTCTGGTGCCACGCCGCCTGGTTGACCATCGACCCGGCGACGTAGAGCAGCTTCAATCGGTGCGGGTGCGCGAAATTATCGTAGAACCAGCCCAAGGTGTTGCAATATTCGTAGGTGTGCTGCGGCATCGAGTAGGCGTTCGGGCCGTCGGTTTCGAGCACGACCTGCGCCGCTGCCAGCTGGATCGCGTCGACGATCCGCCGCGGCGACGTGCCGGCCAATAAAAGCGCGCTGATCTTCTCGATATAGGCGGGCTCGTGCTGATGGATCAGCGCGTCGACGAGGTCGCCGGTGTCGGCCTCGCCCAGATTGCCGGTGTTCGCCAGCAGCGCGCGCTCGCGCTCGGTGGTGCCGCCTTGCGGGACGGCGTGAATTTCGGCGCCTTCGATAAAGATCGTGACGACGTTGCAGGCCATCTCGTAGACCGAGTGCCAGTGCGGCCCGACCGCCATGTCGAGCACGCCCGCATAGATTACGTCGTGGGCGTTGTTCCAGCCGATCGCATTGCCGATCTCGACCACCGAGCGGGCGCGATAGGCCTTGTGCCCGGTCGTATACGAACGGTTGTAGAGCATGCGGTCCTGGACATCGATCAGCCCGGCAAAGACCAGCTGGGCCAGGACTTCCCTGCGGTGCTCGGTTTCCTCCATCAGGCCGAGGAAAATGCGGTAGGCGTCGATGACTTGGCTGCGTTCGACCAAGGTCAGCCAGTGGTTGAGGCGCTCGGCTAGCGGGCCGGTTTCCTTGAGCGGCTCCTGGTCGGGCCAATACACCACCGGCTTTGGCGGTTCGGTGTTCGGCATCTTGTAGCCGCGGGTCGCATAGTGGCCGGGCGCCTTCAGGATCTTCTGGTTCCAGATGTCGAGCCCCGAGGGGATGTACCAGATGGTCTGCGCCAATGGCAATGCCGCCAGCTTTTCTGGCAGCATCGTTTGAAGGTTGACCGCGGCGCGCGCCGACAAGAGGCAATGGTCGTTGTTGACGAAATTGGGAAAGCCGTCGTCGATGCGCTGATGGTATGGCACGTGCGTATAAGGTGCATGGATGCGCGCCGCCTGTGCCATGATTTCCGGTAATGGCCGCCCGCGCTGCAGCAATTGGTAATAGACCCGGCTGCCGCCCACCTGATCGCGTGCGAGGAGCCGATCCTCGAGCTCGCTATATAAGCGCGTGGTTTCTTGGTCGGCCGTTGCCATGCTCATTGCCCTCTCGCTCTGCGATCGCCCTTCGAATCGGAACGGATCTTAGGCCGGTGGGCCCGGTCACAGCAACCTTCGGGAGGTCACGTCCGTCAAGCTGGTGTAAATCGGGGTGGAGTTCGAGGCGGCCATAGGTCAGGCGGCGCGGGCATCGGGCGCCAGAGGCCTGCGAGGCAGAACCAGTCCTCGCCCGTGTTGGTGAATTTCCATTTCGACTTCGGCGATTTCGTGCCGGTGAACTCGAGAAGTGCGACGCCGGGACGAGGCAGCGCCCTTTCGGGAAGCGCCGGCCCTCGGACCGCAAATTGATGATCGGCGCTCCCTTCGGCCGCGCTGACGGAAATCTCCAGCGCAGCTGTGCCCAGCTCGACTCCGTGCTCCCGCCGCCGGATGACGGGAGCGGCCTCGGTCGGCCAGATGCCGTAAAGCGCCTATCTGGAGGCTTTCAGCCAGATCCGCGTCCCGATCGTATTCCCCCACCGCGGCCCCGAATTTCGAGCCTCGTGACGACGCTGTTGCCGAAATCGTTGCACTGGTCAGACCTGTAGCAGTTGGTCACGGCTCGTT
>Ga0210398_10004859_pt1 | contig 12560 bp, 9 predicted proteins | sample IncBWC4OmetaG_FD_161047 | JGI IMG/M metagenome (GOLD analysis project Ga0210398, IMG submission 161047) | Forest soil microbial communities from Barre Woods Harvard Forest LTER site, Petersham, Massachusetts, United States - Inc-BW-C-4-O | ecosystem: Environmental > Terrestrial > Soil >... | reverse complement strand
TCGGCCGATAGTCAAGGCCGGTCAAATTATCCATCCAGGAAGTTTGTTCGGGAAGGGGAATATCGCCGAGGCTGACCAGGGTAACGCTAGCGCCGCGGCTGATGAGTCCGGTGACCAGTTCTTGAGTGTAAGTCCATACTCCACTCAACGTGTCGGTGGTGACAAGAACGTGCACTGGCTTGTCCTTTTTCCAGGGGGAACGCGCGTTTTCGCCCGGACCGGACCTGGTTGCCCGAGCCGTCATATTCTATTGCGAAATCGCTGGCGAGGAAAGCATTTCGTTGAGAAGCGGCAGTTCCGATGCAAAAGCTTGCACAATTTCTCCGCAGGATTGCACGCCATTGTGTCCGGATACAATGAGTGATGCTTCGCATGATGTGTGTGACGGCTCATCCCGACGATGAGGCAGGCAATTTTGGCGGGTGTTTACAGTTATATGCCGGGCGCGGAGTCGAAACCTGCGTGATCTGCCTCACGCCCGGACAGGCGGCGACCCATCGCGGCAGCGCCAGGAATGACATGGAGTTGGCCGCACTGAGACGGCAGGAGTTTTCCGCCGCTTGCGCGATTCTCAAGGTGACGAATGGAATCGTGCTGGACTATCCCGACGGGCAACTGCATCGGATGGAGACTGACAAAGTGGTCTCCGCACTGACCCTGAAGATACGTGAGTTTCGTCCGCAGGTGGTGCTGACGTTTGGACCGGAGGGCGGAGTCACCGGCCATACCGATCACTCCATGGCTTCCATCTTCGCCACGCTCGCTTTCCACTGGGCCGGGCGGAGCAACCGCTACCCTGACCATTTGAGCGACCACATCCGCCCTCACCGCGCGAACAAGCTTTACTACGCAGCTGCAAACTTCACACTGCCCGACCGCCAGCCGGTGACGCTGTCTGCGGCGACCGCCGTCATCGATGTAAATGAATATCGCGAGACCAAGCTAGAGGCTTTCCGGGCGCACACCACCCAGGCACCCCTATTTCAGATGTTCGAATCGCGTATGCGTCAGTACGGTGGGCAGGAGAGATTCCATCTGGCGGCGTCGATGAATTCCACAACACTTCAGCCGGTGACAGATCTATTTACAGGGGTCAGCGAGACAGGTTAGCCACGGAAGTTACTCTCGCAGCGCGTGATGTATTCTCAGACTGTGCCGGCGATCGAAGAATATAGACGGCGTCTCAAAGATCGCGAACGTCGGGTCGCGAATCATGACCAAGTTCATATTCGCCTCGGAAACGTTCGTTTAGCGCTGGCGTTGGCTGCCGCAGGCATTGCCTGGGAATCTCTCGGGAAGCATGTTTTCTCACCTTGGTGGATGGTCGCGCCGCTGTTCTTGTTTTTGTTTGTAGCAGTGCTTCATTCCCGCATCCTGCGAGCCCGGGAACTGGCCCAGCGCGGGGCCGTCTTCTATCGCAACGGTCTGGCTCGAATCGAAGATCGCTGGGCGGGTACCGGACAAACCGGTGACCGATTCAGCGACTCTCATCACGTTTACGCGGCTGACCTGGACCTGTTCGGTCGAGGCAGTTTGTTCGAACTGCTTTCAACCGCGCGCACGCGCATGGGCGAAGACACGCTTGCGAAATGGCTACTCTCGCCTTCGGCGATCGACCAGATTGGAGAGCGGCATGTTGCCGTTCGTGAACTGGGTGATCAACTCGATCTCAGAGAGGATCTGGCGGTACTCGGCGAAGATGCCAGTGCGGGAGTGTATCCCGAAGCGTTGTTGCATTGGGCTGAGACGCCGAACCAGATGAAACCAGGGTGGATTCGATGGTTAGCATTGATCCTGGCTATGGCGGCGGTTGTGAGCTTGGTGGTTTGGGCGCTATGGGGAATCGCAACACCGCTTATCTCGATTGTCGTGGTCGAGGCATTCTTGAGCTATCGATTGCGCAAGCCCGTGGAGGAAGTTCTGCATGGCTCCGAACAAGCATTCCGCGACTTGGGCTTACTTTCGGGCATGCTGGAACAGGTCGAACATCACGGCTTCAGTGCGCCCCGGCTGCGTTCAATGCAGCGTGAACTTTCATCACGTCAAGTTGCAAGTTCCAGGGCTATCGCGCGTCTGAGAACAATTGTTGATTGGGCCGACTCACGCGACAACTACATATTGCGAGTTTTGGACATACCCCTCATGTATTCGGTGCAGGTGGCATTTGCAGCGGAACGCTGGCGGGACGCCCACGGCCACGCAGTGCGGAAATGGTTAACCGTGATCGGGGAAATCGAAGCGCTTTTATGTTTCGCTGCATACAGCTATGAGCACCCCGACGATCCTTTTCCCGAGTTTACACCGGGTACGGCATGCTTCGATGCCACAGACATTGGACATCCGTTAATCCCAACAAGGGATTGCGTTCGCAACGATGTCCGTCTATCCGATGGTACGAACGTGTTCCTGGTAAGCGGTTCGAATATGTCGGGCAAGAGTACGCTGCTGCGGACGGTCGGAATCAATACCGTGCTCGCGATGGCGGGCGCGCCCGTACGCGCGCGGCGGCTTCGACTGACACCATTGCATGTAGGCGCCAGCATTCGCGTGAACGATTCTTTGCAGGAGGGGAGCTCGCGCTTTTATGCGGAGATCACCCGGCTTCGTAAGCTTTACGACCTCGCGGACGGTAATCCTCCGTTACTGTTCCTGCTGGACGAACTCTTGCAGGGCACAAACTCGAATGATCGGCGTATCGGGGCCGAGGGCATTGTTCGCGCGCTGCTGAATCGCGGAGCTGTCGGATTCGTGAGCACTCACGACTTGGCGATCGCCGACATCGGCGGCTCACTGCCGGGGCGTTTACGCAACGTCCATTTTCAAGAAGAATTTGTGAATGGAAGGATGCACTTTGATTACAAACTGCGAGAAGGCGTGGTCACGAAGAGCAACGGCCTGGCCCTAATGAGGTCGATCGGGCTGGACGTCTGACCAGCCCGCTGGTTGCTTCTTTGTAGCACGAGTCTCTGCCGATCTCACCGCGGCCTGATTATGTCGCTTAACACATCGGGCTTTGAGTCGTCGCGCACCAAGTGCGGATATTTCTCTCCGCCATGATAGTCGAGGTTGTAAGTCTTGAAATATTCGGTGTTCTCGACCAGCAGCGCCAAGGGCGCGGAACTGCTTGTCCCGGCCGTGAGCGCGTCATGCAGGACATCAACGGAAAAGCGGCGGCCGTTCACTGCAACCACTTTCATTCCCGGACCAATTCCAGCTTTCGCGGCGGACATGCCTTCAATGGTGTCGATGATCGTGCCGTCCTGCTTGAGTTGAAGCCCGATCGAGTAAGCTGCGTCGATGTCGTCGTTGTAATGCTCGCCAATGCGGAACAATTCCGACGGATTGCTGTCATAGACCAGCTTCCAGCCGCTGCGTTCGATGCCCTGAAGCGGAGCGCCGGGCCCATGGTTGGTGAGACGCTCTGTCCAGAAACCGCGCCAGTCATAGGCTGCCACCTGGTTCAGAGTGCTAACTACGTCGTCAAAGATGTAGATATTCACCGCTGGCGGTCCGCTCTGCCCGCCGTGGAAAAGATGGCAGAAGTCGTCCATTGATTTCTTGTTGTGGGTTTGCTGGCGAATGATGGTGTCCACCCACAGCCAGTTAAGAACGTCTTCGTCGTAGTAATCGACCTCACGCCGCCATGACTGCCACTGGTTGGGAGCATCTTGCATCGACGGCACACCGTCGGCAGTGTCCTGGAGGTTACGCCAGGTGCGACCGGGAAGATTGTCGAGGCGCGCAGCAATCAGAGCCAGGAAGTCACGATATTGCTCCGGGGTGCGGAGTCCACTGCGCGCGCTAAGCAGGTCCCCGAGATAGGAAGTCAGGCCTTCATAAACCCACAGCAGATCAGTTTGCATGGGCTTTTCGTAGTCGGGCGTCGCCAGGTCTGCGGGCCGGCGATACTTTCCGTTCCAGGAGTGCACATATTCGTGGGGCAGCAGGCCGGCGTGCAAGACGCGGTGCTCGGGGTCTACCAAACCACGTTCGTCCACACGACTATCGTTCGATTCGTGATGTTCAAGACCAAAGTGCGCGACGTGGTCACTGAGACTGTAAAAAAAATGATAGTCGCGGAAATGGCGGGCACCGAAGAGTTTGAACGCCTGATCGGTAAGGTTTTTGTAGTCGTCGAGAACGTCAGCGGGGGCATCGAGCGCGGCGGCACTGTCGGCAGCGATATCCATTTCCTGGGGTGGGTTTTCAGCCAGCTGAACAATACGCAGATATTCCCCGGCAATGACGGGAGAATCCACCAGCGTGGTCAGTGATGCTGGACTGAACTCTATTTCGGAGCCATTATGCGACGCGACCGGGAGCGGTGTGCCGAATTTCCATCCTGCGGGAAGCCGCAAGCTGGCAGTGTACGTCAGTTGATCGGAAGTCCAGTTCGCAGGGTAGAGCAAAACCGTGTTCCAGCTCAACACGGTCATCTTTTCGGTATTAGACATACCACCGGTGTAGATGCCACCTTCGGCTGCCGGCGCTGCGTAGTCCAGAGCTACGTTAACGGTCGAAACTCCTTGTGGCACATCGACGTGGAACGTCCATCCATCGAGCAAATCGCGGCGCCAGGTCAGGACCTGCCCATTGGCGGAAAATTTGAGGCCGGTGAGATCCTCAATCGGCCCGGTCGGACCATGTTCACCGGGAATCCACTTGGGATAGTAAAGAGTCATGGAACCTGGGGTGGCGGGGATGGTGAGTTGGGCGTGAATGATCTTGCGCGGGGCATCGCTGGCATCGACTGCGATAGTGATCGTCGGAGCGTTAGAGGAGTTCTGTGCCAGAACAGGTATGATTAGAGCAAGAACGAAGAACACACACAGCCAGACACGGCCCGAACGGTGCATTTGAATCTCCCTGGGTTTTGCAGCAGCGAATCAAGAACTTCCGAATATAACAGAAACGTTTCAATACGATTCCTGGGTGCAGGTTAAGGTTCGTGACCGGCGGTCGCTCTGCTATGATTTCGCCGTGTCGTCGCATCCTCAGCGCGGAAAATTTATTACCTTCGAAGGGCTCGACGGATGCGGCAAGAGCACGCAACTGGAAAAGCTGGCAAAGGTGCTGCGGGCACAGCATCTATCCGTGGTCGTCACTCGCGAGCCGGGCGGCACACCTACCGGAGACAAGATTCGCAAGTTGTTGCTGGATAGCGGAACCTCGTCACTTGCACCGCTGGCAGAGCTAGCACTGATGTTTGCTTCGCGTGCGCAGCACATCAAAGAGATTATTCAACCAGCTCTGGCCGAGGGTCGCATAGTGTTGTGCGATCGCTTTACCGATTCGAGCGAAGCTTATCAGGGTGGCGGACGAAAACTGGGCAGCGAACCGGTGCTGGCATTGCACCATGCTCTGTGCGGAGACCTGCACCCCGATCTCACCATTCTGATGGACTCCGACCCAGTGATGAGTGTGGAGCGGGCTCGCCGTCGTAACCAGGCAAGCACACCAGGGCACAAGCGCGATGATCATGATGAAAACCGCTTCGAGCAGGAAAGCCGGGCGTTCTTTGGGCGGGTGCGGAATGCATATCTGGCAATCGCCGAACGGGAGCCGCACCGGGTGATATTAATTGATGCGCGCGGAACGGCAGAACAGACGCACAAGCGAATCAAGGAAGTGGTGGGAAGAAAGTTGAAGATAGCCGTCAGCAATCAGTCATCAGCATTCAGCCGCGCGGGTTCGAGATGAGCGCGATGGAATGCAAACTGGACGAAAGATGAAGATGTGGCTGAATGCTGAGTGCTAAATGCTGATTGCTGGTTCATATGCCTTACTCTGATTTCTACGGCAACTCGGACGTGGTGGATCGCCTGCGCGAGATGCTGGCGCGAGAGCGCTTTCCTCAGGCTGTAATCCTCACCGGGCCGCAAGGCTCGGGCAAGTACACCTTGGCGCTCATGTTGGCGAAGACGATGAATTGCCTGGAACCAACCACAACCGGAGGCCTTCCCGATTTTTGCGGCAAGTGTTCGAACTGCGTGCGCATTGCGCAGTCGGAAGACCTGGATGCGCGTATAGCAGAAGCGGTTGAAGCGCGAGAGAACATGCGCGAGACCGATAAGAAGGAAACGCGCATGTATGTCCAGACTCATCCTGACGTGTTGGTGATCCCGCCCGATCCGCCCCAGTTGATGATCAAGGTGGACCAGGTGCGGCGGGTAATCGACACCATCTACTATCGCCCTGGAGATGCCAAAGAACGGGTCTACATCTTCACCGATTCGGCTTTTATGAAGGAAGCTGCTAATTCTTTACTGAAGGTGCTGGAAGAACCTCCCGAGTTCGCAACGATTTTCTTGCTGGCCGAGAATGCCGGCGAGTTGCTACCGACGATCCGCTCGCGCTCGATGGTGACTGGACTGAAGGCGCTATCCACCGAGGAAATCGAACGCTATCTAGCGAAGCAGCGGCCGGATTGGAGTTCGAAACAGCGGGCGCTGGTCGCACGCCTTAGTGAAGGAGCGGTGGGTCGCGCGCGCAGCTTCGATCTGGCTGCCTACACGGCGGCCCGCCAACACGCTCTGACCATTCTGAATTCTGCGTTGCGCGCAACCGATCACAGCGAACTGTTCAAGGTAACCGAAACTTACCGGGCGGGGGCCGAGGGACGGGAGAAGATCGAGCGACTTCTGCGAACCATCTACTCGCTGTTGCAGGATTTGCTGTTTATCAACTCGGGAACACGAGAGTCGATACACAATACTGACATCGAAGGCGAGTTGTGGAGGCTGGCGGAGGCGGCCAGCTTTGACTGGATTGCCTCGGCGGCTGACGGCCTAGCGGAGGTAGAGCGGGGCATGCGCCGAAACCTGCTGCGCTCACTGTCGTTGGACGCGTTTGCGGTAGGAAGTTAGCTGTCAGCCTTCAGCACTCAGCATTCAGCCGCTGGCGATGGTCCTAGTGGGCCCGGCGAATGCTCCACAAACGGCTGAATGCTGAGTGCTTACTTGCTAACTGCTTCTACCCCCACCACCTGAGCATTGTCATTCCGGCTGCCCTTGTGCTAGGTTATTGGCAAGTTCACGCCTTCAAAAACCCACAATCACAGTCGCGCCGTGTGATGTGGCCCGCGTTAAAAGCGTGTCTACAGGTGGTGTTATGAAAGATGCGATTGATTCCATGCCAGCCGAGCGGACAATCGAACCAGAGGGTTTTGCCAACCGCAAGCTGATCCGTCCTTCGCTGAATCGCAACGATCATCCTACTCATGCAACGCCACCCGCCGCTGAGCGCCGTACCGAGCGTCCGGAACGCGGCGAACGTGGTGGCGACCGTAATGGCGGAGGCGGCAGAAAGGCGTCTCCACCCGAGCAAACCAACGCTGAGAACTTCTATTACCAGAAGCAGATGCAGTCGAAAACCCCAATGGTCATTGTGCTCCGTGACGGCGAACAAATTCGCGGGATCATTGAGTGGTATGACAGGAGCTGCCTCAAGGTGAACCGCAACGGCGCCGCCAACCTGATGATTTACAAGCCTTCAATCAAATACATGTACAAAGAGGGTGAGAACGGAAAGTAAGCTCTCAGCTTTCAGGCTTCAGCTCTCGGTTTAAGGTCTCTGTTTCTTGGTCTCGGTGGAATGACCGTCCTATTGCGGATACTCCGGGTTGACAATCGCCCATATCTTCCTTAGCATCAATAACTTGGTAGCACTGCAACCATCCCGACGCAGGAGCCGCTTGTGATTAAGCTCGATATCATCAACGAAGTCGTCAACAAGACCGGAATCACCAAGACCAAGGCAGAGTTGGCCGTGGAAACCGTTTTTGAAAGCATGAAGCGGTCGCTGACCAAGGGCGACCGCATCGAGCTGCGCGGATTTGGCGTGTTCAATGTGCGGCCGCGCAAGACCGGCATCGGGCGCAACCCGCGCACCGGGGCTGAGGTCTCCATCCCGCCGGGCAAAGCGGTGCGCTTCAAGCCGGGCAAGGAGTTGCAGTCCATCGAGTGATTGTATGCGCGGGAATCCGCGTCCCGGCGCGCGCTGGCAGCATCCAACTACCGCGGAAGACTTTGTCTCCTCGATTGGAATCCTGAATCTTCATGTCTGATCTTGTTCCTCCCGTACCTGCGGAAACTGATTTCGAGACGCCCATGCAGTTGCTTTACGTTTCCCGCCCCAGGCAACGCTACTGGCTGCATATTCTTTTGTTTCTGGCGACTGTGTTCACCACCCTGGTAGTGGGATGCCGCATCACCTACAACTACGAACACAATCTACCGGCGTTCTCAATGTCTGCCGACAGCCTGCCTTTCTTCCCGGCAATCTGGGCGCTCGAACAACCGTCGCGGCTGCTGTTGGGAGTGCCTTTCGCAGGCACCTTGCTCCTGATCCTGATGGCGCATGAGATGGGGCACTACCTCTACTGTGTGTATTACGGCGTCGATGCAACCTTGCCATTTTTCATTCCCGTGCCGACCCTGATCGGAACACTAGGGGCCTTTATTCGGATCCGTTCGCCGATCCGTTCGCGCACGGCGTTGTTTGATATTGGCATTGCCGGACCGATTGCCGGGTTCATCGTGGCGACGACGGTGCTGATCTTCGCGCTCCCTCTGTCGAAAATGATTCCGGTGACGGTAGGCGATTCAGATATCCAGTTAGGATACCCGTTAATTTTTTCCGTGGTGTCGAGCGCGCTTCGGGTGGGTGGCAACGGCCATTTTTCTTCGATTCGAAATATGGGGATTCATCCGACGGCCATCGCCGCCTGGGTGGGAATGTTTGCCACTGCGCTCAATCTGCTTCCAGGCGGGCAGCTCGACGGTGGACACATCGTATTCTCGATCGCTCCTCGCGCCCACAAGCTGGTTTCGCGCTTGACCATTCTGGCGCTGATTCCCATGGCGCTCTACTTGTGGTCAGGATGGATATTATGGGCGATACTGCTCCGCATCAGCGGCATGCGGCATCCCATTGTCGCGGAGTGGCCGGAAGTTGCAGGTGTTCGCCGCGGACTGGCAGTGTTTGCCCTGGTCATGCTGATCTTGACGCTGGCCCCGGCACCATTTGCACATAGCTCGCTGCTAGAGGTATTTCGGGAGTTCCGGCAATAGGTTCTGCCCCACGGGGCGGGGATGCCCGCGCTTACATCTTCTATTTCAGTCCTTCTGCGAGGTAGAGATCCGCCAGCATGCGGTGGTAGCCGAAGACGCAGGTCTTGGCGTCGGGAGTCATCAGGATGGGACCGATGTTCTCGACGCCTGCTGGGTCGGAAGGCATGAGCTGCTTCCACAGAGTGCGTTGCCCGGTTTGCACATCGAGGCGGAAGACACGCGCTGGCAATTCGCCGGGCTGATAAACGTATAGTGAGCGTCCGTCCGATCCCCATGTGATGGGTTCCTCGCCGGGGTTGAATCCGGGAATCACACGGGCCTCGCCGCCGCCCAGCGGATACAAATATCCTTTCTGATCGGGACCGATGGCAGCAACATCGCGAGCATCCGGAGAGATCGCAAAGCTGGTGGCGCTTACGCCTTCCGGTGTTGTGGCATTGCTTTTGCCCGATTCGACGTCGTAGACATACAGCCGAGTTCCCTTGCCCGGCTCATTGCCTGAAGTGACGATGTGTTTTCCATCCGGAAACCAATGCGCCCAGTTGTGGTTGATACTGTCATTGGTCAGGTCCTTCGGCTGGCCGGCTCCCGTGGGCAACAGCTTGAGCTGCGACGGCGCGCCGGGCGTGGCGGAAAGCGCCCATTTTCCGTCGGGCGACAAAGCCACTGCTCCGCCTTCCCCGAGCAGCACTGCCGGGGTACCGTCGGTCTTGCGAACATACACGGCGTAGGTAAATCCTTTCGAGTATGCCAGTGAACCGCCGCCACCTTCCTCATCAAATAACAGGGTCTTGCCGTCGGCGGAAAGCTCGGCGGGGTAGGTATAGTCAAGCCAGGAAAGATCGCGCTCCTTGGTCTCGCCTTCAGTCACGCCGACCAACTCTCGCCGCCAACTGGCCCGCATCAGCAATACTCGCCCATCTTTCCAGACATCGAACAGCATCAACGCCCCGGGGAGGCGCAACACCAGGCGCTCCTTGCCATCGAGCGTGACTCCGTAGAGTCCGCGATCCTGGCCTGACTTGCTGGCTGTGAACCAGACCTCGCTTCCATCGGCGGACCAGGCCAGCCCCTGAACACCGAACCATTCTCCGGAAAGGATTTTCTTGTTGCCAGCGAGATCGACCACTAATACCGAGCCAGCATCGTCGCCCTGGTTGGGATGGTCGAGAAATGCAATGTGATCCCCCTTCGGCGAAAATCGCGGATGACCGATCCACCCGCCGGTGGAATAGAGGGGCTTGCCGACCGGGTATTCGAGGCGATTCATTCCACCAAAATCGCGGACTATCGCTAAGTCACTGCCGTCCGCCGACCAGTCGGCCCACTGCACATTCTCCAACACTTCGCGGGGCGCTCCTCCCACCAGGGGAGCGCGGGCCAGCGTGCCCATGTTCACCCAGGTTCCTATAGCTTTGCTATTGAGCAGCACCGCCATTTCTGAAGTGTTTGAGATCGACATGAGTTGGGTGTGCGGCAGGCCCATGGAACGAGCTTCCGGAGCCTCGGGGCGCGCAGTGAACACGTCCACCGGGCCGCCTTGCCAGGCGGCGCTATACAGGATGGTCTGGCCATCTGGAGCGAAGCGCGCGGAACGAATGCTGCCCCGGCGGAAGGTAAGTTGCCGGTACATGGGCGGGGGCGTGATAGCGGCGGAGAAAAACCGCTTGCCGACCAAAACGCCAGCGGCCAAGGCAACTAGAACACATATCGCAAGCAAGGGACCTATGGAACGTTTCTTTTGGGTGACTGCGGAAAGCGGAGAAGTAGGGCCCCCCACAGACTGTGAACCAGACTCGGTGACCACGGAAGTACGCGAGGATTCGAGTTCGCGTTTCATACGCTTCAGGTCAGCCCGCAGTTCTCCCGCCGTCTGGCAGCGCAGATCAGGATCCTTCTCTAAGGTTTTGTTGATCACCTCTTCCAGCTTTTTCGGAAGCCCGGAATTCAAGCGAGTGGGCGGAGTTGGAGCACGATTGAGAATCCCCTCGGTAATGACCGCAGAGGTCTCGCCGCGAAACGGCATTACACCGGTAGCCATTTCGTAGAGTACGACGCCGAAAGAAAAGAGGTCAGTGCGGCCGTCGAGTTCCTTGCCACGCAACTGCTCCGGAGACATGTAGGCGACCGTGCCTACCGCGGTTCCAGGGCTGGTCAGGTCAATGCCGCTGGCCCGAGTCTGCGATTCGCCACTCGAGGACTTATTGCTGTTCTGCGAGACCTTGGCCAGTCCGAAGTCGAGGACCTTGGCGTGGCCGCGATCAGTAACGAAAATGTTGGCCGGCTTGATGTCACGATGCACGATACCTTTGCCGTGGGCGGCTTCGAGCGCGTCGGCGACCTCGACGCCGAGGCTGAGTATTTTTTCCACGTCCAGCGGAGCGCCGGCAATCGTCTGTTTCAGGGTCCTCCCCGCCAGGCATTCCATGACGATAAAAAGCTGGCCTTCATGCTGGCCAATTTCGTGAATGGTGCAGATGCTCGGATGATTCAGTGAAGAAGCTGCGCGGGCTTCGCGGCGAAAACGCTCGACGGTCTGCGGATCCTGCGAGACATCGTCGGGGAGAAATTTCAGAGCGACGAAACGGCCGAGCGTTGTGTCCTCGGCCTTATAAACCACTCCCATACCGCCGCCGCCGAGCTTTTCCAGGATCCGGTAATGGGAGATGGTTTGGCCGATCATTCTCTAGCCGATCATTCCTTTAGGCAGTCATAGCGCGTGACGCGGCAGATGCAACCGAGCCATCTTAGGAGGAAATGAAAGTCGCGTCAATTAGACCTTACTTTAGGTCATCTACCAGAAACAGCTCCGACCAAACCCGGTTGTAGTTGTAGGCATAGGCTTTGCCGTCGGCGGAGATATGGGGTGCGCGGATGAAGTTGATTCCGACTGGATCAGGCGGGTTCAGTTCTTTCCAAAGCTCGCGGTGCCCGGTGCTCAATTCGACGCGATAGACGAGGGCCGGCACGGCCGGGCGATACACGTAGACACTCTTGCTGTCGCCGGTCCAGCCGAATGCGATCTCTGCTGGATTCAATCCTGGCACCAGCTTGCCTTTGCCCGACTTAGCCGAATAGACCTCGGAATTTCTGTCGGAATCCACACCGAGAAACGACTGGCCATCCGGAGAAACGAAGTGACTGTAGCTGACCACGCCTACGCCCTCGGGGGTAATGGGGTGAGACGGGCCTTGCGCCAGATCCATGACAAACATGCGACTCCCTTGCCCAGGTTCGTTGCCGGCAAACAGAATCTGGCGACCGTTGGGCAAAAAGTTTCCCCAATGGTAATCCAGCGTTCCTATATTTAAAGTTTGTCCCTGGCCGGTACCGGTGGGCAAGGTTAGTACGCTGTGTAAGTTAAAACCCGTGCCTGCCAGAACCCATTTGGAATCCGCGGAGAGCGAGTTGGAGTCTCCGTCGGCAAGGCGAACCGGAGCGGAACCATCCATTTTGCGGAGGTAAATCGCGCCCGAAAGGCCGCCCGCT
>Ga0210398_10004857_pt1 | contig 12561 bp, 13 predicted proteins | sample IncBWC4OmetaG_FD_161047 | JGI IMG/M metagenome (GOLD analysis project Ga0210398, IMG submission 161047) | Forest soil microbial communities from Barre Woods Harvard Forest LTER site, Petersham, Massachusetts, United States - Inc-BW-C-4-O | ecosystem: Environmental > Terrestrial > Soil >... | reverse complement strand
TGACGAAACGCGCGGCCCCCGCTTGTGTCGCGCCAACAGTATTTCAGGAGGATCGCCCGATGGCCAAAAACAAGCCGCCGTACCGCGCCGATGTGGTCGGCTCGATTTTGCGCACCGCGCCGCTTAAGGAAGCGCGCGCCAAGCGCGACAAGGGCGCGATCACCGCCGCGCAACTCAAGGAGGTCGAGGACCGCGAGATCGAGAAGATCATCAAGAAGCAGGAGGAGGTCGGGCTGCAATGCGCCACCGACGGCGAATTCCGCCGCTCGTGGTGGCATTTCGATTTCTACGGCATGCTCGACGGCGTCGAGATCCACGAGATCGATCACGGCATCCAGTTTCAGGGCGTGCAGACCAAGCATTTGAGCCCGCGCATCACCGGCAAGCTCGGCTTCTCCGGCAGCCATCCGATGCTGGAGCATTTCAAGTTTCTTAAAAGCCATACGCGCGTCATGCCGAAAATGTGCATTCCGTCTGCGGCGACCATGCATTTTCGCCTCGAGCCGAACGCGATCGCCACCAAGGACTACGCCGACCGCGATGCCATCTTCGACGATCTGGCGAAGACATATCGGCAAGCGATCCGCGGCTTCTACGACGCCGGCTGCCGCTATCTGCAGATCGACGACACCGCCTGGGCCTACCTGTGCTCGCAGGCGGAGCTGAAAAAGGCGCGCGACCGCGGGCTGAACGCCGACAATTTGGCCAAAGATTATGCCCGCGTCATCAACGCCTCGCTGGAAGGCAAGCCTGCGGATATGACGATTACGACGCACATCTGCCGCGGCAATTTCCGCTCGACCTGGATTTCCGAAGGCGGCTACGAGCCGGTCGCTGAAATTCTGCTCGGCCAATTGAACTACGACGGCTATTTCCTCGAATACGACAGCGCGCGCGCCGGCGGTTTCGAGCCGCTGCGCTTTCTGCCCAAGGGCAACAAGATCGTCGTGCTCGGGCTGATCACGACAAAATCCGGCAAGCTGGAGAACAAGGACGACGTCAAGCGCCGCATCGACGAGGCGACAAAATTCGCAGCCCTCGATCAGCTCTGCCTCTCGCCGCAATGCGGCTTTGCGTCCACCGAAGAGGGCAACGTGCTTGCCGAGGAGGAGCAATGGGCGAAGCTGCGCATGGTGGTTGAGATCGCCAAAGAGGTGTGGCGCTGAGGCACCCAAGAATGCGTTCGTGATCGAGACGGAGAAAACAGAGTTGCAGACCGGCCCCGAAAGCTGGTGGACAAGCTGCAGCATGCACCTGGAAAGAAACGGCAGGGTGGTGAGACTGCAAGTTTTCGCATATGTTTGCTACCACATGACGATTGAACCTAAGAAAAGAGATATTTTAGGGAAACTCAACGCCCGCATTGCACCCGTGGGAGCCTTGATCGGCTTGATCAGCGGCGTGATTTCGGGCATTGCGAAGATCAGCGAATATGCGCGGGAATGGTCTGACGTAATTCTGCTCGTACTCACGATCATTGCCTACATGTCGATTCAAATCGTCTTTTTCTCCTTTATGATGTACGCTTTACTGACGTGGCTTTTGAGCAAGTTTATTGGTGACGACGGGGCAGCAATTGTCGCGCTGGTGCTCGGTACTATCGCCTCTGTCGGGTTAAACCTAAGCCACAGCCCAGAACCCGACGCGATCTCAGTTTTTGTGGGCTTCCTGGTTGTCGCTTACGGCGTTTGGCTTCTCATTAAAAAGCTGGTGCTCCAGCCAAGCGGCGCTAACTAATCGTATTTGCGACAAAGATCGCCTGCGGTGGTGCCGCAGGCGATCTCAGTTTTCGACTGACATTTACGTTCGGCGCTTTGACTGCCAACTTCAGTTCTTCTGCGGAGCCTGAGGCGCCGGGTTGGCCGCTTGCGGGTTCGCCGCCAGATAGTCGTCATAGGTGCGGCCGCCGTAGTTCGGCGTGGTCGGCACCACCGTCATCGGCACTGCGGTGGCCGCGACCGGAGTCGTCGGCGCTTGCGACGCGTCGGAGCTTGAGTAGACCGAAGCGCTGGCGGATTCCTTGGTGCAGACGTCGGCGAACACAACAAGCCCGCTCGGCGTGTAGTTCTTGGTCAGGCAGGTGCACGGGCCGGGCGCCGGGGCGGTCACGATGGCCGGCGCTTCCTCGACGACGTCGTCGACGACGATCCAGCGGCCGAAACGGAACACCCAGTGGCCGTGGTCGTGATGGTGGAAGCCCCAATGCGGGAAGCCGGGATGGCCGGGGTGGCCCGGGTTGAGGATCGGGATGATCGGGCGGCCGACGCGGCCGCTGACGCGGGCCATTCCCATCCCGCCGCCACCACCGATAGAGCGGCTTGCCATTCCGCCGCCGCCAAAGCCGCGGCCACCGCCGCCGAAGCCGCCGCCGCCGCCGAAGCCGCGGGCGTCAGCGGATTGAGAAGCAAGCATCGCCACCGCGAGCGTAGCCGCAGAGGCGAGAGTGAGGATCGTTTTGCGTGACATGGTCGTTCTCCGAGGGTTTGAGTTCCAATAGCCGTGGGACAGGCGCGTCGAAGAAAGGTTCAAGCGTTTTTTCGGTCGGCGAAATCGGCGCGGTTTTTCGCCAGAAGAAGGTGGCTGGGCGCGGACCGGCAGGAAAACCCTCGAAATGCCGGCAAAATCCCCCGTAATGGCCCTCAAGCTTGCCCAAGTGCACCTGAACGGCGAAACTTGCGGCAGGCGCCAGGCCGCCCGGCGCCGGCGCCCGGAACAGCCGCGCAAAGTTTTTTCCTTATCGCTTGAACCTGCGCGCCCCCCGGCTGCCTAACCGATGAGTCGATAACCCTGCCGATGCCGACGACTTCGGACGAGGTTCTGATCGGAAGGATCGCCAAGAGCGATCGGCTCGCCATGGAGGAGCTTTACGGGCGCTATCGCGTTCCGGTCTATCGCTTCGTGCTGCGCATGGTGCGCAACCCGACTATCGCGGAGGACTTGAACAGCGATGTGTTCCTCGATGTCTGGCGGCAAGCCGGAACGTTCGAGGGACGCTCCGCGGTCTCGACATGGATCTTCAGTATCGCCCGCTTCAAGGCGCTTAACGCGCTGCAGCGGCGGCCGACGGAGGAACTGAATGACGAGACGGCCGACGCCATCGAGGATCAAGCCGACGATCCGGAAATTGCACTGGCCAAGAAAGACAAGGCCGCGGTATTGCGGGCGTGTCTGCTCAAGCTATCGGCGGAGCACCGCGAGATCGTCAACCTGGTCTACTACCAGCACAAGTCCGTGGAAGACGTTGCGGGAATTGTCGGCATCCCGGAAGCGACCGTGAAGACGCGCATGTTCTATGCGCGCAAGAAATTATCCGAGCTCCTCACAGAGCTTGGCATCGAGCGAGGCTGGCCATGACTGCGGCAAAGCAAAGCGAACCGAGCGAGATCGAGCTCCTGCTGCCCTGGTATGCGGCGGGAACGCTGGACGCGCGTGAGTCGCAACAGGTGGAAGCAGCGCTCGCCAGTGATCCGGAGCTCGCGGCCCGCTACGAATGGGTGCGCGCGGAGCTCGAGCAGGAGACGCTTGTCAGCGAAACGGCAGGCGAGCCGTCGGGCCGCGATGTGAAATCCCTGTTCGCCAAGATCGACGCGTTGCCGGCGCCGAGGTCACGTTCATCAATTGATCTCAGCGCCCGCGTCGCGGAGTTTCTGGCCTCGCTTTCGCCGCGCACCTTGGCGTGGTCGGCGATGGCGGCGGCGCTCGCCATCGTGCTGCAGGCGGGATTTCTGGCCGGCTTTGTGCTCAAGGAGAAAAGTCCGGGTGGCTATGAAACCGCCTCGGCGCCGCCGAACGTGTCCGGCGAAGGCTCCTATGTGCTGCTTCGCTTCCAGCCGCAGGCCAGCGCCGCCGACGTCGCCAACTTTCTGGAAACCAACAAGCTGAGCATTGTCGGTGGGCCGTTGACGGGCGGATTATACCGGGTGCGCGTCGCGCCAACCAAGCTTGCCAAGGCGGACCTGATGCAGATCGTGAATACGCTGCAGGACAATAAGGTCGTAGGCTTCATCGCCGTGACCGAGTGACGGCCCCACATCGGGAGTTTGCCATGCGGAACAGCGCAATGAGTTCGCGGCCAATTTTGGCGCTATTGCTGGGCGGTCTGCTCCTGACGGCCTGCTGTATCGCCGGTTCGCATGCGGCGGCGGCGTTCGGCATGGGCGGTTTCGGCGGCAGGCCGATGATGGGCGGCGGACCGATGATGGCGCGTCCGGGCGGCGGCATGCCAATCGGCCGGCCTCCTGGCGGGGGCGGGTGGCCGTCGCGTCATCCTCCATATGTCGGCGGCGGCGGCGGCGGTGGTGGATATGTCGGCGGCGGCGGCGGCGGCGGTGGCGGCCCGGTTGGTCGCAGCAACAGCGGCGGCAACCGCAATAACGCTGGCGGTGGCGCGCCGCAACAAGGCAATCAAAATTTCGTTCCCAACGAAATCATCACTGCATTCGTGTCGGGTGCAACGCCGCAGGCGATCAATCAGATCGCGCGGCGGTACGAATTGACGCAACTCGATTCGCAAAATTTTCCGATGATCGGGACGAGCCTGTATCGCTGGCGCCTCGGTGGCGGCCGTACGGTCGCCAACACAGTCCGCGCGCTCGGCGGCGAGCGCATCGTCGCCAGCGTGCAGCCGAATTATATTTTCACGCTGCAGGAAGAGACCACTAGGATTGCCGCCGGCCCGCAGGGCGATGCGGCGCAATACGTTCTGGCGAAATTGCAAAGCGCGCAAGCGCAGCAAATTGCAACGGGCAAGGGTGTCTTGGTTGCCGTGATCGATTCCGAAATCGACGTTAAGCATCCCGATCTCGACGGAACAATCGCCAAAAACTTCGATTCGGTGGGCGGTAGCGAAAAGGCGCATGCGCATGGAACGTCGATTGCCGGCGCCATTGCGGCTCACGGCAAGCTGTTGGGCATCGCGCCTGGCGCGCAAGTTTTGGCGGTGCATGCATTCGACGATGCGCCCGGCGTAGCGCGCGGCAACTCGTTTGCCATTTACAAGGGCCTGCAATGGGGGGCGGATAATGGCGCGCGCATCGTCAACATGAGCTTCGCCGGCCCCGCCGATCCGACTTTGCAGCGCCTGCTGGCGGCGGCCTACGACAAAGGCATGGTGCTGATCGCGGCCGCCGGCAATGCCGGACCCAAGTCGGACCCGCTGTACCCGGCGGCCGATCCCAACGTCATTGCCGTCACCGCGACCGACAGCGCCGACCATTTGTTCTCGCTGGCCAATCGCGGCCGCCATATCGCGGTTGCAGCACCTGGGGTCGAGATATTCGCGATCGCGCCGGGGAACGAATATGTGTTCACCACCGGAACCTCGATCGCCGCCGCCCATGTCAGCGGCATCGCGGCGCTGTTGCTCGAGCACAAACCGTCGCTCAAGCCGGGCGAAGTTCGCGCGGCGCTGACGGCCACCGCCCAGCCGCTCGGTCCGCCACGCCCGGATTCGGATTTTGGCGCAGGACTGGTGAATGCTTATCGCGCCGTGATGTGGCTCGACCGCGGTCCGCCGGCGCCGGCCGACGGCGGCACGCAAGCGAAACAGTGATGGATGGCGCCAACCTCCTGGCAGCGCCGTTATTGCCGAATAGGTTTTGAACCATCGCCCTTCTCCGGGGGCCAACGTGCGATCAGTGCATTTGTTGGAGCATCGTCATGAGCGATCTGGAGAGAGAGCCGAATAAAGTTCCGCAACGGACCTGGATGGGAATGCCGGTCAATTGGGACTGGAAGAACTGGAACAAAGGCGTGTGGAATACCAACGATCACCGCCTGTTCCCGCCCAAGCGCGTCGGCATCGGCTGGACTATCAATATCCACGAACTGCTGCGGCGATTGCGCCTCGTCGGCTAACGCTGCGCCGCCATCTGTTGCCGTCGAATGAGTTAGGTGGCGATCAGCCGCGGCCCGCCCAGCCGCTTGTGCAGATGTACCATCAGCGCCATGGCGAACAGCGGCGTCGCCAGATTGACGACCGGGATCGAGACGAAGGCGGCGATGAACAGGCCGGCGATGAAAACCCGCGCCGCGTTGCGTTTGCGCAGCGCCTTCGCCTCCTCGGGCGTGCGAAAGCGCATGGCCGCGAGCTCGAAATATTCGCGGCTGAGCAGCCAGGCGGTGGCGAGAAAGAAAATCACCGCGCCGAAACCGGCAAACAGCAAAAATGGCACGGCGATCAGGTAGACCAGAACCGCGAGCAGCGCCGTTTTGCCGCCCTCGATAATCGCGCGCCATAACGGCAACGCCTTACCGGGCGCTTCGGCGGGATAATGCTCGCGCTCGACTTCGTCGGCGATCTGGTCAGCGAAAAAACTTGCGACGAATGCCGTCACCGCCGGCATCAAAAAGACGCTGCCCACGATGATGCCGAGGCTGGCGGCGATCGAGAGCAGCCAGGCCAGCGCGCTTGCCGGCCAATGTGCGTTCGGCCCAAGTGTCGTCTCGATCGAAGCGCTGCCGGCGCCGACGAGCCAGAGGATCAGCCGGTCGAGCACGATGCCGACGAGGACGATCAACGCCAGCGCCAGCGCGACCGATTTCCACAACACCGCGCGCAGCGGCGGCGCGAATATCTGGGTGAGGGCTTTGATGGCGTCGTCGAACATTTTGGCCTTTTCTCGTCATTCCGGCCGAGCGAAGCGAGAGCCGGAATCCATATCCCCTGCGCACTGAAATGGGCACAGAACTACAATTATTGAAAGGGCGGTGACTATGGATTCCGGGTTCGCGCTTTGCGCGCCCCGGAATGACGGCCGATCAGGCCGCCATGACACCGGCATCCGCCGACCGTGGCGCGAGCGATGCTTCACCGTCGGGCGCGGAGGGCAAGTCGGCCCATTGCAGCGCCTTGTAATTGAAACCCTGGCGGATGGTCGGCTTGACCACGTTGAAATACGGCGAAATGTCGAAGTCGCGCGGGCAGTACAGCGAGGAGTGGCGAATTTCCAAAATCTGCTCCAGCGCCTGCAAGCTGCGCGCCAGCGTGATCTTGGGCAGGATCGGATAGCGCACGGCGGTGAACGCGTCCGCGATCAGCGCCGAGCAGATCAGCCGCGACGGGTCGCCGGAGCCGAGCGCGATCATGCGCCGGCGCCAGCGCTGCGGCACCGGCAGCGGCAACAGATAGCGCATCAGGTCGGTGATGTTCTTGACGTCATAGCCGAAGCCGACGCGGGCGATGGCATAAGCGCACACCGTTGCGCAGTCTTCCGCGGTCAGGCCGACCGGCCGGCAGATGCGGGTGTGGAAACGAAAATATTTGGAAAGCGGCGCCGATATCACGCCTTCGCCGACATTGGCTTCGATCAGAACGTGCGGCTCGCCGTCCGCGGTGCTGTGGCCTTCGATCGGGCCGACATAGAGCGCCGAATGCGACCACGTCGACTGCGTGAGGTATTTGATGACGCCGGAAATGTGGTTGTTGCCCTCGACCAGGAGCACGTCGCCGGGCGCGAGCGATTGGCGCAAAGCGTCCGGATCGCTCGGCGTGAACGGCTCATAGCCGCGCACCGGCTTTTGAAGATAGCGGGTGATCAACTCCCCGAAGCTATCGCGCACTCTACCCATCGCCGTTCTCTTGGGCCCCTCCCGGCCAGCTCCCGCGATTTGGTCGCGTCTTTGTTTGGACGCATTTTATGTGAAGTCCGTTGCGTATTGGTTCATGGGCCGCCCGCGCCGTTGACCGAAACTTAAGCGTAGCGTTTGCGCAAACACCGTGGTTCGGGCAATCTGCGATCCCGCTGCAAGCATCCGGAAACCATGCCGCGCAAAGCTCCTGCAAAAATCAGCCGACGTTGCTTCCTGGCCACAGCCGCGGCGCTTGCGGCGCGTCCGGCCGTCGCGGCCACGCCGCAGCCGGCGCCGGCCGCGACCGACGTCATCATCGTCGGTGCCGGCGCCGCCGGCATCGCCGCGGCGCGGCGCGTCGCTGCCGCCGGGCGGCGCTATGTGCTGGTCGAGGCGTCTGATCATATCGGCGGCCGCTGTGTCACCGACACCAAGACTTTTGGCGTGCCGTTCGACCGCGGCGCTCATTGGATCTACGCGCCCGACCTCAATCCGCTGACCAAGCTGACGCCGCGCCGCGGCATCGAGGTCTATCCGGCGCCGCCGAGCCAGAAAATCCGCATCGGCCGGCGCTATGCGCGCGAAGGCGAGCTGGAGGATTTCCTCGCCGCCGAGGTGCGTGCCACCCGCGCCATCAACGACGCCGCGCGCAAGGCCGACGTGCCGTGCGAGCAGGTGATGCCGAACGATCTCGGCGACTGGCGCGGCGCGATCGAATTCATGCTCGGCCCGTTCGGCTGCGGTAAGGAGCTTTCGCAGTTCTCGGCGCTGGATTTTTCGCGCGCCGCCGAGCGCACCACGGCAACTTTCTGCCGTCAGGGATTCGGCGCGCTGCTCGCGGCGCTTGCCGAAGGCGTCACGGTGCAATTGTCGACGCCGGTGAAATCCATCGATACGCGCAGAAGCCTTGCGGTCGAAACCGCGAAGGGCACGCTGACCGCGCGCGCCGTCATCGTCACCGTTTCGACCAACATCATCGCCGCGGGGCGCATTCAATTTTCGCCCGAATTGCCGCACCGGAACATCGACGCCTTCGGCCGGCTCTCGCTCGGCAGCTACGACCACATTGCGCTCGAGCTTGTCGGCAATCCGCTCGGCCTCGACAGCGACGATCTGGTGTTCGAGAAATCGACCGACAGCCACACCGCCGCCATGCTCGCCAACGTGTCGGGCACGCGGCTGTGCCTGGTCGACGTCGCCGGCGCGTTCGGCCGCGATCTATCGGCGCGCGGCGAAGCCGCCATGGTCGATTTTGCCACGCAATGGCTGGCCGGGCTTTACGGTGCCGAGATCAAGAAGGCGATCGGCCGCACCCAGGCGACGCGCTGGAACGCCGACGCTTTCACGCTCGGCGCCGCGTCCGCCGCCGTGCCGGGCGCCCAGCTGGCGCGCCGCATCATGATGGAGCCGGTGAACGACACCATCTGGTTCGCCGGCGAAGCCGCGCACGAGACCTTGTGGGGCACGGTCGGCGGCGCTTGGGAATCCGGCGAGCGCGCCGCCGACGCCGTGCTCCGCCGCATGGGCGTGCTCAAGACGCCGGCTCCGGAAGCCGAGGCCGCGCCCAAGCCCAAAGCGAAAGGCACGCGCCCGCCGCCGCGCCAGCAGTCCTCATTCGGCGGCACGCCGAGCATCATGCGCCCGGAGCGATGAAATCATGGCTCGCATTCAGAAAACGCTTTGCGGCGAGAAGGTAGAGAATATTGAAACGGCACGTATCGTGGCGCGCGCCCGCGCTCACATCGCCGCAGGTGCTCCATTCATCGACAAGCGCGTCGTCGATCGCTTAATCGAAAAGAAAAAGCCGGTCCGAACGGTGCGAAAATCGCGTGCCGCAGAGCGCTAAAATTCACGTCCGCATTACGCACCGGCGCATTACGTCGCCTGTTTACCCAGCCCAGACATAACGTTCGGCGCGCCGCGCTATTTCGATGCCGAGAGCGCGTTGGGCTTGGCCAAGGTCCTTTGCCGCGTCTCCGAAGGGTGCTCGCCGAATGCGGCGCGATATGCGGCGGCGAAGCGGCCGAGCTCGTGAAAGCCGAACCGGCTCGCGACTTCGGTGACGGTGGCTGCGGCACCGTCCGGCGTTGAAAGCGTGCGCCTGACTTCGCTCAGCCGCAGCGTGTGCAGATGGCTGACCGGCGTGACGCCGAGGATGGCCTGGCACGCGCGCCTGAGTTGACGTGGTTCGACGCCGACGCTGCGACAGAGCTCCGGGATGCGCACCGGCTTATCGAGACTGGCCTGCGCGATCCGGACAAAGCGATCGACGATGTCCTGATAGCGTTCGCGTTGCGATTGCTGCACCGATATTTGCCCCCTGCAGCGTCCACCGTGATCGGTCGCGTAAACAACGCATAACCGACGCAGAGAGATCGCCGCGATAACTGCGCGGATATATCCACGCGCCGGCGCGGCGGCGCTGTGTCTTTTGTCACAAGGCGATCATCCAGCCGTTTTGTCGCAGGCGATTTGAACAATCACAGGTGTGCAATCTTCCAAATCAAACGCGATCGTGGTGCGCGCAGCCTTTCAGAATCAATATAAAGCGTATCGCAATACCGCTTTGTTGCAGATCAGCAACAAGTGCGGGAAACAGCGTCGCGTGTCCGAAATTGCATATGAATCACGCCGCCGCTCGAACTAGGTTCCGCCCGCCTGGAAAAACAAACTTCCAACGCAGAAACAAACGGGGATTATGTCATGACATTTCGTAATCTGATCGCGGCACTCGGACTGCTGAGCCTCGGCACCGCCGGGGCAATGGCCGCCGACATGCCGCTCAAGGCGCCGATGGCGCCACCGCCGCCGCCGAGCTGGACCGGCTTTTACATCGGCATCAACGGCGGTGCCAGTTGGGCCACCGCGGCAAACAACATCAATCTCGCCGGGCTCGGCCTCGGTCTCGGCGGAGCCACGCTGCCGCTGTATTCGCAAGGCATCAATGGCTTCCTGGGCGGCGGACAGATCGGCTACAACTATCAGAGCGGAAATTTCCTGGTCGGCGTCGAGGGCGATGGCGACTGGAGCAACATCAAGGGCACCACGCCTTGCCTCGTCGTCTTCTCCTGCACCGCCAACATGCAGTGGACTGCCGATGCCACCGTCCGTGCCGGCGTTCTGCCGATGCATAATCTTCTCGTCTACGTCAAGGGCGGCGCGTCGTGGACCAGCGTGAAGTATAACTTCACCGACGGCGGCCTCCTTGCGCCGGCGTCGATCACCTCAAACGCCAGCGAGACGAAGCTCGGCGGCTTGCTCGGTTTCGGCACGGAATACATGTTTGCTCCGCACTGGACCGCCAAGATCGAATATAATTATGTGGACTACGGCAGCCACACCGATAACCACACGCTGACTTTGGCCGCGCCCGGTGCCGCGGTGAATCTCGCCGTGCCGGTCCAGTCCAGCCTCAAGGCCTCTACGATGAAGGCAGGCATCAACTACCTGTTCTAATCGGCGCACACGGTGTTCTAAAGAAGCTCCGGGGAGAAACTCCTCGGAGCTTTTTCTTTGTGCGCCGTCGTGGCTCGTAGATGACTCGGGACTTTGCTTTCAAGCCCGCAGCACGCCGCCGGTGCGTTTGCCGACCTCGGCGACGATCTTTGCCGCCAGCGCCTCGATCTCGGCGTCGGTCATGGTCTTGTCGCGCGGCTGAATGGTGACGGCGATGGCGATCGATTTTTTGCCGGGCTCGATCCCCTTGCCTTCGTAGACGTCGAACACGGTAACGCCGGCGATCAGCTTGCGGTCGGCGGACTGCGCCGCGCGCACGATGTCGGCGGCTTTCACATTGCGCTCGACCACGAAGGCAAAATCGCGTTCCACCGGCTGGAGCGGCGACAGCTCCAGCGCCGGCTTGGCGCGGGTCGCTTTCGCCTTTGGTTCGGGGATGCGTTCGAGAATGACTTCGAAGCCGACCAGCGGGCCTTCGGCGTCGAGTTTTTCCAGCGTGCCCGGATGCAGTTCGCCGAAATGGCCGAGCACGTTTTGCGGGCCGATCTGGATGGTGCCGCAGCGGCCGGGGTGAAACCACGGCGGGCCGCCGGGCACGATTTGCAGCGCCTGCGCCGGCGCGCCGGCCGCTATCAACACCGTGAGCGCATCGGCTTTCCCGTCGAACGCGTCGACCTCGCCGTCGCGCTTGCTCCAATGCCGGCCGATGCCGGACGGCTTTGCCAGCGCGCGGCGCACGCCCGCGGCAGCGGTGAGCTGATCGGCCGGCGCGTCGCCGCGAAAAATTTGGCCGACTTCGAACAGGCCGGCATCGGGAGAACCGCGATCGGCGTTCTTCTGCGCCGCCGCGATCAGGCCCGGAATGAGGCTCGGCCGCATGTCGGAAAGATCGGCGGCGATCGGATTGGCCAGCGCCAACTCGGGCTTACCGCCGCCGAACAACTCGGCGTGGGCTTTGGAAATGAACGACCAAGTGACCGCTTCGACCAGATTGCGCGCGGCGAGCGCGCGCTTGGACTTGCGCACGCGCAATTGGATCGGCGTGAGCACCGGCTTGCGTGGCGCTTCGCCGCGATCGAACGGTGTCGACGGCACTTTGTCGACGCCGACAATGCGCACCACCTCTTCGACGATGTCGGCTTTGCCCTCGACGTCGGGCCGCCACGATGGCACCGCGATCTTCACCCGCTCGCCCTGGCCGGCGACGAAGAAGCCGAGCCGCTCGAGCACGCGGCGCATCTCGGCCTGCGGCACGGTGAGGCCGGCCAGGCGTTTGAGCTCGGACAGCGGAAAATCGATGACGCGCTCGCGCGGCTCGGCGCTGCCGGCGACGGTCACTTCCGACGGCGTGCCGCCGCACAGGTCCAGCACCATGCGGGTCGCGAGCTCCAAGCCCGGCAGCATGAAGACCGGATCGACGCCGCGCTCGAAGCGGTAGCGGGCGTCGGAATTGATGCCGAGCTTGCGGCCGGTCTGCGCGATGTTGATCTCGTTCCACAGTGCCGATTCGATCAGCACGTCGGTGGTGGTTTCCGA
>Ga0210398_10004852_pt1 | contig 12568 bp, 10 predicted proteins | sample IncBWC4OmetaG_FD_161047 | JGI IMG/M metagenome (GOLD analysis project Ga0210398, IMG submission 161047) | Forest soil microbial communities from Barre Woods Harvard Forest LTER site, Petersham, Massachusetts, United States - Inc-BW-C-4-O | ecosystem: Environmental > Terrestrial > Soil >... | reverse complement strand
TACACCGACTTGAAGGTCAAGAGCCGGATCGAAGCGAACTTGATGCCAGGACCAAGCATTGATGCTACGGCGCCGTACCTGGAAGGCGCTCCGTCGCGATTTGCGCAGATGCATGAACTGACCGGAGCGGACGATGCGAAACGTCTGGTGGACTACTGGACGGCGGAAGGCATGACATCGTTCAAAGCGTACATGAACATCTCGCGCGAAGAATTGGGGGTGGCGATCCGGGAGGCACATTTGCACAAGCTGAAGATCACAGGGCATCTGTGTTCAGTAACCTGGCCGGAAGCTGTGGCTTTGGGAATCGATGATTTAGAGCATGGACCCGTGTTTGCGGACACCGAATTCGTTGCTGACAAAAAGCCGGATGTGTGCCCAGCGGGAGACAGCAGCAGTTGGGCAAAACTGGATGTGAATGGAGCGCGAGTGCAGCAACTGATCCACGATCTCGTTTCACACCAAGTGGCAGTGACTTCGACCCTGCCGGTATTTGAGGCAGGCGTCCCGGGAAGACCGAAATTGCAGCCGCGCGTGTTGAATGCGATGTCCGCAGAGTCGGCGCAAAGCTACCTGACGGCGCGAGCAGATGTGCAGTTGGACTCGCCCATGACGGCGTTACTGCGCAAGGAGATGGATTTTGAGGTTGCATTTGTCAGGGCCGGCGGCTTGTTGTTGGCGGGGCCGGATCCCACAGGAAACGGTGGGGTGCTTCCAGGATTCGGCGACCAACGCGAAATAGAGTTGTTGGTGGAAGCGGGGCTGACTCCAGTGGAGGCCATTCATGTTGCAACGGAGAACGCCGCTTTGTATCTCGGGCAGCAAGATCGAATTGGAACCCTTTCTCCTGGCAAACAGGCAGACCTCGTTATGATTAAAGGCGATCCCTCAAAGAGCATCGACGAAACCGAGAACGTCGACACGGTGTTTAAGGCCGGAATCGGCTACGATTCCAGGAAATTAATTGATAGCGTGCAAGGACAGGTCGGCATTCGTTAGAGCGTTCGATCTAGCCCTATGTAAGCACCCACTTAGCAAAATGCGGCCACGCCGTGGTCCCCGCCAAGTCTCGTACTCTCAGGGCCGAGTTCCGGGGCCAAGTTTCGTGAACCGGGTCCCGCTCCAGTTTCACCCAAGCCTACGACGCGCTGACCTGTATGTAGGACGTTGCGCTCGATGCAGCAGCCGCAAGCCTATGGGCCAGAAAAAGGCAAGTCCGAGCGCGACCGTCTCAAGCAAGCAATACGGTTAATCGGGACCTACGGGTGTCTCGATAAAGCGTTCGGTAGGGTCCGACCTAATCTAGGATATTGCTCCAAGATCTGTGCAAATGCGCAGCACCATGATACTTTTCCTCGGGCCTGAGATAATCACGGGTTCCAACGACCTTGCTGGAATTGATTTAGCGAATTGCCGTATTTCTGACGCAAATCTCTACCAATCCTCTACCAATCGGAACCTCTCTCAAATCAGGCGAGGCCGACTGGATGGTCCCTTGCGCGTCAACAGTGAAGATGCCTCGCCGCCCTAAATCAATCTCTCCAAACGGAGTGAAGGACATGGACTGACCGACGGAATAGATGTTCGCAAATAGAAGATACGTTTCATTGGCGGCAAATGATCCGTGTGGGTAACCGCTTCGGACTTCGATTCCGTCCACGACAATTGTTCCGCCAAAGCCCGGATCAGAACCTGATTACTTTTCAACGGCAAAAGAGAACGGGGTATCGCATACCTTATGCCGGTCGGCAATGCAGTTCGACCGGTCGCAGAGGTTAAAGACAATTTTCCTTGGTCGCCGGCACAACGCTCAGCCTGAGCTGCCTTCATTGAATACGGGTGAATTTTCAAATGTTGGACCCAAGAAGAATGGCCCCGACTCGCATTCTGCCGAGCCGGGGCTTTTTCTTTCGCTACTGCCATCCTGACATAGCCGAGAACCGAAGGGTTCGCTGATCGGAAAGCTAAGCCAGTTGGCCAACCGAAAAGTTGGAATCCCCTCCTCCTCGAATTGCAGGCCCTCTTCTTCGAATCTTGCTAAGGCCGTCGAGCGCCACTTCGTCGCGATCGCCACAACACCGAGCAGGGCTAGAGTCAACGCGATCATTCCACGGTTCTGGAGCGCTTCCTGCTCCCAAACGACGCTCTGCCCCACGAGCAAGATTAGAACAGCGGCGGCACAAACGACCAAATGCACTTGCGTTTTGCCTGGTAGATACGAGCAAGTAAAAGGAATCTTGCGAAAGCTATATAGCGCGAGGTCGACGAGAATTATTCCTAGCAAGCCAAGAACCGCGAGGTGACCCACAGGCCGTGCGAGATTTCTCTCAAACGGTGGATGACGGCAGAATCGTTCATTTGGACAACCGTTTGATGCCTTCGACAGCGGCGTTTTCCAGGTCCGACCGGCCAGTGCTTTTTCCCAGGACTTCGGTGGAGCGGTATAGCTGTAACGCCTGCTCACGTTTCCCTAACTCCTCGGCTGCTTGGCCCATGCTGAGCATCGCCAGAGCATGTAAGGAACGGATCGGCCTCTTTGGAAGAAGCTTGATGGCCTTCCCGTAATTCTCCGCGGCGTCGCGAATCTGTCCCAGGCCGCGATCGGCATGTCCCAGGTAAAGGTAGCAGAACGCCAGACGGAGGCGGTCAGGAGGAGCCTTTGTGACCTTTGCAAACGTGAGCCCTTCGCCTGCATACTCCTTCGGGATCTCATAGATGTTAGTAGCCTCTGCGAGGCTGATCGCGTCATGCGCGTGCTCCTTGGCGAGTTCGTATTCACCTCCAAGAACGGCTGCAACCGCCATCCAGGAAAAACACTGTGCCGTTACTTTACGGTCGCGACGCCCGATAGCATAGCCCCCTTGAGACTTCGCCAAGGTCCATAGTTCCTGCGCGTGTTCGGGAGTCATCAGGGACTCGAACAAGAAGCCCAGCCATTTGATGCGGCGGCGGCGCGATGCAGCAAGCACCTGCTCTTTGGACTTGGCGCTCAATTCATCGCCGTTGCTCTCCATGGCCTTGGTGACGTCATCGAGCATGGTCAGGGCCAGTTTGGTGTTTCCGGCTTCATCGCAAAGGTCACCGAGGCGCAGCAAATATTGCATATGTTGCTGAATCCGACAGCCGGCTTGCGCGACCTCCGCCGCTCGGCTTCCGGCAAAGTAGGTGGCCCCCACGTTCTTTTCACGCGCGTACTGCGCGGCGATGCGAAAGAGCCCGGTAGCCACGCCGCGAAAGGAGATGGGCATCGCTTTATCCAGCTCGCCGCTACGCGTCAGTCGGACGCGGTCCGCTGGATCCAGTTTCGCGATGCGCCCCATCCGGCAGATCAGATCGCGGAAGACGACGCTGCGCGCCGGGCACTTGGGATCAAGCTCGAGCTGGTGCATGGCCCGGGGAAACCCTTGTACATCTTTCTCGTTGCCCACAAATTTGTGAGGAGGCGACGGCAGAATCAGCACCGTTCGGTCGGCCCTACCCAGTTCGACGCATGCTCGTAATTCGTCCACCACACCCGGAGTAAGGCCCTCACACTCCGAAACAATCAGTTGGCTAGCGCTGATGAGGACCTTGACGGCCGACAGCCATATCGAGTTGTCGAGCAGTAATGCCGGCACTTCCTTATCCCACAGGCGGTCGACCGTACTGGATACTTTATCGGAGGCATCCTGTATACGAACGAGAGCTGCTCCGCGTTTGCGGAGCCAGCGATGGAGATGCACTTCCATCAAGAATGCGCCGTATCCATCGGGCGCTTGCCCATAGAGTTGGCGGATCCTAAAGCACCGCAAAAACAGGGCAAAGGGGCGGCAAGTGGCGTGATGCTCGCACAACAGCGCGACAGCCGCATCGTGGCGGGCTCGCTGGTCGGCATCAGCGGATGACGGTGGCGTCATCCACGGGGCGTGCAGCCAGTCCGCGCCAGTCGGTGAATCCGCCTCGTTGTTCGCGAAGCTCAAAAGTCCCTCCGCTGGTGCACTGGAACAGTGTATGCCCCGCGTTGCAGTGCTCACTCGCCCTGAGGAGAGTAGCCTCTAACTATCGCTCCGGTTTCGCGAGACTTGCACGCGGTACGATATCGTCATTGCGGACCGATGGGAAGCCTGACCATTGCCGACAGTATTCCAATCATCTTGCCCTGGTGCAACGCCTAGCCGGGCATTTGGAAGCGAGGATAAAACTGCTAGGATCAGCTGTACATGATGCGAACCGGTGGCCGCTTTCGTTTAAGCGGAATCCTGAGCAGTTGCCCGTTGTCAGAACACACCGTCCCAAAATCGGTCATCCACGGTGGTGTGGCAAAATCTCAAAGGCAGACTGGAAGTCGCCGACGTCGATTGACCGTGCTAAATTGAACGGGCCGGAAGGTCGAAACGTTTCTTTCGTGTCTCGCCTAGAGGCATGGCGGCTGTGAAGTGCACAGACTGTGGACTCCAGAGCAAGACCGAGGGCCTCGATCTCTTCAGGAGCTATTCATAGTGTCCCAAGCGTCTTTCGTTCAGCCTCCGCGCATTGCTGGCTGGTTCGTCGATCTGTTTGTTCCTAACGAGCAGGCAGAATCGATCCCGGGCGAACTCCTTGAGGAATTCTCAGACCTCGCGTCGAAATCGGGCCTCGCCTCTGCTCGCCGCTGGTATTGGAGGCAGAGTGCGAAAACGATCATATGTCTCATTGGCACAGGATTTCGAGAAGCGCCATGGTTGATGGTCGGCACGGTACTTGGCGGTTTCCTGCTGCTCGACTTCAGCACTTCGAACCTTCAACGGGCGGTTGTCGCTCTTGTTCTTTTTAGAAGCCAGCATGTCACCCCTTACTACGATTCCAACGGGGCAGCCACTCACCTTTTCTGGTTGAAAAACGTCGTCCTGATAGGAAGTTTGTTGGGAGCGCTAATCATCGGGTGTATTGTTGGAATGGCCACCAAAGGCAGAGAAATGATAAGCACGATGGCCCTGAGCTTCGTCTCTTTCGTAATGACCGCAGCGCTATTTGGGATGTCGGTTGCCATGCATAACCCGGTCGATCCCGCACTCTTCCCGGCGATCATGGTCCAGCATTTGAGCGGTTCATGCATGATCGTCATTGGCGGAGTAATCGTCCGAGAGATTAGATCGGCCATGCCGTGTCGGCCTTCTCGCAGCCGCTGATCTGATTTTGTCCAACTCCTCAGTCGCGTAACCGGCACTTGGTCAAATATTCCACCGAAACGAACCTATACCAAAATGAACCCATGATTCGAAGCAAATTGGTGACCTGGTTGCGTGGCGCGTGTCGCCCGACTGAGCCAAACTGCAGTTCACGATTCGGAGGATCAAATGAAAGCGATCGTAACAGCGATACGCCGAACGATGTCCATTTGGGAATCGCGGCGCTGGCCAAGGCCCGCCGCATTCCCGCGGTATTGACGACGAATTTCGATCGCGCATTGGATATGTATCGCACTTCTATGGGGAATCCGAGGACTGGAGTGATGTTTCACTCCGGCAGCGGGGAGCCTCTTAGACTTGAATAAACTGGGACAGCAAGTCATCCGTCCAGCCGTCGAAGAAATCAAACTGGATTGGTACGGCTGGCATGGCTTCAGACGTGGAATTGCATCCAATTTGTATGAGCTCGGTGCGAACGAAAAGATCGTCCAGCGTATATTGCGATATGCAAAGCACACGAGACCAAGGAGCGTTACATCAAAGCGGTTAGATTAGTCGGCAGTTCCACATTTTCATAGAAGAAAGAACATTCGGTGCGATGCCGAATGCTCTTTAGAATCCGTTAGAAACTCATAGAATAAGTTTTTGAGAATCAGTCAGCACAAATGAGCATTTCATCGAACCATTCAAAAAAATCACGATGTTGGACCCATGTCGGACTCCACTGGAAGTAGCATGAATTCGTCGTCTGTATTTCAATGAAAATAAATGCGTTGCACCGTTCCCCGGTAGCTCAATGGTAGAGCATTCGGCTGTTAACCGAGAACTCAAAATCCAATAACTCGTTTCTCTGGCGTCAGTTAACAGCTTCCGGACCATCCCCAAACACCTATTTCTTGTCCCCAGGATGTCCCCCAACATTACTTCCGTCTGTCTTCCACGCCACGGCATACTTCACGCAGTCTGCCGAGCGGAACCAATCGGAGACCCGTCTCCGGTTCAGCTCAAAGGAGAACCCGCGGCCTCCGCAGTGACAGTGCGGCGGCAGAGGTAACTGATTGTAATTTTGACGCACCGATCGCCACCTTAAGTAATTGTCGGCAACTCTGATCGCACCCTAGTTGCCCCAAGATCTGATACGCAGTTTCGGGTCTAGAGGTGTCAGAAATTCTCCAATTCCGATTACCTCCTGTTTGCCGTTTATCAGTCCAGAATCAATGCCAAGCGTGGAGATCGCTTCCTACAAGACTTCTCGGTACCGATCCGCAGGTCACAATCCGGATTCCTTGCGGATAACCGACCAACCCTCCGGACTCTAGGCGGTTGGGCGATCCACGCAAATTGGAGGGGCTGCCCAGCCAAGGGCCTTCTGAAGTAAGATCGTGAAACTAATCATCCGGACGGCGGCCATGAACCCCAAGCGCTGGCAGCAAATCGAGCGGCTTTACCATTCGGCTCTAGAGCAGGATCCTGCACGGCGAGATGGATTCCTGGCGGAAGCCTGTCAGGATGATGCCGACCTGCGCCGGGAAGTGGAATCCTTGCTAGCGCAAGGCGGCCCAACCGAAGCGTTGATCGACCAAACCGCATGGGCTGCCGCGGTCGCCTCGGCGGCGGAGCAGACCGCCTTGAAGATTGGCGCAACGCTAGGACCCTACGAGATTCAGAGGCTGCTGGGGGCAGGCGGGATGGGGGAAGTTTACTTAGCGGAGGATACGCGGCTCGGCCGCAAGGTTGCGATTAAGGTTTCCCGAGAAGGGTTCAGCGGCCGGTTCGAACGCGAGGCGCGGACGATATCAGCGCTGAACCATCCGAATATCTGCACGCTCTACGATGTCGGACCCAGCTATCTGGTAACGGAGCTGGTAGAGGGCGAAACTTTGCGCGATGCGCTCCAGCACCCGCCTGCCGTGGAACGCAGCGTTGAGATCACAAAACAGGTACTTGAGGCACTTCGGGCGGCGCATCGTGCCGGCATCGTTCATCGCGACCTGAAGCCGCAAAACATCATGGTGCGCTTCGACGGCTATGTGAAGGTGCTGGATTTTGGACTTGCGAAGCAGCTGGAAGCTGCTGCTGCGCGGACGGCACCTACCAAAAGAGTGGCGGCGCCGGATGTGAGTCTGCCCGGGCAGATCCTTGGGACAGTGGCTTACATGTCTCCGGAACAAATCCTGGGACAAGAAATCGATCAGCGTAGCGATTTATTTTCGTTGGGGATCATTCTGCATGAAATGCTGATGGGGCAACACCCTTGGCCTCGCACTTCGCCGGTGGATACACTGCACGCCATTCTTCACGACGACCCACCTATGGTGGACAGCACTTCTCCTTGCAGCGCGGAATTGATCACGATTGTACAAAAGCTGCTCTGCAAGAATCCAGCGGAACGATATGCATCGGCCGAGGCGGTTCTGGAAGCATTGGCTGGCCGGTCGGATCGAGGGCGATCATCCGCCACGACCGACGTTAATGCGAAACCATTAGCCTCGATTGCCGTATTGCCTTTTATTTTTTTGAACGAAGTTGAAGAACGTAAAGCGTTGTCACTGGGTTTCGCCGACGCTTTGATTACCATGCTTGGGAGTCTGGAAGATGTTGCTGTTTTTCCGACATCGGCGATCCTTAACTACCCAGCCGGGGCCGACCCTGCGCGCACGTGCCGCGATCTGGGGGCTCGCCACGTGTTGCAGGGGAATGTCCAGAAACTGGGGACGCACTGGCGCGTCTCCCTGCAACTCTTCGACGGCATTACGCAAAAGATTTCGTTTGCAGAGAAGCATGACTTCGTGATGGAAGACGTCTTCGAAGTCCAGGATGAAATTGGGCGGCGCGTGGTGGAATCGCTGCGAAGCCGTTTCCCGAGAGTTGTGGCGAAGTCCCGCGACAGATATAGCAGCGACCCGGAAGCATATAACGAGTTCATGACTGGTTTGCGCGAGAGTTACTCGGACCAGCAAGAAACGCTGCGAAGCGCGGTGCAACACTTGTCGAGCGCCGTGGAGCTCGATCCCGAATTCGCTCTGGCACATGCGACGCTATCCTATGTCGCCATGCACCTGCATTTTGAATTCGACCCGCAGCGCACTTTGCTGGAACGAGCGGAACATCACTGCCGGCTTGCCTTGACACTCGACCCCGTATTGCCGGAGGGACATTTGGCTCGCTCATTTATCCTGTGGAGTCCGGCGAAGAACTTCCAGCACGCTGAGTCCATCGTGGCGCTGGAGCAAGTTCTGGCGACGCAGCCTAATCTTGAGCGTGCGCATAATCGGTTGTCGGCAATTTGTCTGCATATCGGAAGACTTCCGGAAGGGCGCCTGGCCCATGAGCAGGCGCAGCGATCGAATCCAAAGACGCGGAGCAATAACCTGGAATTCTTTTATTTGTATAGCGGAGACTTCGGGCGCGCGGAGGAGGCGGCGGAGGCCTGGATTCGAGAAAAGCCCGGAGCCCTATTTGCTCGCTGGTTTCACCCACAACCTCCGCTAATGACCGGGGACCTCGATCTAGCCGAGAGACGGTTGACAGCAGTCCTCTTGCAACTGCCTCACGAACCGTTGATCATCAGCCTGCAAGGCATGCTGCATGCCAGGCGAGGCCAAGCCGAGCTGGCTTTGCAATGTATTCGCAGGGCACTGGATTCGCCACGCTCCTTCGGTCACACTCATCACACCGACTATCAAATTGCCTGCATATATGCCGTACTGAGCGAAACGGACAAAGCAATGGCGTGGATGGAACGCAGCGCAGAAACCGGCTTTCCGTGCTGGCCCTTCTTCCGAGTGGACCCACATCTGGAGAGCTTGCGTGACGAGCCTCGATTCCAGCGGCTGGTCACCGATCTCGAGCGCGAATACACGGCCTTGAAGATCGAGCGGCTTTAACGAGCCGTGTGCTTCACGAACCTTGGTCGTCGCCTGAGGGGCCGTAGATTGAGGGGACGTGGCCTCCCATCGGACGAATATAGGTGCTCAACTGGCCGCGGTGATGGATGGCGTCGAAAAACAGATACCAGAGAAACTCGCCCAGAGGCGCTTCGCGAAACAGTTGCCCGTCGATGAAAAGCTTTGTCTTATTCTGCCAAGTGCTTTCGTTGAGCCGGTCGATACGCTCATCCAGCGCCGCATACTGTGTTTGAAAGGCGGAGAGGATGGCTTGCGGGTCGGCGGGCGCAGGTTGCGGTGCCCAGTTCACCTGCCCGCTGTCGATGAGTTCGCAACAGGCTTTGGCCTCACGCGTAAGCGTCCAGACAATCTCCGCAGCGGAGGGCGACCGCTCGTGGGGCCGATAATCAAATCGCTCGGGGGGAAGCGCTTTCAGCACTTTCAGGAAAGTCGAGTATTCCGCTTTGTGCCGGTTTTCTAGAAATTCTCGCACGGTCATCGCGTTCCTCCTTCGGCTGGGAGCCGGCAGGATGCAACCAGCTCCCTTGGCATTGCGTCAAGGTAGGCCCACCATAACGCAGTTGCCGGTGTCCGGTTATTGCTTTCTGGCTGTGCCGGTTATTGTAGTGCCGGGGTCAGTAGCGATAAAACGCAGCTCCCGGAAATCGTCGCCTGCGGTAATAAAGAAGTCTAGCTTTACACCGTTTGCTTCGAGAGTGATCGTTTTGGTGATGGCGCACGTGGAAGGATCCACAGAGTACGTTGCGGTCCATTTGCTGAACAACTGGTTGCCGTTTAGGCTGACCTGGATCACGCCGTCTGCAGTTCCGTCTCCGTGGTAGTGAGTCATACCAGCCGCAGCAAATGGGCCCACGGGGAGCCCCGGAACATTGATTGTCCCGGAAGCCACGAAGCTATAGTCGCCCTTCAAATCGGCATTGGAACATGAACTGTCCGCCCGGACCTGGGGCGCCAAAGCAAACATCAAGACAGCCGCGAAAACCGTAAGAACTGTAAGTTTCGTCATAACATCTTTCTCCTTTTCATGCCCACGTGCGTGGGCTGGGACAGGGTCATTTCTATGACCTGCTCACTCTAATAACGGGAATTGGAGCTGAAAAGGGTCACGAGAGCGCGGGAATTTCTTGCTAGAATTTCCGCCATGGGAGCCGAGAACCCACAAGACATCACTGCTCTGCTCACTGCTTGGGGCAACGGCGAGGAGGGCGCACTAAGCGGCCTGATGCCAATTGTCTATCCTCATCTTCGGCGAATTGCGCGGAAGCATTTGGCCCGCCAGCTCCGCGATCACACGCTTGAATCGGCAGCGTTGGTGAACGAGGCGTACCTGAAATTGGTTCGTGCGCAAGGCATCCGCTGCGAGAGCCGTGTGCAGTTCTTTGCTCTGTGCGCACAAATCATCCGGCGCATTCTCGTGGACCATGCGCGCAGCCGCCAATATGCCAAGCGGGGCGGCGGAGCGGTGCAGATTCCGATCGATGAGGCGCTACTCGGAGCGTGCGCGCCGGGAGTCGAGGTGTTGGCTCTCGATGAGGCGTTAACGTCGTTGTCGAATATTGATCCCCGCAAAGGCCGTGTCGTAGAGCTGCGATGCTTTGGTGGCTTGAGCGTCGAAGAAACGGCCGAGACCTTGCGAATTTCCCCGGAGACAGCCAAGCGCGACTGGAAGATGGCCAAAGCTTGGTTGTTGCGCGAACTGACTGGGGATAAGAACCGCAACGTCTCGTAGCCAGGGAAACCAAATACCAAAAGTTGTATGACCCCATTTCCCGAAAGAGCTTGTGTTCGCCGACCTGTAGAATCGGTTGTCGGCAGACAGCTGCAGCGACATCCGTCGGGTCCCGCCTGAGTGACTCGAACCGGCGACCTCCTGCGTGACAGGCAGGCGTTCTGGTTTCTGGGTGGTCTTCCCTCCTGATTTATCCGCGCCGAAAATGATGTCCCCAAAGTGCCGAAGCCTCCGCCTGAAAGGTCCGGTGAACACTAGCGCGTTTTGTCGGTACTGATCCGACGGGATGAGTCAACTCTCATTAGCGCGCAAAGATTTCCCAGCCCGACCTAACTTTTCTAAGGCGAACGATCTAAAATTGTCTATGACTGCCGCTCGAAATCGTTTACTGACAGCGATACCAATTTCAGACATCGGTATCCGGTCTAAAATCTCACAGGCGACTACCGAAGCGGCGCTGTAATGTTTGACCACCGATAAAGGCGCAATGGTGATACCCATGCGCGAATGGACGAGTGAGATCAGCGTTGGAATCTCTCCTACGGTCTGAGTAACATTGGGGACAATCCCGGCATCGCGAAGGATCCCGAACATCAAATCGTGGAATCCAGGGGCCCAGGTACGCTCATACATCACGAAGTCCTCACCCGCCACTTCGCGCAGACGCACCCTCTTCCTTTTTGCCAGTTTATGCGACGAGGGCACCACGAGTACGAACGGTTCCCGATGCACGGTGACGACATCGAGGGTCGACTGCGCGCCAATTGGTAGACGAAGAAATCCAATGTCGAGCGACCCGGTCTCCAGCATGTGTACCTGCTCTGCCGTGAGAATATTGCGCAAAGAGAACTCTACTTCGAGATTTAACTCTCTAAACTGACGAACGATATCGGCCACAAGCTCAATTCCCGCAGTCGAGATGAAGCCGATCCGCAATAGTCCCAGTTTCCCATTGGCAGCCAACCTCGCCCTGCGAATCGCTTGTTCCAATTGCGACAGCGCTGCAGCGGCATCATCGCGAAAGGCGCCGCCAGCCGCGGTGAGCGATGTCTTGCGCCGGTTCCGCTCAAAAAGTCGCACGCCGACCTCCTCCTCAAGAGCTCGTATCTGAAGGCTTAGGGCTGGTTGGCTGAGATGAATCAACTCCGCAGTACGCCCGAAATGCAGCGTCTCGGCGATAGAGAGAAACGATCGAATTTGACGAAGCTCCATATATCTGCGCTTATTTGCCAATCCTATCACAGACCATAAAACAAACAATGTCTCAAATCACATACGGAAGTGTCTAACTGGTGTGGCAAAGGAATAGTTCGATGCCATCGAACGAAAGGAATAAAGAAAATGAAATTCAATTTCCTGCAGAAGCAAACGTCACGCCGCGAAATGTTGCGAGGTTCGGCTACGCTGACCGGCAGCGCCTTTCTGGCGCATCTTTTTCCCGCGAGGTTGCTCCGCGCCTCCGCAGCGGGCTACCCGCACCAAACGCTTTCGCCGGCCGTCCTACTCGCGGATATGCGCGCCAAGTTCAATGCCGTTCCCATGGAAACGCAACAGCTTGCTGACAATGTCACTATGTTCGACGGTCCCGGCGGAGCCGTGACAGTACTCAACGGCCCAGACGGCAAATTCGTTGTGGACACTTTCGTTGCGCCCGCCTGGCCCAGGCTCGAAGAAGCTCTCGATGGCCTTGGCAGCGCACCGGTGAAATACGTCATCGACACCCACTGGCACTTCGACCATACCGACAACAATGCACATCTTCACGCCACAGGAGCGACGGTCCT
>Ga0210398_10004847_pt1 | contig 12571 bp, 15 predicted proteins | sample IncBWC4OmetaG_FD_161047 | JGI IMG/M metagenome (GOLD analysis project Ga0210398, IMG submission 161047) | Forest soil microbial communities from Barre Woods Harvard Forest LTER site, Petersham, Massachusetts, United States - Inc-BW-C-4-O | ecosystem: Environmental > Terrestrial > Soil >... | reverse complement strand
TTGAAAGGATGGAGCCGACGAGCGGACTTGAACCGCTGACCTGCCGATTACGAATTCTGTGTAGGGACGGCGTCCAACGTAACCCCTTGTGTTTTCAGTGGGCTCGTTCGCGCAAGATCACACAAAGTTACGTCATTCGTCACTTACGGGACAGCTTACGAGACAGCGAATCTTTCGTGCGGAACGACTCCTGTCATTTTATCGTCGGGTTCACGTGGTATGCGCCGTTGAACGTCTCGATTTGCGGAGTCACTGTTCCATTCGCAGTCGACCAACGAATGCGCACATGTCCGGGCTGCCCCGCAAGAATTCGGCGCGAAGATAGCTGCCGCTTCATTTCCCGTGCGACGAGCGGATCTCTGTTCGGTGGTCTCCCCGAACCAGTGGCGGTGCAGTAAAGTGCCGGCGTTCGATCCGAAAGTCTCCTCAAGTCGGACTCCTGCGGCAGACGAACACTACCCCCCGAAAAGGGAGTAACAACCGCCACGGGGCTCTTATCCAACATGTGTTTCCAGATGTTGATATTGTCAGAAGTCGGAGAGCCGTGGTGAGGTACTTTGAAAAGATGCGCCGGGACAGTGTCGCGATGACATGTAAGAACGGCGGTCCAGCCTTGATCCGCGTGCGCTGTGTGCTCAAGGTCAGCACCAAGAAGCGCGCGTATAGGGCCTGCATTGACCCATATGACCACTGACGTGTGATTCGGCCTGGGGTTAACAATGCGGCGTTGCGGCTGATTAACTTGCGGCAAAAGGCTTCTCATTTGAGTCAGAGCTAAACGTATCGTGGGGTTGGAAGGGCTCAGACTTTCTAAGGCTATTGGAAATGATCTGCCGACTCCGGATAAAGAAAGTAGCGATTTGTTTTCCACAGCAAACACTGGCGCTCTTTGCCCTCTGGCATCAAGTTCATCCAGAATCATTGCAAATTCGTCTATGCCGGAGTGCCCGGCTATCGTCGCTGTTGCGGCAGAGACCAGCGTCGTGAATTCGCCACTTCCCAAGGCCATAGAACAGCAAAAAGCTGCGTTCGGCGCGTGGGATAAGAGCGCCGCCATTCCCCCAATATGGTCATCATGCCAGTGGGTTGCGATGACCAACCGCACGTTCGCTAGCGCATCATTGTTAAAACTTCTCAGGTACTCTACAGCGACTGGATCGGTCCGACCGCGGCTGACGCAGGAATCAATTACACACCATTCGTTGCTTCCAAGGTGTATAAGAACGCACTCGCCCCGGCCAGGGCCAAAAATTGAAATCTCGAATTCATCGACTTTAGGAGGGGTAGCTTCCGTTGGCATGGAACCATTGCTTGGCGCGCGATCCTTTCTCCGAAGCAGTCTTTAGGGAACTGCGAGTCCAAACAGGCAAGCGGGAAAATTCAACGTTCGAAATGTTGCGGACTTGGCCTGACGGTGTACGCTCTGTACCAATCATCCAATAAAAAACTGAGCCAGGTACAACCAGCGGCAGGTCATCTACGCGGAGTTCAACCGCCTCAAATTCGACCTGCTCGGCAGGGCTGCTTGGTTGAGACTTATCATTCAGTATGGCCACGAACGTTTCGCCCCGCACTTCTGTAACCGTACCTTCCCAGAGCTGCTTTATCTGCAAACTCGCGCCTGCTTGTTTTGTCGTCTCTGGAACATCCGGTTCGACTTTCACGGTACGTGGGACCGAGGCCTCGGGGTTCGAAATCGCCCGCGCCGTTGAAGCCAAGTTCCCAATTTGATTCGTCGCGAGAACATTGGGTCGATTGGACCACTCGTTATTCGCATCGGAGATTGACGGCAGTCCCAGCTCGAACAACAGTCGAGTCTTTTCGATTTGGTCGCTGGAAGTCCTATTTGGTAGCCCAAGAAAGGATGTAATCTGCGATTTCGGCGGCATAGTTGTATGCGTCCTCCCATCGGGTTCTGATGCGTTCCGTTATATTGTCGGACGCGCTATTTTTTGATTCCTCGTGATGTTCGTTTGTTTGAAAATATACGCCAAACTTAACCTTCGCTGAAGGCTCAACTCTGACCGTCAATCTTGTTCCTTCTTGACTCGGGTCGGAAAAACCCGGCACCTCTGCTTGGATCAAGAGTGACCGCATGCCTATACGGCCTCGCAGGATTTCCTTCCAAACATCTTTCGGAACAAGTCTGTCACCAACTTGATTCCAAGCCTCCTCTGACGGCATTGCAAAATGCATGTCCCGGTTCAATCCAAGTGCCTTAAGGGGAGTGTGTTCCAGAGTGAAAAAAGTGCCTGCCACCAAATCCCGCAGGGGGGCAGGGTTGGCGTCTGGTTTCGATACCGCCGCGAACCGCTCCGGCGTCACCTGAATTATAAGCCTTTCCGTCTGGAATTCAGCTATTTGAGGGGTGATCACCCTAATCTCCGCCTTTTCACCTTCCTCCGCTGGCAACAGGTTCTGCCGCACGAACCATTGCGGTTGGAAAATCGCAGGGTTGAACGAACCAGCCAATACGATTGAGGCCGAATTAACTTCCAGTACGTGCCGTGCCATAATTTGAAAGCCACTATACTTCAAACTTCTCCAACATTTCAAAAATCGACAGCAGAGTCCGCACCACGACGACCTACTACATCAAGAGCACGGCATCCGATGTGGTGGAAGCCATGCAGCAATTCGAGCAAAACATTGCCGAAAAATCGGTGAGTCAGAACTCTCAGGGCAGTGATGGGACAGTGAATTTGAATTCTGGTGCAACGCCGGGATTCGTAAACTGAGGAACTACAAGGGGTTAAGATGGAGCCGACGAGCGGACTTGAACCGCTGACCTGCCGATTACGAATCGGCTGCTCTACCAACTGAGCTACGTCGGCATCCTTTACAATCAATAACTTACGATTAGATATTCTAGCGTCTCTCGTGTTTCTCTCGTATTATCGACGCTTCCAGCTTTCGCATGCCGCTCCGCACGCCCGGTTCGGTGGCGTGGATGTAGCGCTTCTTCGTCGTTGCTTCGTCGGCGTGACGGCATACTCTCTGTATAACTTTAGTAGGAACTCCCATCTCGTGCAAGTTCGTGACCAGGCCACGGCGAAAAGCATGCCAGCCATTCCACTTCATCCCTTTCTTCTTTAGCTGAGGTGCGATATGGTCGCGCTTCAGGTTGTTCATCCATCTGCCAAAGACCGGTCCTTCGGCGGAGCATCCCAAATTCTTCCAATATTTGTCGGTGATCTTCTCAAGGTACGGAATGATCGGAACGCCTTCCTGTCTAGCCGCCGTCTTGGTGTCACTTGTCCTGCCTTCGACTACTTTTCTCTCTACGTGCCACTGGCCGTCGTAGCGATCCTTCCAGTCAAGGCCTTGCAATTCGCTGACTGTCAGCCCTGCGAAGCCGGCGGTGGCAATTGCTGCCTTCGCCCCTAAACCATCGACCACTTTAATGTAGGTAAGTGTTTCTGCCAGGGTTCTGCCAGGGAATTGAATGGCATTTTCTGCGGACGCCGCGCCTTGATTTTCTGCAGCCGCAACCCGGTCAGCGGATTCGCTCCACGAAAATCACCCTGCTCTCTCGCGTGGGTGTATACGCCGGACATGAATGCCTTCACTCGCTGTAAGGTGGTCTTGCTGATGTCGTCCTGGTCGGGAATCTCTTTGAGGAGGCGAAAGGCGACGTCCGGATAGAACTGGCCGAAGGTGAGGTCTCGGATCCGTTTCTTCCAGTGCAAATTCCAAGTGTCCCTATACCAATCACTGAAACAAAAGGACTTGGACAGGGAGGGGAGAACAAGCCGGGTTCTTAGCATCCCTGCAGCCTGTTAGGGAAATCTAAAAGAAGCTTTGACATGTTACGGCAATTTGCCGTACAGTATTCAAAGAGCAAGAGGGCACGTTTATGGCATCTCCACAACACTCGAGAATTGAGGCACGGGTTAGCCCTGAACAGAAGGAACTGTTTGAGAGGGCCGCCGCAATCCAGGGCGTCACGCTGACGGATTTTGCGATCTCGACTATGCATCGAGCCGCCACCAGCGTTGTTCAGGAGCACACAACGATTGAGCTGAGTGTGCGCAATCAGCGTGCGTTTGTAGAAGCCTTGAGGAATCCACCGGAGCCTAATGAGGCCCTGCGTGAGGCTGCAAAAGCATACATGAGAATGCGGTAAGCTGTGATCGCCGACAAAAGTAAGTACAACATCGAGCCGCTTGGTGACCACGACCGAGCGGCTTTTTCTTGTGGGGATGCTTCCCTCGACCGGTACATTCGAGAGCAGGCCTCCCAGGATGTCAAACGGGGGCTCGCCAGTGTTTTCGTCATCACAACCAAGGATTACCCCAAACAAATCCTAGCGTACTACACCCTATCCAGCAGAGAGCTTAAACTCGACCAACTCCCCGAAGAGATCGCGAAAAAAGCGGACAAATACGGGCATGTGGGCGTGACTCTTCTTGGAAGAATGGCGGTCGCTGAGAAATGCAAGGGAACGGGCCTTGGCACACTGACACTGATGAACGCCCATCATAAGAGTCTGCTGGCAGCAACAGAGGTTGCATCGTTGGCGGTTTTCGTAGAAGCGATTGACAACGACGCGGCAAACTTCTATCGAAAATATGGTTTCATCGAACTGCCGGAAGACAAGCTCAAACTCTTACTTCCGATGAAGACGATTGCAAAATCGTTTTCAGTCTAAGCTTCAAAGCTTGATCTCAGCGGAGTGGGTAATATCGGGGCAGACCTCCTCGAAGCGGACTTCTGGACAACTTCACGCTGTCTGGCCGAAATTATGCCCTTCGAGATGAGACGGCCTCTCCGCCGGTCTACGCCTCTCTTAGCAGTTCGGTGCGGTACTTGGGGGCGAGCGCTTTTACTCTCTCGATGAATGCCGCCTGATCCTTTTCAGAGAGCTTGGGCGGGGGCGTGATACGAGTGGCGACCGGAACTCCAACCTCCAAGAAGAATTTCTCTTGCCCGGCAGGAGAGCAAATACATAGCATGCGCACGGCCTGACCCGAAGCGTTGTGAAACTGATGAGGAGCGTTGGCAGGGATGTTCAGGGTTTGGCCGGCGCGGACGGTCGACTTCTGACCACGGAAGGTGGCTTCGATCTGGCCTTCGAGGAGGATGAAGGTCTCCTCGAAGTCATGCCGGTGCGGGGGCGGCCCGCCGCCCGGCGGAATGTGCATGTCGATGACGCAGAAGCGTCCGGCAGTCTGCTCGCCGGTCACGGTAATGGTGTAGGTATCGCCGACCAGCCCGATATGAGGGAGGTTTTCGGGTTGAGCAACGGTGAGGCTTCGTTTGGGTTCGTCCACAGGAATAGTTTCGAGAGCGGATGACATTTCGTTCTCCTTAACGTTAGGTTTTGAGTGTTTGCTGGCATTCACTGCTTCCAAAGGGCGGCGGTTTCCGCGGCAAAATCCTCGTAACGGCGCGGCGCGTGGCCGAGGAGTTTCGTCAACTTCTCGATGTCTCCCGTCTCCGCGACGAAACCACGTTCGAGATACCCTTGAAACATCATTCGGATGTCGAATGCCGACCACGACGGAGCCGACTTTCTCATCTGCTCTTCGAACGCATCCATGTCGTGACCCGCGTAACGAATCTCTTTGCCGAGCAATCTGCTCCAGATCGATGCCGCTTGCGGACCACTCACAGGTTCCGGACCGTTCAGGTGATAAGTCTTGCCGTTGTGTTCTTCCGAAGTCAGAACGATTGCCGTTGCCTCCGCAATGTCTCGGATGTCGACTACGGAGATGCCTGCGTTCCCGAGAGGCGCGGGGTAGATTCCAGTCTTCAGGAGGGGGTCTTTCAATGTGGCATCGTTCTGAATGAAGTAGTTTGGGCGAATAATCGTGAAGGGAACTTCAAACTCCCGTATGGCGCTTTCCATCGCGAGCTTTGAGGCAAAGTGTGGAACATCCTTAAAGTGTTCCACGCGGAAGACCGAGTGATAGACGATGTGTTTCAGCCTCAGCTTCTTGGCCAGATCGTAGGCGATGAGGCCTTGCGTCAGTTCATCGGGCGAGACGGCGTTCAATAGGTAGAGCTTGTCCACTCCGTGCATTGCCTTCTCTACGGAAACCGGGTCAAGCAAATCGCCGATTACCACCTCGACGCCCTGCGGCGTCGGAGTACCTTCCTTCCTTACGAGCAGGCGAATGTCTGCCTTGCGCTTCTGTAGTTCCTTCACAACTTCTGCCCCAACTTTGCCCGTGCCGCCAATGACCAGAATCTTCATCGTTCCTCCATGCCTTTGCGCTGCAAATCTGCTTCGTCGCGCCGCGCGCAGGTTTTATGAATAGATGTCCTTTGCCGAATTCTGGTGGATTCGCTACCGCAAGACAGAATTGCGCCAGTGCAACGCTATGCTAGGCTCAACGAGTACGCGGTGCGGAGTAGCCTTGCATGAATGACTTCGATCTCAACGATGTGCGCACGTTCGTCTCGGTCGCGCAGGCGGGCACGCTCACGGCGGCGGCGAAGGAGTTGCACTGTCCTGCTTCCACCCTGAGCCGAGCACTGACTCGACTTGAAAAGCACCTCGGGGTTTTGCTGGTGCAGCGAGGTCCCAGAGGCCTCGTCCTGACCGATGCCGGAAAGGAGTACCTGCAATCGTGCAGACGCGCACTGCAGAACCTTCAGCATGGACGCGACGTTTTGGAAGGCCATCGCTCCAGCCCAAGCGGGCTCCTGAAGGTAGCTTGTCCCGTCACCATGGCGCGCGACGCATTAGCGCCCTTGCTCAAGGAATTTCTGGAACGCTATCCCGAGTTGCGCGTGGAGATCGAACCCTATGCAGCGAGTTGGGATCAGGAACCGCGAGATGACGTGGACGTCTTCTTTAAACTGCGGGCGCCGAAAGATTCATTGCGGCGCGTGCGGCCATATCCAGGGACGGTTCGAGGACTTTTTGCCAGCCCAAACTATCTTAAAGACGCTGGAGATCTATCGACCCCGGATGACCTCCCGCTGCACAACTGCGTCGGCTCCGGACCCTGGAAGTTGAGCAGGGGCAAAAAGGTGGTAACGCCCGATATTCTCTTTCGAGTGGTTACGAGCGATCCGACGATTGCTCTGAAACTCGCCCTGGGCGGGTTTGGTATCGTCATTCTTCCGTTGTGGATGGCGAAAAGTCCGGAAGTTCGAAAGGCTCTGGTGCAGATTCTGCCGCAGTGGGTCCCGGAGCCGATCACTCTCTGTGCGTTATTCTCGAGCCCCTCACGGCTGACGCCAAAAGTGCAAGTGCTGCTGGATTTTCTCGACGAATATCTGGGAACCGATCGTGACCCTCGACTGAAGAACGATGTTGCTGCAGGATATTTCTCAGTCCGATCCCTTACGCCGACATCGGGTCCGTAACATTGGGACCGGGACTAGGAACCAAAGCCAATTCATCGATGGCAGACGGGTTGAGACGGCCGGCGGCGGCTGGACGCCGGGCGGTTCGGCGCACTTGCGCATCGAATTTTCGCTCGAGGTACTGGTTTAGTTAACGTCCCGGTCCCACTTGCTACCAGCAAGGTTCCGAGCAAAGTGTTGAATAACCCTGCGACTGAAAACCGCCTATCGCTTGCCGAAGCCAGGTAAAACCCTGCAAAAGTTGTGATCAAGATCAGGAAGTTCACTTCTCGCTTCGCGTGTGCCCAGTAGTCTGAGAGCAGCGTGGATCCCCCAGAATGGCGCTCTTGCACCGCAGTGGAAGAAAACTCGGGAAGTGTGGACCGGTCTGCCCTTTCAGACCGCCTCCATCCTCTTTGAGTCGCCGTGCAATACCGCAATTTTCTGCGACTCGAATTGCGGGATGGAACGTTCGTCGGACCGATGGAACGAGAGTAAACGCGCGGTGAAGACTGCCCCGGCGATTAAGTAGACGACAGTCACGCAAGTCCACATCAAGGCGCCGGCGCATTGCTGGTCTTCTAGAGCAGAGAGGCCAAAAGAGCGAGGAGACGACAAAAACACCGGGTAAACCACCCGATCGCAGAAGACCAGAAATCCCGAAAGAATATCGCACGGCAAGGTAGCCAAAAACAGATACAGAAGCATCGACGCTTCTGGCCATTTCGAATCCCTTGGCCAGGGCTGGACTACTGGCCACCAGAATAGAAGACCGGTTGCGAGGAAGGACGCTTGCTCAATCACATGCCAGGATTGCGAACTTAACCCGAGCATAAACACCGAAGGAATATGCCACATAATTAGCGCGCCCGCCGCTGCAAACCAGCAAAGTGCTGGGTGTGTCACCACGCTTGCCAATTGCTGCATCGGTTCTGATCGCAATGGACGATCGATCTCTTGTAAGAATCGCCGCGGCAAGCCACGCGCCAGTGGCTTTCGAGGCATGCCAAGCCAGATCAATGGAGGCGCCAGCGTCATGAGAAGAAGGTGTTGAGCCATGTGCGCCGTCAGCATCTCTTGATCGAGTGCAGCCAACGGTGAGGCCATTGCGATCCAGATGAACAGGAGACCTAAGACAAAACTTGCGGCGCGCCAGCCCTCAATGTTCTCGTGAAACACACAATCGCGCTCATGGCTGCGAAAGCGGAGCCATCCGCGTAAATACACGAGTGAAACAAAGATCAAGGCGCAGGAGATCCAGAATGACTCGGACGCGCTGTGATGGAAATGTGACATCATCGGCAGCCTATGGTTGAGTTCCGGACGTTTGCGGTTGGCCGTTGCTGAGCACCAGTTCCCGTGCTGCGTCGCGAGCCGGGCGTTGTGTTGTTGGGTGCAAGGTCTCGAGAAAAGCTACGAGCGCCGTAGTCTCTGCGGGACTCAAGTTGTTGCCATAGGCAGGCATGTTGCCGCCGCCTTGAATCACCTGGCGAATGAGTTGGTCCTGCGTCAGACGCACGGCAACGCTGTCCAGAGTTGGCCCCCTTTGTCCACCCATGTTGCCCAGAGAGTGGCAGTTGCGGCACTGCTTGACCTGAAACACGAGCGCACCTTGCCGCTCAAGTGCGGTCGTCCCGTGAATGTACTGGTCGGGTACTGGATCGCCGCTCCAGGCATTCATGTGCGGACTCCACGGCGTGAACTGGGCCATGCGAGTAAACGTGCCGAGAGTGATCGCAATCAGCAGTACGGTAACCACCGCGATGGGACGGCGCTTCCAGCTTTTTTCTCCTTCTCCCGAAAGGAACGGCAGAAGAATCAATCCAAGAATTGCAAGAGGCGGGACGATGAGAAGGAACGGCGTCTCCAGCGATGGCGGAAGAAGTGAAAGCAGGGCGTAGAGCCACAGAAAAAAGTAATCGGGCTTGGGCGCAGTTTGGATGATTGTGGGGTCGGGCTGCCCGGTGGGCCCGAAAGGACCAAAATAGTAAGCGCATGCGGCGACTGCAAGAATAATGAACGCCGCAAAGAACATGTCCTTCCATATTGCGTACGGAACGAAGGGCTCGCCATCTTTCTTGGTCAAAGCGTGATACTCGGCCTCATAGGTGGCGCGCCTTACGATGCGTCCCGGCATTGGCCATTCGTTGATGCCCAGCTTCAAGACCATCAAGACATGGAGACACACGAGCCCAATCAGCAGTCCGGGAATCACGAACACGTGCAGCGCGAAAAACCGGGAGAGAGTGGCGCCCGCGATGATCGGGCCACCCAGCATTAGCTTCACAATGAAGGGACCGAGGATGGGAACGCGGCTGGCAATCGATGCTCCGATTCCCAGGCCCCAGTAGGCGTCCTGATCGAAGCGCATGACTTGACCGGTAAAGGCCATGCCAAGAGTCATCAACAGAAGAAATACACCGATGATCCAAGTCAGCTCGCGAGGAAATTTGTGAGCTCCAAAGAGAAACACCTGCACCATATGAATCAGGACGATCGCGACCATGAAGTTGGAGCCCCATCCGTGCATGGCGCGGATGAACCAACCGAGCGCGACCTGATGATTCAGGGCCTGCAGGCTGCTCCACGCTTCGCCAGCCGAGGGCACATAAATAAGTGCCAGCAGAATTCCGGTGACCAGTTGCAGAATAAATACGGTTAGGGCGGCGCTGCCAAAGACGTAGAACCAGCTGGCCGTACTGCGCGGCACGGGATGGCCGGCCGCTTCGCGAATCGGCGCTGCCAGCTGCAGACGATGATCGAACCATTCGCCAATTTTTGTAATCAGGCGCATGGCGGTTTCTCCGAGGTCAGACTTGCCACCGGGTCGCCGGGGGTTGGCAGCTGTCCGGCGCTAATCGTGAGCACTCCATTTTCGATTTTGTAGGGATATTCGAAGAGGCCACGCTCTGGCGGCCCGGACGCACGTGATCCGTCGCGGTAATATGCTCCGCCGTGGCACGGGCACATGAAGAGGCCGGATTGCGGGAACCAGCGGACAGGGCAGCCGAGATGTGCACAGTTGATCGCAAACACCTGAAATTGATCGCCGTCGATGCGGCGCACCCAGCACGCTGTGTCTACAGTCTTTCCATCGGTCGGCATGACCAGGGGATTGCGAAAAGTAGCCATCCGCGTTTCTCCCTCAGGAAAGTTGTTGACGTCTCCAAGGCGCACCCACGAAAGATAGCCATTCTCACGACCACGAGTGATAGAGGAAAAAAGAAAACGCGCAACCGGCAGAGCCAATACGATCGCAGCGAACCCGTTGAACAGGATTCCCAGCTTCATGAAGAATCCGCGTCGCGAAAGGCTAGCTTCGGCGGGCTTGGCCGTCTCAGTGTTCGTTGGCATCTTATTTCTCCGTTACTTTTCCGGGTGTTGCGCCTTCGACTGTTGCGCATCGTTCAAAACGGAATAAGGCTGCCCCGGATTCTCGGCACGCCGAGACACCAGCCAGGCGACTACATCTGTAATTTCCTGATCAGCCATTGGACGTCCGGGGACATTGCCGCGCCAGTCGGGTGCGCCCAATTCCGGCCGGCCGGTGATCACGATTGTGCGCAGTCCCTGATTGCTGACCAGCGCCAGGAATGAATCGTTCGTGATGGCGCTTCCCTTGGGCGTTCCCGCGCCTTCGGAACCATGGCAGGATGCGCAATATGTTCCAAACACAAGTCGGCCGTTATCGACACTCCCAGCGGCTTTTGCCGCGTAGGAGGGTGGATTGGCTCCATCGAGAATTTGTTTTCGCCCCCAGCGGGAAAAGATTCCACTCGTAATCACTTCGATCTGCTGCTCGGCGAGCATTCCCCCGGCACTTTGCACGAACGCGGGCATCGATGTTCCGCGAACGCCGTTGGCGACGATGTTGCGCATTGTGGTTTGATCGATGATGGACAGATACACGGGATTGGCCAGGGCAATCGACGCTCCTCCACGGCCTTCCGCGCCGTGGCAGGCAGCACAGTTCTGAGCGTAGAGAGTGTCGAAGTCCGAAACCTGGCTCGGGGCAACCGGCTCGGAATTGGTTTGCGGTTCGCCATCTGGGGTGCTGCAAGCAGCGAGCATCACGAGGCTGAGGACCGAGAGAGCAGAGAGCGTTCTGATCTGCTTCATCTTCATCAGTGGTTCTCCCCGCTCTCTCGCGGTGGAGTAATTCCTGGGGCTTCGATTCCTGCCCGCATAGCAAAGGAAAGATTCTCGCGGGTTGGAAAGCTGGGCTGGCGCACGACCACAAGTCCAGCAACGACTCCGAAAGCTACTTGCGAAGCCATGAACCAGAGCCAATCAATATGACTCGCCAGCAGTGGATTCAGCAGTCCCAGGATTGTGTACAGTAGCCCTGACCACAGCGCGGGGGCAATGAGTCCTCCCAGCACAATCGGACGGCGCGGGAACATAGGCAGCATCGCGCCATAGAGCAAACCAACAAAGATGGACACCAGGCCGTGCAGAACAAAGGCAATCGCGAAAGCATCAGCGTGAAATGAATTCAGCTGGGAGGGTACGAGTCTCAGGGACTCGCGATAAGCAACTGCGGCCAGGAGGTTGATGGGGTACCAGATGCTACCGGCTTTCAGCACGCCGTAAGCACACGCTAATATTGCCATTGCGATGCTGCCCGCCAATCCTCCTTTCAGCCCCGCCGAGATCGGATAAGTGCGGACGGGGAGCCAGGCGCGCAATTGACCCGGCAGAACAGGTAACCGGTCCACAGCTCGTCGCGCGGTCGTTAAGCGGATATCTTCGGGGAGGACCGGTACAACTTCTACTTGCTCATGCGGAAGGACTTCACGGAACCAGCCGACAGAGCCTGCCAGCAACAGCAGGGCGCCGAGACAGCTTACTGACATGCTCGTCACAAGGCCGGCGAACAGAAGTGCGACTCCAAAGGCCAAAATGAACGGCCACGCGGTCGGCGCAGGGACTTCAATTTCGCGCGGAGCACGGGGCCTCTCGTTCAATTCCTCTGTCGCCGATCGTGTTGGCATGTATACCTCAGCGTCCGAGAACGTAAACTACAGTGAAAACCACAACCCATACGGCATCGACGAAGTGCCAGTACATCGAGAGCACAGCGATGCGACCGGACTGGCTCACTCCCAAATGGCCGATCAATCCGAATATCGCGACCAACGAGAGCATGATCAGACCAGCTGTGACGTGAAAAGCATGCAAGCCGACGAGTGAGTAATAGGTTGTCCCAAACAGGTTGGTCGAGATTGTGAGTCCGTGTTCGTAAATCAGCCGGTGCCATTCGTGGGCCGTG
>Ga0210398_10004846_pt1 | contig 12571 bp, 4 predicted proteins | sample IncBWC4OmetaG_FD_161047 | JGI IMG/M metagenome (GOLD analysis project Ga0210398, IMG submission 161047) | Forest soil microbial communities from Barre Woods Harvard Forest LTER site, Petersham, Massachusetts, United States - Inc-BW-C-4-O | ecosystem: Environmental > Terrestrial > Soil >... | reverse complement strand
GAAGTTTCGCGCAAGACTGGCGGCATCTGCCCCACTACCCTGGGGGAGATAGAGACTGAGAACAAGGGGGGTATTGCGGATGATAGCGAAACCGGCGAACCAACCGTGGCTCCAGGGCTGTCGCGGCGGATTGTCGGCAGTGCCGGTCTTGCCGGAGATATCGATCCCTGAAGCATCTGCATTGTGAGCCATGCCAAATGATACGGAGTCACGCAAACCGTCTGCGACAGGCTTCGCAATGGACTGGCCTAGCTGGCTGCTGAGGATACGATATGCGTCAGCAATCTCCGACGGTGATGTTGTGACGCCAGCAAGACCCAGGGTGAGTAGTTGACTTCGCTCCGGTGATTTAGGAGTTACGACGGAGTAAAGGTGGAAAGTGCGAAGGGTTTCTAGCAGGCGTGAAGGAGTGAAACGGAGCGCAAGCGCGGCAAACCATGTATTGCAGGAGTAAGCCAAGGCCTCCTGTGCGGTGAAAGAGATATTGGATTGCGGATGTGTACAGGGATAAGTGTCGGCACCAATGTGGAGGTCGCGGCGGCAAAAGACCGTAGTTGTAGATGCAACAATATTCTGTTGGAGCGCTCCGAGAAGAAGCAGTGGCTTGAGGATGGAGCCAGGAGTGTTGGCGTAGTCTTTGTTGCCACGTGTTGCGAGGATTCTGCCGGATTGCCGATCAACGACCGTCCCGATCGCGGATGTGTTGTGGAGGGCGTTGGTGAGAGCGGTCTGTTCCCGTGTGGGATAAGTGGAAAGTGCGTGAATGCGAGGCAGAATTGTGGCTGTAGCGGCGTACAGGAGGGTACGGCGCGTAATGCCCGTTCGAAATGGATCTGGGGTGCGGCTTTCCATCAATAGTGACACTACAATACCTTATCTTTGCAGCCCGTCGTTTCTCCCATCCGCTCGATGTTTCCAATGGTCTTTGGGGGATATCGAAATCACTGCTCCGCGGCGGCGGCGACAACCAACACGAAGAAGCAATTTCCTGTCGGTCTGAGAATTCTCACGAGAAAACAGTTTCCGACCTGCCCATAGCAACCCGGCCAATCTGTGAAGCCAGCTACTCTGTTTTACGGCTGAGCTGGAGTTTGGCCGATGAAACGATCTGCCCACTCGATAAAGTACTTCATGTTCGGTGCGTCAGTGTGACCGCCGTCGTGCTGGCGCCAGACGAGTTGGCCAGCGAGCAGGCCTTGGTTTACGGGCGGCATTTTTGCCGTCCGGTAGTCGCCTGAAATGTCGAGCCCCTTCGCGCCGAGCAAATTGAACACCCGGCCGGCGTCCACGGTAGCCATAAAACTGCCTTGGTGATCGAGCCAGTGTGCATCGCCCTTTTCGGGAATGCCGTAACTGATGAAAGTAAGGCGTGGAGCACAGAGCGCGATGAGCTCGTTGGAATCGACGGGAAGCTGGCCAGGGTTCATGCTTCCGAAGGTGGCTTCCGAGGCGCCATACTTCATGAAAGTCCCTGCCATCCAATAGTATTCGCCGCCGGTCAGACTCTCGACCGCTTCACCGTAGTCTCGGCGCAAGACCGTTGCCCCACCTTTTCCGGATGAGCCGACGAGCACCATGGCGAAGCGCTGATCGAAGGCCATGGTGACCAACGCCGCTTTACCATAGCGCGAAACTCCCTCGATGCCGACGTGTTTCGCATCGACGGCCGGATCGGTCTCGAGATAATCGAGGCCGCGTCCGGCGCCCCATGCCCATGCCCGCAGCGCTCCCCAGTCTTCCGGATGGCGCGGCTGACCCTTGTTCACGAGCCCAATGATGCCTCGCGTAATTCCTGCCCCATCGTCTGCCTGCACGCTGGCCGGATCGAAGAGTACGAAGCCCCAACCGGCGGCAATCAGCTGCCAGGTATTGGGCGGTCCACCATCTTCGTTGAGCTGAGGTGGCTGGAGGGGCGTGTTCCTGACCGGCTGCCATGCCGGATGTTTTTCGAACACCTCTTTGAGTGAGGGGTCCTGCTGGATCAGCAGCGCCTTCATGGCTTTGTTGATGCGTTCCATGTCTCCGCCAACCGGCTCATTGGGTGCAGGGAATCCGGCGCGCCCAAACATCATCAGGACAGGGACGGGGCCCTTCGCGGTCGCAGGCGTCACCAGCGTCATGTGAATGTTGACATTGATCAGGGGGTAGGAGGAATTGTCGACGTGCCCGGTCAGGTCTTTCACGATGACGGGCCTGAATCCGATCAATTCATGATCAACAGCGTTTACGGTCCAAGTCACGCGAGGCACGTCGCCAGGGACGTGACCGTAGACATGCTTTTCGTACATGTCCACGATTTCGGGACGCCGCTTGTTCCACCACATCGCGGCAGTGGTTACCTTCTGGCCATTGTTCAGCGTGAGAGGGTCGGGAAGATTCGGAAAGGGGTTTGCTTTCGACTCGTCATAGTTGGCATGATTCGGGGCCTTTTCATCACCGCTTGGGCCGGGACGCAGCGCTTTGATTCCCAGCTGATCCATCATGTTCTGGTGATCCTGCTCGGTGGTGAAGGTTACTGGTGGTGGCAAGGCAGGTTCCGACACGGAACTCTGAGCAAACCAGGCTCCCTCGGCGCCAATGGAAGATCCAGCAACAAGCAGACACACAATCGACCTGACAAAGAAGCGCACATATCCTCCAAAGCTTTTACTTTTCTTGCGTCCTTGGCACCAGGCGCCTCTGACCCCGGTTGCTGACACCCCGGTTGATAATTCGCGCCGTCTGCCTCGACGCGAGCTGTAATTCGATCAGATCGACCTTTATTTACCGCATGCCTGTCGTGACGCAATTGCGTTGAACCCTCTGCTGCTAACCATGCAATACACGTTCCGAATCATGATGCCGATCCGGACATATCTACCGGAAAGGATGAGGATATCATTCAACAACAGCCCAGCATCAGCCAATTTGTTGTCATATCGAATGAAATCCAAGAACTCTGATCTTCCGACCGGAGTGACGTCAGAGACGACAGGAAAACCGCAACCTAATCGGCTGCTTCGGTTAGTGATTTCGCCGGAGTTATCCGGCATTTCCCCTGTAGAAAGAGGAGGGTAAAGCCAGTTGCCACCGAGCCTTGGCCACGGAATACGGTGTTGCCCATTCTTGATCTGGGCAGAACTTGAAAGCTCACCTTCATCGCAAGCTGGAGTTTTTTTTCCATCACAAGGTGGAGTTTTTTCTTGACAGCGCTTAAATCGTGCTTCTATAGTTTCGGTCGCTAACAAAGTCACAAGCCAGGGTTGAGTTAAAACGACACGGATTCCCGCGCGAAGCTCGATGTTGGCAGAATTTTTAGGAGGCAGTTCAATGAATAACGCATCTGGCGTTCTTATCAGGCGAGGACTAAAACGAGACCTGCGACAACTCTATGGAACGGGGCGGTGGCTTCTTCCTCTCATCGGGGTCGCATTGCTACTTGTGTCAGGGACCCTGGCTCACGCGCAGACCACGGCCCAATTGACAGGGACTGTGGAGGATACCTCGGGCGCTATGATTCCGGGCGCTCAAGTAACGTTGACCGATGAAGCAACTGGTTCGACGCGCGTTGTCCAATCGAATCGCCAAGGATTGTATGCCTTCCCCTCTCTAGTCCCGGGCACCTACACGGTGAAGGTCGACGCGAAAAGTTTCCAGCCGAAAGAAATTACCGGAATCGAAGTACACGCAGGTGATGTGCGCAACATCCCGGCCTTCTCGCTGACGGTAGGCTCCGAGACGACGACGGTCATGGTCGAAGCATCGAGCGAGATGATACCCACAGAGAACGGGGCCCGTACCAACGTCCTGACTTCCAAGGACATTGAGAACCTGGTTCTCGTTGGCCGTGACACAACAGAACTGCTGAAAGTACTACCGGGCGCGACAACGGTTTCTTCTGGTCTGACCCAAAACAGTCCGATGTACACCGACCTCAATGTGTCCGTGCAGCAGAGTGCGGTCGGCAATGGCATCAATATTAACGGCGCAGTGAATCGCGGTGGCACGGCATTGTTGGCTGACGGAGCTAACATCATTGACCCGGGCAACATGGCGTCGTCGGTTTCGATCGTCAACCCAGAGATGACCGCGGAAGTCAGCGTGCAAGCGTCGAACTTCGGTGCTGACACACCGTTTGGCCCAGTGGTTGTGAGCACCATCAGTAAATCTGGCGGTGAGCGCTATCATGGCGAAGCCTACTTCGACGCGCGGAACAGCGTTCTAAACGCGAACGACTGGCAGAGCAACCATCAGGGAATTCCGCAAGGCCCTCAACACTACTACTATCCTGGGGGCAACTTCGGTGGTCCTGTCCCGGGCACCAACAAAAAACTGTTTTTCTGGGGTGGCTATGAACGGTGGCTGCAAAACCAGGGTAACGCTAATGTGTTGAAGTCCTACATTCCCACTCCGGAGATGATGGCCGGAGATTTCACCACCGACAACCCTGACAACCTGGCCCTTTGCCCCCAAGGTTTTTTCGCGACTCCAACGGGCACCTTTCCGCAAGGTGCATGGTGCAGCGATCTTTCTGGAACGACATACCCGGACGGTACTTCCTCGAATCCAGCTCCGGCTGCTTATGGAACGGCGGGTGGAAACGTAGGTCAAAAGATTCCCTCAAAGTTCATCGATCCAGGGGCGGCGGCGCTAGCCAAAATCTGGCCCGCGGCCAACGCGAATTCGGCGACCACTCCCGGCGGATTCAATTACTTTCAGCCCATTCCAAACCTCAATAACGGATGGATCTATCGACTCCGGGTCGACTATCAACTAGGGCCAAACACGAAGATCTATGGCTCCTACCAACAGGCATATGATGCGCAACTGGCGCAGGGCAACGGCGCGCACCTCTACTGGACCCCGGGCAATGCCATCCCCTATCCAGGTGGCGGCGAGTCCGAAGTTTTCCGGGGCAAATCGTTGGCCGGGCACTTCGTTCACAACTTCAACGCCACAACCACCAACGACTTCATGGCGGCATGGGCCTTTGGTGACTTTCCCTTTACCCAGCCGGATCCATCAGCAGCTCATCGCGATACGCTTGGCTATACCTACGGAAAGGTCTTTCAGACCACTTCTCTCAACATTCCTGCCTACAGCACAGCCGGGAATTTTAGCTTCCCGGACTTCTCCCAGGCTTCTATCTTTGACAACCCTCCGGGGAAATATGCGGTAAGGAAGGAAGCCCCCCAGTTCAGCGACACGCTGACCAAGGTTTGGGGTGCTCATACGGTGAAGATGGGCGCGTTCACGCAGAACACGGACAACTACCAGAGCACATTCAGCACCAACCAGGATGGGTCGCTTACGATTCGCGCAGGTTCGAATCCGAATATCTTTAGCGGAACCACGATCGGCGCGCCGCACAACCCCGTAGCTAATTTCACGATGGGCGTAGTGTCGGGATACAGCGAAAACAACTCGTCTCCCATTGCCGATACTGCCTACCAGGCAACGGCGTTTTTCGTAGCCGATAATTGGAGAGCAACCAAGCGCCTGACCCTGGAGTTGGGTGCGCGCGTGGAGCACATAGGGCACTGGTATGACCGTCAGCACATCGGCATGGCGGTCTTTTATCCTGATCGCGTATTGCCTGACTATAACTCTGGCAAGTACGCTCCGGGATATTACTGGCATGCCATCGATGCGGGCGTTCCGCTGAGTGGCCAGCCGAATCGCTTTGCCTATTTCGACCCGAGGTTGGGCCTTTCCTATGATCTACGCGGAAACGGGGAAACCATGGTTCGCGGCGGATGGGGCGCCTACCGTTTCGTCACGCAGGTCAATGATGTCTCGGCGCCGCTGGTGACTGCACAGCATGTTCTGGGCTACAACTTGCCGGGTGCGAAGACGATCATGCTTTCGCAGCTCGGACAGCTGGCATATGTACCCTGCACAATCCAGTGCGGGAGCGGAGCACAGACTGGCTTCGATCCGGGCGACTATGGTCAGCCGCTAACCTTTGCCTACAACCTTACAATCGACCAAAGGCTGAAATGGAATACCTTGCTTGATGTGGCATACGTCGGCAGCAGCACCAGCCAGCTATCCGACAATAGCGAGGGTATTGAAGGCAGCAACTTTGCAGCAGTCGCCGATCAGAATAAGACTCCGGTCGGAGCCTACTTCAAACCGGATCCAAAAACTGGCGTAATATCGACCAACCCGGAAAACCTGGGAGTGAATCCTAACGGCACAACCGGCACTCCTACCCCAAACACAGCAGCAGACTACCATCCGTACGGTTTTGCCTACGGTACCTCCAACGCCTATATGAACGAAAGCAACTCTTACACCAACTACAACGCCCTGCAGGTGGCGTTGATCAAGACAACTGGCAAGCTGGGCTACAACCTTAACGCCACATGGTCGAAGACACTGGGCACGAGCCTGCAGGAAAATCCGTTTGACATCAACCAGAACTATGGCCCAACCGCTACTGATCGGCCGATTGTCTTCAACGCGTCCTACTATTACCAGACCGGGAAGATCCATGAGTTCAATGGGCTTGTCAACGGATTGCTGGGAGGATGGACGATCTCCGGAATCTCAACGTGGCAGGGGGGCGGTTACATTCCTGCTGCGCTCGGCAACGGTGTACCAAACTTCAGTCTGGGGCTAACCTATACCGGTCTGCCAACAACTGCGAAGGCTCAAGGGATCAATAACAGTATCGGTACTGCTACTTACTTTGGCACGGATGCTCCAATCCCAATTTTACCTGTGCTGACTTGCAACCCAACTTCTGGCCTCGTCCACTACCAACGGATCAATGGGAATTGCTTTGCTGCGCCGGCAGTGGGTTCGCAGGGCGGTCAGAATTATCCCTATATGAGCGCCGGAGCCTATTTCAATAATGACCTAGCCGTTTACAGGGCGTTCCGTATTCCAGGTCATGAGGGTCAACAAGTTCAATTCCGCGCCAGTGCCTTCAACTGGCTCAACCATCCTCTGCCGGGTTTCAGCTCGACGGGAGGGGGAGGGCCACTCGCCGTGGGTTACAACGTAGACTACGCCAGTAAAGGCATTACGAAAAACTTCAACACCAGCACCTTCGGTATTATGGACAGCAAGACGGGTGCTCCATATCAGCGAATCATCGAGTTGAATGTGAAGTACTTCTTCTAACACTCCTCCACAAAACGGAAGGTGAACGATTCGTTCACCTTCCGTTATTTTTCCACTTTGGACTCTCCCGACGGCGAGCGAATTTACTTGCCTCAAATATGACTAGAACACGCATCACGGCTTTGAGCCGACGGCATATGCTGGTATGGCGGGGTGGTAGGATGTGAAATCGACAGTGGATATCTATCGATTCCTGCCTGATCATGTCCAGCCGATCTACACTTCGTGGCGCATCCCTTATTTTCCTAATGATTTCTGCTGCGGTCGTTTGCGGACAGACCAGGGACCGCGTATCCGTTGACAGCGTGCCCTTACAGCAGCACTACAACGATGCCCAGAAGTTGCAACAAATGGGCAAGCTTAGCGAGGCAGCGGAGCAATTTCGCGCGTTTCTTGCCGATGCCCTTGGCGAACTAGCGATCGGTTACGTTCTAGTGCCGGATTACACGCGCGCGGCTCCATTATTCGATGAAGCTTTGACTCTCGAACCGGATTCCTCCTCTTGGCTTCTTGATTATGCTCGAACGGCGCTCGTGCTGGGCGATCTTGACCGTGCCAAGACACTGGCGACGAAATTCATACAGAAGTATCCGGACAATCGTGCGAAGCTCGCTCAGGCCCACCAAGTGCTTGGGCGCACGCTTCTGAAACTGAATAAGGATCAGGAGGCAAGGAAAGAGCTAGAAGCAGCAGTAGCGTTAGATCCGACTTTCGCCAACGGCTATGACCTGGCCGTGGCCTGTCTCGATCTGGACGATGAAAAGTGCGCCGTGCAGATCTTCGACGAGATAGAGGCCTCGTTTGGGGATACTCCGGAGATCCATATGGCCTTTGGCCGAGCATACGGCGACTCGGATTTCCAGCCCAGGGCGATAACGGAATTTAGGCGGGCCATAGAGGAGAATCCACGTCTGCCGGGGGCGCACTATCTGCTCGCCGCGGTCTTGCTGGCTACGGGTAACGACCAACGTCCTCTCGAAAGTGCAGAAACGGAGTTGAAGAAAGAACTGGTCATTTCCCCGCGCGATTCCATGACCTACGCGGCGCTCGGCAAGATAGCGGTAATTCGTAATAATTATCCTGAGGCGGAGACCTATCTGAAGAAGGCGATCTTACTCGGGCCGCAAAGTCCCGACGCCTATCTGTATCTCGGACAGCTGTATTTCAATATGAGCCGTTTCGCTGAGGCAGAAAGTACTCTTCGTCAGTGCATTCGTCTTACAACCGATGTTTCGCGTAATCGATATCAAGTCCAGAAAGCGCACTATCTTCTCGGAAGAGTTCTGATGAAAAATGGCCAGCAGGATGCGGCGCACGCGGAGATGGGTATCTCACGCGATCTGGCAGACAAAACGCTGGCGCAGGACAAAAGCAAGCTAGCGGGGCTGATGGATACATCGGGGACCCAGGATGTTCAGGGACCTGCGACAGAAGCCGAGGCATCGCCTTACATCGCTGCTGCCACCAGGGATCCGTCGGCATTGCGTAAGGTTGAAGCGATGAAAGAGCAAATCAAACTCCCCGTGGCCGACAGCTATAACAATCTGGGTGCTATCGCAGCAACAAATAACGATTATCGGAACGCAGTTACTTACTTCGAGCGCGCAGCTGTCTGGAATCCGTCGCTTGAGGGACTCGACTATAACTGGGGGCGAGCAGCGTTCGCAGGGTCGCAGTTTGCGGATGCTATTTTGCCGTTGTCGCGCTATGTGAAGGCCCACCCCGATGATACTGGCGCCCGCAGCGTCCTGGTCCTTAGCCACTTTATGACTGGCAACTACCACGAGTGCATTGATACGCTTCAACCTGTGATTGGAAAGACCGATCTCGTCCCTCAGGTCGAGTATGCCTATGCGGAGTCGATGATTAAGACCGGGCAGATCGGCCCTGGCATGGAACGCCTCAGAACGCTGGAGAAGTTGCATCCGGAAATCCCCGATGTGCATCGTGCCCTGGGAGAAGCGCTCGGTCGCCAAGGGCAGCAACAACCGGCCCTTGAAGAACTCCATACCGCGATTCAGCTCAGCCCAAATGATGCTGACTCACATTACGATCTCGGAAAGATGGAACTCGAAAGAGGGGACAAGGCGGCAGCCATTTCGGAACTTGAGACTGCGGTTCAGTTGTCGCCGAATAGCGAGCAATTTCATCATAAACTCGCTGATGCCTACACAGCGGCGCTTCGGCCGGCCGACGCACAAAAAGAGATGAATATCTACAATATGCTGAGAAGACAAGTACAGAATAGTACCTCGTCGCACCCGGCTGCCGCCCCAGAGCGATAGGTCCGGGTTATCAAAGACCTCTCGAAACGCGTGTGAGCCGCTGTTGATTGTTGCTAGCTTGATTAAGGTCAAGGGGTCTTAGCTGGGCGGATCTTTTCGGCTGGCACAATACCTTGACCCTCCAGCAAGAAGTAAAATTTGTCTGCCGCCAAGTTGCTAAGCTTTTCAACCCTTCCTGACGGCCACATGATCTCCAGGCTTTCGATCTTGGTGGCGGTGCCCAGTCCAAAGTGGACGCGTGTGTCGTTCTGAGACAAATAGCTGCCTCCGCTGTGGATCTCGTCTGTCTGCGTTATTCCGCCAGCGACGATACGAACGCGCGCATTGAGCGCCATACGGTTGCTGGCCACGCCAGCCAGTTCGAAGCTGATCCAATGGCGCCCCGAAACTCCGGCATTTTTGAGAATCGCCGGACTGCCGTCCAATGTCTCGATGACCACATCCAAATTGCCGTTATTGAACAGGTCGCCAACCGCGAGCCCGCGGGAGACTCGGGCAGCCGATAGTGCTGATCCGGTCATAGCGCTTGCGTCGCAAAAAGAACCATCCCGCTCGTTCAGATGAAAGAGTCCCGGCTCCTTATACCGTGCGCCTGCGGCAAGCGCATCGACCTGCGGGTAGACGTGACCTGCCACTGCAATCAGATCGAGCCATCCATCATTATCAAAGTCGCCGAATGCGGTGCCCCATTTGACGAACGGAAGGGATGGCAGACCAACGCCCGCGGAATAAGAAACCTCGGTGAAGTCCCAATTACCGTCATTGCGATACAGATCATCATTCTCGTCTGAGAAGTTGGTCACGTAGAGGGAAGGCCGGCCCGTGTGCAGATAGTCGCCGATAGCGATGCCCATCGATGCCTGTTCTGCGCCTTCTTCGCTCAGGGCCGTGCCCGACTCAAGTCCGATCTCTTCGAAATGCCCGTGACCCTTGTTTCGGTAGAGAAATTTTGGAGTGGAGTCATTGGCTACATAGATATCGGGGTGGCCGGTGCTATTGAAGTCGGCCCACAAAACGCCAAGCCCATAGTAGCCATGCGGATCGCTGACCCCGGCCGCATCTGAAACGTTTGTGAAAGTTCCATCTCCATTATTGTGAAACAGGGAATCACCCGCGCCCTTCAAGCCGCGCGGTCCGCATTGCACGTCGAGCCCCCGATACTTGCAATACGACGCGCTTCCAAACTTTGGAAGGTCGTCAAGGTGAAAGTCTACATAGTTGGTCACCATCAGATCGACGAACCCGTCGCCATCGTAGTCTCCAAATGCCGCGCCCGTAGACCACCTTCCGTCTTTGAGACCGGCCTTTGCCGTGACGTCGGTGAACGTTCCGTCGCCGTTGTTCTTGTAGAGGATGTTTCCGCCAAGACATGTCAGGTAGACATCAGGCCAGCCATCATTGTTGTAGTCGCCGACGGCTCCTCCCATCGTGAAACACGCGTTTGAAAGTCCGGAGGCGCGAGTTACATCGGTGAACGTTCCATCGTGATTGTTGTGGTAGAGAGCCCCAGGGCTTGCCTTTTTCTCCACTGCCATCGCAACGGTCGGGGCATTCGTGAAGTAGATATCCGGCCAACCGTCGCGATCATAGTCAAACAGCAAGACCCCCCCACTCATCGATTCAATGATGTATTTCTTTTCGGGATCGGACGTGTGCTTGAAATTGATGCCGGCCTGCGCGGTGATGTCCGTAAATTGCGGTATCGGACGGCCGCTGCATTTTTTCGTCTTGGCCCCTGGGGGCGGGGGAGGGGGTTCCGGATGCCCGCTTGGCGCCTGTCCGAAAGCACTTCCCAGTGCCGCGAACAGGACCGTAAGCAAGAGCCAACGTGACCACAACATGATTGCTTTTTTACCAATGACCACCAGCATCGTGGGAGGCCGCTTTCGGATGGAAGTACCAATGGTGACTGGAGTTTACAGCAGGCAGCGGATATGTTGAAGATGTTCAGTGTAGTTGTCTATATATAGATATCGTTTACGTCCAAACGGCCGGAGCTCATGAACTTCACGCGCTAACGATAGCGATAAAGCCGCACTCGATAGGTTCTGCCAAGGGCCAGATCAGTGGCATGAAGTTTCAAAGCCTGTCCCTGAGAATTCTCGTCACCGTTCAGGCGCCTTCTCGGGGACCATGCTCCATTTTGAAAGAACTCTTCGTCGACACTCTCAATACCTACGATGGATGGACCGGGTTTGTCTGTCGAGAAGGCGATCTGGGCATCGCCGCTGCCGGTAACTATAAATTCGTTCGGGCCCGTTTGGACAAACATCGCAGCGAGTCGAGTAGCGGATGTTCCTCCTGCCCGCGTCATGGTAGCAGTGTAATCGCCGATGGACAGCCGTGCCGACCGCTGGGCTTCGCTCTCTATAAGCGCAGCAGTGACGCCGCCTGCTGCTTGCTTCTCCAGGATCATAGGCGCCAGTTCGGAAAGAACCGTATAAACGTAGCCTATAGCGGAGTTGTCCAGGCGCTCCGAAGTTATGCCCACTAGATCGAGCGGAACGTTGCCTTGATCCTCGATGCCAAAGGGAGAGAATCCGATAGCGGATAGATGTCCGAAGGCATAGAGCGCATTAGCCGCTCCCGGTGCGCCTCCTTGGGTCTCAGGAATGAAGAGCGGGTTGTCAGGGCGTGCATACTTACCGGCCCAGTACGCAAATTCGTTGAAATATACATCGGGAGACAAGAGATCGAGAGCCGGTGCTCCGGCATGCCATACATCGATCGAATGGGGAAGTGGACCACCACTGTTGTACTGTCCCGGTTCATAGTTAGGTCGAATCAATGCAGCATTCGCGAACATTGGCAGCCGATATTCCGCCTTGCCTGCTGCTGTTACATGCCCCACGTACGTCGCGTACTGCCACGCCATGAAGAGGTCGTCGGTTAGGGAAGTTTTGCCGAACACTTCCTGCCATGTTCCTGCGGTCTTCCCGCCTGCCGTTTCCCAGGCTGCACGAAACTCCGGATCCAATGCCGTGCGGTGGCTTTGCAGAAAACTTGTGAGGGCTGAAGGTACTGCAGCGGTGAAAGAAGCATTCGCGATGAGGGAATGATCTCGCGACTCGGGGATCACCCCAACCTCATTTTCAACCTGCACCATGATGACGGTATGTGTACTCTTATCCACCTCTCGCAAGTGCCTCATCAATTCCGCAAAGGCGCGCGCGTCC
>Ga0210398_10004838_pt1 | contig 12582 bp, 9 predicted proteins | sample IncBWC4OmetaG_FD_161047 | JGI IMG/M metagenome (GOLD analysis project Ga0210398, IMG submission 161047) | Forest soil microbial communities from Barre Woods Harvard Forest LTER site, Petersham, Massachusetts, United States - Inc-BW-C-4-O | ecosystem: Environmental > Terrestrial > Soil >... | reverse complement strand
AGAACACCATCGTAACCCTGACGGTGACATCATCGGGCGGCGGAGGCGGCGGTAATGGGATAATCGTCTACTCTACTTCCGGATCACCGCAGACGAACCGACTGGTCTCAATCGGTCGCGCCTTCAAGCAAGGCGACATTCCGAACTTCGCTGAGGCAGCAATAGCGGGAGTACCGATCTTGACCCAGTGCGATGCTAAGAACCGCTGGGCAGACGGCTCGCTCAAGTTTGGGATTGTCAGCTTCATAGTTCCGACGGTTGCGACCAGCGGCACATCCATTACGTTTCAAAACCAAGGCACCGGTAACAATTCGGGCTATCTAGAGCAGTCCGATATGTTGAATCAATCGTATAATTTTGATGGCCAAATGCAGCTCACGGGCACGGAAAGTCCAACGATCAGCGCGCGTAGTGCGTTGGAAGCTGGAGATTTCCGTTACTGGCTGCAGGGTCCGATCGTGACTGCCGTAATTCTCGAAGATCGGAATAACCGCAGCTTGGATGTCAATACCGATGGCGCGGGCGGTAATCCTCTCCATCCAATTTTTGAGGCCTGGTTCTATCCGCAGACGAACCAGGTAGAGGTTGGATTCACGTTGGAAAATTCGTGGGCCTCGTCTACCGCGCCGAATTCGGCACGCAATCAGACCTATGGCTTGACCCTGACGACTGGATTCAACAACCCCACCACGCAACTCACGCAGCCATCGTTCACCCAAGACATTTTTACTCGCTGGCGCCGCAGCTTCTGGATCAATTCAGCTCCGCCGCCTATCCAGATTAACTATAACTGGTCCTACCTTGCGTCCACGACGGCCTACGCGAACTTTAACGTAGCCTACACGCCCAACGAGGCCGATCTGGAAGCGATGTATGCAGTTTATACAAACGAGCCGGCTGGCAGGCTGACGATTCCGGGCATCGACAACATCAACGGCAACGGGGGCATCGTCAACTATGATGAGTACCTCAATTCTGCCGGCTATAATCCCTGGATTGGACCCTACTCCCAGTGGGATGTCGACTATCTGATGACCGGCGATAGCCGGATGCAGAAGATGATGACGGACAACGCTGATCTGGGCGGCCGCTTTCCTATCTTCTTCCGCGAGGCAGACCATAATGCCGGAACTGGCCACTACTTCGACGCTCCTGGTAGCGGAACTGTGGATCCTTATGGACATGTGGTTTCTATCAATGCGCGGCAGTATGCCACGCTGAATCTTGCCAACGAGTGGGATGCAAGCTGCAATAACAATGGTCCAGATCTGATTGCTACCAGCCTTCCTGGCGATGGAAGCCAATGGTATACCGTTCCTGGGGACACCAGCCATCTGCCGGACTTCGCTTATGTTCCCTACACGTTGACGGGCAAGTATTTCTACCTGGAAAATGAAATGCTGGAGGCCGGTTTCGCTGCCGGCCACGGGGTTGGCTGTTATAGTGCCACCGCAAGCTATATGCGTCAGGGCCATTATGGAATGCTGTACAGCACCACGCGCGAACTGGCGTGGGCAATGCGAACCATGGCTTACGCGGCATTTATTGCGCCCGACGGCACTCCGGAAGGACCGTACTTTGCCAGCAAGGTCACGAACAATATTGCCCTGCTCGAGGGAGAGCATGCTTTGCCGCAGACCGTGACTGGAGCAGATGCTACCTGGGCTTATAACTGGGGCACGAATTACTTCCAATATTCGCAGGCCGCCAACCCGTCACCCCTTAGCCTATGGCGCATGGGTGACTGCCAGGATGGCACATCGACCTGCTATGTCGCCGACGGAAACGGCGCGGATAACAACATTAATGCAAATATTGTCCAATCGGCCGAAAGCGGCTTCATGTCGAGCTTTGTCGATATCGTGCTCGGCTTGACTAAGCAGATGGGAGTTGTGGATACGACGTCGATCCTGCAGCGGGACGCGCGGCGTTATTTCAATATCCTGTTAAACCCGGCCGTGAATCACTTTCTGGTTGAACAGTATGTCTACCCCACCACTCTGGTTGGGCCCGTGTGTCAAAATCCGGCGAATCCAAGCTGCATCTGGATCTCGGATTGGGGCACCTTTCAGTCGGGTTACTTGTCGCTCCCAACCAGTTGGAGTACGCGACAAGTAGACTACGGAGCAGAGGCTGCCAGCGCATTGAGCTTCATGACGAATTTGACGGTTGATGGTTACAACGGCCTGAGTGCCTGGAATTTCTTCACCACCAGCGATTCCACGCAGTTAGGTATCGTATACAACAATGAACCACAATGGAGTATCGCACCGATGCAGTGAGCGGGCGCGATGAATCCGCTGCAAGCTGCGGAAACGGCCGGTGGCCTTCGTCAGCATGGCCGGATACTCTTCGACTTATCGTGTTAGCACCGCGACACGGAGTGCGGAGGTTCTCCGGCCTTGCGTTCAAACTACCAAGCGGCTCGCCAGAAGACATGGCACAACGCACCGTTGGAACTCAATCAGCAGCCATCTCAGACCTTCAAAGCCCGGATGTCAGCATTGGCATACCTTGGTTTCGCCGTGTACGATTGTCAGGGCAGCTGACCCTTGGGCAACACAGATTGGTGTCCCTTCCAGCCGGCCTTGCCGGACCACGCCGGGTTCTCATTTCCTTGCCGCATTAGAGGAGGTCGTAGTTGCGGATTCTAGGGTGCATTTGTCTTGCAGCTCTCGGCACGCTAGCGGTCTTGCAAGCATCTGCTCAGGCAACATCTGGGGAAGCCGGTTCTGCCAGCGCGAACAACGGAATCGCGATTTCCGGACATGCACAAGAAAATCGCTTCGTTTCCGTGCCGCGCTTCTTTAGACAGGGAGACATTCCGAATTTTGCTCAAGCCGTGGTAAATGGAACACCGCTCCTTACTCAATGTGACACAAAAAACCGATGGCCGGATGGGTCGCTAAAGTTCGCACTTATCAGCTTCATCGTGCCCAGAGTAACTTCACGTGGTTCCGAGGTCAGATTCCAGAACCAAGCCGCAGGCAACAATGTCGACTATCTCCAAAAAGCTGAGATGCTCGATGCGGGCTATGACTTCGATGCAACGATAGGTGTTGCCGGGGCTACTACCCGCACGATCAGCGCGCGCTCTATTTTAGACGCCGGGCACTTCCGATATTGGCTTCGCGGCCCGATCGTTACCGCGGTCATTATCGAGGACCGCGACGGGCGCAGCTACGACGTGAACACCGACGGAGGTACCGGCAATCCGCTGCATCCTATATTCGAAGCCTGGTTTTATCCTGCTTCGCATAAAGTGGAGATCGGCTTCACACTGGAAAACTCGTGGGCCTCGTCGACCCCCGCGCAGAGCGCTCGCAACCAGGATCTGGAGCTTACGCTTTCCACGGGACATGTTGCGCCTGAGGTTCGCTTAAAGCAATCGAAGTTTACACAACTTGTATTTACCCGCTGGCGCCGAGCATTCTGGATCGGCACCGAGCCCGCGCCGATACACATCAACTGGAATCCGAAATATCTCTTGTCTACCGGAGCTTATCCAAACTGGGATACCGATGCTTTACCGAATTCGACCGCTATTTCCAGCGAAAATGCTCCCAACTCCAGACTAAATCCTGCAAGGTTTACTATTCCCGGCTATGACGATATTTATGCCAACAAGGGTAAAGGTTTGGGCGGGATTGGACGTTATGATCAGGCGCTTAATGCGGGCGGTCAGGCCGACTGGATCGGGCCCGCTACCACCTGGGACATCATGTATCTGCTGACCGGCGATTCCACGATGGAGCAGATGATGACCACCAATGCTGATCTTGCCGGACGATTTCCAATCTGGTATCGAGAAGCTGACCATAAGGCTGGGTCGGGTCATTATTTCGATCATCCTGACTCCGGCAGTGTTGATACTTATGGCAGAGTAGTATCGATCGACGCCCGTCAGCAGGTGACCCTCAGCCTTAACAACTGGCATCCAGGTTGTCCGGGAGAGGAGCGCGACAATATTAACTTGCCTGGTCCTGAGCCTGTTGGCGGTTGGAGCGCTTCGCAAGATACCACTCATGCCCCAGATTACAGCTATATTCCTTATACCTTGACCGGAAAGTACTATTATCTTGAGCAACTCCAGATGGACGCCGCATGGTCGGTTGGCGCATATATCGGATGTTTTAGCCCCAAGCCTCAACCGGAGAGTTATTATCGGCAAGGATCACTCGGAGTCATCCCGAATGTCAGTCGCCAGGCGGCTTGGGCGATTCGAACTATGGCATATGCAGCTTTTGTTTCGCCGGACGGCGAGCCTGAAGCTTCCTATTTTGCCGACAAAGTACGCAACAACGTCGCCATGCTCGAAGGTGAACATGGAGTCGGGCTTTCTGTACGGGACAATTCCGATCGCACCGCAGCTTACAATTATGGGAAGCTCGAACAATATACCCAGAGCGCGAGCCCTTCCCCGCTAGGAGCATGGCGAGCCGATGACTGCTCGGGTCCCACTCCATGGAATCAGGTTGGTTGCTACGCCACACCTAATAACAATATGACGGCGGCTGCCTATGGAGCCGAGGCTACGTTCATGGAAGGCTTTCTGTTGGTCACTTTGGGCGTTGTGAATCAATTCGGAATTGCCGACACCAGACCCTTGTTGCAGTTCACCGCCAAGCGCTATTTTCATGTGTTGGCCGATCCAAAGGTTAACCATTACCTCATCGAGCAATATGTTTATCCTACCCGGATTGCTTCCGGATGGGTCCGGGACTGGGATACATATCAGCAGCTATATGCACATCTGCCCCACGGCTGGCGTCCGCATGAATCGCGAGAGGATACCGATAATGCTTACGGGTTCATAGCGATGAGTGCGCTGAGTTACATGAGCAGAATCACCGCAGATCAATACAGCGGGCAGGAAGTCTGGAAGACGTTTTACTCAAATTTCCCTCATTTGCAAGCTTGCTCCAATTACAGCCCGAAGTTCTGCATTAAACCGTTCTGACGATTTCGCGCCTTTGCACCACGTCGAATGAGCCGGCGGCGAGATACGAGGCAGACCCCAAGTTATGAAAGGGTTTTCTGGCCGTGTGGAAATGAATTTCCCATGCTCCGGGCCTAGGTTCCGTTCTCGACAACATAGTGGCCCTTCACTGAATCCTGGCAGAATGGCAGCCCGTTTGCCTCTGAAAGCATTCAGGTCCCGTACGTCCGGAGGTGACATGCGTATTCGTTTTCGCGGTGCCGCAAGCGTGGTGCTAATAATTCTGGTTATTGGCTGCGGAATTTCGGCCATTGCTCAATCTTCATCGGGGAACAAAGCGGACGTGCCGAGCCCTCCGGCAACCGCCAGCAATGCCAGCAATGGAAGTGCCTCGACGGAAGTAACCTCCGCTAGCGCCAAGACAGTCCTGCCGGCGGTCGATCCGTCGGCCGGCAACCATAGCTCGCATCCGGACTTGAAGGCAGCTTCCTCCCTCAAGGGTAAGGTCAATGAATTGTATACCGTAGGAGTCGCCGACGGCCTGTTCGTTTCGGTCTGGAAAGAGCCGGATCTGTCGGGTGCTGTGGTGGTACGTCCGGACGGAATGATCACCGTACCGGTGGTTGGCGACGTCCATGTGGTCGGTCTGACGACCCCACAAGTGCAGAATCTGCTGACCGAAAAGTTGAAGGATGTGGTGGCCGAACCGCAGGTAACAGTGATTGTACGCGACATCCGGAGCCGTAAGGCGTATCTGATAGGCAAGGTTGGGCATCCGGGCGCAGTTGCCCTCACCAGCCCGGAAACGGTGTTGCAAATTCTGGCCGAGGCAGGTGGGCCGGCGCAGCTGGCCAAGCCTCAGAAAATGTATGTCTTGCGTACCGTCGGCGGCAAACAAGAGCGCATTGAATTTAACTATAGGAAGGTCCTCACGGGCGCTGAACCTGACTTAGACGTCCTCGTAGGTGACGTCATCGTGGTTCCGTGATCACACTTTAGGGGGCAGCCATGTGCAAAAGTCTCGCAGGGCGCGTTGGGATGTTACTGCTGGTTGTCCTTGTCACGGCGGGAGCGGCGTGGAGCCAGATGTCTATGGGACCGTACCAGAATCCCATTGCATGGGGCGGGACGCCCGAATCGAACTCTGGCGGTGGAGACAATCGTCCTCAATCTGGATCTTCGTCCAGCAGTCCTGCGGATAATCCAGCCCAGATCGGTACTCAGGCTTCTGACGACAATGCCGGTCAAAATTCCAGCGATTCCTCGAGTAAGGACACCGTTAATCTGTCCGGCGATGGCGCCAGCGGCGGTACTACAGATCTTTCGACTGGCGAAACCTCGCCACAAACAACGATCATAAATGGACCAGCAATTCAGCCGGCAAATCAGAACGCTTCTGGCGGAGGAGGAGGAATATCTTCGCCGTTGCAAATCCAGCCGAGCGGTCTCAAGATCGGTCCGGTTTATCTCACCAGCATCTCAGACTCATTTTTCTATGTAGTGAATACCGCGCCGGGTGAGCCTAGATCAACATTCGTGGGCAACTCGATTTTTGCCAATCTGGTGTATAGCAGGCAGATCGGTAACGGCAATCTTTCTATTGACGGGAAAGAACAGTTTTCACTGTCGCAAACGACACCTTACTTCAATCAGTCCCTTAGCGTTTATTACACTGACCAGTTGTCAGAACGCTGGTCATTGAATGCGTCGGCCCAGTTTACCTATTTTCAAAACTCAATTCTGGCGAATCCTCAATATCTGCTGTCGTACCAGAACGGTGGACCTGTGGTGCAGACGATTTTTGCGCTCCAGAGTGCTAATACTGTGTACGAGTCGAACTCCATTAGCTTCAGCTATGAGCTCAGTGGGCGTACCCACCTCACCTTGACTCCGATAGTGAGCGCAACCATCCTCAACCAGGATGGCAACTGGACTTTCGGCGAACAGTTCGGCGGCGCGGTGGGGGTGACGCGTGACGTTACTGACAGTCTGAGTGTGGGCGGATTTTATTTTTTCTCCCATGCACTGACTTCCGGAGTGGCAAACTCTCCCGGCTGGAACACCCAAAGCCTGGGAGTAAATTTCCAGTACCGCCTCCACAACACGTGGTTCTTTGCGGGATCTCTGGCTGCCAGCGGGCAACTCGTGGGACAGGGATGGTACTTGACCCCCACAGGCAATGTTGCAATACGAAAGGCATTTGCCAACTCCTCCCTGTATGGCGCTTACAGTCGTGCCGAGGCGAGCAATGTCTTTGCCTCAAGCGGTTTTTTTGACCAGGGTGATGTCGGTTACCAGCAAAACTTCCGCCAGAAGTTGATGGCGAACGTGTTCGCCGGCGAGTTTCGAACCGTGAACGCCGGCCTTGAGCAAGAGGGAAAACGAATTGGCGGATCAATTACCTACAAGTGGAAGCCCCAGCTCAGCATCCAGGCTGGCTATAACTTCGCCCATCAGACAGGCGCGCAAACAGTGACTTTTTCTCCGCTTCTTGGCAACACGAGCGCCGTTAGTTTCGGACTGAATTGGGCACTGGGGGCCTCGTCCGGACCGTGATGCCGCCGCTTGACGTCGAGAAAACTTCCGAGAAACAGGAAAATATTTTCCCGCTGCCGTCTCTCGAGAGGTTCCTGCGCCAATCCATCGCTCCCACGATTGATTCTTAAGATCCTAAGTTTGGAAACAAATCTGCTTAACACTTAAGGCAGATGGTTGCTGACTGACAATCAGCCCGATCCAGGAACTTTACTATGACGAGCACGCAGAAAGCTCCGCTGACCGGACTAGGGGAAATGAGTCTCCAAGACTACTTGGCCATGGCGCGGCGGAGAAAGTTATGGATTGTATTTCCCGCTTTGGCGGTGGCGATTGCCACTGCGGTTATGGCGGCAAAGCTGCCCAATGTCTACCGCTCGGAAGCGGTGATCCTGGTCGAGCCCCAAAAAGTACCCACCAGCTATGTTGCCTCGACAGTTACAACCGGCATGTCGGAACGAATGTCGACTATTTACCAGGAGGTCACATCTCCCGCAAGGCTGAAACGGCTCATCGACAGCATGGGATTGTATCCCGACGTCAGGAAGCAGGAGGGAGAACAAGAGGCCGTCAGAGTGATGGCGAAATCGATAACCGTGGAACAGGTCAGCGCCATGGGTTCCCAGGCTGCAGCATACCGGGTTACCTATAAGGGCAGGATCCCCGCCGAAACCGCACAGGTGACGAACCAGATCACCGCCATGTTCATTGAGGAAAACCTTAAGGTGCGGGAGGAGCAGTCCTACGGAACCTCCGATTTCCTCGAAGGTGAGTTGCAAAAGACCTCGCTGGAACTACAAGACAAGGCGAACGAACTGGCCCAGGCCCGCACGCGTGACGGCGTTGGCGGACCCGAGATGGATCAACTTGGCGTACAGGAAATAGAGATCTTGCGACAGCAATTGGGCACGGCGCAACGCCAGATAACCCAGGACGAGCGGCAGAAGGCAGATCTGCAATCCATTGCTGCCAGCACGGCGCCCACCCTCGATACCGATCTGGGCGCCAGTAGTTCACCCGAGGATGCGGGGACAGCAGATCTGCAGACGAAATTGAACTCGCTGCGCAGCCGCTATGGGCCGATGCATCCCGACGTTCGCAAGCTGCAAGCCGAGATCGATCAGGCCAAAGCCAAGCAGGGCGAAGCTCCCGCCTCCACGGCCGCCGCTCCATCTACGCCGTCTGCTAGTGTTCCTCGTCAAGTCCATAATCCAGTGATCGAAGCCCAGATGGAACAACTGGACCAGGACATGCAAAAACAGAAGGATCTGTCGACGCAGCTACAGGGGGCGATCAAGGAACGCTTCGAGAAACTGCAAGGAGTGCCCGCTTATCAGCAAAAGGTGGCTGCCGTTCAACGTGACTACGACGCCCTGCAAGGCCGTTACAAGTCGCTGCTGGATAAGAAAATGTCGGCAGAGACCGCCACGGCGCTGGAAAGCCGGGAAAAGAGCGAACGCTTCGTGCTTCTCGACTCAGCGCAGGTTCCGGATGCACCGTATTCGCCCAATCGTCCGCTGATGATCGTAGGGGGAATCTTCCTAGGCATCCTGATTGGCTTTGGTGTCGCGATAGGCAGGGAAGTGTTGGACGACTCTGTGCGCAACGAGCGCGAAGCAGAGCGCATTTTGGGCGCATCTGTGCTCAGCGCTGTGCCGGAAATATTGAACCCTCAGCAGCTATGGCAAAGCACGTTTAGAGTGTGCGCGGTGGGTGTGATTACGGTGGTGTGTGCAGTTGGGATGGGAATTGGAATTGCACACTTCAGTATACGGTTCCTATAACATGTATCTCTCCTATTACGGCTTACGGGAAGAACCCTTTCGGCTGACGCCCGATCCGAGATTCTTGCAGCTTCCCGAGCCCCATCGGGACGCGCTGACCATGCTGGTTCATGGGGTGGTCGACCGCCGTGGACTGACGCTGTTGAGCGGTCCTATTGGCACGGGCAAGACAACGATTCTCAATGGCATGTTGAGCGTGCTTGCCCGGCGTAAGCCGCCTAAGCCGCTTCCTACGGCCTTGATTGTTAATCCTCGGGTTACCAGCGACGAACTGCTGGAAATGTTGTTATTGGAGTTCGAGGTCACTGGCGGGGGTACGTCGCGCCCGGCTCGCCTGGCCGCGTTGCAGCGCCTGCTGTTCGACACCCTCACCAGTGGCGGAACCTGCCTTTTGGTGGTCGACGAGGCGCATCTGCTGTCAAAGGACGTCATGGAAGAAATTCGACTCCTCATGAATACCGAGTCGTACCGGGAAAAGCTTTTGCAAGTGGTTCTTTGCGGTCAGCCGGAGCTCACGCGGCTGCTAAACGAGCCGGAAGTGAAACCATTGCGCCAGCGGATTGCGGAGCGAGCTATTTTGCGGCCACTGAGCCAGAGCGAGATGCGAATGTACATTCGGGAGCGCCTTCGCATTGCTGGCTTCGACGCACCCGTTCCTTTTAATTCATCCTCGTTGGACAAGATTTACGAGTGCACTGGCGGCGTGCCGCGTCTGATTAACATTGTTTGTGATACCTGCCTGCTTATCGGAAGCGAGAGCAAGCGCACGCAGATCAGCGATGACATCGTGGAGGAAGCTGCTGCCCGACACGACTTGACCGCGGATAGTGCAGCTCCGGGGGATGGGAACCGCGCGGCTAAGCCCAATGAACCAGTAGAACTGACACCTCTGCAACTATTCGGCGGCCCGTTGCAGGCAGCCAAAATTGCCGGCCAAGGAGAATTGTGAGCAAACTGTTTCATGACATGCAGGACGCAGCCCGACATTCTGCGGAACAGCCGCCGAACAGCCAGATGTTGGCACAATTGTTGGAATCGGTCGGTGACGGTGCCGATGGAGTTCGCCAGACCACATCACCGACCCTGAGCGGCTGTCGCAGGCTCGACATGCTTCCTCTGCATCGTCCGTTTCTGATGGCCGGCGACGAGACATCTTCCACTCATAGCGCCTTTGAGGGATATCGCGCACTGCGAACCAAGCTGCTTCGGTTTCAGGCAGTACAAGGAGTGCGCTCGGTAGTGGTCACCAGTGCGGAGGCAGGCGAGGGAAAGACGGTTTCGGTAGTTAACCTCGCATTCTCACTCGCCCAGCTGCCCAGCCAGCGGATACTGCTTGTCGATGCCGATCTGCGGACCTCGGGCCTGAGTAAGGCGACTGGCGCGCTCGAAGCGCCTGGATTGGCAGAAGTTTTGTCCGGGGAAGCGGCTTTTGAAGCTGCGCCGGTATCGACCGACATGCCGAATCTCTACATCGTCGGTGCGGGGGACGCGAAGACGCCGGCTGGTGATCTGTTTGCCGGTCCCAGGTTCAAAGAGTTCATTGGCTGGTGCAACGAGACATTCAGCATGGTCCTGGTGGACTGCCCGCCAATGATTGGTCTGGCCGACTTTGAGGTTGTGAGCGCTGCCTGCGACGGAGTGCTCCTTGTCATACGGGCACAAAGAACCAAGCGCGAGCGGTTAACCGATCTCGTACCTCATCTTCGGGATAAAAAGCTGCTCGGCGTGCTCTTGAATGGGCAGGAGCGCCGTCGGCACAAATCACGTTATGGCTATTATTACTCCAAAATGGGCCACAGTAGATAGAGTTAGGTTAGTGACTACAGTACTGAATAAAAATCTGAAGCGTTGCGCGACGTCCAGGGAAAGCGACTATGTATCCGAATCTCAAGCTGCAGATATTTAAGTTGGGCATTCGCCAGAACCAGATTGCCAAAGACTTGAAGTTCTGCGAAAGTCAGCTAAGCAAGATTATCCACGGATACCGAGAACCTTCTGCGGGTGAACGGAAACTGCTAGCCGTGTACTTGAATGTGGATGAGTCATGGCTGTTTGAGCCGCACGAAAATATCCCAACGCCTCAGTCGGCCCTATTCGCGAGCATACGTGGAGACAAGAATGGCAGCGGTTAGCAGCCAGGCCGTTGCCTCCGGACTCCAGTCTCCGGCAGTCACGATTAGGGACTTCGATTCTGGCCGGGCCGGTGAGTGGGATTTATTCATCGCTTCCAACCCGCAAGCCACTCCGTTCCATTCCACCGCCTGGATGCGGGCACTTCAAAAAACGTTTAACTACGAGAACAGGTCTCTCTGTGCCGAAAGGGGAGGCAAGCTTACCGGGGTGCTGCCTCTGTTTCTGGTCTCGAACTGGATCATGGGGCGCTGCCTCATCTCGAGTCCGTTTGCTGATTACGGAGGGGTATGCGCTGAGGATGACCAATCGGCGGATGCTTTGGTTAGGCGCGCCGGGGAGATTGGATTAATCGAGAAGGTTGATTTTCTTGAACTGCGGCATAAGACTGCAAAGCCCCGCGCAGAGTTCTATAACCGCGATCTTTATGTGTCGTTCGCGACGGACCTGGCTGACCAGCCGGAAGTCCAATTGAAACGTCTCCCTCGCGATACGCGTTACATGATTCGTAAAGGGGAAAAGACTGGTCTGAAGGTTTGTTGCGGGCTGGAACAATTGCCGGAATTCTATGAATTGTTCGCTCGTAACTGGCGCCGATTGGGGACGCCGGTTCTCTCCCGCCAGTGGCTGGAAACTTTGGTTGAGGAGTTCCAAGGCGCCGCCGAATTGGCGATGGCGCGTTCCAATGGACGACCCGTGGCAGGCGTTTTTTCTTTTGTGTTCCGCAACACCTTGTTTCCCCATTATTCCGGGGCATCATCGGATGCGAATAATCTGGCAGCAAGCAATTTTATTTACTGGGAGTTGATGAAGAGAGCAATCGATCAGGGGATACAGCACTTTGACTTTGGCCGGAGCAAGACCAACACTGGGGCTTACCATTTCAAGTCCACATGGAACATGCAAATCAATCCACTTGAGTACCAGATATGCATGTTAAAGCGGAAAAATCCACCCAACTTCTCTCCGACCAATCCTAAGTTTGCTCTCGCCAGCCGGCTATGGAGGCGGATGCCGTTGCCAGCGACTACTTGGCTCGGTCCGCACATCGTACGTTGGTTTCCTTGATAGCACAAAGCCCTGTTGATCGCGCTATGCAGATACTTTTCCTGGCTCACCGCATTCCATACCCACCCGATAAAGGTGAAAGGATTCGTGCGTTCCATGAGCTTCGATATCTGGGTGCGCGGCATG
>Ga0210398_10004837_pt1 | contig 12583 bp, 12 predicted proteins | sample IncBWC4OmetaG_FD_161047 | JGI IMG/M metagenome (GOLD analysis project Ga0210398, IMG submission 161047) | Forest soil microbial communities from Barre Woods Harvard Forest LTER site, Petersham, Massachusetts, United States - Inc-BW-C-4-O | ecosystem: Environmental > Terrestrial > Soil >... | reverse complement strand
AGTCGTCAACGATTTCGTGATCTTTAACCAGCAATTCAATACGCTAATAAAAGCCGGCCTGCCGATCCTCAAAGCTCTCGACCTGCTAGCCGAACGCGCCGCCGCGCCGCGCCTCCGGCCAGTTCTGCAGGACGTCCGCCAGCGTGTGCGTGAAGGCGCGCTACTTTCCGAAGCCCTGGCCGCGCAAGGCTCGTTCCCCCCGGTGTACGTCACCGCCATCACCGCCGGTGAACGCAGCGGCAACCTCACCGGCGTTCTCGAACAATACATTTCCTACCTGCGCGTCAGCGCTGGCTTCAAGAAGGCTCTCACCACTGCACTGATCTATCCCGCCATCCTGGTCCTGGCCGTGATCGTCATCTTGACCTACCTCGTCACCTTCGCCATGCCGCAATTCTCGAAGTTGTATCAGGACCTCGGCATCCAGCTCCCCGCCATCACCCAGTTCATGCTCGACCTCGCCCTTCCGCTTCGCGATTATTTTTTCGTCGTCCTGGCCGTTGGCGCCGGCCTGGCAGCCGCAATTTTCATTTGGACACGCTCCGACCAAGGCGCCCTGGCCATCGATCGCCTGAAACCAAAAATTCCCGTCTTCGGCGATATCTGGCTGAAAGCGCAAATCGCCCAGTTTGTCCGCACTCTCTCCACTCTGCTGGCGGGTGGCACGCCGCTGGTAGCCGGCCTGGAAACTTCCGCGCAGGCCATCGGCAGCCGCCTCATCGCTACATCCGTCCAGGGCTCGGCAGCCAGAGTTCGCGAGGGCCGCACGCTCCATGAAAGCCTGGCGGAAACCAGACTAGTTCCGGATCTCGCCCTCGAGATGATCGAAGTAGGCGAAGCTTCCGGTGCCCTCGCTGCCATGCTCACCAGCGTCGCCGAATTTTACGAAGAGGAAGTCAGCACGCGTCTGCAGCGCACCTTGATCTGGGTTTCACCCGCCATTTTGGTCGTCATGGCCATTGTGATAGGCTTTATTTTGATATCCCTTTATCTGCCGCTCTTTTCCCTCCAGGTGGGCACCGGGGGATAACGCTCGATGGCAACCACCACCAACAATCCGGTTGTTCCCGGCGGCACGGACGACGCCGCCGAACGCGAGCAGGCTCGCCGTCTCGCCGAGCGCTATCGCTGCCCCTTTGTGGACTTGCTCGAACAGCGCATTGATCCCGACCTTTTCCGCAGCATTCCGGCCGAGCTGATGTTTCGCTACAAATTTGTCCCGCTCGAAGCCCATGACACTACGCTTATGGTCGCCATGGCCGATCCCAGCCAGCTGCAGCTGACCGACGAGCTTTCTCTCCTGCTTGGCAAACGGCTGCAAATAAAAGTCGCCACCACCCGCCAGATTGACGACCTCCTGAAACGCACCGAACAATCGCAACGCGTACTGGACCAAGCGACGGAAGGCTTCACTCTCCAGGTCGTCAGCGACGAAGAGGACAGCGATGAAAACATTTCGATGGACAAGCTCACGCGCGATTCCGGCGTTAGCCCCGTCGTGCGCCTCGTCGACACCGTCATCTTCACCGCCCTCGAGCGCCGCGCCAGCGATATCCACATCGAAACGCGCAACACCGAAGTAGTCGTCAAATACCGCATTGACGGCGTCCTGCAATACGCCATGCAACCGCTCGCCAAGGAATGGCACGCCACCATCCTTTCGCGCATTAAAGTCATGAGCGAGCTGGATATCGCCGAGCGCCGCGTCCCGCAAGACGGTCGTTTCCGCGTGCGCTATAAAGGCCGCTTCGTGGATTTCCGCGTCTCCATCATGCCCTCGGTGCATGGCGAAGACGCCGTACTGCGCGTGCTCGACAAGGAAACGCTCAGCGAAAAATTTCGCAACTTGACTCTCGATGTCGTCGGCTTCGATGGCCCCGATAAAGCGCGTTTCCGCCGCTACATTCAGGAACCCTACGGCATGGTCCTCGTAACCGGTCCCACCGGTTCCGGTAAGACCACCACGCTCTACGCCGCCATCAACGAGATCAAGAACGACGAAGACAAAATCATCACCATCGAAGATCCCGTGGAATATCAAGTCCGCGGCATCACCCAGATTCCGGTCAACGAAAAGAAGGGCCTCACCTTCGCCCGTGGCTTGCGCTCCATCCTGCGTCACGACCCGGACAAGATCATGGTCGGCGAAATTCGCGACCAGGAAACCGCGCAAATCGCCATCAACTCCGCCCTCACCGGCCACCTGGTCTTCACCACCGTGCACGCCAACAATTGCACCGACGTCATCGGGCGCTTCATCAACATGGGCGTCGAACCTTACAACTTCGTGTCCGCGCTGAATTGCATCCTCGCGCAGCGCCTGGTCCGTGTAATCTGCGAAAATTGCAAGAAGCAAGTGCAGTACGCGCCGGAAATTTTGAAAGAATCCGGCCTCGACCCGGTGGAATGGGCCAAGGTTCCGTTCTACGAAGGCTCAGGCTGCCTGGAGTGTTCCGGCAGCGGCTATCGCGGCCGCTCGGCCATAACCGAGCTCCTGGACCTCTCCGACCACATTCGCGAGATGATCATCAATCGCCGCCCCACCTCCGAAATCAAGCGCGTCGCGAAGGAAGAGGGCATGTCCTTCCTGCGCGATTCCGGCCTCGCGAAAGTCCGTGGCGGCACTACCACCTTGCGCGAAATCAATAAGGTGACGTTCCTTGACTAGCTCCACCAGCCTTGCCAGCCAATTTTTCGACCTTGCCCCGGTGAAGCGCCTGGAGCGCTGGCTCAACGCCATGCCGCATCCCTCGACCGTCGTGGAAATCGCCTCCACGCACGTCGCCGCGGCCCACTGGTCTGCGGCAGGCCGCCATTTGGAATCGCACGCCATCGAGCTTCTGCCGCCCGGCGCCGTGATGGCCTCGCCGGTGGATACCAACGTGGTGCAGCCCGATGCTGTCCGCTCCGTCCTGCGCAAAGTCTTGAATCGTGTTCCCGCGCACGGCTCGCCCCTGGCGTTGCTGATTCCTGATCCCGTGGTTCGCGTTTTTATTTTGCCGTTCGATACTTTGCCGCGCCGCGCCGATGAAGCCCTATCGTTACTGCGCTGGCGCCTGAAGAAGAGCGTGCCGTTCGACGTGGACGAAACCGTGGTTTCCTGGATGCGCCAATCGAGCCGCGTAGGCGCGCTGGAAGTCGTCACCGCCGTCGCGCGCCAACGCATCATTAAGGAATACGAAGAGCTACTGCAGCCGCTGGGCGCCACCGCCGGCGTGGTACTCAGTTCGACTCTCGCCGTCTTGCCTTTGCTGGGAGACGCAGGCTCGACGCTCCTCGTGCGTATCTCCGGCAAGACGCTCGCCACCGTCATCGTCAGCGCCGGAAACCTCTGCGTCTATCGCTCCACGGAAATGTCCAGCGACCCCGCAACACTCGATCCCCAGGCCATGCTCGATGAAATCTTTCCGGCCGTCGCCTATTTTCAGGACACCTTTGGCAGCGCCCCAGACCGCACGCTCATCGCCGGATTCGGACCGCGCGAAGAAGTGTTTCGCCGCGCGCTTTCTGCCGAATTGAAGTGCCCGATCGCAACCTTGTCGGAATCCGACAAGGCCCATGAACTCGACTCCAACGCGAAAGATTTGATCCATCAGGATCTCGATGCGCTGGTAGGCTGGATGCTGAACGGAGGTTCCTGAGCGGCGTTTTGCCGCGAGGAAACATGAAACTTCGGCTCAATCTCTCGACCGCTCCGCTGGACAATAAGCGGCCGTTCCTCGCCGCGACGAGCGTTCTGGCCGCAGTAGGCGTGCTCACCTTTCTATTGCTGAGCCACGCCGCATACACTTCCTGGCGCTCCAGCCGCGATCTGCGCTCGGAAATTTCGCGTTGGCAAACCGAAATTCGCGCCAACCGGGAAAAGCAAGCCGTCCTCGAAGCCTATTTTCAGACGACCCAGGCTAAGCAGGTCCTCGATCGTGCCGCGTTCCTGAACTCCCTCATCGGCCAGCGCAGCTTTCCCTGGACCAAGGTGTTCATGGATCTCGAGCAAATCCTTCCCCCCGGCGTGCGCGTCGTGAATATTTCCCCCAAACTGGAAAGCGGCCGCGCGCAGGTCGAGTTGACCATCGGCGCGGAATCCGACGAGTCCAAAATTAAATTCTTGCAGAATCTGGAACGCTCCAAAGTATTTTCCGATATCCAGGTGAAGGACGATCGGCACTCCGAGCAGCTTGCCGGCGGCGATAAAATCACGGTGCAATTGACCGCCTGGTATTCCACCATCTGACCATGAACACGACCTGGACAGTTTGGAAAAAAACGATCGTCGTGGCTCTCGCGCTGCTCTTCGCGGCGGACTTGGCGCTGGTTTACCAGGTCTGGCAATCCTCGCGTCAAGGCGCGGAAACTTTGACCGCCCAGCGCGACCGCTTGAAGATGCAGGCCAAATTGCTGAAGGCCGATGTCGCCCGCGGCGAATCGATTCGCCAGGATCTCTCCGGCGAAGGCCGCGAGTACGACAATTTCTATCACAACGCTTTTCTGGCCACGGACAATGGCTATTCCACCATCGAGGACGACCTCGGCAGCATCGCCGCCAAAGCCAAGCTGCGCAGCTCCGGCATCACTTTCAAGCAGAAGGAGCTGAAAGGCCGCGACGTCACCGAAATCGACATCTCTGACACCGTCGAAGGCGATTATCCCGCGATCATTCAATTCATCAACGGCCTCGAGCACTCCAAGAATTTCTATCTCCTCAGCAATCTGCGTCTGCAATCGGCTAGTACTCCCGGCGGTGGAATCCGCTTGCAGCTCGATCTACAGACCTATTTCCGGACCTGAGCGATGGCCAAACGAAACCAACTCTACGTGCTCATAGGTCTGCTGCTCATCGCGGTTTACGTCTTTTATTCCGAGCGCAGCGAAACCCCCGGAATGTCCGGAGTGCTCGCCTCCGATTCTACGTTTCGTCCACTAAATGTCGAGGAACCGCACCTGCGCCTGGATCTGCTCGATAAAATCAAGAAGCTCGATTACTCCGGCTCGCACCGCAATATTTTCATTTTCGGACCGCCACCTCCGCCGCCGAAATCGGCGGAACAAGTGGCCCGCGAAAATTTCCGACCCCAAGGCCCGCAGAGACCACCACCACCGCCGCCCGTCACCGTCCCGGCGCAGCTTTTCGGTTCTGCCTTGATGTCCAAAAGCGGCAAGCGCGTGGCTTTTTTCCTGCAAGGCGATGAGGTGCTGGTCGTCGAAGAGGGCTCCGTGTTTCTCAGTCGCTACAGGCTCGACAAAATCGGAAACGAATCCGCAGACGTCGAGGAAACTTCCTCCGGCCGCCACGCCACGGTTCAAATGCTCCAGCCCGCCAATGGCGATTCTGGGGCAGGAGCAGCGAACCAATGAGAGCGCAACGCTTTCTCGACGCAGTCCGGATCGCGTCACGGCGTCTCAGCGCGTCAACCTGCAATCGCCCGGTCAGTAACACCGCACCCAACAGCGCGCACAACGCGCCGCGCCGCCATGGGCAAGAATCCGGCTACGCATTTTTATTTGCCTTAGGCCTGATCCTGCTCATGATTGCCTCGAGTCTCGTCATCTTGCAGAAGGGCGCAACCATCCGCCGTCGCCGCATCGAACAGGAAACCATCTGGCGCGGCAATCAGTACGCCCGCGCCATTCGCCTGTACTACCACAAAACCGGCCACTACCCGCAAACGCTCGACGAGCTCCAGAAGGGCATGCCGAACCTTCACTTCCTTCGCCAAGCGTACAAAAATCCCACCAATCCGGCGGACGGCTCCTGGCGCTTCATTTACGTTAACTCCGCCGGGCAAATCATCGGCAGCACCCGCTACGCCAACCTGCAGCAAATGGCTCTAATGGATGCGAACGGCGGCCAATTGCCCACGCTGCAGGGCCAGCCCGGTCAACCCGGCCAACCTGGCGTCCCAGTTTCCAATCTCGCCGGTGCGAATTCCAGTTCACAGGCCACCACTGCTGCCCAGGTCGCGGCCCTTGGCAATCCCAACGGCGCAGCAGCCCCCGCTCCTACCTCGTCCGGCCCGGACGTCTCGCCAAATCCTCCGCCGGATGGACAGTATCCTCAGCCTCCCACCGGGCAAACTTCGTCGAACCCATCCGGAAATCCGCCGCCGGATGCACAGAATCCCCAGACCTCACTCGGACAAACTTCTGCCAATCCGGGAAGTCCGCAAAGTCCGTCCATCAATCCGCTCGGCCCGAATGGTCTACTGAACGGTCAAACCATGGCCGGTCTCGCACCGGGAGGCCTCGCCGTGGATCCCGCGACGCTCGCCGCCATGGCGCTGCTGAAACCCACGGGCCCGGTGGACGGCCCAGTTCTCGGCGGCTTTCTGACGGGAGTTGCCTGTACGCAAGACGCCAGCTCGCAAAAGTATTACCACGGCGGGAAAAAATACATCAATTGGGAATTCATCTGGAATCCGCTGGAAGACGCCGCCGCCGCGATGCAACAACAAATGGGTGGCGCAGCCGCTGGCGCGGCCGGCGGTTCTCTCGGTCTGCCGATCGCGAACCCATTCGGCGGCGGCCCAGTAGCAAACCCGGGCTCAAACCCCGGCGCAAACCCAAGCGGCAATATGCCACCGCAACCAAATCCCCCAACCCAGCCAACCCAACCTAGCAACCAATTTCCGCAGCAATAACCTCCGCAGTAACCGGTGGACGCTGACCTGGGAATACGAATCTTCCGATTGGCGTACTTCTGTCACCACGCCTAGCTCGGTTTTCGTACCACAGCCACTCCTGGCCGTGCGCGACGAATTTAGCCAGCCGAGCATCGTCGTCGCTGGCGCCGTTGCGTTTGAATTTGTACCGGCTAGCATCAGCGGGACGCTTTTGATTTGGCGCTGCCCACACTTCGATCTTGCGCGTGCACACCAAGCATCGACGCCCAGCGCATTTTGGAGTGCGGCGGCTTGCCGCCGCTTTGCCTGGCGCGAGGCTTGCCTCGCGTGCCTTCGGTTGGAAGACTAATGGTCAGAGATGCGCACTGGCGGGACGTGCCTAGCGCAGGATTGCGATGAGCAATCTGAAATGCCGGTGCGACGTTGTTATCCCGAATGCGCAACGGCGGGTGAGGGATCTGCTTTTCGTCGAATCGCTAATTCTTCGTGGAAATATTCATGCGCCCCGTAATCAACTTCACATACTTCTGCGTCTCCGGAAACGGCGGCATCCCGCCATAACGCTCCACCATATCCGGCCCCGCATTGTAAGCCGCCAGCGCCAACCGCAAATCCCCGCGATACCGCGCCAGCAAATCCTTCAAATACCGCGTCCCCGCATCAATGTTCTGCGCCGGATCAAAAATATTCGCCACGGAATAAAACGCCGCAGTCGTCGGCAAAAGTTGCATCAGCCCCTGCGCACGTTTCCGCGAAACCGCCCGCGGATTGAAATTCGATTCCGCCGCAATCACCTGCGTGATCAGGCCCTCATCCACTCCGTGCTTTTCCGCCGCCGCGTGAATCAAATTTCCAAACGGCCCAGGCGCAATCACCGGGACGACCGGCACCGCCGCAAAATGTTCTTCCGGTTCGACAGCCACCAAATCCGCAGCCGCCACATAAACCGCCCCGCCCTCCACCGCCAATCGCACCCGCTCCCCATCCCGTTCGTAACCGGTGATATGCAACCGCGTCCCCGAACGCAGCACGGCATAATCCGCCGAGGCCGCGGATGGAAAGAGCCCCGCAGCGCCAAGAGCGCACAGCAAACCCAGCGCCGAAATTAAACTACGCACTCTCACAGTCCACTCGCCACCCTAGCTCCTGAGCCGTTTCTAACCACTCGCCACGCATCACCGGCCACTGCCTTTTTCCCCAACCTATTGATCCCATATCTCGCGCAAGCGCACCCTGCGTCGCGCCCTCACTCCGCAACTTTAGACTCTTGACTCTCAACTCCGTCGTCAATTCTGATTCAAAGCATAATCCCAAATCGCCGCCGCCACTCCATCCTCATCATTCGAAAGCGTAATCGGCCACCCGCACTCCTTCAATTCCGCGATGCAATTTCCCATCAGCACCGGACTCCCCGCGAACTCCAACATCTGCCGGTCGTTCCAATTATCCCCAATCGCCAGCACATTCTCGCGCGCAAACCCGCGCTGCCGCGTCCATTCCGCCAGCGCCTTACCCTTAGTGACGTCCCGCCGCAGCACATCCAAAATCGAAAAATCGCGGCCCTCATACTCCGTCAAAGCCAAGGTAAAATCCCGCGCTCGCGACAGCCCTTTCAGGCTCTTCATCGCCGCGCGCATCGGCGCACAATTGCCCGCGTACATCACCTGTATCGGATCCTCGCCGCCGCTCAGACAATCACTCAAAGGCTCGACCTCCGCAATATACTCGCGGTTGCGCCGGAAATAGCCTCCGCGAAACGGGTCGTCCCAATCCACGCGCTCCATAATCACCTGCCGCGCCCCGGGACGGTCAAAAATCACTGCCGCGCTGCCGCGAAATTCCGGCGTCGCCGCCAGCACTTGCCGCGCCGTCTCCGCCGGCAACATGTATCTCAAATGGGTGGTCCCGTTCCGCGATTTCGCCAGCGCGCCATTATTCACAATCAAATGCAAATCGCACGGCAGGGCATTGGCGATCGGCAAAGCGAAATCAAATCGCCGCCCCGTCACCAGCACAATTTCGATCCCGCGCGCCGCCGCTTCCGCAATCGTTTCCGAATTTCTCTCGGATATTTCGGACTTGCTGTTCAGCAGCGTTCCGTCAATATCCATGGCAATCAGTTTGATGGGCACCTAATGATTCTACCGTGTCCCGGCCCTTTCCGCCTCAGTCTCTATGCTATCCTTGCGCGTAGCGAAAGGATACTGACCTGACGGACAGGCTCTATTACCACGATTCTTTCCTGCGCGAATTCGACGCCACGGTCATTTCCTGCACGCCCGAAGGCCCGCGCTGGAGAGTTATCCTTAATAAGACCGCCTTCTACCCCACCTCCGGCGGCCAACCGCACGACCTAGGTACGTTAGGCGAAGCGCAAGTAGTGGAAGTTGTTGACGCTGCGCACGCCGGCGCTGGGCCAGACGTCTCCAATCCAGGCGATCCCCACCGCGTAGTCCACTACACCACCGCCGCAGTTCCCGCCGGTCCCGTCCACGGCCAGATTGATTGGCCGCGCCGCATCGATCATATGCAACAACACACCGCCCAGCACCTGCTCTCCGCCGCCTTTATCGAGCTATTCGGCTTTGAAACCGTCTCCTTTCATCTCGGCAAGGAAATTTCCACGATTGACCTCCGTGCCCCCTCCGTCGTCCCACGCCAGGTCGAAGAAGCCGAGCGCCGCACCAACGAAATCATCTTAGAAGACCGCCCCGTCGAAATCCGCTTCGGCACCGCCGAAGAGCTTGCCGAATCCGGCATCCGCAAAAAAGTTGAGCGCGAAGGAATCCTCCGCGCCATCGAAATAGACGGCTTCGACCGCCAGCCCTGCGGCGGCACGCACCTGGCCCGCACCGGTCAAGCCGGCCTAATTTTTCTCCGCAAGCTGGAAAGAAGTCGTGAACACTTTCGCATCGAATTCCTAGCAGGCTATCGCGCCCTGGCGGCCGCCCGCACCGACTACGCCACGCTAACCCAAGCAGCCACGCTGCTCAGCTGCGCGCTGGCCGACGTCCCCGCCGGCATAACAAAAAATATCGAAGACCGTCGCAGCAATAACACCGCCATCAAACGACTCGAAGAACGCCTCGCCACGCTCGAAGCCCGCGCCTTACTGCAGCAGCTTCAGGAAGCGTCCGGCTCCGCAGCGGGAACCGACCAGGTCGCGAAGCCGCGGTTGATCGTCGCCACACCTCCCGACGCGACGCCGGCGTACCTGGCGCTCCTCGCCGCCAAGCTCGTCGCCGAAAAAAATGTGATCGCCCTGCTCCTAAGCCGCGAATCCGGCCACGTAGTAGCAGCGAGATCCCCAGAAATAGCGCAAGACCTCGGCACCACCCTCCGCGAATCCCTAAAAGAATTCGGCGGCAAAGGCGGCGGCGCAAAACACTTCGCCCAAGGCCAACTCCCAGGTTCCGTGCAACAAGCCGACGCCTTCATCACCCGCGTCAAATCCCGCCTCGCGAATTCTTGACGCAGTGCACCCGCCACAATAATCGCGCTCCAAGCAAGCCCAGGCCAATATGGAGTGCGGCGGCTCTCCGCCGCTTTCGGCGAAGCCGAATGTCCCGCAACAAAACGTTCCAGGCGAGGCTTGCCTCGCCCGTCTCGCCGTGGCCTGTCAGTGCGCACTCCGCGTCTCTGCAGTACTACCCCCACCCCTGCTATAATCCCAGTTGCTAAATACTCAAAACATTCTCGGTAGCAAATCCCCAAGGAGTTCTGAATGAAAAACTTTCTAATCGCCGCAGCCTTCACCGCAATCCTAAGCGCCGCCGCCCCTGCTCAAGCCCAGACCACCACTTGGCAACTCGACCCTGCCCACTCCAACGCCCAATTCTCCGTCCGCCATCTCGGCATCTCCAACGTCCAAGGCGAATTCACAAGAGTCACTGGCACCGCCAATCTCGACGACCAGGACATCTCCAAATCCGCGGTCACCGCAAGCATTGACGTCGCCTCCCTCGACACCCGGGTGCAACATCGCGACGACGACCTCAAAAGCGATCATTTCTTCGACGTCGCCAAGTTTCCCACAATCGCTTTCCAGTCCACCAAAATCTGGAAGACCGGCGACGACTCCGCCAAAATGACCGGCAACCTCACCATCCACGGCGTCACCAAAGAAGTCACCTTCGACGTGACCGGCCCCACCAAGCCCATCCAAGTGATGGGCGGCACGCGCCGCGGCGCCTCTGCCACCACCAAAATCAATCGCCAGGATTTCGGCATCGTCTACATGAGCAACACTCTCCCCAGTGGCGACGAAATGATCGGCGACACCGTAACCATCACCCTCGACGTTGAAATGGTAAAGAAATAACCGCCAGCATAACGCAGCACATTGAGGGGCACGGCCTGCCGTGCGCGCGTATGAGCTACCCAGGCCCACGATTCGTAGCGATCCCGACGATCGCGCCTTCTACGCAGCCACGCCACCCGAACAATTGCCCAAACCTCCCCACGCATAGTAAATTACTCGTGCAAATTGCCGCCGGGTTCGGCCCAGGCCAGAACCAACCGATGCGCGGCGGACGAACATCCAAAGACGATGGAACTCGTTCTAAACATATTGTGGCTTCTTCTCGCCCTCGGCGGCGTGGTTCTCTGGCGCACGCGCTGGGCGAATCAGCCGCGCACCCGCCGCGACGCTCCCTGGCGCGAATGGACCGCTATGTCCTGCGCCCTGGTCCTGCTCTTCTTCGTCGTCTCCCTCACCGACGATCTGCACGCCGAACTGATTGTGCTCGAAGACTCCACAAACTGCCGCCGTCACGTACACTGCCGTTCGGCCGCGCACGCTTTGCAGCAGCCAGAGCATTTTCCGACGGGTCCAGGCGTCGCCGTAATTCCCGCACCGCTCCGTGTCGCCGAATCCGCCGTCAGCCCGGTTTTCGTTTCGGCAGCGAAGCCGATGTCGTCGCTTCCGCGGCAAGAAAGCCATTCCGGCCGCGCACCCCCACCTGGAATCTAATTAAATATTCCGATCACGCAGCGCTCCGCGGGCGAGCAACGCATCCCGCACGCGCCCCAAGGTGTTGACTCTGCATGTGTAGCGGCCAGCTCTAGCTGGGCGCCGTTGACTTTGGTAGCGCCGGCGTCCCGTCGACTCTTTTGCCTTTGGTTTTGTAGCGGCCGGTTCAGGTTCGCCGAAGCGGGCAGCCGTTGCCGTCGCTTTTGAATGTGCACCGCGGTGTTGCCTTTGAATTCGTCGCGGCCGCCTGTTTTTTAGGCTGGCGTATTTGACTTTGCTTTGCCGCTCGTGGCTTGGCCGCCAGAGAAGCGCCGCAAATGCAGTGCGGCTTTAACCGCCGAAGTACAGCTTTTGCAGTCTCAACAGATAAGCGCGTATCTCTGGCGTACAGGCACTGGGTTGTGTGATTCTTACCCGGTCGTAACGCCTTCTTTATGTAAATCGTTGCCTGCTCTAACGCACAAACGAACGTGAGGTTTTCTATGAAATGGATGGGCGCGATGCAACTGCCCCTTTCGCTCGCAGCGCTCCTGCTCCTCGCAGGATGCAGTGGAGACGCGAGCAAAAACGCTGCAGCGGAAGTCCCTCCGCCGGCGCAGGTCGAACACGACGGCGGCGCCAGCATCGTACAGGTTGAACACGCCGCGCAGTTTCCGCTAGCCACAGCCGCCGAATATAAAGCCGCGCCGCAACTCACCGTCACGGGCGTCGTCACACCCGACATCTCGCGTACCGTTCCAGTAATCTCCATCGCGTCCGGGCGCGTCGTCGAAATTCGCGCCCGCCTCGGCGACACCGTTAAGAAAGGCCAGCTCCTCCTCCGCGTGCAAAGCGCCGACATCGCCGGCGCGTACTCCGACTATCGCAAAGCCGTCGCCGACGAACTTCTCGCCAACACCCAGTTCGAGCGCGCGAAAGGTCTCTATGACCATGGCGCCATTTCCTTGAATGATTTTCAGGTCGCGGAAGGCACCGAGAACAAAGCAAAGGTGGA
>Ga0210398_10004836_pt1 | contig 12583 bp, 10 predicted proteins | sample IncBWC4OmetaG_FD_161047 | JGI IMG/M metagenome (GOLD analysis project Ga0210398, IMG submission 161047) | Forest soil microbial communities from Barre Woods Harvard Forest LTER site, Petersham, Massachusetts, United States - Inc-BW-C-4-O | ecosystem: Environmental > Terrestrial > Soil >... | reverse complement strand
GGTCACCGTCGCGATCGCGCTCGATTTCGCGGCCAAGCGCACGCTGCACGACTATATCCTCGCCATCATGGCATTGACCGCGGAAGGCTACTTCTCGCTGCTTGCCTACCGGCTCTACTCCACGACGCTGGCGACGCTGGAGGCGCGCGCGGAAAAAGACGCTCTGATCGGCGAGCTCGAGCAATCGAAGTCGGTCTCCGACGAAGCGCGCCGCCGCGCCGAGACCGCCAATATCGCAAAATCGCGCTTCCTCGCCCAGATGAGTCACGAGCTGCGCACGCCGCTCAACGCCATCCTCGGTTTTTCCGAAGTGATGAAAGGAGAGATTTTCGGCCCGCACGGCGTTCCGATGTACAAGGATTATGCCGCCGACATCCACAGCTCCGGCGTCCATCTGCTCAATCTCATCAACGAAATCCTCGATTTGTCGCGGATCGAGGCTGGCCGCTACGAGCTCAATGAGGAGCCGGTCTCGCTCAATCGGGTGGTCGAGGACTGCCACCATCTGTTGAAATTGCGCGCCACCAACCGCGGCATCACCATCCATGAAATGTTCGAGCCCGATCTGCCGCGGCTGTGGGGCGACGAGCGCGCGATCCGCCAGATCTGCCTGAACCTGCTATCGAACGCGATCAAGTTCACGCCGCAAGGCGGTGAAATCTGGCTCAAGGTCGGCTGGACGGCTTCGGGCGGCCAGTACATGAGCGTCAAGGACACCGGCCCGGGCATTCCGGAAGAAGAAATTCCGATCGTGCTCGCCTCGTTCGGCCAGGGCTCGAACTCGATCAAATCGGCCGAACAAGGCGCCGGCCTCGGCTTGCCGATCGCCAAGAACCTCATCGACTTGCACGGCGGCACCTTTACGCTGAAATCGAAGCTGCGCATCGGCACCGAGGTCATCGTCACCTTCCCGCCTGAGCGCGTCATGTCGGCGCTGGGGCCGATTTCGGAGCACGCGCCGCCGATTGCGCCGCAGGCCGAGATGTCCTCGTCCGCGTCGCCGCCCGACGATTCGATGAGCCGCGCCAGGCGGGCGCTATTCGGCGTGGGCGGATAAGGCTTTTTGTCGCCCTTTGCCGGCTTCGCGTCTATGGTGCCCGCGATTCCTAAGGAACAATCGACGTGCGCCGGCGCCTCTTGTGGTTTCTCTTGATCGGGATAGCGATCGCGATCCTGATCCTTATCGCGCAAAACGGCCGCGGCACGGTCGGGCCATTGTCCGCCGACGAATTCGGCTCGTTTGCTTACAAGATTGCGCTTTTGGTATTCCTCACGGCAGCTGTAGCGACCCTGTTTCGCGAGCGCTTTGCCCAAGCCGTCACCGCCGCACTGTTATGGGTCGTGGTCGGGCTCCTCCTGGTGATCGGCTATTCCTACCGCTACGAATTGACCCAAGTCGCCGACCGGGTGGTGGCCGAGCTCGTTCCCGGCCATGTCATCTCGCACGGGCGCATGGTCGAGGTGGCGCGCACCGGCGACGGCGATTTTGCCATTGCCGCCCAAATCAACGGCGCGCGCGTCCACATGGTGCTCGACACCGGTGCAAGCTCGGTGGTGCTCACCCAAGACGACGCCCGCAGCGCAGGCCTGCCGCTCGATCTGCTCGATTATTCGGTGAGCATCGATACCGCCAACGGCCGCACCCGCGCCGCGCCGGTGACGCTCGACCACATTGCCATCGGCAGCCTGGAAGAAAAATCGGTCGATGCGCTGGTGGTGCAGCCCGGCCAGCTCAAGACGAGCCTCCTCGGCATGAGCTTCCTCAACCGGCTGCAGAGCTGGCAGGTCAACGGCGACCGGCTGGTGCTGCAGGGCTATCCCTGACCGCTAAACATTCCAAAACAAGCTGACCAGAAAGCGCGCCGATATCAGCAGCAGAAAGCACGAGAACGCGAGCTCGAGCGTGCGGCGCGAGAGACGATGGGCGAGCTGCGCGCCGTAGGGTGCCGCGAGGCTCGAGACCGGCGCCATCACCGCTACCCCGATCAGCGATACGAAGCCGAGCGACAGCGGCGGCAGCAGCGCTTGGTGCGGCAGTCCGGCGAGAATGTAGCCGAGCGTGCCGACGATGGTGATCGGCACGCCGAGCCCAGCCGACGTCGCGACCGCCTGATGGATCGACTTGCCGTAGAGCGTGAGCACGATGTTGGACAGCGAACCGCCGCTCACACCCATCAGCGAACCGGCCAGGCCGATACCGAAACCGTAGGCCGTCATCGGCACCGGTCCCGGCAGCTCGGCGCCGAGATTCCAGCGATCGCCGGCGAACAGAAATTTAGCCGCGATGAAAGTCGCGATCACGATGAATGCGATCTTGAACACCGCCGGCGGCGCGCACGCCGCGATCGCCGCGCCGCAGGCGACGCCAATCACGGCCGGCAGCGCCCAGAGCCGGATCACGCGCGGGACCACGAGGCCCTTCTGCCGGTGCGTCAAGTAGGAACGCACGGTCGTCGGCAGGATGATGGCGATCGAGGTGCCGACGCAAAGCTGCATGCGTACCGCCTCGGGAACGCCGAGCACCTGAAAAATCTCGTAGAGCACCGGCACGACGACGGCGCCACCGCCGATGCCGAACGTGCCCGCGAGAATGCCGGTGACGACGCCGCCGATGACGACGGCCAGCGCAAGCCAGGCGATCTCGCTCAACGGAACGCCGAAAAGCATATTCGCTTCGGTTCTTTCTGATTGGAAGTCAGGCGGCGATGTGCGCCAATTCGCCGGCACTGTCCAGCGGCTGATCGGCGACCAGCGCGAGCGCCGCTGCGAGGTATTCGGCCCCCGCATGAGGCACGGCGGCGGCGCCGGCAAGATGCCGGCGGAATGCGCGCGCGCCGGGGACGGCGCGGAACAGACCGTGCAGATGCCGTGTGATGCTGTGCAGCCGCGTGCCCCGCGCCAATTCGCAGTCGATATACGGCACCAGCGCCGCCGCGGCCGTCTTCGCAGAGGTGAAACGGGAGGCTTCGCCGAAGACCAGTGGATCGACGGCAATGAGCCGCCACGGCTCCTGATAGGCAGCGCGGCCCATCATCGCACCATCGACATGTTGCAGATGCGCAAGCGCCGCTTCGACGCTGCCGATGCCGCCGTTGAGGATCACCGGAAGCCGCGGATGCGCGCGCTTGAGCCGATAGACCCGCTCGTAATCGAGCGGCGGAATCTCGCGGTTTTCCTTCGGCGAGAGGCCGTTGAGCCAAGCTTTGCGTGCATGCACGATCAGCGCGTCGGTTCCTCCGCGCACGACGGCTTGGGCAAAATTCTCAAGCGCCGGCTCCGGATCCTGCTCGTCTATGCCGATCCGGCATTTGACGGTAATTGGAATCGACACCGCCGCTTTCATCGCCGCCACGCAATCACCGACCAAATCCGGCTCCGCCATCAGGCAGGCGCCAAAGCGGCCGTCCTGCACGCGATCGGACGGGCAGCCAGCATTGAGATTGACCTCGTCAAAGCCCAGATCGGCGCCGATACGTGCGCACTGCGCGAGCGCGCGCGGGTCCGAGCCGCCGAGCTGCAACGCCACCGGATGCTCGGCCGCATCGTAACCAAGAAGCCGCGCCCGATGGCCATGCAGCACCGCGCCGGTGGTGAGCATTTCGGTATAGAGCAGCGCACGGCGCGTCAGCAGGCGATGGAAGAACCGGCAATGCCGGTCGGTCCACTCCATCATCGGGGCGACTGAAAATCGGCGGGACCGACTATGCTGTGATCTTTTAGATTCCTCAGTCACTTCGCTCATTTCCGATTAGGGCTGATTTCGTACTGTTTTCAACGTGAAGTGGGGCGGCTGGGCCGTCAGTCGGATGACCATTCATAAACTGGTAGACAGCGTCGGTAAATTTGTCGTTTGCCGCGCTTTCTTTATGAGGGCGCGATACTCGCTCGGTAGCACGCCATAGGCCGCCTTGAATCTCCGGCCGAAGTGGGTCATGTCGGAAAACCCCCAGCCAGTCGCAATTTCGCTCAATGTGCGATGCGCCTGCAACGGATCTTCCAACGCTTTGCGGCAGCGCGACAGCCGCTTTGTCAGTATGAGCCGTGCGATCGACGTGCCCTCGCGCGCCAGCACCGCGTTGGCGTAGCGCACGCTGATGCCAGCAGCGGCCGCTATGCCGGCGGGATCTAGAGCTGGATCGGTCAGTCGCGCTTCGATCGCGGCGCGGACGGTCGTCAGCGCCAGGGAGTGCGCGGATGAAATCTTCGCTCGCTCCGCCCCAACAGCCGTGGCCAGCGACACCGCAAGCAGATCGAGAACCTGATCCCTGACAATGTGCGCAGCGGTCCTCTGCAGCCGGCCCACGTAATGCGGCAGCATGGCCAAAAAGGATGATGTTAACCCGCCCGCTGCGTCCGATGGGGTAATCGAGCGGAGCACCATCTGCCGCGTACTGCCGAGCCTGGCCTCCAGCACGCCCGGCGGGATTTTGAGGAGGAGCAGGCTCGACCCTGCGGAAAACTTCGCGCCATAGGCCAGTTGCGGATCGATCAGTGTCACATCGCCGGCGCTCAGAACGATCTCGCGACCGTCCTGTTCCAGTCCAAGCGTTCCAGTGAGTTGCCGGCACACGAAGAGCATTTCGGCCGGCGTCTGCGCGATCTGGCGCGGCGTGCGCCAGCACTGCATGGCCGCATTCTCGAACACGACCATCCCGATGTCGGCCAAAGCGCCGCTTTGAATCGACGCATGGAACGTCGATTGGTTCTCAGGTTGGGAATCATGATTGAGAATGTTGCGACACGCGACCTGGTGCCAATAGTCGAACCGTTCGCGTGGCTGCACGTCGTCAGTTGAAAAGAGCCGCTGCATCTGGATTCTCCGGCCAGAGCATCGACACCTTGCCCTCTCGACCATCGCCGAGGACGCCGACCCCCTTCCCCCCACCCGCATGGCCGAGCAAGAGTTCCGCCATAGCCGATTGTACAGAATTATGTGGGAATTACGACATTGTGACAGGGCTAATCCACGATAGTTGGATAGACTTACACTGAATTTGAAGTTGTACGGAAAGCCCCGGCTTAGGGGTGCCTGATAGCCAGATCCAAGAACCGCTCCTCACGCCATGCGTGTGGAGGAACGATAGAAAAGCTTAGCTCAGGAAGAGACGATGCCGCCCCCGGAAATGCCCGCTTTCGACCCTTTGCCGCATATCCAAAAATACGGCGTCGTAGTTTCGTCCCGCATCGAGGAAAGGCAAACTGTTTTTGCGCAAGGGACCACCGCTGATTGTATGTATTACCTCCAGCAAGGCCAGATCCAACTCACAGTCGTATCGATGCAGGGCAAGGAAGCGGTCATCGCAATTGCCGAGGCGGGCGATTTCTGCGGCGAGGGATGTTTGGTTGGCGAACCGCGGCGCATGTCGACCGCAACGACCCTCACCGCGTGCGTGGTCGCGCGCCTGGAGAAGGCGGTCGTCCTGCGCGCGATCCATGATGATCCCGGCTTTTCTGAATACCTCCTCAGTTATGTCCTGAAACGGACGGCTCGTTTGACCGACACACTGATCGATCAGCTTTTCAATTCGAGCGAAAAACGCCTGGCGCGCATACTCCTATTGCTGGCGCATTACGGAAAGGAAGATCGCACTGAAACCGTAATCGGAAAGATCGATCAGGAGACGCTCGCGCAAATGATCGGAGCGACGCGGACCCGAGTCAATTTTTTCATGAACAAGTTCCGCAGGCTCGGTCTCATCGAATATAACGGGAAACTTCACGTCAATAGTTCGCTGTTGCGCGTGGTCCTCCAAGATCAATCCCCTACCGATTCCGATGGGCCGGGAGAGCCGCCGCACTGAACGACGAACGGCGAGCTACATCTGCGGGCGATCGCGCCGCGGCGCCCGCAGATGCCGGCGTGGAACTTTGCTCCCTCACCGCTTTGTCCTGAAAATTCCGCGATGCTGTCCCGGTTTTAACAGCGCAATGCCGCCGATGCGCCGAATTTAGCGATTGTGACGAATCGCTTCGTCGCTCGGAGTCCACAATGAGAGCCTCATTCGATCCGGTCGAATTCGTAGCCAAGTACGGCGGCGTGACCCAGATTCGATATGAAGCGAAGCACACCATTTACTCACAGGGCGATACGGCCGACTGGATCTTCTATTTCCAAAAAGGCCAAGCCCAAATCAAAATTGCTTCCCCCGACCGCAGAGAAGCGGTGCTTGCTGTCGTTGAAGCGGGTGATTTCTGCGGTGAAGGCTGCCTGATCGGGCAGCCGCTGCGCATGACTTCCGTCAAGACCATCACAGAATGTGTCGTCTCCCGTCTGGAAAAACCCGCAGTCGTTCGCGCCATCCATGACGATCAGCCGTTTGCCGAATTCTTCGTTATGTACGTTTTGAACCGAACCGTACGTTTGACCGACGATTTGGTCGATCACATGTTCAACTCCAGCGAAAAACGCCTAGCGCGCGTTCTCCTTTTGCTGGCGAATTATGGAAAGGAAGGCCGTGTCGAGACGGTGATCAACAACACCGACCATCAAGCCCTGGCGCTGATGGTGGGCACCACCAGATCCCGCGTCAACCTGTTTATGAACAAGTTTCGGAAGCTCGGATACATTGATTACAATATCGATTATATCGGTCGCATTATCGTGCATAGCACTCTGCTGAACGTAGTCCTACAGGATCAACGGATTGTCGCCGCCAAAAGTCCGGAGCATCCCGGGCATTGGAGAGAGACCGCGGTTACGAATTATTAACCGCGTCAAGTTCCACAACAAATTTCTCGCTCAGAACCGAACATCAAATAACACGCCATCGCTGTTCTACATTTAACAGCGCGACGCCTGAAGGCGTTGTAGGTATTTGCGCGTTGAGTTCGATACTTCGGTCATCGTTGGTCGCAAGGATTTATTTCAAGCATGTCGGACGCCAGCCCCCCAACACCACACAGCACCGTGACTAACCCCCGTGGCGAGATCTTCATCGTTGACGACGATCTGGACATTTGCACCGCACTTTCCGCCGCGTTCAACGGCGCCGGCTATCTGACGACGATCTTCACCGACGCAGCGCTTTTCGTCCGCGCCGCCCGCGTACGGATACCCACTTGTGTCCTACTCGATATATTCATGCCAGGCCGGTCGGGGCTTAACATACTCGTCGATATGGCTGCCCAAAACTACCCGGCGCCGGTTCTCATTCTTTCCGGTCGGGGCGATATTCCAAGCGTTGTCGAAGCGATCCGCAGCGGCGCGTTCGATTTCCTAGAGAAGCGGCTGGATGCCGACGCGATCGTCGAGCGCGTCCGCGATTCGATTAGTTTATGGGCCGCCGACAGAGAGCATTGCAGCGAGCCGCTGTCGTCCTTTCCAGGCTGCGATCAGCTGACCCGCCGCGAACGCGAGGTGCTGTCGCAGATCGCCGCGGCCGCCTCCAATAAGGAAGCCGCCAAGAACCTTGGAATAAGCAGGCGAACGGTCGAGGTGCACCGCTGGCATATTATGCGCAAGCTTCGCGCCAAAAATACCGTCGATCTGGTTCGCATCGCGCTCAATGCCTAAACAACTGAGCCGGACCGATCGCCGCGAGATCTGGTGTTGTGTTTGATGATTTGCGGTCGCCGTCCCGTTGGCTACGCGCCATTGTCCACATTTCCAGTCTGCAGATCAGTGTACCTAGCTTCCCTTGCTCCATCTCTATCTTCTAACGACTAAGCGATGCTAATGAGCAATCAACAGACACAAGCCTGGCCGCGAAACCCCTGTGACGGGCACCCGCATTATTGCGTTCGATGTGACCGTGGCTACCTTGATTTTCTCCGATGCGCTCGCAAGGATTGTGAATTGGAAAGCCAAGCATCGGCCGCGGCTAGGGCCATTCCGATCGGAAAAAATCACGGCCGGTGACCGGCGTCCGTATCGCACCGAGTATATCGACGTATGGAACGCGGCATTTAGCGAACGGTTGTTTCTGGAATCTTATTAGTTGATGGCGCAGTGTTATCGGCGCCGATCGGCGCGGGCTGTTAATACCGCACCTCACGGCCGTCTCGTTTGGATGCATTAGAAGGTCGCACGATGGCTATCGTTGATCGAACATCTGCCTTGGCCAAAGTTACCGTGTAGGCGTAAATCAGATGAGCCTCAAAGCAATCAAAGCAATTCTGCTGATCGAAGACAATTTGGCAGACGTTCGTTTGTTGCGCGAAATGTTCAACGACCACGGCGAGCATGGCACCACATTGATGCACGTCGACTGCGTGAGTGCGGCCGAAAAGCACCTTGCGGAGCACGCCATCGATATCATCTTGCTCGATCCGGGTTTGCCCGATGCGCAAGGATTGGGGTCGATACGCCGCATCCACGCCGCCGCGCCGCGCCTCCCGCTCGTCGTGCTGACCTCATTGGACGACGAGTCGCTGGCAGAGCGGACGTTACAAGAAGGTGCGCAAGATTACCTCGTTAAGGGTCAAATCGAAGTGCGCGGGATTCTCAGAGCTTTGCGCTATGCTACCGAACGCAAACGCCTTGAACGGTTGAAGGACGAATTCGTGTCGACGGTAAGCCATGAGCTGCGCACGCCGCTGACTTCGATCTCCGGCTCGCTTGGTCTCCTCATGGGCAATGCGGCGGGCAACTTGCCTCGGCCAATGGAGCGATTACTCGCAATCGCGTACAACAATTGCCAACGACTGGTTCGGCTGGTCAGCGACATTCTCGATATCGAGAAGATGGAGGCGGGACGGATTGGCTTTAATTTCAGCCGCGTCGCGGTTCGGTCGCTGGTTGCCCAGGCGATCGAAGCCAATCGCGGATTCGCCGAGGGCTACGGGGTGCGCGTTCAGTTTGATGAAGCGGGTATAGCCGCGGACGTGCGAGCCGACCCGGACCGGCTGCTACAGGTCATCACCAACCTTCTGTCCAACGCAATCAAATTCTCGCCGGCCGCTGATGAGGTGTCGGTTGCGGTTGAAAAAGGCATCAATACGGTACGACTGACGGTACGCGACCATGGTCCGGGCATCCCGGTCGACTTCAAGCCGCTCATCTTCGAGAAATTCGCCCAAGCCGACGCAGGGGATGCGCGGCAGAAGGGCGGCACCGGTCTTGGCCTCAGTATTGTCAAGCAGATCGTCGACCGACTTGGCGGCGAAGTAGGCTTTGCCGATGCTGACGGCGGGGGGACGATCTTTTACGTCCAGCTACCCTGCTGGGATCATGTCGCTAGTCTCGCCCTCGATCACGATGCCAAACCCGGCGTGCCGCGCATATTGCTCTGTGAGGATGATCTCGATACCGCGCTGGTGTTGCGCGAGCAGCTGCGGCAAGCCGGGTTTACCACTGATTTTGCCTATTCGGTAGGCGATGCGCTGACGCGCGCGGTCGTTACTCAGTATCAAGCGATTCTGGTGGACATCCACCTGCCCGACGGCGATGGCGTTAGTCTCATCGTGCGGCTTCGCGCGTTGCCGCAATATCACGATACGTCCATCATCGTTATATCCGCCGATCCTAGCCGCGGCCGTGACGACCTGAGATCGTCGAGACTCAATGTCATTGACTGGCTGAAAAAGCCGGTGGACCTCAACCGCCTGCTGCCACTGCTCGCCAAATCCATCGCGCACGAGGCGAGCAGACGTCCGCGAATCCTTCACGTCGACGAAGACGATAGCGTCGCTTGCGCGCTCGGCGCAATTGGCGATGTCGTCACAGTCAATTCAATCGAGGCGGCGAAGAACGCACTGAAGACGAGCGACTTCGACCTCGCGGTGCTCGACGTGGCGCTTGCCAAAGGGGCGAGCCCCGATTTGCTGCCCGAACTCCGTGACAGCAAGGGCAACGTAATTCCGGTTGTGGTATTTTCCGCGAAGGGAGCACGCTTTGCGTCCGATATCCAGGTGCAAACCGCGCTGGCCAATTCACACACATCAATCGACAGCCTTGTGGCGACGGTGCGCGATCGCCTGGCCTCACGGCGGACGAGTCCAGTCAGGGAGATCGTATGACCGACATTCGCATTCTGCTCGTGGACGACGAACCCGACGTCCGCGAGGTGGTCGATGTGTCGCTGGGTCTCGACCCGCAATTTAAGACACGCGCCTGCGCATCGGGCGCGGACGCGCTTATAACAGCGGCCGAGTGGTCGCCATCGATTATCCTCCTCGATGTCATGATGCCGCTCATGGACGGCCCGACAACGCTTGCCAACCTTCGCAAGAACCCGCGGACCGCCCACATCCCGGTTGTGTTTCTGACCGCACGTATGCGGGCTGACGAGATCGAGCAATACACCTCGCTCGGCGCCCAGGGCGTATTGTCCAAGCCGTTCGATCCGATGACGCTCGCCGCCTCGGTGCGCAGTTACCTGCCGCCGCTGCCGGTCCACCATGCCCCGTGATGCAAACAATCAACGTCAGCCGCTTTCAAGCTGTCGCGGCTCAAATCGCCGCCCGAAGCACGGACAATCGCGTCCGCTGGTCATCTTGCAATAACCAGATCAACAAAGATCCGGCTCGTCATAGGTATAACCACGCAGACCGACGTGCCGCCTCCGACGTTAATACGCCAGCCCATGAATTTGCGAGCCACCAGTGATCGAAAAACGCGACGCTCCCCGACGCAAATGCTTTTTACGAGCCTTCGTATATTTCGAGGGCAGGGGCACCGCCGTCGATTGCATTGTGCGCGATATCTCCGACATCGGTGCCCGACTCCAGTTTGATAAGCCGCTGGTTTTGAACGAGCTTTTGGATTTACACATCCCCATCAAGGGGCAAAGTTTTCACGCGGAAAAGCGCTGGCACGACGGCGACCAGATTGGCGTCACGTTCCGTGCAACCGCCCAAGCAAAGGCTGACGACACTGGCGTCGATAGGCGCGTGGATCGACTCAAGGAAGAAATTGTCGAGCTGAAGAAAGCGATAAAGCATCTCCGGAAGAATGACGATAAAATTACGGAAGCGACATGATGGCGGAGCGCGGTGGACGCTCTGTGCCGCACCAATAAGGCGTCGCGCCTGACCGCTTGCCCGACGCGGCAAAGCACCATATCGGCGGAGCCGCCGCTCGGCACGACGTATCAGATTGCGTGATTTCTAATGGAAACAAAATGACTTTTGCTCGCTCTTCCGCAGTTGCGATGGCGCCGATCCGCGAATGCGACATGCGTGAGAGCAAGGAAGCGTCGGTGAGTGCAAGACGATGACCGGATTTCTGACAAATCGAATGGTGCAACTCGCGTTCGGGTCCGCAGTCGCGGTCCTGCTCCTCGTGGGTGGTTTGTCCTATCGCAGCGTCGTCGTTACGCGCGAAAACAACTACTGGGTGCAACATACCCACGAGGTTCTGGAAAATCTCGGGGAACTAGAATTTGCGATGGAGACGATCACGTCGAGCGTCCGCGGGTTTCTCCTGGTCAAGGACGAATCCTATCTCGATCGCTACCGTGTCGCCCGACTAAGTCTGGAGCGGCATACATCGGCCATCCGAGACTTGACGGTCGACAACCCCCTACAGCAGCGCCGGATTTCAGACCTCGAACGGCTGGCCGCCCGGAGGCTAGACCTCGCGCAGAAAAACATCGATTTGATCCGAAATCACCAGCCTCTGCCTGAAGTGACCGCAGCGCGGGCCGGACCTGGCCTGCAGATCATGGTCGATTATCAAGCGACCGTTCGGCAGATGCAGGATGAAGAACGCCGCTTGTTGGTGCTTCGCAATGCCGACGCCGAGGAGAGCAGAAATCACACCAAATTCATTCTGATTCTAGGAACCGCCCTGGGCCTGTTGATCACTGTCGCTGCCGGTTGGATCGTCCAGCGCGACAACTCGCGGCGCGAGATTGCCGAGAAGGCGCTGCAGGAAAGCGAGCGCAAATATCGCACGCTGATCCAGGGGATAAAGGACTATGCCATTTACATGCTGGGTCCGAGTGGCGAGATTCGCACTTGGAATCCCGGTGCGGAGCGAATGACAGGATGCGCCTACGAGGAGGTCGCCGGTCAGAATTTTTCCCGTTTCTTTCCAGCGGAGGACGTCAAGCAGGGCAAGCCGCAGGAGATACTCCGAATAGCCGCCGCATGTGGTGAGTACGAAGAACAAGGCATGCGCGTTCGAAAAGACGGAGCGCCTTTCCAAGTCCGCACCACTCTAACGGCATCGCGCGATCCGGCCGGGATTCTTCGCGGATTTTCCGCCATCAGCCGCGATCTAACTGAGAACAAGGAGTCAGACACCAAATACCGCGGTCTACTGGAGGCGGCTCCGGATGCGATGGTGGTGGTGAACCAGAGTGGCGAAATCGTTCTGCTGAACGTTCAGGCGGAGAAGCAGTTCGGCTACCGCCGCGACGAGCTCATCGGGCAGAAAGTCACGAACATCATTCCCGTGGGCTTCGCGGAACGGCTGATCGCTGACGATCTGCGCTCCACGGAAGACGCGCTGGCGCAACAGATCGGCACCGGGATTGAGCTCATCGGGTTGCGCAAGGACGGCGGCGAGTTTCCGATCGAGATCATGCTGAGCCCGTTGGATAATGCCGAAGGAACTCTGGTGACCGCGGCGATCCGCAACATCAGCGCGCGCAAGACTGACGAAAAGCGCCTGGCGCAGATAGAGAGCAAATACCGCGGA
>Ga0210398_10004833_pt1 | contig 12592 bp, 8 predicted proteins | sample IncBWC4OmetaG_FD_161047 | JGI IMG/M metagenome (GOLD analysis project Ga0210398, IMG submission 161047) | Forest soil microbial communities from Barre Woods Harvard Forest LTER site, Petersham, Massachusetts, United States - Inc-BW-C-4-O | ecosystem: Environmental > Terrestrial > Soil >... | reverse complement strand
TCATCACCAAGGGTACGCCGGTTCCGTCCGCTGGGGACTTCCCACCCTTCAAGAGCAACGCCGAAGTTGTAGCCGCAATGAAAGACCCGCGCTACGCTAAGGACGAAGCCTACCGCAAGGGCGTGGAGAAGCGCCTGGAGAATACCAACTAGTATGGGATCAATTCTCGGGCTCCTGACAGGGCCGGGTAAGTCCATCATTGATGGCGTGACTGGTTTGATAAATCAATTCGTTGCGAACCCGGAGCAGAAGCTTGCAGCGCAGACCGCGCTGTTACAGATGGAGAAGGACTACCAGGAGAAGTGCATGGACGCGGACACACAGTTCGCCATCCAGCAAGCGGCTGTCATCACTTCGGAAGCGAAGTCTGATAGTATGCTCGCACGTAACTGGCGCCCCATCCTCATGTTGACGTTCACAGTCATTGTGGCGTTCAACTACATCATCGCGCCGTTATTCTCAGTACACTACCTGCCTATCCCCCCGGATATGTGGGCGTTGCTGAAGCTCGGCATCACAGGCTACATCGTGGGACGCTCGGCGGAGAAGGTTGCGCCGACCATCGTGACCGCGTTGAAGTCGTAGTAACCAGTAAGAGTTAATTGCGTGACCCACCGGGTCGTCCCCATTTGACTCTGTAGCACGATAGCTCAGTCCGGCAGAGCAGCCCCCTATCTGGGCAGGTCGTGGGTTCAAATCCCACTCGTGTTTATAGCAGCACGCACCCGCTTCGCGGTGTCAACAGGTTCCTCTCCTTTCCTGTGGCGTGCTGCAAGTCAGTCACCGTCCGTCACGCATAAGGGTCGCTCCCTGAGCTACTTCGGACAGTGCAGCAGTACCCTGCAAAGATCAGCATAGTAACAGTCATTCCCGTTGCGACGGATAAAGTGACCCGTGAACGCTCGATACAGCGGACCAGCAGTTCGGTATCCCTTATCACTTCACACGAGTAGAACATCATGGCTAACGCCAATCCATCATTTGCCGGCCAAGTAAACGGCGCCGGCGACCCTAGAGCGCTCTGGCTCAAAGTCTGGGCCGGAGAAGTTCTGACCGCCTTCCTCGCACGTAACGTGTTCGCGGAAAGGCACATGACGCGAAACATCACCAGCGGGAAGAGCGCGTCCTTCCCAGCAACCGGCACGACCACTGCCGAGTACCATACCCCAGGAACAGAAATCACGGGCGACATCATCGACGGCAACGAGCGCGTTGTCACAATCGACGACTTGCTTGTGTCCCCTGTGTTCCTTGCGAACGTCGATGAAGCGCTTGCGCACTTCGACATCCGTGGTGAGTACACCAAGCAGTGTGGCTATGCGCTTGCGAAAGCGTATGACCAGAACATTGCGCAAGTCGGAGTCCTCGCTGCCCGTTCTGCGGCCACCGTCACTGGATTGCCAGGTGGGTTGGTCATCACTGATTCGGCAGCGGCAACGCTGACCACCGATGGTGGAAACGCGCTTGTGCAGGACATCCTGACCGCACAGGCAGCGCTCGACACGAACAACGTTCCAGATGAAGACCGTTACATTTTCGTCGGTCCTTCGATCTACTGGAACTTGTTCAACGCCGACAAGATCACCAACCGTGACTTTACGTTCGACGACAACGGTTCTATCGCTTCCGGCAAGATTCTCCGCATTGGTGGAATCCCGGTCGTGAAGACGAACCACATGCCGACCACGAACGTCACCACTGGCCCGACTGCCTATCAAGGCAACTTCACCACGACTGCAGCCCTTGTCATGCACAAGAGCGCCTGTGGCACTGTCAAGCTGATTGACCTAGCGGTTGAGTCGGCCTACGACGTTCGCCGTCAGGGCACGCTGATCGTGAGCAAGTACCTCGTTGGTCATGGTATCCTGCGTCCAGAAAGCGCAGTCGAGATCAAGACTTCGTAACAACGAAGTAGCTCCATGAATACCAGCCGAAGGGGATGTCACAATCTCCTTCGGTTTTTTTGGCTGTACATCCCACCCCACCATCCACACAATCATGTCAAACATCTTCACGAGCATTGTAGCTACAACCGAGCTGGAGCTAATCAACTCTATGCTTTCAGCGATTGGTGAAAGCCCGCTCGCTTTCGGGACTAACCTGTCTACGGTCACGGCCACGGATGTTGTCATGGCAATCAACCTGGCTCGAAACACGATCCGTGAAGTCAACAACATGGGTTGGAAGTACAACTGGGAGTTTGGCTATCAGCTTGTTCCCGTTGGGAGTTACCTGTGGACTGGCACTGACGGCACGATGGCCACACTCAACATATTCCAGACGCCCACAGGGCTGATGCGGTACTATGTGTCCGCCTGTGAAAAGCAGTCCGGATCGCGTCTCATTGACTTGACAGTGCGTCCTATTGGCTCGCTGTCCGCGGCATCACTGACCACTGTGAAGGACGCGCTATTCGAGCCCACAGGCAGTGTCGCATTCACGTCGCACTTCTCGGCAGGCGGATATGGCTGGGGAAGCGTGGAAGGCGACCCCTGCACCGCGGTAGTTACCAGCGCTGGGCTGAACTTCACTGGCGATGGCGACTTCTACCGCTGGGCTGCTCCTGTTAACACGGCAGACGTTTCAGTACAGGTGGACATCACGAGTACAGTGTCCGAGGAAATCTATTGTGGGCTACTGCTCCGTCTCAACGCGGGGAACCAGTCAGCGTATCAGTTCTCTCTGGGCAACTCAGGGAGTGCGTTCATCACGTACACCAACTCGGTAGGCACCCCTACAGTGCTAGCGACGGCTGCTTACGCAACGCACTTGGCTGTTGATGTTCCGCACACCTTACAGTTCACAGCAACTGGAACTCTGCTTCAGGGCTTCGTGGATGGCGTGCTAATTGTCAGCGTGAACGATTCTCGCCTCACCGCGGCCGGCAAGGTTGGCATTCTTGGGACAGGCATTTCCACCGCGCTGTTCACAGACTTCGCCGTGACGTATGGCACACCGCTGACAGGGACCGTTTTCTATGACCGGGCGAAGAACCGCATCGGCCTAGACTCGACGCTTTATCCGTTTCTGTACATCGACCCTATCTGGTCAACTGACTTTGTGAACCTGCCCGAAGATGCACGACGCTACATCGCTGTTCGTGCTTCTCGCCAGCTCGCGCAACAGGTTGTCTCTTCCACGGAGCTTGCACAGTTCACCGCACAGGATGAATTGTTCGCGCTCCGTGATTTGAAGAGAAGCGAAGGTCAGGAAGATGACTTCAATATGTTCGACAACATTGAGAGTTACGAGATGTTGGGCGACCGCACTCCAATGCCGCAAGGCCCGATAGACGAGCGTAGTAGCCCGTCACAGGTCATCATCATCGAAACCTAATCACACACCCCCCATGAGCCTCACTACACAAAGTATCCCCAGCCTCACTGGAGGGGTGTCGCAGTATCCTCCTGCATTACGCTTGCCGTCTCAGGTGGCAGAGCAGATAAACATGCTCTCCCACCCGACGCAAGGCGTGATGAAGAGGCCGCCTTCTGTCCGTGCAGCTACGTTGTTTGCCTCTGCGCCGTCAGGTTCGGCATTCATGCACACAGTAAACCGCAGTCAGACAGACAGGTTCCGTGTCGTTATTATGAACGGAGCTATCAGCATCTTCGACGCTGTGACTAATTCTCCGGTCTCTGTGGCTGCCCCTGGCGGACTAGGGTATCTGACATCGGCGGACCCCGAGCACGACTTCAGGGCTGTGACGGTTGGGGACGACACGTTCATTGTCAACCGCTCTATCGCCGTGGCAGCCGGGACACAAGAGTCCCCCGCGGCACTGAACGAAGCGTTGCTGTACATCGCACAGGCCGACTACTCGACCTTCTACCAAGTGGTGCTGAATGGCATAACGGTCAACGTGACGACCACTGACGGCTCAACTCCGGCAGATCGCGGGCAGATCGGCACGCAGTTCATTGCCGCCTCAATAGCAACGGCGATACAGGCGAACGCAGCTCTGAGCGCCTTTGTCATCACACAGTATGGCTCGACCCTCCATGTTGCCCGCTCGGACGGAGCGCCGTTCACCATCGCGGCCAGCGACGGACTCGCTGACCAGGCAATCCTTGCCATTATGGGGACGGTTCAGCGCTTTGACCAGCTACCCACGGTGGCAAAGAATGGCTTCATCGTTCAGATCACGAACGCTCCTGTGGGGACCAACCCTCTCGCAACCGCGGGAGCTTACTACGTCAAGTACAACGACTTCGGCACACCTAGTTTGGCCGGCGTGTGGCAGGAGTGCGTTGCTCCTGGCGTCCTGATAGGGCTCGATCCAACCACAATGCCGCACAGACTTGCCATTGACGGCGAGGTTCTGGACGGTGTGACAGCCAGCCTCCCCCCCGCAGGCCCAGTTATCTCATCTGAGAGCGCGGCAACGGTCACGGATGGTTGGACTGAAGACGGTGGAAGCGGGGCTACGAACACCAGCGCAGATGCTACGTCTGTACCACGCACGTTGGTCAACTATGAGGAAAGCGCCTATCAAGTTATCGCGTCGTTTACAGGCGGACCCGTGGCAGTCAACGTGTACTATGACTTTGACACCACACGTATTCATGGCGGGACGTTGGCTTCGGTCCAGTTATGGGCCAGCAAATCCCCGTCCTTGACAGCGTTGGCAGTACCAACAGCCCCGCTGACTGATCCGTACTGGGACTTGATTGCGACCACACCTGCCGAGCCACGCGGATTCTCCGCCACTGGTCAGGTGTTCTCAGTGAATGGCTCGTGGGCATCCAACACGCAATTCCTGATCCGACTCACGTACAACACCGGCTCAACCCCTGACGCCGATCACTTGGCCTACGTGCAGCTACATGGCGTAGGTGAAGCAGGCTACCAGCCTATTCAGATCACGGCTGTTGACGCTTCGATCCTGACGTTCTTGGATACCCAGGTGTACCCTTCTGGTACGGTGTTCGTAGTGGACGCCGGCGGGGATACTCAAACCTACACCCTCACGGCGGACATCACAGGCGCAGCCGTGGCTACGGCTATCGCGGCGTTGTACACAGGTTCCACCCTGGCTACTGTGCTGAGCCCCGGCGTGCTGAAGTTCACAGCCGCGGCGGTTCCGGTTCTCACAGTTGCAGAGACGCTGGACGACACCAAGTACATCTACAATGCGGACCTCGGCCTCGGCTCTACCAGCTTGGCCGGCCTGACTATTCGCAACCTGAGCGATGGAAGCTCGGGGACCATCACGTCCAACACAGACTCGTGCATCTACGTCTCTGGAGGACTGTCGGGTGGTGTGAACAACAAGTTCAGTCCTCACGATCTCATTAAGGTGGGCGAGGGAGCTGCAGGTTTCACGTTCGGACCCGCGCCGTGGCTAGATCGCACGGTAGGCGATACACTGTCCAACCCGGACCCGTCGTTCGTGGGGCAGACGATCATGGACGTGTTCTTCACAAAGAACCGGCTGGGGTTCATTGCCGCACAGAACATCATCATGTCTGGGGCAGGGAACCAGTACAACTTCTATAGAGAGTCAGCGTATCAGCTATTCCCCGACGATCTCGTAGACATCCAGAGTGCTCTCGGGAAGATCAACCAGTTCCACAGCGTAACCGAGTGGGACGGCAACACGATCCTCTGGACAGACGAATCGCAGGTATTGTTAGACGGCCAGCCGGCGATGAGCCCCATGACTGCCAGTTTACGATCGCTGTCATCGTTCAATAACGACCCCGACGTTCGGCCCTTCGTGGCTGGGCGACACGTCTTCTTTACGAGGATACGTGGCGGGATGGTGCAAGTCTTCGAGTACGCCATCGTCAATCAGACAGGCACACCTGACGCTACAGAGTCAACCGCGGCTATTCCGACATATATCCAGGGCAACCCCTTGCAGGTTGTCGGAGACCCAGCGCAAGGCTTCATGGCGATACGCACGGATGCAGCAGCAAACATCCTGTACGTTCAGCACTATTCGTTCGACAATCAGCAGAAGGTGCAAGAGGCGTGGGGGTCGTGGGTATTCAACGCGGCTAACACATTGCTTGCAATGGACGTTCTCGACGGTACGCTGGCGCTTGTGTTCAGGCGTGCAGGTGCGATATACCTGGAGACAATCAATCTGGTGGTGGCAGTCAGCGACGATCTTGGTTCATATCTGGATGCTCGTACTGGAACTTCGGGCTCATACTCGGGGGACTTGTACAACTCCTATATCAACCTCTCGCCATTCTATCAGCGTGTGATGCTCCGGTGGGGAAACATACTGCCGACCGTCACAGGGCGCTTGTCTATCCGATATGCGCTTGTCCATTACCACAACTCACACAACTTCACCGTCACTGTTACACCCGGATTCGGTGTGGCTTCGACGTACAGTTATGTGAACGCAGTTGATACCGGAGACGGAGAGTTCCGTTTCCCTGTGCAGGCAGTGAATACCAATGTTGTTATCCAGATCGGGAACACCGCAGCAGACGGTTTCCGTCTCTCCGGCATCGACTGGGAAGGCATCTATACTAACCGAGCACAGAGAGTGTAATATGATCCACATTGAACGGGCAAACGCAAGTGATGCAGAGTATATCGGGCATCACTTGCGCCCCGAGGATGCAGATGAGATTCGAGTGGTTGTCGCTCAGCCCTGGAAGGCTGTAGTGGCAGGCGCGAAAGAATCTCGACGGTGCTTTACTGTGCGGCATACTGCCCACGCTCTGCATCCATGTATCATCTACGGCGTAGCAACCGACCCTAGCGATTCCAAAGCAGGTATCGTATGGCTGGTTGCTACCCCACGAGTTAAGCAAGTGTCACTGTCGTTCCTCAAAGCTGCTCCAGAAATACTCTTGGAGTTGGTGAGAGGGTACACGCACTTGCACAATTATGTAGACAATCGAAATGAGCTGCACCTGAAGTGGCTACAACACTTGGGGTTCACCTTCGATAGTCAGAAGATCGTATCAGGTTATCCCTTTACTCACGCCATGTGGTGTCCCCCCGTGGGAGGAATCTAAGTATGTGTGTACCAGCCGCCATCGCCATTGGCTCCCTCGCTCTCAAAGTGGGGTCAGATATTGAAGCCGCTCATGCGCAAGATAGTGCCGCTTCAGCTAACAAGAGTGCGGCAGACGCCGCGGAATCGAACAGCTTCAACGCACTAGCTACTCGTCAGTTGCAAGAGCAACAGTCTGCTACAGACCTGGACCAGAATGCAGCTCGTAAGACTGCTGGGGATATTGGTCTGACGCACCTAGCCGCGGCACAGAACGGTGTCACAGGTGGCAGCGTAGACGCTATTAAGAGCGAACTGACCGCGCAGAAGAGTATGTACAGTGATTCCGTCGCGGAGAATCTACACAACCAGCTCCAGCAGATCGGCAACGAGCAAACAGGTATTGAGGCTCGTACACAGAGCCAGATTAACGCTGTGCAGCCTGCCAACCCGTTTGCAGTCGGTATGAAGATCGCCGGTAGTGTTCTCGGCACCATGTCGCAAGCAGACGCCAACCGCGTCCCCGGTGGCGGTGGAAGTATCAACCCAGACCCGAACAGCGGTGTGGCCGGCCAGTACGGCGGATTGCCGCCCCTCACTCTGACGGGATCTGGCAGTGGTGGAGACGATAGTGGCGCAATGCCGCTGATCTCGCAGTCGAAAATTTCCAACGTAGGGTCCTAGAATGGCTGACGCAGATCGTCTACAAATTGATACCGAGTTCACCCGAGCGCTCCGACAAGACCAGCTCACACCTGAAATCGAGCATCCCGTAGCGGCTCCGGTTGATACCTTTGCCAACCCCCACGCCGGCGAGCAGTTGAACCAGCTCGCTGCCGCTCTGGGTCAAGTTGCCCCCGAAGTTGCCAAATACGGGGATGTCATGGCAAAGAACAACCAGGAAAGCGACAAGGCGGACGCGGAGATGGCTGTCAGTGACGCCATGCGCAACGGCGCCAAGACCTACGCGGACGCAGTACAGAGTGGGGCCATTCCGGCTTCCGCCTCACCTTGGTATAGGCTCTATGCAAAGAACCAAATGGGCCGTGCGATGGCTGCCAACATGGGCAGCGACTTTGAGGCGGCCTCGCGCACTGACCTCGCGGGTAGCACTGATCTTCAGACTTTCGACCAGTACGCTGCCAAATTCCAACAGAACTGGCTCAAAGAACACGCCGGCGCTGCATCGGAAGATGTTGCCTTGCGTCAGGGGTTCGACCCAGAAGCGAACCGTGTCATGGCTAATGAGCGAGACAGCTTCGCTAACCAGGCCGGTAAGAACCTAGAAAACCAGACGTTCGACGCGCTAACACAGAACCAGGCGCAGACGATCCGTCTTGGCAAGCAGGGGAAGCTCACCGACCAACAGATCACTGACCAGCTCAACCTCAGTGCCGACGCAGCTATTGCGCACGGTATGAACGGCGCTCAGGTCAACGCGGCGAACGCTAAGGCGATCACCGATGCTGCCACGGATGGGCTCGACTCATCCATCCTCGGGCTTGGTAAACTCGTCAAGGCTGGGACAGGAACGCTGCAGGATACGGGTGTCTTCTCTCAGTTGAATAAGGAGACAGGCACGTACATCGTCCGTCAACAGATGGAAGCCGACACCAAGGCACACGAAGACACGATTCGTAACCAAGAGCAGGTTCGTGCTGAGAATGTCACCACGGCGTTCAACGCGCTGACGGCTGATCCACAGGCGGACATTCGTCCACAGTTGGCCGCACTCACAGCTACGCACGACTACGCAGCTATCGAGAGCTTGGTAGCACACCAGAGCGCCTTACAGCGTCACGATGAGAAGGACGACAGTGACCAGTTCTCTAAGGCGATGGCCGAGGTTACGCATGATGGTGGCTCGACTATAACGAAAGCACATATAAGTGCCATGATTGGAAATCATGAACTGACTCCTGAGCATGGCCGTTCCCTCTTCGATATGGTCGAATCTCAGGAAAAGGATGCCGCTTCCAAGGAGAAGCAGAACAGCTTCCGTAAAGATCCGAACTACATCATTCAGGTGAAGGCGATGAAGAGTGACTTTACTACATTCTCTGGCGGCCAGGTGCTCGTTGCGCCGGCTTATGGGAATGCACAGGTTGCGCTGAACTCCCAGCTTGAACAACTCATCACGAGCCCGAAGTATCTGAGCGAGAACCAGGAAGCGCGTAACAGAGATGCACAAAGTATCAGGCAGGCTATCGTTGCTGCTAACGCTCCGAAGCCGATCACCCCACCAAAGCCACCGGCGCTAACAGCAAAGGAGCAAACAGTGCAGTCCGGCGCATCGGCTGATACTGCCTTTGCACAACAGCTTCATGCCGAAAGTCCGTCAGGGACATTCTCTGCAGCTACTTCAGATGAACTCCGTAAGCGTGGTCTGCTCACCCCAGCACAGCGCTTGACGTTCATGCGGAAGATGGGCGTACTCCAATCCACTCCAACTACCCCGTAAATGGCAGACCAGACAGAAGATACGCAAGACCCGACCCAGCCAGGCGCCCCGGCGCCTACTGGACCGGCTGGTGGTCTGCCGCCTATCGCGGTGTCACCCGAGGAACGGCAGGCATACCACGATGATGCGGCTGCGAGGAGTGCCCCACCGGCACGTCCGGCAGGTTTTGGAGACAAGCTTTCAAGTTTCTGGGACAGCATCAAAGGCGCAGGACAGACAGCGATGGGGGCGGTGGAGAAGACGGGCAATGCAATAGACCGCGGTGCCGCTGATTTCGTGGACAACACGAGCAACGCCATCGTTGGAACCGGCGGCTTCATCGTCAACAAAGCCGTGCAAGGCGCACAGGCTGTTACTGGCGACAAGTCACTCGGTGCGGACTGGCAGAAGTGGTATAACTCTGGGGATACATCCCAGATAAACCCGCTGCAGATCGGAGAAGATACCAAGGATGCTCTGTTAGGTAAGAAGCAAGGCGGCGTCTACAACTTCGTAGAGAACGCCACAGCCTTTACTGCGTCGTTGGAAACAGGCAACGAGCTCTCGGGAGTTAAGGCACTCCTGCCTGGCGCTGTGAAGTTCCTAGCTCGTGCTGGGTTGATGGGGCTGGCTACGGCTGCCTCGACAGATCCGCGTGCCGCTCGGCTCAGTGATATGGTTGAGAACGGGCCACCTGTCCTTAGCAACCCGCTCACACGCTTCCTGAAGTCGGACGGTACAGACAGCGAAGCGCTGGCTCGGCTGAAGTCTGGGCTGGAAGGCACGATGACCGGAGCGGCTATCAACGGCTTCCTCGCCGGCGTGTCTGAGCTAGCCGGCAAGATGCTCCCCAGTGGAGCTACCGCGGCTCCGGCTGCTACAGATGTGGCAGAGATTCCTCCGACAGCTCCGAGTCCGGTAACTGTAAAACCGCTCGATGACGGGACGTTCACCTTGTCCCATAGCGATGCTCCGGCCACGTCCGACGCTGCCACAACGCCTGGCCCAGTGTTCACCCAAGTTGGTGACGCTGAGAGTCATGCTGCGGCAATGAATGAGACTATCAACACACAGGCCATCCCCACAGGCCATGTCGATGATAGCGACGTTTCAGCGCTCATACAGGCTGTAAAGGCTGCTCCAGAAGGGGGTTCGCTCGCGGACATTGTACCAAAGGGTGCGTTCAACTACAACTACCTTGGTGGTACACAGGAGACACAGGCCGTCGTTCAGACGCTTGCAGACAGGTTCCAGGAATCCTTTGTTGGGCTGAAGAACCGCGTTGCAGACGGTCTTGGTATCCCCAAGGACGATATGCTCGCCAAGGTAACGGCGATGGTGAACAAGAGTGATGCTGACAGTTGGGTCGGACAAGCTCGCTCGGACGCTGACGCACTACCTGAAATTCAGGCGCGTCAGATGGCGCGTAAGGTTGTGATGAACTCGCTGGCCGGCAAGGTGTCGGAACTGTCACAGGCGTTCGATGTGAACCCTGGGAACGCTATCGCCCTGACCAACCTGAAAGCAGCTACAGACCAACTGCTCCATCTCTCGGCGGAAACATCGGGGATTGACAGTGGGGCTGGCCGCTTACTTCAGTCACTACAGAATACCATCCCTGAACTGAAGTCTGGTGTTGCTGACACTGCTGCTGGATCGGCCAAAAGTTCGGCCACGGCGGGTGCTGCAGAAGCCTCTGCCGTAGATCCTGCAGAGGCGAAAGGTGCGCTGGCTGAGCTGAAGGAAGCCCGCGCGAGTGCTACCAAGCCTGCAACTGGAAGCGGGCCTGACAATCCCTCGGCCCTTCCTATTATGGACCCAGAGAATGTCAGGCTGCAGAATGCACGTCTGCGTGCTATGGCTATTCTCAGAAAGGCCAACGGTCCTGATTACGAAGCTGCGCCCCCGATCCAGGGGTCAGAGACGATGGGCAAGATACAGAAAGAAGGAATTAACTATGACAAGACCCGTACCGATGCCGATGCGCAACGGACTGATCCTATCACAGCTTCTCCTGAAGACAAAGCTGCGGCTGCTGCCAAATCTAAGCCGCAGAATCCTGTCCTTGCTATGGCCCATACGTTTGACCAGATGGAGGCCGATTTAGACAAGGTAGCCGCTGGTCCTAAGCCAAAGGCCGCGCCTGCTCCTGGCACTGCTGTGGATGACTATATCGCAGCGAATAGTGGGAATACCCCACCACTAGGAACTGGCAGTCCCTTCACCAAAGATTTCACGCCGAAAGATTGGGCAGACCTCGCGCGACAGATTCGTCTGAGTGGGGGCGATGCTTCACTGATCCAAGACTCGATGCTTGGCAGTGTGGCGAAGAAGGCCGCTGAGACGACCGGCGATACCGGAATGCTGCAGAAACTCAACGCATACCGTATCAACGCACTGCTCTCAGGTCCGAAGACATCACTCGTGCTCTCGGCCAGTCAGATGCTCTCTTCCGTACAAACCCCTGTCGAATACTGGCTCGGTGGCTTGGCACGCGGGAACACGCAAGCAAGTCAGATGGGAGCAGACATGCTCTCAGGCTGGGTCTCGAATGCAAGCGCGGCGTGGAAGGTTGCTGCAAAGGCATGGAGCCTTGGCGAAAGCGTGCTCGATGGTAAGAGCGCGTCACTCGCCGGCGATGAAGGCATTGCCAACCCATCAGGGGCGGCTGCTACCGGCAACGGCATCACCGACAAGCTGCTGACCACTATGAAGGTTCCTACGCGGGTCATTATGACTGTGGATGAGTTCTTCAAGAACGTCAACTACCTCAACTCGGTGCGTGGCTTGTCCATGCGTGCAGCGAGAGAGGATATGGCACAGATGGGTCCGATGACCGCGGAGCAGCGGGGACAGTTCATGTCCAGCCGACTCGCGGACGATCTTCGCACTTCAACCGATCCAACGACAGGACATGCGTTGAATCCTGTAGCACTCAATTATGCGCGTGACGCGACGTTCCAACGCCCGCTGGAAGGGGCTGCGGCAGACATTCAGGACTTCGTACAGAAGCATCCTCTTGCACGTCTCGTCGTTCCATTCGTCCGCACGCCGATCAACCTTGCTCGGTATGCGTGGCAGAGGACGCCACTGCTGGGTATGCTCTCCAGCCAGATGCAAGATGACCTTGCTGCGGGTGGGGATCGAGCTGCGTCTGCAATGGGTAAGCAGGCCGTTGGTGCTGGGATATG
>Ga0210398_10004832_pt1 | contig 12594 bp, 11 predicted proteins | sample IncBWC4OmetaG_FD_161047 | JGI IMG/M metagenome (GOLD analysis project Ga0210398, IMG submission 161047) | Forest soil microbial communities from Barre Woods Harvard Forest LTER site, Petersham, Massachusetts, United States - Inc-BW-C-4-O | ecosystem: Environmental > Terrestrial > Soil >... | reverse complement strand
GACATCGTGGGTCGTCTCGGTGATCCTCCAGGCGCGCGACTCGCTGGGTAATCCGCAACCCATCACCGCACCGCCGGTCGCCACGTTGAACCCAAAATACCCGCAGCTTGCCGGCACCATGGTATTTATAGGCACGGGTCAAATGCTCGGCGTTCCTGACCTGTCGAATCTCAACACGCAGAGCATCTATGGCGTTTACGATCCGCCCGCGGGCTACGCGACGCCGCTGACCCGCGCCGACCTGGTACAGCAGACGCTGACCGCCGGTCTCATCGGTACCACGGTTGTCTCAACGGTATCCAACAATGCCGTGTCCATTCCGACCACCAAGGGATGGTATATCGACCTCACTCTGAACCCTGGCGAGCGCGTCGTTAACGCGCCGGTGCTGAAGAGCGGCACGCTGATCGTCACGAGCACACAGCCCTCGAGCAGCACCTGCGTTTCCGGTGGTGTCTCGACCGCATACTTCATCAACTTTGCGACGGGCAGTTCCTTCACCACACCGCAATTTGACGCCAATGGCGACGGCGTTGTGACGGTGGCGGGCGATACCGTCGGCCCGACGCACATGGTCCCGCTCAGCTTCAGGATAGGAACCGGCTTTTACGCCGATGTGACCCTGGAACATACGGGCTGCGGACCGGGAGGCTGCAACACTTCGCCGGCGAATTTAGGGTATTGGTGCCAGGCAGGCAACGCAACCTGCACGCCGCGTACAATATTGGGTCCAAATACACGTCGCATTTCATGGTGGGAGGTTCGGCAATGAAACTAGGTAAGCTTTCACTCATCGCGGCAACGGCTGCCGTCGTGCTCTGCCTGCAATCCGCGTCGGTCTGGGCGATCCGCGCGGTCGGGATCACCGTGACCGGCCAGATCACGGCGTCCCCCAGCCCGACGCAAATCGAGATCGCCCATCATGTGTACCACATTCAACCGAACAGCCCGGCCGCATCCGCCGCGCGATCCTTCTTTCTTGGGCAAACGGTGGATGCGATTCTCTCCAATCCGGGCGCCAACGCCGAGCCCGAGGTTGTCTCACTGGTTTTGCATCCGGGCGGCTAGGAGATTTCAGATGAAGAAGAACGGGTTCTCGTTGGTAGAACTGATGGTTGCGGTGGGCATCGTGGGCATTCTCGCAGCCATTGCCATTCCCGCGTATTCGGCCTACGTAAAGCGCGCCAATCGCTCCGACGCGACCAGAAGTCTGAGCGCCACGGCGCAAGCGTTGGAGCGCTGCTATTCGCAGAACTTCACGTACGCAGTGGCGAAATGTCCCATCGCGGGCTTAACCCCGACTCCCTCGTCGCAAGGGTATTACACCTTGACCATCGTTGTGGTCCCGGGCCCTCCCGAGACTTACACACTGTCCGCCGTGCCGGCGCTGCCGCCGCAAACTTTGGATGCCGCCTGCACCTCGTTCACGCTCGACAGTACCGGCTTGCAAGGTGCAACGCCTGCCGGCGCCACCCAGACCTGCTGGGGATCAACCTAAGTTCGTTCTCTCATTCGGCATGGGGTAAAAAAAGGCCGCGCATCAAGCGCGGCCTTTTCATTTCCATCAAATCGATTTACCGGGCGCTATAGCCCCGCCCTTCCACACAGGCAACCATCGCGCGGTTGTAATCGGATCCATTCTGCGCGACCTGCCCGGCCTGTTCCGTGGCCCACTTCTGGCACTCGGCGCGATCCGTCGCTTGTTGCTCGGCAGTCTGGCCATTCTTCGGGTACATGAAAATCTGACCCGGTGTCGGCCCGCCGGGACCAGGGCCGTTCTGCACACCGGCATCGCTCGGCGGCGGCGCGCCTACGTCAGCTGAGCCGCCCGTCGCGCCGCTGGAATCAGCCACCGGCGGCGGATCGGTTGCGACGTAGCCGTCATAGGTTGGATTCCAGGTGTAATAGACATCATTGGCGTAGTAGTAAGGAATTCCGCTATACCAGTATGTCGCGTACGCCAGCGGCAGAATGGGCAGGAACCAGGCAAACCCTGGCCCGTAAAATGCACGCGGCCAAAACCCGCCATGCCAGAAACCGCCCCGCCACGCGCTGCCGCGCCAGCCGCCGAATGCGCCGCCGCGAAAACCTGTGGAGTATCCATGGCCGCCCACAAAACCCGCGTGTCCGGCAAAGCCCGCGCCGTGCGCGTAGGCGCCGCCATGATAGGCCGTGGCCACATGGCCGCCGCCCGCGAAATGACCGCCCCCAGCGAAGTGCGCGCCGCCGCCCACATGTCCGCCCGCAGCGTGGCCGCCACCACCCATAGCGTGGCCTCCGCCTCCTGCGTGGCCGCCACCGCCACCCGCATGGCCTTGCGCCAATGCCGGTCCCGCGCCTGCCAGAATCAATCCTAGCGCGCTAACCGCCAAAAGAACGCTTTTGCCCTTGATACTCATATGTCTCTCCTTACCGAGCAGCCGCTTAGGCTGCTTTCTAACACATACCCAATAAGACCCTATCTGTATAACGCGGTTCAAGGCGTTTGGTGTACATAACGTTAGCTTAATTACGCAACGCCGCATTAAACATCACGTAGGCCGTCCGGCCGGGTGCGGGCTCGAAAAACCTCGAATTGGTCTCATTCACGATCACAGAACCGACATAAGTTCGATTTGCCAGATTATCAAGACGGGCGAACTCGCTGAAACGCCAGTGCTTGGTTTCCTGCTCAAATCCGGCGTGCCAATTCAAGACCCAGTATCCTGCCGCGGCATCCGTATTGCGATCATCGGCGTAGATCTTCGACCGCCCAATGGTCTCCAGCGTAGTCGAAAATCCCAGCGGCGCATAAGTCCAACTCAGCCCAACATACAGGGCATTTCGCGCAACGGCCGGTAGGAAATTTCCTTCGTTCACGGGCAAATAATTGGCCGGCGGCTTTCCTGCCGGACTGGTCAACGGATTGCAAGGCGCCGTGATGCAGGTGAAATACGCTTGCGCCACGATGGCCTTGATATAGGTGTATGCCAGCCGAGCTGTGAATCCCCCGCTCCATTTTGAATCCACCGCCAACTCGAGTCCGCGCCGCGTGGTCTCGCCGATATTTTGATCCACGGTTCGACCGCTCAAATTTTGCAGAACCGCGAGTTCATCGACGGTTTTGATGTAGAAGGCGGCGAGATTGGCACTCATGAATTCGCTGCCGGCTTTGATGCCCGCTTCGTAGTTATCGCTGCGCGCCGGTTTTAAACCCAGATTGAGTCCCGGCAGACTGCCGTCGACCGAGCGATAGGCCAAATCGTTCAACGTCGGCGTTTCGAAGCCCTTGCCATACGATGCATAGGCATTGATCGCGGAGTTGATTCGATACGTGACGCCCGCCACAGGATTGACGGCCGAATATCTCACTTCACTATCCGCGGCGTCGAGTACCGCCAGGTGTCCGTGCGAGGTGACTTGGACGACGCTATTGCGCACTCCGGCGACTATGCGCCATCGATCCGTCGGGTCCCACTGCGCTTGGAGGTATTGATCGAAATCATAGACGTGGTTGGCCTCATCGCGGCGCAGCGCTCCTTCCACGCCCAATTCCGCGCCGATGTAATTCAGATACCCCTTGCGCGCCTCGGCCAAATCATCGTAGTTCACACCCGCGACGAGCAGCAGCGGCGTGCCGCCAACGCTGCGTTGGTCGCTCATGTGCAAATCCACGCCCCAGTAAGCACGGTCCAAATCGATGACGCCGCCCGGATAAAGCGGCGCCGCCTGCTGGGTCGCCTGAGGGATGGCCTGAAACTGTGTGGTGTCGCGATGCCCGGTGTACACGCTCGCGACCACATCATCCGCGGCGCTTAAGCGATCGTCGTAGACCACCCCGAGCTGTTCTTGAGCGAGCGACTTGCGAGTGTTGTAGGCGACGGCATTCACGCCCGCCTGCGTTGGATCCGCCGCCAGTTGCGCGCGCGTGAGCCCCAACGGGTCTTGCACAAACGGTGTTTGCACCGCGTTGGCGACAATCGTCAGCTTAGAAGAATCACTTGGGTCCGTGCTGACTTTCGCGTTGAAGAGATTGCGCTCCGCATCGGAATGATCCCTATACCCGTCCGTTTGGAAGTGGGAAGCGTCGAGGACATAGTTGACGACACCGTTGTCTCCCGTGGTCTTTAAAGCGTATCGCTGTGTGTTGAATGTACCGTAGTCCGCCGCTGCGCCGAGCAGATAACCTGGCTTCGCATCCTCGGTAAATATCGCGATCACACCGCCCGATGAGTTGCCGTACAACGCGGAGAAGGGACCGCGCAACACTTCGATGTGGTCGGCGCTGCTCAGGTCGAATTGCGAAAATTGCCCCTGACCATCCGGCATGGTGCCCGGAATACCGTCGGAGTACAGGCGTACGCCGCGGACGCCAAAACTCGAGCGCGCGCCAAAACCACGCACTGACAGTTGCAGGTCCTGCGCATAATTCTGACGGCTTTGCGCGGAGACACCGGGCACGGTCATCAACGATTCTGACAAATTCACTTGCAGCTGACCGCTTTGAATGGTTTGCGCGTCGACTCGATCGATCGATACCGGCAGGTTGCGGCTTTCTTCCGCGATACGTGTAGCGGTTACGACCACCGAATCCAGCCCCGCCGCGGCCTCGCCGCGCGCTGTCCAAGGCGCGCTCATGAGCGATGCAACTGCTGCAATGCTGCCCAATGAAAACCGTCGGTTCAGGCTCGAAATGAGAATCTTCCCCACGTCAGGTCTATGTTATGTCCGGCCCGCGCTTAAAGAACTGCCCTCTTTTGCCGCTATTTAGGGACTTGAGCAAATCTTCGCACAATCCGGGCTTGAACACGGCACGTATCGCAATGATTGTTGCCGCCAGCGTCACCGCGGCCGGTGCCAGGGACGTGCATTCGGACTTTTCGGTAAGCGTCATCGTCCGGCCCGTGGCCAATATCGAATTGCAATCCGCGCCGAGTAGCCTGGATATTTCCGCGACGGATCTGCAGCGCGGGTATGTCGAGGTGATGCAACCGACCGAGTTCACCGTGCGCAGCAACAGTCCGAACGGCTATGCACTCGAGGTCCTCACCGTCGCACCCGTGCTCTCATCCATGATTGTCGAGGGCCTGAATCCCGATCTGGCTTTAGGGAAGGATGGCGGCACCATCGTGCAGCGCTGGCAAAAGCCGCAGGCCGTCAGTCTGTCGCTGAAGTTTCGCTTTGAGCTTGCGCCCGGCCTCAGCATGGGCACTTATCCCTGGCCGGTGCGCCTGGCGGTCCGTCCACTGGAATGATTAATACGTCACCGTCACGGTGATGATATCGCTGTAGGCGCCGGGCGCCACGTCTTGAGAGGCCGGGATCAGGCCATACAAGGTTCCCGTGGCGAAATTGCTGCCGCCCGCCGGCACGACGAACGGTCCCGCGCTGCCTGCGAATGAACCACCGGTGCCGTCGCCGATGATCTGGTTGTACGCGGTGCTCCAATAAATGTTGTAGTTGAGGGCATTGACGCCCGAGAACATCTTTCGTGTGGCGTAACTGCCGCTCAAGCCGGTACTCAAGGTCACATTGACCGTGACATTGGCCGAGCCTGTTCCACTGCCGTTGCAGGTCACCCTCAACGTGCCCGTTGAGGCATTCGCCACCGCATTCAACGGATTGTAGATGCCGAATGCGATGCCGCCGGCGCTCGCCGTGCAGTTTACGGTGGTGGCGGCGTGCGCCGGCGGCGCTAGAAGCGAGCCCATACACACCGCCGCAATGAAGTGCGAGACTTTCATCGGTTGTGCACCGTGGTATCGCGAATTTCATGACATTGAACCGTGCCCATGTCCGGCAGAGGATCATCAGGCGGCGGCGGTTCCAAGCGGAAACTGCAGTGCCCGCCGGACCAACTCGCCTCCGCGGACATGCCATGATCGTAGCCGGTCACGTACACCAGCCCATCGAGGACCACCGGGAACTGCGCGCCCTTCAGCGTCACCACCGCACCCACGGGCACGGGCTTGCCGTCGTCGGTGACCAGGCGAAACGTGCCGCTGCGCACGCGTTCCACGGGAAATCGCGCGATCACACCGCTGCGGTAAGGCGGCGCCATGATGGTGCTGCTGGCGGCAATGCTGGTATCGAGCGGCAAATCCTCGGGTGTGATGCTGATGCGGTTCGCCTCGTAGGGCCGCAAGTTGTAAAGCAGTGCCCGGCCGGTGGAATCGGTGTGCGTGGTGAGTTGGTTTTCCACGTACACCGGCACGTCGGCGAGGCCGGCGACATCCACCATCGCAAAGCTGCCGTTGACCGAGCGCGTGGTATTGAGCTGACCATCGAGGAATGTCATCGCGCCGGAAAGATAGGCGCTGCGGCCATCGAGTCCCTGATTGCGAACCGCCTCCAACTCCAAATCGGCGCCGTTAAACTGCTGGCGCCAATCGGCGTCGTAATTTCCTGCCGTCGATGCGCTTAGACGATAGCCGGTGCCGGGTCCCACGGGCGGACTTTGAGTCAGGGACGCGATGACCTCATTGGCGGGTGCGCCGGGGCCGCTGCCGCCCACCGTGCTCAGAGTGGCTGCACGCCGAAAATCCAGCGGCAGCACGAAGATCAAATAGGCGCTGGTTGAATTTTGCGCGCCGGTGGAGAACTGCGCCGCGGTATGGGTTTCCGTGAGCGTCAAATTGAGCGAGCCGACACGGCCCAATCGAATGCTATGAGTCAGCCCCAGCGTTTGTTGCGCGGGCGAATCCCGATAGGTTTGCCGCACGTAGGCAAGCGATAAAGAGCCCAGGCTTCCTAATCCCATGCCTGTCTGCAGAAGGCTTCGCTGCCGCATGCGCATGGCCGGATCCAATGGCTCGCCCACCTGCGAGAAATCTCTACCGGCCCATAGGCTGCTGGCGACGAAGCTGGTGTTGCTGCCGCGATGTTCAAGCCCGACGCCGCTCAGCCAGCCCGATCCCGACGAGTCGCCGCCATCGGCGGCCGTGAAATTGATGACGCCGATCTGCCCCAGCCCAAACGCTGCATTGAGGCCTGCGGCGTGCGCATCGCCGGCGAGATATTCAGCGTGACCCTCCAAGGTTATGGCATCGGTAATCCCGCGCCGATAACTGGCCTCGCCCAGCATCGGTCCATAGTCATTGCTTTCAAGGGCGTAGTTGTCGCGAATCTTGCCTAAATTGACCGAGTACTGCGACAACCCCTGCGCGAGCAGCGTGACGCTCGAATAAAAAGATTGCGTGAGCACCTCTTCGCGCCCCAGTGCATCGCGCACCACCACGCTGACATCGCCCGTGCCGGATACCGTGGGCAGTCGATCGATGACGAAAGGTCCGGGCGGCAGTTGACTGCTCGTCACCAGCTGATTGTTGACAAAAACATCCACGGTCGAGGGCACGGTCGCCGTTCCGGATGTGGCCAATAGCGGCGTCGTCAATAAGTCGGGCCGCAGGCCGAAATTTCTGCTCCAACGCACGCCCGCGTAACGCACGGCGTTACCCCAGCTGCCGCCATCGCTGATGGCATCGCCGAGATTCAAAGTCTCGAGCGTGGCGGGAAAATCGCGGGTGTAAGTGGTGTCCAATCTGACCAGCTGATTGTCGTCGTTGCCATAGCGCGCGACCGTCGTGCTGGTCAGCACGCCTGCGCCGGCAAACACGCCCAGTTCCGCAAACGCCCCACCGATGTTCTGGCCGTCAATTTGTTGCGCCGAGAGTTGATAATTGAGAAACGCCCCCGGCGAGGCCGGCGTGATGTCGGGCGAGTGCCGCATCGCCGCGCTCAAATGCGTTGTGTCCAGCGATGCCGGCGGCGCCGTGATCACCGCACGTTGCGTGGACTCGTCAAACGATACCGTGCACCCCTTGATGGCCGTCACATCAAAAAAGCGCCGGCCCTCATACATGTATGGCGCGCTCGACGGCAGGTGCAACCGTAGCCGCGCGAAATCGCCTTCCTCCAGGTACAGCTGCCCTGCGGGGCCGCGCAACACCACGATCATTTCTCCGGGCTCAGTGCTGCTCAAGGTCACTTCCAAGACCGCCTCGGACAGTTGCGGCGGATCCGCCGCAATGGCGCTCTGCGCCGCCAGACTCAGCAACAAGATCAACAGTCCGGAATATGTCTGCAGCGCGTAGGCAATTCGAATGAGCCTTGTCATGGGCACGCGCCAATCGCGGCTCTTAGAGGTCGCTGGGTGCAACGTCGGCGGAAAAATCTCCCTGGTCGCTGTGACCGCGGATTGGAATCGTTCCCTGTTTTCTGGCGTCCGCCGGCGGTGTCAAGGTCCAGCTCATCCGGCTGCCGGGTAACACGTACTTCGAGGTAATGCCACGCAGCGGCATCAAAGATCCCGGAAATTGGGCCTCGAAATCGGTGATTTGCAAATGGCCGCTGCCGCTGTTGGTGGCCGCGACTTCCAGTTGACCGTTGGGAAGCCAGCGTGATTGCCACGCCAACTCGGCGGTGGCCTTGCCGTGCGCCGGCGCGACAAACACCGGAATGCTCAAGCGCAGAGCGACGCGCAGACCGGTGAAATCCTTCGGCGCCGCCTGCGGCACCTCCTCGAAGATCACGCGGTAGGTAAGCTCCTGAGCGCCGTCCGGCTCGCGCCGCAAGGCGACTCGAATGATTTGCTGGCTGTTCGCCGGAATCTGCAGCACGGGCGGGGTTGCCAGTAGTTCGCGTGTATCCTCGAGTTGCTCGGCGCCGTCCTTCTGCGACCAGCGCACGACCCGGATTTGCACGACGACCGGGCTGTCATCCGCATTCATGATGGTCAGGGCTTCGGTGCGGTGAGCGCCCGTGAGCTCCGCGCGAATGGGTGAAATATTGAATGTGCTTGCGCTTGCCGGTGCGGCTAGGGCGGCGGCGATCAGCAGCGCGACGAGCGTTCGCATCCTAGTAAGTGACAGTGACGGTAATCGTATCGGTGTAGCTTCCCGGTACGGCAGCCTGATTTGCCGCGCTGTCCGGCAATTGACCGAACACCGTCACTGCGTTGGCCGTCGCCACACCCGCGCCGGTGCCGGCGATAGTCTTGCTGGTGCCGGTACCGTCGCCGAAGATCTGATTGAATGCAGCGGTCGTGAACAGGTTGTATTGCAGCGTGCTGGCGCCTGAAGCCATCAGTCGCTGTGCGACTGTGCCGCCGGTGGTGGTGCCGCCGTTCAGGGAAATCGTATACGGCGTATTTTTGGTGCACTTGACGCTGATCGTGCCGTTGTTTGAGATCGCGCCGGCGCCCGGCGTGTACGCGCTGAACGCGAGTGTGGTTGCCGTCGCTGAGCACGTCGCTTGCACGGCCTCGGTGACCGCGAAACTCGTGCCAGTGGTTGCGGAGTTGGCGACACCGGCCAATACCGCACCAAAGATCAGCGTCATTGCTTGAATCTTGTGCATCCAATCCTCGCGAAATCGAATTCAATCCGGAGCTCGAGCGGCGGCTTGCCGCCGCCCGAGTCCGTCAGATCAATAGGTAACTGTGACCGTGATCGTGTCGGTGTAGGCGCCGGGAACCGCCGCTTGGTTGGTGGCGTTGTCCGGAACTTGACCGAAGACCTGCACGGTGTTCGCGGTCGCAACACCCTGGCCTGTGCCAAGGACCGTGCCGGTGCTGCCCGTGCCATCACCGAAAACCGTCGCCAGCGCTGCGGTGGTATACAGGTTGTACTGCAAGGTGTTGGCGCCCGAAGCCATTAGGCGCTGAATGAACGCATCGCCCGTGGTCGAACCCGCGTTAAGAGAGACCGTGAACGGCGTGTTCTTGGTGCACTTCACGAGGATGGAAGTGTTGCCGATCTGCGCGCCGCCGCCCGGGGTGTAGTTGGGAAATGCCAATGTCGCAGCCGTCGCGGAGCACGTCGACTGCACCGTCGCGGTCACCGCGAAAGTCGTGGTGGTGGTGGAAGCAGCCTGTGCAATCCCCGCGGCCATTACTCCGGTCGCCAGGATTGCAGTGAGAATCTTGTGCATGAAAGCTCCTAAAATTGCGGTGTGACATCATTGCCGGGAAACCCCGAGTGCCCTATTTTTGCTGGATGCCCTGAATTCGTTGTGACCCCGCTCTCAGATCGGGCGGCTGAGGCTCAAGTTTTGGCGCAATCTGCCGGCCCCATCTCAATTTGCGGGCAATGCGAGGCCTTTCGACCCGCACGGATAGCCGCTCGGTGCGCCGATTTGTGTGAAGCAATTCCGTGATTGCGTAGACGGTGATAGGATTGCGCTCTCGATTTCAGGTAGCGCCTTGCCAAGACTTAACTATCGCCTCGAGTTTCGCGTCGCGCTCATGGCCGCGCTGGCGCTGATCTTCGCCCAGCTGGGTGCGATGGCGCATGCCTATTCCCATGTGCCGGACAAACCGCCGGTCTCCTCGCAGCAGGGGAATCAAGGCCTCCATGACTTTTGTAAAGATTGCCTAAACTTTGCGCCGCTGCTTTCCGCGGCCGGCGCGCCGGCCGCGCTGCCCTTTGCGCTTCCGCAAGCCTGCAGCGTTGCGCCGCAGGCGCAGATAACCCGCCTGGTCGATCTTAAGTTCCTTCACGCCTTTCGCTCCCGCGCTCCTCCCGTCTCGCCCTAACGCTCAAAGAAGATCTATTCGGCCGCAATGAATTTGCGGCTTGGCGTGTTTGGCGAGGAGTTCTCGGCTCATGTTCAATTTCAAATCACTGGGGGCGCCCTTGGCGCTCGCGTTTGTTCCTATGTTTTTCATACCGCGCGCAGCGCAAGGCGATGAGGCGGAAAATGCGACAACGGACGTCGACGAAGTAGTAGTTATTGCGCAGCGCTTAAACGAAGCGCGCAACGGCATTCAAACGCAAACCGGCGCTTCGACCTATGCGATCAACGAGTCGGCCATCGACGCCGCGCCTGGCGGCGACAATCAATTGCTCAACCAAGTGATCATGCAGGCGCCGGATGTGGCCCAGGACTCGTTTGGGCAATTCCATGTACGCGGTGAGCACAACGGTCTTCAATACCGCCTGAACGGCATCATCCTGCCGGAGGGTATCAGTGTCTTCGGGCAATCGCTGGATCCGCGCCTGATTTCCTCGCTCACGCTAGTAACCGGAGCGCTGCCGGCCGAGTATGGCCTGCGCACCGCCGGCATCATTGATCTTAAGACCAAAAGCGGCGTGATCGATCCGGGCGGCTCGGTGTCCCTCTATGGCGGCAGCCACGGCACCGTCGAGCCCAGCTTCAATTACGGCGGCAGCGACGGACGCTTGAATTACTTCGTTTCGGGCGACTTTCTGCGCAATGATTTGGGCATCGAGTCCCCCGACGGCAGCTCCGATCCCATTCATGATCACACCAAGCAATATCATGGCTTCGGCTACTTCGAATACATTCTCGATGATGCCAACCGATTAAGCGCGGTGTTGAGCGCCTCCGTCGGCGACTTTCAAATTCCGAATCGGGGCGGATTGACCCCGGGCCTCACCAATGCCGATGGCACGCCTCTCACGGTTGACGGCCAAACCACTTTTCCGAGTGAGGCGCTCAATGAAAATCAACGCGAGCTCAATCACTTCGCGATCTTGAGTTGGCAGCATTCGCAGGGCGCCCTGGACGTGCAGACGTCCGCGACCGCACGCTACTCCAGCCTGACCTTCACGCCCGATCCGCTCGGCGATCTGCTGTTCACCGGCATCGCTCAAGATGCCTACAAGCAGAACGTGGCCTATGCGCTGCAGTCCGATGCGGCCTACAAGCTCGACGATATGCACACGGTACGCGGCGGCATTTTCCTGCAGAGCGACCACTCCATGAGTCTGACAACCTCGCAGGTGATCGACCTCGATGCGAATGGCAACCAAACCAGCGATGTGCCGGTCAGCATCGTCGACAACGGCGCAAAAACAGAGTGGATCGAGAGCGTGTACCTGCAGGATGAATGGAAGGTCATTCCGTCTCTGACCTTCAACTATGGACTGCGCTTCGATAAATTCACCGCCTTTACGGCCGCTCATCAGGTGAGTCCGCGCTTCAACGCCGTCTGGCAGGCGCTGAATGACACCACGGTGCACATCGGCTATTCGCGCTATCTATCGCCGCCGCCCTTCGAACTGGTGGGCGGCGAGACCATTTCGAAATTCTTGAACACCACCGGCGCGCCGGCTGTCACGGTTTCGAACTCGCCCCTGGCCGAACAGGCCAACTATTACGATCTCGGCGTGCAGCAGAAGCTGACGTCCCAGTTCACGATCGGCCTCGACACCTACTACAAGCAATCGCACAACTTGATCGACGAGGGTCAGTTCGGAGCTCCCATTATTCTGACGCCGTTCAACTACACGTACGGCAAACAGTACGGCGCTGAGATCACCGCCAATTTCACGGCGGAAGGCTTCAACGCCTATTTGAACCTCGCCTATCAAAGCGCCAAGGGTAAGAATATCGATTCCGCCCAGTTCAATTTCTCGCAAGACGATCTTGACTACATTGCCTCGCATTACATTCACTTGGATCACGAGCAGCAGTTCACCGCCTCGGGCGGGGTGTCGTATCTGTGGAACCACACCACCTTCAGCGCCGATTTCCTAGAAGGGTCGGGGCTGCGCGCGAACTTGGTGTTGCCGGACGGCTCGTCGATTCCGAACGGCGATCACTTGCCATACTACACGCAGATCAATCTTGGCATGGCCCATGTGTTCCACT
>Ga0210398_10004830_pt1 | contig 12595 bp, 11 predicted proteins | sample IncBWC4OmetaG_FD_161047 | JGI IMG/M metagenome (GOLD analysis project Ga0210398, IMG submission 161047) | Forest soil microbial communities from Barre Woods Harvard Forest LTER site, Petersham, Massachusetts, United States - Inc-BW-C-4-O | ecosystem: Environmental > Terrestrial > Soil >... | reverse complement strand
GCGCGGCGCCGGCGCACGGTGCCCGGCCGCCGCCCCGTGCTGGACCTTCCGCCGGGGCGCGACGCCGGCCTCATGCCATGCCGTCGCGCAGCGCCACGGCGCGGCGGTAGAGCACGCGGCGCGGCAGCCCGGTTTCGGCGGCGAGCCGGGCCGCGGCCTCCTTGACCCCGAGCTTCGCGACCGCGGCGCGCAGCAGCACCTCGACATCGGCATCGGCCGGCGCCGCCGCCGGCTCGGGCGGCCCGACGACGACTACCGTCTCGCCGCGCGGCGGGCCGCTGGCGCGATAATGCTCGGCCAGCCCGGCGAGCGGGCCGCGGCGCACCTCCTCGTGCAGTTTGGTCAGCTCGCGTGCCACGGCGGCCGGCCGCCGCCCGAGGATTTCGGCCATGTCGGAGAGTGCAGCGGCAAGCCGCGGCGGCGCTTCGTAAAAGATCAGGGTCGCGTCGAGCGTGGCCCAACCCGCCAGCGCCTGCCGCCGCGCCGGCCGCTGCCGCGGCAAAAAGCCCGCGAACAGAAACCGGTCGGGCGGCAACCCCGACAGGGTCAGCGCGGTCAGCGCCGCCGAGGCGCCGGGCGCGGCCGTCACCGGCAGCCCCTCGGCGAGCGCCGCCCGCACCAGCTTGTAGCCGGGGTCGCAGACCAGCGGCGTCCCGGCGTCGCTGACCAGCGCCACCCGCTCGCCGCGCCGCAGCGCCGCGAGCACCGCCGGGCGCACCCGTTCGGCATTGTGGTCGTGATAGGTTTCGAGCGGCGTCTTGATGCCGTAGCGGGCGAGGAGCCGGGCGGTGACGCGCGTGTCCTCGCAATAGATGCGGTCGGCGCCGCGCAGCACCGCCAAGCCGCGCAGGCTGACGTCGCCGAGGTTGCCGATCGGGGTGGCGACGAGATGCAGGCCGGGTTCTGGGGGTGCCGTCGCGGCCGGCGGCCATGCCGGCTCGGGTTTACTCGCGCCGGGTCCGCCGTTAGGCTCGCGCCGCTTGCCGCCGCCGCCCGAGGTCGCTTTTGTCGCCCTGGTGTCTCCCCCGCTCTGTCTCATTGCCGGTTGTCTTCGCCGCGTTTGCAGCGCTTGCCTCGTGCGCCCCGCCGATGGTACCGGCGCCGCTCGCACCGCCGCAACCGCCCTATGCGCCGCCATCGGCTTCGGCCCCGCAGCCACCGCCGACCGCGGCGGCGCCGGCCGGGCCGGCCAAGGTCGCCATCCTGGTGCCGCTCTCGGGGCCCAACGCGGCGCTCGGCGCAGCACTCCTCGACGCCGCACAGATGGCGCTGTTCGAGACCGGCGGCAATCAGCTGACCCTCGTCCCGCGCGACACCAAGGGCACGCCTTCGGGTGCGGCCGACGCCGCGCGCTCGGCGGTCGCCGGCGGGGTGGCGCTGATCATCGGGCCGCTGCTGGCGGGCGAGGTCGAGGCGGTCAAGCCGATCGCCGCCAACGCCCACGTCAACGTCATCGCGTTTTCGACGGTGACCGACCTCGCCGGCGGCAACACCTACCTGATGGGCTTTCTGCCGCGCCAGGAGGTGGTGCGCGAGGTCGCCTATGCCCGCCAGCGCGGGATCGGCCGGTTTGCGAGCTTGGCGCCGAACACCCCTTACGGCCATCTGATGGTGGACGCGCTGCGCGGCGCGGCGGCGGCGAGCGGGGCGGCGGTGACCAAGGCGGTGTTTTTTGACCCGCGCGCCGGGGACGCCTCGACCGCGATCGCGGCGCTGTTGCCGGGTGCCTCCCCCGCGCCGCCGCCGGGACCGGGCGCTTACGGCCCGGGCACCCCCGCGCCGGGCGCTCCCGACCAAGCCGCAGCGGATCAGGCCGCAGCGGGCCAGCCCGGGGCGGCGCCGCCGGCGGTGCCGGATTTCGACGCTCTGCTGCTGCCCGAGGGCGGCGACCAGCTCAAGGGGATCGCGCGCAAGCTGACCGCCGCCGGGCTCGACACAAAGGCGACGCGGCTGCTCGGCAGCGGGTTGTGGGACGTGCCCGACATCGGCAGTGAGCCGGCGCTCGACGGCGGCTGGTTCGCCGCCTCGCCGCCCGAGGCGCGGGGCGACTTTGCGCAACGCTACCGCGCCGCCTACGGCGGCGAGCCGCCGCGGCTCGCCTCGCTCGGCTACGACGCCGCCGCCCTTGCCTCGGCCTTGGCGAGCGGCAAAAGCGGCCCGCCCTTCTCGCGGGAAGCGATCCTCAACCCGAACGGGTTCAGCGGCGTCGACGGGCTGTTCCGCTTCACGCCCGACGGTCTCGTGCAGCGCGGGCTTGCCGTGCTCGAGGTGGAGCCGCAGGGCAACATCGTCGTCAGCCCCGCCCCGCAAAGCTTTCAAAACCTCGGCTACTGACGTGACCATCCAAGTGGGCGCGGTGCGGCGTGCGGCATGGAGCGTTCTGCCGTGCGGTGTGATGCTGGGCGCCGGGGTGACGGGATGGCGTTCGCTCGTTTCAAATCGGCGCCGGCGCACCGCCGGTCTCGGCAAATGACCCGGCCACCAACGCGCGATCGATGAACTCGGGCGAGCCCAGCGCCCCAGCCGCGGTATTGCGGCTCCAGCAGCTGATCCGCGCCACCGCGCGCGGCGACCGCGCGGCGTTCGCCGAGCTCTATCGGCTGACCTCGGCGAAACTGTTTGGCGTCGCGCTGCGAATCCTGCGGCAGCGGGAATGGGCCGAGGAGGCGTTGCAGGAGAGCTTTGTCGCGGCGTGGCAACGGGCGGGAGACTACGAACCGGGGCGCGGCTCGCCGATGGGATGGCTTGCCACGATCGTGCGTCATTGCGCGATCGACCAGCTGCGGCGCAGCAGCGCGCGGCCGGAGAGCCGCCCGGCGCCCGAGGATGCGCTGGCGGCGATGACCGCGTCCGGCGCGGCCGACATCGGCGCCGAATTGCGCGCGCTGCAGCGCTGTCTCGACGAGCTCGACGAAGCGCCGCGCCGCGCCGTGCTGCTCGCCTATTGCCACGGCCTGACCCGCGAGGAGCTGGCGGCGCGGCTCGGCGTGCCGGTCGGAACCGTCAAGAGCTGGCTGCGGCGCAGCCTCGAACGTTTGCAAAAGTGTCTCGACGGATGAGGTACGACAACCCGGAGCTGCGCGACCGGCTGGCCGCCGAATATGTGCTCGGCACGATGCCGGCGCGCGCACGGCGGCGCTTCGAGCGGCTGATGGCGGCGGACCCGGCGTTGGCCCGGATCGCGGGCATGTGGGCCGACCGGCTGGCGCCGCTCGACGCGACGGTCGCGGCGGAGCCGCCGCCGGCGCGGGTGTGGCAGGCGATCGAGGGACGCATTTCCGGCGGCGCGCCCGAGCCACTGGCGCCGGTTCCGGGTCCCGCGCCGGCATGGTTCGCCGCGCTCGCCTTCTGGCGCGGGCTGGCGATTGCCGCCACCGCGGCGACGGCGGCCTTGGTGCTCTACATCGTGCTCTCAGCCGGCCCGGCCCCGGCGCCGCGCGTGGTCGCGGTGCTCGCCGGCCACGGCGGTGCCCCGGGATGGGTCGCGGTAACCGGGCCAAAGCCGGGCGAGGTCAGCGTTTCCGCGGTGTCGCCCGCGGCCGAGCCGCAACCGCACGCGTTCGAGCTGTGGGGCATCGCCGGCGGGCCGCCGCGCTCGCTCGGCCTGTTGCCGCAACAATCGGGCGGCGCGGTCATCTTGAGCGCCGCGCGACTGCCGGAGCCGGGCGGGGTCTTGGCGGTCAGCCTCGAGCCGCCCGGAGGCTCGCCGACCGGGGTCGCGACCGGCCCGGTGCTCTACCAGGGCAAGGTCCTGACCCGCGCCCCATGAGCGCCGGTGGCGCGAATAGCGCCGGCAGCCCCGAGTTGTCGGTCGCGCGCGAACAGACGTGATCCGGCCCCCATCCTCGGGCCGCTACGACAAGTGGGAAAATTACCGCCTTGGAAACCGAGACGGTCCCGATCCAGGAAGGAATGGGCCCTCGCCGACCTGAACCGGACGGGCGCAGACAAGCCGGGGCGTCGCGGCTGGACCGGCATCTGCGGCGGAGCGCCGAGCCCCGAACGGCGGGTCAAGCCCCGCGGCAGTCCAGCGGGGCCGCCGCAGCGGTCGCCGGCGCTAATGCCGGAACGCCGGCATGACCTCTTCGGCGACCCATTGGAATTGCTCGAGCATCGTCGCCTGCGGCGTGCCGATCGGGCTCGACAGGCTGATGTGCTCCATGCCGGGGTATTTTTCTTCGAACCCCTTCAGCAGTTCGATCAGTTGCTCTGGGGTGCCGGCGAACCACGAGCCCAATTTCATAAAATGCTCGACGGGCGGCACGCCGGCTGCGTCCCAGCCGCCGCGGCGGCCGACCGCCTCAACCTGCGCCGGGGTGAGCCCGGGGACAAAGCCCAAGGGTGCGAACATCTTCACATGCTCTTCGTAGATCGGCTTGATCTCGCGGGCCGCTTGCTCGGGGGTGCGGGCGAGGTGGAAATGCAGGCCGAGCTGCAGGTTCTCGCCGAGCTTCAGGTGCTTGCCGGCGCGGGCGGCGGCCTCCTGGTAGGCGACGATCGGGCCGCCCTGCATCGTCGCGGCGCCGCCGCCGACCGCCCCCTTGACGCCGTGCTTGACCATGAAGTCGAGCCCGCGCGCGCTGGCGCTGACGATCGGCTGCCAGCATTCGACCGGGCGATGGATCGGCCGCGGGACGAGGGTCAGTCCCTTCAGCTCATAGCCGCGGTAGGGCACGTTCGGCGGCAGGGTGTAGTGGGCGCCCTGGTGCGAGAACGACTCGTTGTCGAACGCCTTGAAGATGACTTCGACACCCTCCTCGAAGACTTCGCGGTTGGCGTTCTGGTCGAGCATCGGCCCGCCGAGGCTCTCGACCTCGCGGGTGTGATAGCCGCGCCCGACCCCGAACACGGTGCGCCCGCCGGTCAGGATGTCGGCGGTGGCGAAATCCTCGGCGAGCCGCAGCGGGTGCCACATCGGCGCGATGTTGAAGCCGCAGCCGATCTTGAGCTGCTTCGTCACATGCGCCAGGTGCACCGCAACCATCAGGATGTTGGGCAGGCACTCGTAGCCTTCGTGCTGGAAATGGTGCTCGGCGAGCCACAAGGTCTCGTACCCCAGCCGATCCATCGTTTTCGCGATCGCTTCGGTCTTTTCAAAGACGCCGGCGAGGTGCTCGTTCGAATAGCGCCGCTCGTTGGCCGGGGTCGCGTCCTGGCCGCGGTCGGGCAGGTCGACATGGCCGGCGTAAACGGTGGTGAATTTGGTGATCATCCTGTCCCTCCGGATCGGCTGCCGGGTCGATGCGGAATGCCGCATCCCGCCACACTCAGCCAGTTTCTCACATTTCGACAGCCGGCGTCACGCGCGGCGGACCCGCCGCGGGCGCCGGTTGACAGGTTTCGCCAAAGTCGGAAAGCTCCGGCCCGGCGCGGGCCCCGCAAGCCGGCCGACAGGGGAGGGAATGGCGATGACCTTGACGCGCAGAAGCCTGTTGCGCGGCGCCGGCGCGGGTTTCACGGCGGCGGCGGTTCTGCGCTGGCCGGCCGACGCCGCCGAGTTCAACTACAAATGCGGCGGCTCGCTGCCCGACGGCCATCCGATGGCGATCCGCGCGCGCGAGGCGATGAAGGCGATCAAGGACGACAGCAACGGCCGGCTCGACATCACGCTCTACACGAACAGCGTGCTCGGCGGCGACACCGCGATGATCTCGCAGACGATCGCCGGCGCGCTCGAAATGTACGTGCTGCCGCTCGACCTGTTGGCGGCCAAGAACCCGGCCTGCGGCATCTTCGGGGTCGGCTACGCGTTTTTGAATTACGACCATCTGTGGCAGGCGATGGACGGCGAGCTCGGCGACCATCTGCGCGGAATCGCCGAGGGGATCGGCTTTCACGTCGTCCACAATTGCTACGACCACGGCTTTCGCGAGATCACGAGCCGCACCAAGCCGATCCGGACCCCGGAGGATCTGAGAGGCTTCAAGATCCGCCTGCCGGTGGCGCCCTATTACATCTCGCTGTTTCAGCACCTCGGCGCGTCGCCGACGCCGATCAACTTTTCTGAGGTCTACAGCGCGTTGCAGACCGGGGTCGTCGACGGTCAGGAAAACCCGCTGGTGTTGATCGACACCGCCAAGCTTTACGAGGTGCAGAAATATTGCAGCCTGACCAACCACACCTGGGCCGGGCTCAACATCTCGTTCAGCAATATCGCGTGGAAGCGGCTACCTCCAGACCTGCAGCAGCTGGCGGAGAAGCATTTTAACGAAAAGGCGCTAGCGGAGCGCGCAGACTGGCAGGTCATGACCAAAAAGGAAATCGCCAACCTCACCGGCAAGGGCATGGTGTTCAATTCGCCCGATCCAAAGCCGTTTCAGGACGCGCTGCGCAAAACCGACTTTTACCCGGAAATGAAAAAGAAGTCCGGGGACGAGACCTGGGCATTGCTCGAAAAGTACGTCGGCACCCTGGCCTAAGGTTCGAAAGGGCTCCCCGGATTGTCGTTGTGCTCGTCACTGTTGTCTATATAATAGAACCTATTTTGCACGTTTACCGGGTATCACAATGATTTACTCGAGAGTCATGGCCGGGCTTGTTTCCGGCCATCCACATGCCCGGATTGGGGTCGAAGAAAGACGTGGATCACCGGGACGAGCCCGGTCTCGACGACTGTGAGGTGAGGCTCCGCAGACCTGACAGCGGTCGGACAAAACCAACCGTGACGTTTAAGAATGCTCGGGTCGCTTAGGGTCACGCGCTGTGTTTGACCCAACCTCTGGCAGCGATGCGAAAGTCAAACAAGCGAATGAGGATGTGTCGATGTACGTGCCGCGCAGAAGATTGTTGTCCGGCGCCGCGGTGGCGGCGATGGGAATGGTGGCTCCCGCAATCCTGCGGCGCCCGGCGAACGCCGCCGAGTTCGTCTACAAATGCGGCACGGCACTCCCCGACGGGCATCCGATGTGCATCCGCGGCCGCGAGGCGATGAAGGCGATCAAGGAAGAAAGCAACGGCCGGCTCGACATCACGCTCTACACGAACAGCGTGCTCGGCCAGGATACCGCGATGCTGTCGCAGACAATCGCCGGCGCGCTCGAAATGTACTATCTGCCGATCGACCTGTTGGCGCCGAAAAACCCGGCCTGCGGCGTGTTCGGCGTCGGCTACGCCTTCCTCAATTACGACAACATCTGGAGGGCGATGGACGGCGACCTCGGCAACTATTTGCGCGGCATTGCCGGGCAGATCGGGTTTCGCGTCGTGCACAATTGCTACGACCACGGTTTCCGCAACATCACGACCAAAAGCAAGCCGATCGAAAAGCCGGAAGACTTGAAGGGCTTCAAGATCCGCCTGCCGGTGGCGCCCTACCTGATCGCGCTGTTCCAACATCTCGGCGCCTCGCCGACGCCGATCAATTTTGGCGAGGTGTACAGCGCGTTGCAGACCGGGGTCGTCGACGGCCAGGAAAACCCGCTGGTGCTGATCGACACCGCCAAGCTCTATGAAGTGCAGAAATATTGCAGCCTGACCCGGCATGTCTGGGCCGGCATCCATGTGTCGTTCGGCAACGCCGCGTGGCAGCGCCTGCCATCCGACCTGCAGCAGCTCGCCGACAAGGAGTTCAACGCCAAGGCGCTGCTCGAACGCGCCGACTGGCAGGTGATGACCGCGGCGGAACAGAAAAAGCTCGAAGGCAAGGGCATGGTCTTCAACAACCCCGACAAGCAGCCGTTTCAGGACGCGCTGCGCAAGGCCGGGTTTTACGCGGACATGAAAAAGAAATCCGGCGACAAGGCGTGGGCCTTGCTCGAGCAGTATGTAGGCCCGCTCGCATGACAAGCGAGGCGCCCGACCTGCGCCGGGCGGTCGCGGTCGCCGCGGACCCGCCCTGGGCCGGCGTCCGGCGGCTGGCACTGAAGGTCGACTTTGCGGTCGGGACCCTCGCCGAGGCGGTCGGCGCGGCCCTGGTGCTGGCCGAGACCTGCATCCTCTTTGCCGGCGTCGTGTCGCGCTACGTCTTCAACAGCCCGCTGATGTGGACCGACGAGCTCGCCAATTTTCTGTTCCTGTGGCTGGCGATGTTGGGTGCGGTCGTCGCGTTTCGCCGCGACGGGCACATGCGGCTGACGACGTTTGTCAACTCGCTGAGCCCCGCGCGCGGGCAATGGCTCGCCACGGTCGGGGCACTCGTCGTCATCGCCTTTGTCCTCGAAATCCTGCTGCCGGCCGCGCAGTACCTTCAAGTGCAGGAGTCGACCGAGCTGATCACCCTGCCGCTGTCGGACGGCTACCGGGTGCTGGCGCTGCTTGTCGGCATGGGCCTTCTCGCGGTCGTCGCATTGCTGCGCCTCCTCGAAACCGCGACGTGGCGCGGCCTTGTGCTGGCGCTCGCCGTGGTCGGCGCGGTCGCGGGCGGGCTGTGGCTGGCGCAACCGCTGCTGATGGCGATCGGCAACGGCAGCCTGGTGCTGTTTTTTGTCGTGCTGGTGGCGGTGTGCGTGATCATCGGCGTGCCGATCGCCTTTACCTTCGGCATCGCGACGTTTTCCTACCTGGCGCTGACCACGAGCCTGCCGTTGTCGATCGTCGTCAACCGGATCGACGACGGCATCTCGAACCTGCTGCTGCTCGCGGTGCCGATGTTCGTGTTTCTCGGCCTGCTGCTGGAGATGACCGGCATCGCGCGGGTCATGGTGAACTTCCTCGCGGCATTGATCGGCCACGTCAAGGGCGGCCTCAGCTACGTGCTTCTGGGCGCGATGTACCTGGTCTCCGGCATATCGGGGTCGAAGGCGGCCGACATGGCGGCGGTGGCGCCGATCCTGTTCCCCGAGATGCAGCGCCGCGGCTCGCATCCGGGCGAGCTCGCCTCGCTGCTCGCGACGTCGAGTGCCATGTCCGAGACGATCCCGCCGAGCCTGGTGCTGATCACGATCGGCTCGGTGACCAACATCTCGATCGCGGCCCTGTTTACCGGCGGCCTGTTGCCGGCGGCGGTGGCGGCATTGGCATTGGTCGTCGTCGCCTGGTTCCGCTCGCGGCGTGCCGACACGGGCGGCGGCGCGCGGCCGCCGGCAAAGCAGATCCTGCGCGCCTTTGTCATCGCGGTGCCCGGCCTGACCCTGCCGTTTGTGATCCGCGCCGCGGTGATCGGCGGCATCGCGACCGCGACCGAGGTGTCGACGGTCGGCGTCGTCTACACGGCACTCCTGGGGCTCGTCGTCTACCGCGAGTTCAACTGGCGGCGGATCTACCCGATCCTGGTCGACACCTTGTCCTTGACGGGTGCGGTCATGATGATCATCGGCACCGCGACGGCGATGGCGTGGGCGTTGACCCAATCGGGGTTTTCGCAGTGGCTGGTCACGGTCATGGCGCGCGTACCGGGCGGCACCGGCGGCTTTCTCGCGATCTCGATCGTCGTCTTCATCATCCTCGGCAGCGTGCTCGAAGGATTGCCGGCGATCGTGCTGTTCGGGCCGTTGCTGTTCCCGGTCGCCAAGGCGTTGGGCGTGCACGAGGTCCACTATGCAATGGTCGTGATCCTGGCGATGGGGATCGGGCTGTTCGCGCCGCCGTTTGGCGTCGGGTTCTACGGCGCCTGCGCGATCGGCCGCATCTCGCCCGACGCGGCACTGTGGCGGATCTGGCCCTATATCGGCGCGCTCGTCGTGGCGCTGATCATCGTCGCCGCGATCCCCTGGCTGTCGATCGGCTTTTTGCATTAGAAGAGACAGGAGAAAAGCAACACGCGCGGCCACGGGGCAGCGAGATGGAGTACACGACACTCGGGCGGACCGGGCTCAAGGTCAGCGTCGCCGGGCTCGGCTGCGGCGGCTTCAGCCGGCTCGGGCTCGGCACCGGCAAGAGCGAGGCCGACGCCGTCAGGCTCGTGCGCGAGGCGTTTGCGCTCGGCGTCAACCTGTTCGACACCGCCGGCATCTACGGCACCGAAGCAATCTTGGGCCGCGCGCTGAAGGAGCTGCCGCGCGACCAGGTCGTGGTCACGACAAAAGCTTGGACGCCGCGCGGCAGCAGCCGGTCGGACGCCGCACGGGTGGTCGCGAGCCTCGACAACTCGCTCAAGGAGCTCGGCACCGACTATGTCGACGTGTTCCAGCTGCACGGTGTCGCACCCGCCGGCTACGCCCATGCGCGCGAGGTCGTCGCACCCGTGCTGCTCGACCAGCAGGCCAAGGGGAAAATCCGCTTTCTCGGCGTGACCGAGGCCGGCTCCGGCGACGCCGAGCACGACATGGCGCAGCACGCGGTCGAGGAGGGGGTGTGGGACACCATCATGGTCGCATTCCACATGATGCACCAGAACGCCCGCGAGCGGGTGTTCCCGCGCAGCTCGGCCAACCGCGTCGGCACCTTGATCATGTTCGCGGTGCGCAACATCTTCTCAAAGCCGCAGCGGCTGAAGGCCGAGTTGCGCGAGCTCGCGGCGGCCGGCAAGATCGCGCGCTGGCTCGGCCAGGCGCCGAACCCGCTCGGCTTTCTGGTCCACGCCGACCATGACGGCGCGCTCTCGCTGCCGGAGGCCGCCTACCGCTTTGCGCGGCACGAGCCCGGGGTCGACGTCGTGCTGTTCGGCACCGGCGACATCGCGCATCTGCACGCCAACGTCGCCGCGATCCTAAAGCCGCCCTTGCCCGGCACCGACCGCCGCATGCTCGCGAAGTTTTTCGGTCACCTCTCGGGCGTCGGGCTCGACCCGCCGACCTACATGCCGGGCCTCAGCCTGCACTAAGGCGACGCCGACTCGGTCCCCGACTTCATCCGCGCGCTGAGCGAGAACCAGATCAACCTGATCAAATGAACGCGGCGCCGGCTCCCGCTCTTTGGCGCGGCTACGCGGCCGGCGGCTCGGCGTCGACGACCTCCATCGAGACGATCTCGTCGGGCTCGCCGCGGTAGATCACCAGACTGACGGTCTCGGCGCCGATAAAGGCGCTGTGCGGCTGGCCTTCGGGGTTCAGCGAATAGCCCCCGGACGACCGCGCCGGCTGGCCGCTTTTCGTCGTGCGGCCGCCTTCGAGGTTGAAGACGTGCTCGTCCGACATCGCGGTCGCGACAATCTTGATCAGCTTTCCCTCGGGCGGGGCGAACCGGACCAGCCAGGCGATGCCGCCGCCCTCGGCACGGCGGTCGCTCAGCACCTTCAACTGGACGATTTCCCTGCCTTCGTAAATCGCCGCCGGGCCGTAGAATGGCGTGCCGGGCGTCCAGACGGCGGTTTCGTGATCGACGTGAATCGAGGCCATCGGCTCCTCCGCTCTCGAGAGATTGTCCGCGGAGGATAACGGCGGCATGCTGACAGCATTCTGTCAGTACGATGCGGGGCGAAGCGATGCGCGCGCCGACCGCCTGTTCGACATCATGGGCTGGCCCTGCGTAAGGACAGATAGGCCGAACCACGCAACATCGACGCGCTGCCTCAAGAACGGCGGCGGAGTTGGCGCTTTGTTCGGCAACTAATTTAATCGTAGAGCACGACATTTAGCAGAGAAGAGTGCACCTCCAGCGTTCCGTTATAGGAGATGAAGCCCAACTTGCGGAATTTGTTCATAAAGAAGCTGACCCGCGAACGGGTTGTCCCGATCATCTCGGCGAGCATTTCCTGGCTGACATCCGGGATGACCGGTATGGGCTTCCCCTCCTTGCCGTAGTTGGACAGGAGCAAGAGCATCCGCGCCAACCGCTTTTCACTCGAATTGAACAGGTGATCGACGAGATCCTCTTCGATCCGAAGGTTGCGCGACAGCAGATGGGTGATAAAAAACCCGGAGAAGCTCGGCTCCTCGTTAAGCACGCGGGTCATTTCTGGTGCGGAGAGCCGGACGATCAGGCACTTGCCTATTGTCGTGGCGATCGAGGTCCGAACTTGTTGGCCGGTCAGCACGGCTTCGCCAAAGAAATTACCGGTCTCCAATATGCCCACCACAGCTTCTTTGCCGCGACGCGAGATTACTGTAATCTTCACCTTTCCATTTCGAACAAAGAACACTGCGTCGGCAGGGTCTCCCTGGCCGAACACCACCGCCGCATCGCTGTATTCGATGATACTGTGGCCACGGCCGGCTTTAGCTAAGAATGCCTCGGGATCAAAACTCGCAGTGGTAACGGAATTCATTTCAACCTCCGCGCCGGTGCGACACGTCGAAGGGTATTTTCCGAGAGGCCGCCCCTCAACATTAAGTCAACGGCGCGGGTGAGCCCGCCCGGCGCGCAAGTATACCCGCGAACGTGATGCAGCAAACCCTAATGCGTTAATTCGAAAAGTCTGCCGCCGCTTTAGGAAGATAGATGGTCACCGCGGTGCCGCGCCCGATTTCGCTGATTATGCGCGCGGTTCCCCCCGACTGCTTGGCAAAGCCGGCGACCATGCTGAGGCCGAGGCCCGTCCCGAGACCGTCCTGCTTTGTCGTAAAGAACGGCTCGAACGCGCGCGCCAGCGTCGCGGCGGACATCCCGGGACCGGTATCGGAAATCGCGATCGCGACGAAGTCGCCGTTGAGCCCGCCATCGTCGGGACCGTTCCGCAAAACCGCGTTGCGCACATCGATCGTCAGGACGCCGCCGTTTGGCATCGCATCTCTGGCGTTGCTGGCAATGTTGAGGATCGCCAGCACCAATTGATCCTGGT
>Ga0210398_10004829_pt1 | contig 12599 bp, 12 predicted proteins | sample IncBWC4OmetaG_FD_161047 | JGI IMG/M metagenome (GOLD analysis project Ga0210398, IMG submission 161047) | Forest soil microbial communities from Barre Woods Harvard Forest LTER site, Petersham, Massachusetts, United States - Inc-BW-C-4-O | ecosystem: Environmental > Terrestrial > Soil >... | reverse complement strand
GGCCGATTCACCATTCTACCCTCGGTTCTACGAGTTGTACGGCGAACCTTTTCAGCTGATCGAGAACGGCTTCGCTAAGCCCCTTGGAAGCCCTTCCGAAGGGCCTTCGAAGCCCCTTCGAAGCATAGAGACTGAGAATGAGATTGGATCTGAGACCAAGATCGAAACAAAGACCGAGAACGCACATGGAGAGGGAGACATGAGGGAGGACCGTCGCGATTCGACGAGTTCCTCTACTGATGGAAGGCCAATCGAGTTCCTCGATCCAGACACCCAGAGAGCCCAGACAATCATTCTCGATAAACGAAAGAAGGCCGGGAGATCCGGAGGATCATGAAGAGGCGACGCTCTAGTACGTTTTTGCGAATACCCTGGGTGGGGCCGGTGAAATAGGTACGCTCGTAGAGCGCGATGACCGTAGGCTGCACGCGTCCGCGTGCCCGCGGAAATGGGTTTTTGGTTGGTGAGGAGGCTGGGATGGAAGTGGAGACATGGTCGATTGAGCGACCGATACCCTACGCGAGGAATCCGCGGAAGATCCCGCAAGCGGCAGTCGATAAGGTGGCCGCGAGCATCAAGGCATTCGGTTGGCGTCAGCCCATTGTGGTCGACAAGGCCGGCGTCATCGTCGTCGGGCATACGCGCCTTTTAGCTGCGCGGAAACTGGGTTTTTCCGAGGTGCCGGTGCACATAGCGGGAGACCTGACCGACGCCGAAGCACGAGCGTATCGCTTGGCCGACAACCGGGCGAACGAAGAGGCATCCTGGGACGACGAGTTGTTGCGGATCGAGCTCGGAGACCTCGGCGATGTCTCGGCCGAATTGACCGCCTTCGATCCGAGTGAACTCGAGCGATTTGGTGTCGAAACCGCATCAAATCTTGCCGATCCCGACCCTCAAATCGATAAAGCTGCCGAACTTCAGACGAAATGGGGCACAGAGCCCGGACAAGCCTGGCAGATCGGACCTCATAGACTAGTTTGCGGTGACTGCCGCGATCTGGCCGCGCTGGGCCGCTTGTGGGCCGGCAGTGGCCCCAAGATAAGGCTGGTGTGGTCCGATCCGCCGTATGGCGTCGACTATGCCGCCAAGAACGCCTACTTGAACCGGACCGACCGCGGCAACCGCATTCAGGTTCCGATCGAAAACGACAAGCTAACCGCCGGCGAGACGGGACTCATGTTCAAAAAGGCGCTCGAGCTTGCGAAGGGCTTCGCGGAGCCGGGAGCGGCCTGTTACGCGACCGTGCCGGGCGGTCCGATGATCGTCTATTTCATCTCGGCAATGAACGAAGCCGGTTTCAGGTTTCGCTATTCGCTGGTGTGGGTGAAGCAGCAGTTCGTGCTCAGCATGGGCGACTACCATTTCCGACACGAACCGATCCTGTACGGTTGGCTGGAGAACGGCGCTCATTTCTTCACTGACGATCGGACCCAGGATTCTGTATTCGAGGTCGACAAGCCGCACGCATCGGAGTTCCACCCCACCACTAAGCCTGTCGAGCTGATCGCCCGCATGATCGCCAACAGCAGCCGCATGGGAGAGTTGGTCTACGATCCATTCTGCGGTTCCGGTTCCACCTTGCTTGCGGCGCACCAGCTCGACCGCATCGGTTACGGCATCGAGATCGACGCGGGGTATGTAGCCGTCACGCTAGAGCGCCTTGCGGCGCTCGGATTGAAACCGCAACTGATGGAAGAAGGCGGTGCCAAATGAGAGGACGAAAGCCGACGCCGACGAGATTGCGGGTACTCCGCGGCAATCCGGGCAAACGTCCTCTCAACGAGAACGAGCCCAAGCCGAGGGGGGTGGTGCCCAAGTGCCCAAAACATCTGTGCCCTGAGGCGCGTAGGGAATGGCGCCGGATCATCAAGGAGCTTGGAGCAATGGGGCTGGTCACGCCGGTCGACCGCGCCGCGCTCGCCGGGTACGCCGATGCGTGGGCACGATTCGTCGAGGCGAGTCTCGGCCTCCAGAAGCATGGAATGTTGGTGAAGGGACGGATGGCTGGAGAACCTGTCCGCTCTCCATACCTAGCGGTTGTGAATCAGTCGCTCGAGCAAATGAAGTCCTTCCTCATCGAATTCGGCATGACGCCGAGTTCGAGAGAACGCCTTTCCGTGCAGATACCGCGCGAACCGACCGCTTTCGAAAAATTCCTCGCGGGAGGACCGCCACCTAACCAAAGTGCCCGTATCGGCGGGAATGTCCTGGCCACGGAATCGGATGACTGAAGTGAATGAGAGGGCCACTAGGTACTGCTGTTGCGAGATTGATGGAGTCGATTCCTACCAAAGACGCCTGCCGTTTTGCACTAGTGCGATCCTGCCTATTCAAAACGATAAGCGGCTGACCAACGAATGAAGTCTTCGGCGCCCGCACCCGCCGGTCTCGGGAACCTCAAGCCAATGCTGACGCTTGACGAAATATCGCGCGATCCGACTCGGGCAGCCGAGGTGCCACAGGCGGAAAAGAGCCGGCTCATCGCCCAATGCGCGGCTATCGTGATCGCGCTCACCTGCGCGACCACCGACAACATGAAGGGCTCGGAAAGCGGAAAGACCGAACCAATGGTGTCAGAAGAAAAACTACTTACCGTCGACCAGGTCGCCGCGAGTTTAGGATTCGCCAGCAGCTACGTTTACGAACTCCTTCGCCGAGGCGAGATGCGCGGCATGCATCATGGAAAGTATTGGCGCATCCGCAGGTCAGAAGTCGAAAACTTTGTCGCGAAACATGAGGGGGTCACGACTTGATTCAGGTAGCGCACAGAGCGATGTGTCACTGGCAACCGGGGTTATAGAATTTGTCGATTCGCAAACGAAAAGATCGAGATCGCGTTTCCTGGATCCTTGACTTGATCCATCCGAGCACCGGTAAGCGACACCGTTTCGATACCGAGACCAAGCGTGCGGCGGAGGATCTGAGAGACACAAAGAAAGCCGAGTGGCAAAAGCAAGAGCAGCTGGTCGGTGATCCAAATACAACACTAGACACCTATGCCACCTGTTGGTTGGCACAGCTTCCAGCGATGGGGCTCAAGCCAAAAACCATCCGCAGCTATAGCAGCTTATATACAAAGCACGTCAAGCCGACGTTAGGCTGCCTCAAGGTACGAGAACTTCGCCGCTCTGATGTCCGAGGATTGCTGGCAGCGAAATCCGACGAGGTCTACCGCACCACCAAAAGTAAGCAGGAAGACTCCAGCGGCAACGCGACCGAGATCATCGTCGAGCACCGACTTTGCAGAAATACAGTTCGTTTGATCCGGGCGACCCTGTCCGCGATTCTCGCGAGCGCCTTAGACGACGACTTGATCGGAGAAAACGTCGCAGTGATGTCGCGCCGCCGCGGATCAAAAGGCGCCGGATCGGTCACCGCAGCAGAACGTCTGAAGGCAATCCGGCCGTTTACCGAGGACGAGTTGGAGAAGATTCTCACCGAGGCCGCCCGCCACGAGCAAGTATTCTATCCGTTGATTTTGTTTTTGGCGCGCACTGGGGCCCGACCAGGCGAGGGTCTAGCGCTCAAATGGACCGACTTAGACTTCGCGAACCGCAAGGCCTTGATCGAGCGCGCCTTTTCTTCCGGAAAGCTCGGGACCACAAAGACTGGCAGTGTAAGGACTGTCGACATGACCCGAGACTCGACCGAAGCACTTCGCGCTCTCCTCCCTACACGCGAGCGCCAGACGTTAGAAAAGAAGTGGGGTGCCGTACCTGAATGGGCCTTCGTCACCAGCGCCCGCGGCTGCCCAATGGACTACTCCAAGTTACGGAAATCTTTCTCACGCGCGATGAGGAAGGCCGAGGTTAGCGGCCATACGTTATACGATTTACGACATTCGGTTGCCTCTCATCTTTTGATGAAAGGTGCCCCAATTACCTATGTCTCGGCTCAACTCGGGCATTCGAAACCGAGCACAACCCTCCAGTGGTATGGACGCTGGTTGCCCCAGAGTGGCAATGGATTTATCGATCGGTTGGAACCGCCGGAGAGAGTGGCCAGTTGATTTCATTCCCTCAAGAAGGTCTTACCGGCCCGGCAAGGGCGGCGCGCGCGATCGCAAACCGATGGACTTCCGAGGGTCCATCGTAAATCCGGAACGCCCGAATATCACGATAAATGCGCTCGATCACGGTATCGTCCGTAATACCCATCCCGCCGAGTACCTGCAGCGAACGATCGACCACGCGACCGAGCGCTTCCGAGCAGTAAACTTTGCACATACTGGTTTCCTGGCGGGCCTGCTCACCCTGATCGAGCAGCCAGGCTGCATGCCAGATCGCCAGCCGACAAAGATTAATGTCGATTTCGTTGTCGGCGAGCATAAAGCCCACACCCTGATGTTCACCGATCGCGCGGCCGAAGGCCTGCCGATGGCGAGCGTATTCCAAGGCAATCGAATGACAGCGGCGCGCCGCACCCAGCCAGCGCATACAATGAGTCAGGCGTGCAGGCGCCAAGCGGATTTGCGCATAACGAAAGCCCTTGCCGACCTCGCCTAGGATGCGATCGCGGCTGACGCGAACGTCGTGAAATTCGACCTCGGCGTGACCACCGGGCGAATTGCTGTCCATGGTGTTGAGGATGCGCTTGATCGAGAAGCCGGGCGCATCCATATCGACAAAGAACATGGTCGCCCCTAGATCGCGTCCGCCGGCGTCTTCGGTTCGCGCCATTACGATGTTGATCGCGGCGCCCGGCGCGCCGGTGATCAACCATTTGCGGCCGTTGATGATGAAGTCGTCGCCGACGGCGCGCGCAGTGGTTTTCATCAGCATCGGATCGGACCCGGCGCCGCCGTCCGGTTCCGTCATCGAAAAGATAGTGCGGATTTCGCCGCGCACCAGCGGTCCAAGCCAACGTTCCTTTTGTGCCGTCGTCGCGACCTTATTGAGCAGGTTGGTATTGCCTTCGTCCGGGGCCTGAATGTTGAGCGCGAGAGGTCCCAATGGCGACCATCCGGCAGCTTCGAATACGACGGCCATGCCACGATGGTCGAGGCCCAATCCGCCCCATTCGCGCGGCCCGTGGGGCGAGAGCAGTTTTGCCTTGCGCGCCAACTCGACCATCTCGAGGCGCAACTCCTCCGCCGGCCCATGCGGACCCTGCCGCGGATCGCGCTCGAGCGGGACGATCTGATCGTTGATGAACGCTGCTACCTTCTCGCGCAAAGCGATCAGATCGTGGGGAAGGGAAAAATCAATCATTTGTCAATCTCCGAGCGGCCTTGAACTATCGAATTTACGTGCGGGGTGTCACAAAGCAATTCGGCAAGACCTATCTATTGCCTGAACGACCGGAGGAATTCTATTTAGGTTGGCGGCGGGGCCACGGGTTCATTTCTTCCTCAATTCCGTCGCATCTCATTGTGGCCAATCGATAGGTCGACTATTTCTCGATCACCCCGAGCATCGCGCCCGCATCATTCATGTAGTGATCGACGACTTCGCGCGGATGATGCCGCATCGACCAGTCGAGTTGCCGCACGATCATATGCGCGAGATAAACCGCGACCGCTTGGCGCGTCGTGCGTTCCAAGATCGCCTGCAGAAGTGCATCGCGAAAATCAGCGAAGTTCCAGGTGTAGAAGAGCATCGTCGCGAGGTCGAATGCGCGGTCGCCGGTGTAAGATCCTTCCCAATCGATAACGCCGGTGATGCGATCATTTTCCATCAGCACGTTGTTAGTATGAAAGTCCCAATGTACAACGTCGTTGCGTCGTGGACATGCGTCCGCGTTCGCGGCAACGATGCACTGTAGGCGAGCGAGCATGGCAGCGCTTTCGTTGGAATAGTTTCGCAACGTATCGATAACGCAATATCCAGCGAATCCCTCCATCACCCCACGAGTAATGCGTTCCGGATTCTCGTCGCGAGAATCACCTTGACCACGTTGGAGGTCGTTAAGGTGAAGAATTTGCGGCAACAGCACGAGCGAGACGCGATTGCCAATCGGGGCGCCACGTATCGCGGTTTGTACGATGTACCACGTCTCTCTTACGACTCCGACGGCCAAATAGTGCGGCGTCGGATACCCGACATTGCGCAAGCGTTCAGTGGTGCGCCCAGGATGCGCATTACCGACTTCATGATTGATGCTTGAGCCGAATTTGAGAACAAAGTTATTTCCCTCATCATCGGCGACTTTGCGGGCCGCGCCACTCTCCCCCTGTACAGTACGCCCGATGAGACGATACGAAGTCCCACGCTCCGCGTTGATATATGCGAGAACTTGTTCCGCTGTCATCGCTCTTTTACGCAAAAGTTCTGCGACCCTGTCGAATGCCGTGCCTATTGCAGTTGAATCGGCCGCCTAATCTCGGGCCTCCCGGCTTCGCATCACGGCCCTCATCGCCCCGAAAGAAATTCGCGACGAGAGGATCTCGAACCCCGCTTCATCGAGCATCCGCCATAACTCTGCCTGCGTGAGAACCTCCGTACCGTGATGCCCGCGGGGCGGCTTGTCCGCGCCCCGGATCGGCTCGATTAGGCCGAACGCACCCGTCGGCTTTAGGACTCGGCCAATCTCACGCAGCGCATCGAAATAACCGCGGAAATGGTGCAGCCCGTATAGGCAGACGACGAGGTCGAATGAATGATCGTGGAACGGCAACCGCTTGCCATCAGCGCGGCAAAACACCGCATTCGGGCCGGCTGGCCGCGATTTCAGGTACTCCCGGGCTCGCGGCAGGACGTCGATGTCGTAATCAACAGACACGATGCGCGCGGAGGGAGCAATCCCGGCTATTCCGGCTGTCGCCCATCCGAGACCAGTCGCGAGGTCGAGACAGCGAGCATAGAGCGGAACGTCCACGCCTTTGAGCAGATTTGGGAGTTCGAACCGTTGCCCGACCCACGCGCGCGGCCGGCTGTAAACCAGCCAGCGGCCAAGACCCCGCATCAGAATCCCATGCTGATCTTCTTGCTTCATGCTTGCGCAGTTCGCGCGGGCGCTGGACCTTTCACGTAATTGAAGATGGTCACTGCCCAGTCGTGATCCATTTCAACATGAATTGACCCCTGTATTTTTCTAATCTCTTTGAGACTCGGCTAAAGCGAAAACATTTCGCTGACCATTTCCTCGCTCTTGCGCCACAGATCGTTCGCATGCGCGAGGTTCAGCGCGTAGGAACGCACCCCCGCGCGCGAAGACGGATCGTCGTTCACCTCACACACGTGGCAGTCCTCGCAATAACGGCCGCCGACCGCCTCAGCGGGCGCGACAACAGTTGCCCAGACCTGCGTCGCCGCGCCTTCCGGCACGGTCTTGTAGCGAAATGTCGCCGCTCCTTCGCTCGCTGCGATACGTGCCTGAATTTGAGCCCTGAGTTCCGGTGTAATATGACGGCTCAGCTCGGTCTGAATTACGCCGGGGTGCAACGAGGTCGCGCGAATGCCGCGGCCCTTGAGCCGATCATCGAGAGCTACCGCATAAAGGATGTTGGCGGTCTTCGAGCGTCCGTAGGAGGTAAATGGCTGATACTCGGTGCGCTCGAAATTCGGGTCGTCGATGTTCACGTCGCTGATCTGATGACCCGCCGAGGAGAGCGTCGCGATGCGTGACCCGGATTTCAGCAGTGGTACTAGCCGATTGACGAATACGAAATGGCCGAGGTGATTGGTGCCGAATTGGGTTTCGAAGCCGTCGGCGGTTTTGCCCTGCGGACACGCCATGACGCCGGCGTTGGCAATGATCACATCGAAGGGCTTTCCGCGCGAGAGCAGCTCGCTTGCGCCGGCGCGCACGCTCTTGAGCGACGCGAGGTCAACCTCGACCAGCTCGACCTTGCTAGCCGATGCCTTCATCGCCTCGGTGAGTGCGCGCCGCGCCTTGTCCAAATCGCGCGCGGTGCCGACCACCGTCGCGCCATGCGCGACTAGCGCGCGGGCGGATTCGACGCCGAGGCCGGCCGACACCCCGGTCACCAGTATGCGCTTGCCGGAAAGATCGACGCCCTCAAGGACCTCGTCGGTGGTGGATTCGAGCCCGAAGTTTTTCGCCATTGCATTCCTCTTAATCAGAATGAGTAGATCACGATCATCAATACCAGCCCACCAGCATTAGCGCGGCGGCATGGCGGAGCTTCACAGATTCACTTTTCCTTGAGGCGCGGATCGTCGGTCGCGACGCACTGCGCCTGCTTGAAGAACCTCACTTTGAGCTGCCTGTTCTTCGCATTCCACAACCGACGCTGCTGGTCCAGCACATGCTCGCACTCCGCCTTGTCGCGATAGGTGGTCGGACGCTTTGCCCATTGGGCGAGGGGTGCATCGACGTTACCCGACGGGTGATCATGGCTCGTCGGCGGCATTAGCAAATACCAGCCCACAAGCGCGAGCGCCGCAGCGTGCCGGAGCTTCGTGCGCTCTCTAGTACAGCTCGAGCGGCTCTCTCGGAAATCCTTTGAGTACGGGAATGTCTCCGCGGGTGAATTGGGCAAAGTGGCTTCCTTACTTGATCGGTGGCGGACTCGTCCAATGCTCCTGCGCAACGGCGTCCGTCCATGCCGATCCAAGTGGTTGGAGCACAAGCCAAGTCTCCGCGAGCTTGCCATCCTCGATCCGGTAAACCTGCATTCCTGCCCGCGTGCGCTTCTCGCCGGTTTTTGGATCGGTCCACTTGAACTCAAACCGAAACCACGCGCGGTCCCCCTCAAATGTGTGATCGTACACAACGATCCGTATGTCGGGTCGCTCCTGCCGCGTCTTAGCAATCTCAGCCGCGTAAGCCTCGCGTGTCACGGTCCGGTCGCCTGCTTCGTCGTGCCGGATGTAGTTCGGCTGGACGCACCGGGCGACTAAGTCGTATTGACCCTCACGCCAAACCAGCTCCCATCGGTCGAAAAGGTCGCGTAGCGTGGTCTTTTCTGGCATCGCCGAATCTCCTTCTGCTTGTGGATCAGTCGCGGTCGGCGCCTCGTAAGCTCGTGAATAAGTTATACTCGTTGCCCAAATAGCCACTAATAGGGCGGCGGCGTGGCGGAGCATCATTCTTCGCTTGTCGTGCGGGCGCGCTCGAAATGCAAGAGCTTCGCCACAGAATCGACTTCGACAGTTGAGCGAGACAGGGAGCGCCTAGCCAACCTTGTTCCTCATCTTCAATCAGGCAAGGGCTGGCCGAGATAGCGGACCTCGATTGCTTCATCTCGCGCTTTTCCATCAATCAAGCGAACGACATAGGCGCGTGCCTTGGGGCGGGAAGTAACAACCTCGGCAAACTTGGTATTGATAAAGTGAACGCCGGCCCCATCGTCGGCGGCGATGCTTCGCGGCAGGCCACGAACGATCTCTCGATGGAGTACGGGCCGTCGTTGGCTTTCGCCATCGTAATGTGGGCAGAACCCACCCTTGAGGAAACCCAGCCCGTTATTTAGAGCGGTTAGTCTTTGGCCGAACGAATCGGTGATACCAGCCTCGAACCAACAAAGCGCACCCGCGCTCACTCCGCACAAGGTGACGCCATCGAGCCATGCGCGATGCAATGCTTTGTCCATTCCGTGAAGACGCCACACGGCCAGCATGTTCGCTGTGCTTCCACCACCGACATAGACAACATCTTGAGCGCACACAAATCGCGTCAGGTCTGGGATGTTTCCGTGAAACAGTGGGAGATGGCTTGGCGCACACCGTGACGCGGGGAAGGCGCGATAGAATCGCGCAATGTAGTTGTCGCTATCGCCGCTCGCGGTCGGTACAAAGCAAACCTTCGGTTTTCGCTTTCGAGTAAGGCTCAAAATGAAGTCGTCGAGTAGCGGATTGTCGGGTTCCATTGAGAACCCGCCGCCTCCCATTGCGACTATATGTCGTGTAGCCATTTCGCTTTGAGTAACGGCACCACAGGGTCGTGGAGCTTCATTCTTCGGTTGTGGTGCCGGCACGCTCGAAATGCAAGACCTCGCGGGAAATTCAGTAGTCTCTCCGTTTGAACCTGCGTGAAGGCGGACATCAGCCGCGGAAGACCGCCTCTATGTTGTTACCATCCGGATCGAATACAAATGCCGCGTAGTAGCCCGCCGGATAACCTGCGGCAGTGTCGCGAAGCCTAGGTAGCCCGTTGTCGGTCCCGCCCGCCTTTAGAGCGGCAGTGTGGAAAGCATCGACCTCGGCGCGGCTCTTGGCTGCGAAGGCCGTATGTTGCTTCACGCTATGTGGGTGAAAGCGGTCAATCCAGAAAACCGGATAATCGATTCCATAGCCAACGCCGTCGGCCCCGTCGTTCTCAGGAAGCTGCATGAGCCGGCGGAGGCCGAGCGCGCTCAGCGCTGCATCATAAAAGACGGCGGAACGGCCGACATCCGCGACACCGATACCTGTATGATCGATCATTGTGACATCCTCCGTATCGCGAACGGGCCGGTTTTTGAACAAGTCAGCGCGAGCGCGGCAGCGTGACGTGATTCATGCGGTCCGTTGTACCCTTTGAGCGGCTCTCGTTGAAATGCCCACTTGGGTGCTGGCCTAATTTCCGCGTCGGTGCTTAGTTTGAAATCCGGAGCGGCCTATTCTCGCGCCCGCAACCCTAAAGTGTGGGCGATGCGGTCTAGCGCATCGTCGGCTAATTTAGAGCGCTGCTGTGGGGTCATCCGAGTGGACGGAGTACCGAGATGCGTAAGCGTTGCTACCGCGTCCCTCAGAGCATCGACCAGTTGCGGGACATCTCTTCTAGTCGACGCGCGGGATGCAACCTCGTCTAGCTTCTCAACGATCTTCTCGATGGTGGTCATTTTCGTATTGTTCTCTAGATAACAATACCCGATGGTGCTCGATTGTCCCAAGAGCGAGCGCGGCAGCGTGGTGGAGGTTCATTCTTCGGCTGTCGTGCGGGGGCGGCCGAAAGGCAAGACCTTGCCAAAATCGGCCGGTAACCTTCTGCTACGGTCGATGGTTACCCAGAGCGGCAACGGGTTGGTACTGACCTGTTTGGCTAACCCCAGATGAACTGAGCGGAGCCGATGATGACGAGACCAGAACCCACAACATAGGCAAAACGTATCAGGTACTTTTCTCCGTAGCGCGCTTTGGCCCTGGACACGTTGCGGAATGGATCCAACCAAAATGGGGGATCAGCGATCCAAGACCAGCGCTTGTAAGCCCCGATTATTAGAACGCCGCCCCATATGACCACCATCGCTTGAAGAACGCGGACCATCTGAATCAAAGCGCGAGCGCAGCGGCGTGGCGGAGCTTCATGCAGTGAATCATAGGCTTATTGATTGTGAATCATGACCGCGAACGCGCCCACAAACGCGAGAGCGACCAGCGTTAATATCACTGGCCGACCGGACTGTAAGGAAAACGACATCGCGACCGACAGTGGCACGAGCGCGAGCGCGGCGGCGTGGCGAAGCTTCACAGATTCACTTTTCCTTGAGGCGTGGATCGTCCGCTGAAATGCAGGAAGCCCAATCCGCCATGTATTGCTTAGCGTTGTTCGGCGATTGGTTGACATCTGTACCGTCGTGCGTCTCGAGTTGCTGGCGCGCTTTCTCACACTCGGTTTTGGAATCAAATCCTCTTTTTTTACCCCAAGTCGGCAGCGGCGAGGCAACGAAGCCGAAAACTACTATAGTCGCCGCCGCCTTGTGGAGGCTTCGTGGAAGCTATCGTCTGCCGCGACCTCGTCCAATCCGACGCAGGCGGCACCATCAGATACCAGCCTACAAGCGCGAGCGCGGCGGCGTGGCGGAGCGTCATTCGTCCCGGTTTATAGCGGACGAAATAGGATTGCGAGACAATACGACCTTAAATCTATTCGCGCTTGGACAGACAAACCTGTTTGCTGTGTAACCAGCAACTTTGGTCCAAATCGTGCCGGTCGCGACGAAGCGAACGGACTGATTCGTAGCCACCAGCAGCGAGCGCGCGTGCAGCAACAGCATCGGCATCGCGATCGATGGCTCCAATGCATGGGAATATGCCGACGGTAGACAACGGGACAACGGCAAACTGATCGTCACGCCCGGCCACGAGAAACATTACTCCAACCAATCGCCCTCGCCATCCGGGCTGGCGGGAGATTCGGCCATCGAGTGGTCGCAACCAGAAGTTCGTTGGCAAGCTAACGTCATGTGTAGAAATAAGGGGAAAGATCAGCCGGGCTCCGGGCCGAAGCATGCGGATCCATCGCGTCGGCACATCGGTTGCACCCGCGTTTACAAAGATGGCGTCTGCCCCGCTGAAATCGAATGCAGTGCCGTCGCCGTGGACAACCTCGACCTGGGGTAGATGAGATAGATTGGCCTTCGCCCGCGGCGCGAGTTCATCGTCTATCTCGACGCCGGTGACATGGCCGCCCGGTCCAACCGCGTGAGCGAGAATCGCGGTGTAGTATCCGGTTCCGCACCCTATATGCACCACGCTCTCCCCGCGTTTGAGATCGAGATGGTCGAACCAGCCGGCCAGCGCGCTCGGTAAACCATTGTTGAGGAGACGCTCGGGGAAGATTCCCACCAGAATATCGTCGTAGATATGACGTGGATGCGCGGTCGCCGTCAGGCGATAACCGAAGTTATTAGCGCGCCAGCGGACGCCTCGTTTGCGCGATGTCAGAACCTTCCACGGTCCGGGACCCAAGTAACGCTCGCGCGGCACTTC
>Ga0210398_10004828_pt1 | contig 12600 bp, 10 predicted proteins | sample IncBWC4OmetaG_FD_161047 | JGI IMG/M metagenome (GOLD analysis project Ga0210398, IMG submission 161047) | Forest soil microbial communities from Barre Woods Harvard Forest LTER site, Petersham, Massachusetts, United States - Inc-BW-C-4-O | ecosystem: Environmental > Terrestrial > Soil >... | reverse complement strand
CCAGCCCGGCGAGGTCGCCGCCTTCCGTCCGGTCCGACAAACTGGTTGAGCGGCCGCCCTTCTCCCTGCAGCCGGTTGAGACAATCGTCTAACCCGCGATCAGGGGCGAAGTCGGACACGAAACGGCAACCTTACGTGAATATTAATTATATGGGCGTTAACACCCAAGAACATTAGCGGCACCGCCCGCTTGGGTTGCCGAGCGGGCGCCGCCGCGGCGATCCCGGACCCAGCCCAGTCGACAAGTTCTGACGCCTGGGACCCACCCGCCTACCTCTTTGTCGGTCTCGCGAAAATCGTTCCGCCGCAGCGTGCCGCGCGATGCTGTTCTCGTGACCGCGCGCAACCCGCCGGTTATGCTCTTGTCGATCTGCACTCCGCGCAGCGCACTGCGCCACAAGGCGACGACAGGGAGGATCCGACATGAAGGGACGCTCACGCGAGACCGCCGCTGCGATCGCGGCGGCGCTGCCGCGCCGTGCGGTCATGCGCGGGGTCGCGGCAGGGCCGCTCGCGGCGGCGCTGATCGCGGCCGGCGGCGCCGCCCGCGCGGCCGACGATTCGGGGCCGTTCCCGCCGCATCCGCGCTGGAAATTCGTGTTCGTCAACCACGTGACCACCAACGCCTTTTTTGTGCCGTGCCAGTACGGCATTCACGACGCCTGTGCGCTGTTGGGCTGCGACTATCAGTGGACCGGCTCGGAAACCTCCGATGTGGCGCAGATGGTCAACGCGATGAACGCCGCGATCGCCGGCAAGGCGGATGCGATCGCGGTCGCGATCGTCGATCCAAAAGGCTTCGACCGGCCGATCGGCCGCGCGCTCGACGCCGGCATCCCGGTGTTCAGCTACAACGCCGACGCGCCGCGCGGCAGCGACAACCGGCGGCTCGCCTATATCGGCCAGGATCTGTTCCGCTCCGGCCAGTTGATGGGCGAGCGCATCGTCAAATTGGTCGGCGCGGGCGAGGTGGCGCTGTTTATCGCCACCCCGGGCCAGCTCAATCTGCAGCCGCGGGTCGATGGTGCGATGGACGCGATCAAAAAATCGGGGGCCAAGATCGAGGCGACGATGATCGCCACCGATCCGACCGCGAACGCGGCGCTGTCCAAGATCCGCGCCTATTATCTCGGCAATCAGAATGTCAAAGGCATGTTCGGCACCGGCGGCAACGACACGATGAACACGGGCCTGGTCATGCGCCAATACGATCTCGCCAAAAAGGGCGTGCACGCCGGCGGCTACGACCTCCTGCCGCGCTCGCTCCAAGCGGTGCATGACGGCTTCCTCGATTTCGTGATCGACCAGCAGCCCTACCTGCAGGGCTTCTACACGGTCATGGAAATGTTCGCCTTTATGGTTTCGGGCGGGCTCGTCGGCCCCGCCGACATTAATACCGGCCTCAAATTCGTGACCAAGGACAACATCGCCCCTTATCTCAGCACCAAGACGCGCTTTGAGGGCGGTTCCGCGACGCCGCAGATCGTGGCGCGCAACGGCCCGATTGTCCGGTGAGCCTGTCGCCGCAGACCGCCGACGGCACCGCCGCGCGCCGCCCCGGCATCGCCAGGCGGGCCTACGCGTTCGTGCTGCGGCCGGAGGCGAGCGTCATTGTCGTGTCGGTGGCATTGATCGCCTATTTTGAGATCGCCAACGCCAATTTCCTGACCAACGACAATCTGCAGACGGTGTCGCAATTCGTCGCCGCCCCGGTGATCATCGCCTGCGGCGAGATCATGCTGCTGATCTGCCGCGAGATCGACCTGTCGGTCGGTCAGGTCTTTGCGCTGTCCCCGTTCATCATGGGGCATGCCGAGGCGCTCGGGATGCCGGTGGTCGCGGCGATCGTCGCCGCGCTTGCCGCCTGCGCGCTGATCGGGCTGGCGATCGGGCTGATTACGATCGGGCTCAAGGTGCCGTCGTTTATCACCACGCTCGGCATGCTGTTTTTGATCACCGGGATCACCTTGACGATCTCGCGCGGCTTTCCGGCCAACATACCGGGTGGCCCCTTCTTGACCGGGATCATGGGGGCCTGGGGCTATTCCGAGATCGTTTGGGCGTTCCTGATCGTGGCGGTCATGCACGTCGTGCTGCGCCACACGCGCTGGGGTCTGCACACCACCGCGATCGGCGGCAACATCGTCGCCGCGGCCGAGGCCGGCATCGCCATCAACCGCATCAAGATCGGCAATTTCATCCTGACCAGCACGCTCGGCGGCTTTACCGGCCTGTTGGAGGCGTTTCGCGTCGGCTCGGCCGATCCGCTCGCCGGCGGCAGCGGCATCATGTTTCTGGGGGTCGCCTCCGGGGTGATCGGCGGCACCGCGATCGCCGGCGGCGCCGGCACGATCGTCGGCGGGCTGGTCGGCGGCATCATGCTCGGCGTCTTGCAGGACGGGTTCACGCTCCAGGGGATCAACGCCTTCACCTTCGACATCATCATCGGCGTCGCGATCCTGGTCGCGATGGTGGCGAACATCCATTTGGCGCGGCTGCGCGGCGGCGGCCGCGGATGAGCGGCGCGGCGCCAGGGGTCGGCGGCGAACCGGCTCGCGCCGAGGCGATCCGGGCCGAGAATGTGGTGAAGGCGTTCGGCAAGGTCACCGCCCTCGCCGGGGTGTCGTTGCACGTCGCGCGCGGCGAGACGCTCGGCGTCCTTGGCGACAACGGCGCCGGCAAGTCGACCTTGATCAAGATCCTGACCGGCTATCACCGGCCCGATGCCGGGCAGGTGTTCGTCGACGGCCGGCCGGTCGAACTCGCCTCGGTCGACGACGCGAGGGCACTCGGCATCGAATGCGTCTATCAGGACCTCGCGCTCGTCAACGGGCTCAGCATCTACCACAACATGTTTTTGAACCGGGAGCCGCTGCGCTGGGGCCCGCTGCGGCTCCTCGACCATCGCGCGATGCGGCGACGCGCGGCCGAGGCGCTGGCTGAGATCGGCGTCGATGTGCCTTCGGTCGAGCTCGAGGTCGGCATGCTGTCGGGCGGGCAGCGCCAGGCCATCGCGGTCGCCCGCGCGGTCTATTCCAACGCGCGCATTCTGCTGCTCGACGAGCCGCTCGCGGCGATGGGGGCGCGCGAGGCGCGGCTGATCATCGAGCTGATCGAGCGGCTGCGGGCGCGCGGCGACATCGCGATCGTGATGATCGCCCACAATTACGCCCAGACCCTCGAGATCTGCGATCGGGTCATGCTGATGCAGCATGGCGAGGTCACCTTCGAAAGCCCGGCCGCGACAACCTCGGCCGAAGAGCTCCTCGACATCGTCCGCCGCGAATACCGCGCCATCCGCACCCGCTAAGCAACAAAACAGGCAACGCCGTTTCGAATGGGCAGGCCTCGGTAATCCCGGGGCGTAGTTTCCCAAGAATCATTCGGGCTCACGGGAAGTGAGGTTCGAAGCGGATTCGGTATATATCATCGAAAAGAGGCTTGCTGCCTCGGAGGCGTGCGGTTCCCACTGTATCTCAAGTCGCATGGGTTTGCTTTCCGCGTTCAGGCCTCGCGCCATAACCGTAATCCAGAAATTCAGCGGGCCGCGTATCGAATCTCCCACATTAATCGGCACCTGCTGTGTCATAGGCAGCAATCTTATAGTATCACCATGCCGGTACAGAAGGTTTACTAGGGCGACCGTAGAATGTCCGATGTTTCGCACCTTAGGGTACAGCTCTTCATGTTGCCACGCGAGCGGGACGGCACCGGTAAATGTGGTTCGGATGCGCCCACTCGGCTCGCGGCGCTCTATCTGACTAATGAAGACCTGAACTTCATTCGCGACGGTATACCGAGTGTGGTTGCGAACCTGCAGCCGATGACAGCGAACAGTAACAATATTCCCATTCGGCAGAACCCTCGGCTCCGCGTCGCCGGGACCGCCGACAGGGGTCAGATGGAGCCGCGGCCTCGTCAATCCCGCCCGGATCTTCTCGCCCCATATAGCGGCGACGGCAATTACCACCTGAGCTGCGACACCCAGCTCTGAGACCCAGGCCGGCATTGCCATAAATGCTCGCCTTCACGTATCGCTATTACGCTTCGAGCGGGCGTCTTGCCGTCATCCCTTTTTTTATCGCAGCCCGCTTGGCTGCAGCTGCAAGTAGGTTGCGGTCACCGTCCCATTTCGGATTGTCTCTGTACGTAACGCTGTCCGAACTTTGCCAGTCTGCCTCGTTGAGGTATTCGTAGAATTCAAACCAGATGCCCGATTTTCTATGGACTACTCTGCGTTCGGTGAGATCCACGTCGAAGTCCTCAAGTGGAAACTGGTCCATCGTTTACCTCTTGTGCCGGTCCACGAAATTGGAATCTCACCACCGCGCTTCTCATATATCATCTGGAGCGCCTCCAGTATCGGGCCTGATCGTGCCCCGACTCTCGTTACAATCGCGCGGGATTTGGCGTCGATGGCCGGTTGGGGTATCCGCGGGGAGTACAGGAAGGAGCCCATGATGTCCGACGAAGCCGCGATGCTCGCACTCGGCGAGGACTATCCCGAATTGCGTCAGTCGATCCGCAAGATCTGCGAGCGCTATCCCGGCGAATATTGGCGCAAGCTCGAAGCCGAGCAGGCCTATCCGACCGAATTTATCGAGGAATTGACCGAGGCAGGTTTTCTCGCCTCGCTGATTCCCGAGGAATATGGCGGCTCGGGTCTGCCATTGCGCGCCGCGGCGGTCATTCTCGAAGAGATCAACGCCTCGGGCTGCACCGCGAGCCAGGGCCACGCCCAGATGTACATCATGGGCACTCTGCTGCGCCACGGCAGCGCCGAGCAAAAGCAGCGCTACCTGCCGAAGATCGCGTCCGGCGAATTGCGCTTGCAGGCCTTTGGCGTGACCGAGCCGACGACCGGCTCCGACACCACCAAGCTCAAGACCCGCGCGGTTCGCGACGGCAACCACTACGTCATCAACGGGCAAAAGGTGTGGACCTCGCGCGCCCGCCATTCCGATCTGATGCTGCTGTTGGCGCGCACCACCCCGCTTGACGAGGTCAAGCGCCGCACCGATGGGCTCTCGGTGTTTCTGATCGACCTCCGCGAGAATCTCGGCCAGGGCGTCGAAATCCGGCCGATCGAGGCGATGATCAACCACAACACGACCGAGGTCTTTTTCGACAATCTGAAGGTCCCGCCCGACACGCTGATCGGCGAGGAGGGCAAAGGCTTTCGCTACATCCTCGACGGCATGAACGCCGAGCGCATCCTCGTCGCCCAGGAATGCATCGGCGACGGCCGCTGGCTCCTCAAAAAGGGCATCGACTACGCCAAGGAGCGGGTCGTCTTCGACCGCCCGATCGGCCAGAACCAGGGCGTGCAGTTCCCGTTGGCGCGCGCCTATGCAGAAATCGAAGCCGCCGACATGATCTGCCGCCGCGCCGCGGCCTTGTTCGACGCCGGCGAGGAATGCGGCGCCGACGCCAACATGGCGAAACTCTTGGCCTCGGAGGCGACTTGGCACGCCGCCGAGGCGACCTTCGCCACCTTCGGCGGCTTCGCTTTCGCTAAGGAATACGACATCGAGCGCAAATGGCGCGAAGCCCGCCTCTACCAGACCGCCCCGATCTCGACCAACCTGATCCTCGCCTATCTCGGCCAGCACGTGCTGGGGATGCCGAGATCGTATTGAGTGGACGGCAGCGAAGGATTGCGCGCACCGCCGAAAACGCACTCCCTCTCCGCCCTTGGGGGCGGAGAGGGTTGGGGTGAGGTGGGGGATTCCGACCGGCACGCCGTTCGGGTAACATCGGCGTTCGGGCAAGGCCCGCGCCGCAGCGCGGGCACCCGGTGGGTTTGCTCTGCCAATGGAAAAGGAGCCTGAGATGCTGGCGATGTGGGTCAAGGTTCGGGTCAAGCCCGACGCGCGCGAGCGGTTCCTCAAGGCGATCGAGGCCGATGCCCTCGGCTCCGAGCGGGATGAGCCGGGCTGTCTGCGCTTCAACGTGCTCGAGGACGCAGCGGACCCGAACGTCTACTACTTCTACGAAGTCTATCGCGACGAGGCGGCGCTGGAGGCGCACCGCGCCGCACCGCATTATGCCGTCTGGCGCGCCGCGGCCGACACCTTGGACGGCGCCCCCCAGGCGACGCGCTGTCATCCGGTGTTTCCCGCCGCCGCCGGATATTGGGCATAAACCAGCTCGTCTTCCGGGTAGGCGCCGCCGCAGCCGGTAGGCGACGTGCCGCGCTCGTTGCCGGCCGCGGTTGCCGGTGCGCCGCGCGTCGACGCTCGGCCTGATCGCCCGCCCCGCGCCGCGGACCGGCGCAAAGCCCGGCCTGACCAGACTTGCGGCAGCGCCGGGAAGCCGCGACCTCGGTGTCGCATTGCCGTTAATTTCGCCTTGACAAGGCGGCCTGAACCGCGTGACTCATGTGGCCGAGAGCGGTCCGTCCGGTCCTGATCTTAACGAATATTTGGTAGGAAAACAATTGTGCTAACCATATACCATAAATGCGCGAAGAGCATCGCTGTGTTTCTGTCGCTGCTGTTCATCGGCTGCGCCGGCAGCGCGAACGCGCAAGTGACGGCGCCGCCGACAAAGGAAATTGTCATTTACAACGATTCTGCGACCGAGACGATTTATCCCATGCTGCAAGCCCCGGTGCAGTCTAACCCGAAAAACCCTGACATATGGCTGCAAGGCTATTTCATGGTCACGAATACGACTACACAAACATTCAATAATTCGAAAGTATATGAAGTATTTTTCAATAAGGATCATGGGATCGCACCCAACCACTCCATAAGCATCACCGTCCCATTCTTCACTCAGTTGAAACAGCCTGGTTCGGGAGGGGTCGGGGCGACGACCGACGAATATATCGATTGGTGGAACGCGATGCGGCTGGTTTTGTTTGACAGCCACACGGCGGTAACAGGTGCCTATGAATATTATGAAAACGGCACGCCGCCCGTGGTGGCGCCTCTTGCCGGGGCAACGAGCCCGACATGCGCCAAGTGTCAAGACGCCATTAATATCACGGAATATATTGTCAATCCACCGTTCAATATTCCATTTCAGCTGGTAGAATACACTTTTGCCAACTATGGCGGCAGTCCACCCAAGCTGCAGGCGACCCAAAAATCGCCGCCCTACGCGAATGAGTACAGGGTTGGCTATGATGTTTCTTCTATCGATAGCGAGTACTTGCCAGTGGCGATAGCGCCTCTGCATAATGATATTTATGGGTATCTCGGCACCGGGATGACCGTCAAGCAATTTAGACTCCTCTTTAACCAGTTCATTAAAGATAATAAATGGCCCACGTACTTTCCGGCTTACTTTCCGGCCGGCGCGCCTCCCGCTCCCTACAGCACGACGCCGCCTTCGGGTGCTTATCCCGACGGTGCTTATCCGGGTACGGTCGCTGTCGGTCCGTTCAACGTCTTTACCGAAACATATCGCACCGATGCCAACGGTGCGCGATTTATCCCCAGCCCTCCGCTGGTGACGTCGAATTTGCCCGATACAGCGTCGGTTATGCCGGGGACCGCCGTGTCGAATATGATAAAATTGTGGACACAATGTTCTGCTCCGGACCCCGCCAGCACCTGCGCGGCAATCACCATCGTCAAGACTGCTCTTGACGATGCCGGCTGTCCGAACCCTCTCTACAATCCGGGCATGATCCCGGCGACCCAGCTCGACCTTGTCTACGGATGGGTAAACAACGGCTGCGCCAGCGATTTTCGGCCAAGCATCCCGCCTACCCCGGCTCAGCAAAAGACATTTGAGGATTATTTGAAATTGCAATATAATTATTGCGGAGATGTTCCCTCTCCGGAACCGGACTGCCTGCCGGCGCACGTGCCCGCACAGTCCCTATTCAATCCCTGGACACAGCTTATCCATAAGACGCTGAGATCGAACGCGTACGCATTCTCGGTCGACGACTCGGTGGGTTTTGTACTCCTGGATGGAGATGGGCTTATCATTAGCGTCGGAGGGACCGCCAATCTGCCGTGCCCGCATCAACTAACCCCGGGGCCGCTGCAACCGAACGGCACCCGCCTGCCGCCGCAGCCAACCTGTCCGTCGCATACGCTCCGAGGAGCAATTTCGCCGCTTCGCTAAAAGATCATCTGCGTCTGTCAGCGCTGACCAGGGAGAACGCCCATGCCGCGCCAAATCCGCGCCGTTGTCGTCGATCCGGCGGCGCCCGGCAGGCTGAGGATCAAACCGGTCGAACTGCGCGATCCCGACCGCGACGAGGCGGCGGTGCGGGTGACCGCGATTTCGCTCAACCGCGGCGAGACCCGGCGCGCCGTGCAGCAGGCCGAGCCGGGGTGGCGCCCCGGCTGGGATTTCGCCGGCGTGACCGAGACCGCGGCGGCGGATGGCAGCGGCCCCCGGCCCGGGACACGCGTCGTCGGCATCCTGCCGTCGGGCGCCTGGGCCGAGCGGGTCAACTGCCGCACCCACGCGGTCGCGGCACTGCCCGATGCGGTCGGCGACGCCGAGGCGGCGACATTGCCGGTCGCGGGCCTCACCGCGTTGCACGCGCTGCGCCAGGGCGGGCTGCTGCTCGGGCGCAAGGTGCTGGTCGACGGCGCCTCGGGCGGGGTCGGGCATCTCGCCTGCCAGCTCGCCGCGGCGGCCGGCGCCCAAGTCTGGGGCCATGTGCGCCGCGAGGAATATCGCGCCGCGGTCGCCGAATGGTGCGGCGAACGCGTGGTACTCGGCCGCGAACTCGCCGCCGCCAAGCCATATGGGCCGTTCTGGCTGATCCTCGACTCGCTCGGCGGCTCGGCCCTTGCCGCGGCGCTCGGCATGCTGCAGCCGGGCGGCGCCTGCGTGACGTTCGGGGTATCCGACGCCGCTCAGGCGACCTTGGAGAGCCGTGATTTCTTCGCGACCGGCGGGGCGCGGCTTTACGGGCTCACCCTGTTCCACGAATTGATGAGCGTCGAGCGGGCCGGCATCGGCTTGGCATTGCTCGCCGATCTGATCGCGGCAAAGAAATTGCGGCCGCAAATCGCGGTCGAAGCGCCGTGGAGCGAGATCGGCACGGTCGCCCGCCGGCTGATCGATCGCGAGTTTACCGGCAAGGCGGTCGTGCACATCCGCTGAGGTCTACCGAGACTGCCGAGCGGGTTTCGCGTGTTTGGGGCCGACGGCCTTCTCGCGAAGCTCGTGGCGTTAACGTGACAAATGACTTCGATCGCCTCCTATCCGTCGCCCCCGCGCAGGCGGGGGTCTGGGTTCCCGCTTTCGCGGGCATGACGAGGAGGTAAGGGATGGGGTGCTGAACGTCAGAACGGATCCACTCGTCTTGTCAGCACGCGCCCAATTGATGCATCGAAGCCTATAATAGGAGGTTGCGACCTGCGACCGATCTGACGGGAAGGTTGAACAATGGGCGAGTTCGGGATCGGGCAGCCGGTGCGGCGTTTCGAGGACAAGCGCCTGTTGCGCGGCAACGGCCGTTTCCAGAACGACAACAACCTCTTCGGCCAGCTCCACGCCTACGTGCTGCGCTCGCCCTACGCCCATGCCCGCATCCGCGCGCTCGACCTCGCGGCTGCGAAGGCGGCGCCGGGCGTCGCATTGATCATGACCGGCGACGATCTCGTCGCGGCCAAGCTCGGCATCATGGGCATACCGTTCCAGCGCAAGCGCCCGGACGGCTCGCCGATGTTCGCCCGCGCTCATCTCGGCCTCGCGCAAGGGAGCGTGCGCTATGTCGGCGAGCCGGTCGCCTTTGTCGTCGCCGAGACCCTGGCGCAGGCAAAGGACGCCGCCGAGCTGATCGACATCGATTACGAGGGGTTGCCCTCGGTCACCGACACCGCCGCGGCGGCCGAGGGCAGGATCGCGGTGTGGCCCGACTGCCCGGACAACATCTCGAACCTGTTCGAGGCCGGCAACCGGGCCGCGACCGAGGCCGCCTTTGCCAAGGCGGCGCACATCGTCAAGCGCCGCTACGTGATCAGCCGGGTCTACGCCCATTTCATGGAGCCGCGCGGCGCGATCGGGGTCTGGGACCCGGGCGAGGAGCGCTTCACGCTCTACGCCGACGTGCAATACCCGCACCGGGTGCGCCAGGCGCTCGCGACCCGCATCTTCAGGATCCCGGAAAGCCGGGTCCGCGTCATTGCCGGCGATGTCGGCGGCGGGTTCGGCACCAAGGGCTGGCAATATCCCGAGCACCGGCTGGTATTGCTCGCCGCCAAGCAATTGCGGCGGCCGGTCAAATGGACCTGCGAGCGCAGCGAGGCGATCCAGGCCGACGAGCACGCCCGCGACAATGTCAGCGACGCCGAATTGGCGCTCGACGCCGACGGCAAATTCCTCGGCCTCCGCGTCAAAACCTTGGCCAATGTCGGCGCCTACATCTCGTCCGAGCGCAACCTGCTCGCGACTTTCGGCAATGTCGGGACCCTGGTCGGCGTCTACGACATCCCCGCCGCCCATGTCGCGGTATTGGCGGTGATGGCCAACACCAATGGTACCGCACCCTATCGCGGCGCCGGACGGCCCGAGGCGACCTATGTCATCGAGCGGCTGATCGACGATGCGGCCCGCGAACTGGGCATCGACCGGGTCGAGCTGCGTGCAAAGAACCTGATCCCGCCGGCGAAGCTGCCGATCAAGACCGCGCTCGGCCTCAATTACGATTGCGGCGATTTCCCGAAGAACCAGCGGCAGGCGCTGGAGCAGGCCGATTGGGCGGGTTTCCCCAAGCGCCGCGAGGCGGCCAAATCGCGCGGCAAATTGCGCGGCATCGGCATCGCCAACCCGATCGAAAAAGCCGCCGGCCCCGGCCAGGAATTTGCCGAGATCCGCTTTCACCCGAGCGGCAACGCGACCCTCTTGATGGGCAGCAAGAACCAGGGCCAGGGCCACGAGACCACCTTCAAGCAGGTGCTGAACGAAAGGCTCGGCCTCGACCCCGCGACCGTGCAGTACATCGACGGCGACACCGACCGCGTCGCCTTCGGCATCGGCACCAACGGCTCGCGCTCGACGGTGATCGGCGGCTCGGCCCTGTGGCTGGCGGCCGACAAGATCATCGCCAAGGGCAGGCGCATTGCCGCGCATCTGCTCGAAGCCGCCGACATCGACATCGACTTCGCGGTCGGCGCCGATGGCGGCGATTTCGCGGTCGCCGGCACCGACCGCCGGATCAGCCTCGCGGATGTCGCCAAGGCCTCGTTTCAGGCCGGACGCCTGCCGCCCGGCCTCGAAAGCGGGCTCTACGAGACCGGCACCTTCGCCCCTGACGACAACACCTACCCGAACGGCTGCCATGTCTGCGAGGTCGAGATCGACCGCGACACCGGTGCCTTGGAGATCGTCCGCTACGTCGTGATCGACGATGTCGGCACCGTGGTGAACCCGATCGGCCTCAAGGGCCAGATCCACGGCGGCGTGGCACAAGGGCTGGGGCAGGCGCTGATGGAGGCGGTCGTCTACGACCGCGAGACGGGGCAGAACCTGACCGGCAGCTTTATGGATTACGCAATGCCGCGCGCCGACACGATGCCCGATATGGAGATCACCTCGAACCCGGTGCCGACAAAGCGCAACCCGCTCGGCGCCAAGGGGGCGGGCGAAGCCGGCACGGTCGGAGCGCTGCCGGCGATCGTCAACGCCGTCGTCGATGCGTTGAGCCCGCTCGGGGTCAAGGGCCTCGACATGCCGGCGACCAGCGCGCGCATCTGGCAGGCGATGCGCGACGCGCGCGCGTGACCGCATCGAGCAGCTTCGATCGAAGCTCGGGGACGAGCCGCCCTACCTCTAACCATCGTCACCAGTATACTGTGAGACGCGTCGCCGCGGACTGAGGCGCATATGTGGTCTAACCTCACCGTCGCCCCCGCGAAAGCGCGCGAAAGCGGGGGGCCAGGGGCGACCGCGCGTCAGTTGGGTTCCCGCTTTCGCGGGAACGACGGATAGCTCTTCGAGAGTTTGCACTTCTTTTGGATAGAGCTCAGGTAAGCCGCCCGAGAGGAAGAAATGCCGCAATCCGTCCAGCCGCTGATCGCCGCCCGACACGATCAGATGTTCCCCGTGTTCGAGCCGCCGGAGGTCGATCGGCTGCTGCGGTTCGGGGAGCGCAAATCCTATGCGGCGGGCGATCGTATCGTTGCGACCGGAGAGGTAGCGCCCGGCGCCTTCGTCATTCTCGCGGGCCGGGTCGATGTCATGCAGAACGGACGGCTGGGAAATTCCGAGCTTATCGTGGCGCACGGTCCGGGCTCGTTCATGGGCGAGCTTGCGCAACTGTCCGGCCGCCCCTCTCTGGTCGATGCCTACGCCAAGGACGCGGTCGAGACGCTCGTCATCGCGCCGCGCCGGCTGCGCGACCTGATGGTGGAAGAGGCCGAGTTGGGCGAGCGCATCATGCGCGCCCTGATCCTGCGCCGTGTTAATCTTCTCGACACGGGTGCCGGCGGGCCCGTGATTGTCGGCGGCGCCGACAACGGCGATGTTCTGCGCCTCGAAGGCTTCCTCGCTCGCAACGGGCATCCGTACCAGCGGTTCGACCCAAAAACCGATCCGTGCGCGCAAACGCTGATCGAGCGCTTCCACATCGACCAGCGCGACTTGCCGATTGTCGTCTGTCCCGACGGACGGCTGTTGCGC
>Ga0210398_10004824_pt1 | contig 12606 bp, 11 predicted proteins | sample IncBWC4OmetaG_FD_161047 | JGI IMG/M metagenome (GOLD analysis project Ga0210398, IMG submission 161047) | Forest soil microbial communities from Barre Woods Harvard Forest LTER site, Petersham, Massachusetts, United States - Inc-BW-C-4-O | ecosystem: Environmental > Terrestrial > Soil >... | reverse complement strand
AAGACGAATTCCCGGCGTCACCGGTGCTTCCGATATCAGCCACACGCTGACCGGACATAACGGTGGCACGTATGATGTCGTCTGGACGGGTAAAGACCCAAATGACCGCACGGAATTCGAAATCGTTGGGGGTGATCTCGACATGATCTCAACGCTGGGCATGACCATCAGGGATGGACGCGACTTCTCCGCCGCCTACCCCTCGGACAGCACGGCCATCATTTTCAATGAGGCCGCTATCCGGTTCATGGGCCTTAAACATCCCATTGGCCAGCAGGTCACCATGTGGGGTCAGCCGGTGAAAATTGTCGGGGTGGTGGGCGATTTTCATTTTCAGTCCTTACATGAGAAAGTAAAACCGCTGTTGATCCTGCTCAGACCGCAGTGGACCGGCCGTTTCGTGATCAAACTGGCGATAGACAAGGAAAAGCCCGCCATTGCAGCATTGGAGCAGTTATACCGGCAATTTAATCCAGGCTGGGCATTCAGCTATACATTTATGGATGAGCTTTACCAAGCCCTGTACGTGTCGGAAAATCGCGTGTCCGTCTTATCCCGCTGCTTTGCCGGGCTGGCCATACTCATCTCCTGCCTGGGCCTGTTCGGGCTGGCTGCCTTCACCGCCCAACGCCGCAACAAAGAGATCGGCATTCGAAAGGTATTGGGCGCCTCCGTCAGCAGCGTCGTCATGCTCCTCTCCGGAAACTTTCTGAAGTTAGTCCTCGTGGCCATGCTGATCTCCTTTCCACTGGCATGGTGGGCGACCAGCCAGTGGCTCAAAAGCTTCGTCTATCGGATTGATATCGGCATCGGCATCTTCGCCGTTGCCGGCGTATTCGTTATTATATTCACCTTCTTAACCATCAGTTTCCAATCGATCCGGGCCGCCCTCGCCAATCCGGCGAAAAGTTTACGAACGGAATGATTTAGGCTCTCCGGGTCCAGTTCAAGGGTATGAAAATAGACTGTGCTTATGCGATCTTAAAAATCGCGTTGACCAGAAAAAACAGGCAGATTAGCCCTATGCCCCACTGCACGAAAAAGAGCCGCAGGCACTTCTTGTCGCCATATTCGAGCTTATCAAAATCTATCTTTAGCGAGAAGAAAACATAGCAGGTGTAAAGAAGCACAAAATAACCCTTGGTAGAAAATATAGATGCCGGGCCCGATCCGCTCCTTTTTGTCCGCTGAATGACCCTGTCCTGAAAAATCTGATAGGTGCGGGTCATCCTGTTCCAATATCGGAAGTTCAGACAAAAAAAAATGAGCAGGAAGCCTATTGACCATACCAGGATCAGCCATTTCTTGAATCCGTAATACCACCACGCGTAATCAAGCAGCCAGACAGGGTATCTGTACCAACTGCGGGAATACTCATAAATGGAGTGCTCAATCTGGAGTCTTTGCAGGTCGGCGCTCCGGTATTCCTTCTTAAATTTGGACTCTAGTGCTTCAAAGACTTTCCGATTGGAGTCTTCGTCCTGGTAGGGGTTGAGGCAAATCGAAAAGGAAGAGTCATAGAAGAATTTAATTTTATCCACGTCCGTGTTTGCATCGAAGTACAGTCTGATGGGGTACCCCCCCGAATCTACCTGGATCGAAATCTCCTTGTCAAATGATTTGCAATTGGAAAAGTATAGGTTGGAAACCTTCAGCCGTGTCAAATAAAACGAATCTGTAAATCTGCAATTGTCGAAGATCAGCCGGGAATCTCCGGCGTCGGCGATTGAATAGGAGCCTCCTAAACTTGATTGAATGAATCGAATGCCGGTCACGCTTGTATCGGCAATTTCAACGCCTGACCCGATCGTATCCGAATAAAATATCAATGGGTTGAGCGTTTCTATTGTGTCGACGATGAGCTTATCAAACCTACAGGTTTGAATGGAAAAATCAACGATTTTGTTGTCATGAAACGCCAGGGTTCCGTCTGAATAGAACGGTCCCGATAAACGTAAGAGACCCAGGTCATTCTTTCGAAAGTTGATATTTCCTGACTGTACGTTACTAACTGAAAGCAGACTCAGTTTGTTGTCGAGGATATTGATGTCATTCGTTGTAATTAATTTGCACAAATCGCTTCCAACATATTCCTGCGTGTCCACTATGCTTTTTAATGTAAAGCCATCGTAAAATCTGATCAAATAAGGAGGCCGGTTTTCGGGTTCCAGAAAAAAATCAAGGTTCGAGGCTTTGCGGGTAAAATTAACAGGAAATGGAATGGTATACCGGTATTTCCATTGATGTGCCTCGCCATTTCTCAACCCGGCGATCGCTTCCGCGCTATCTTCAACCATGGAATAGGATTTACCGATCTGTTGAATGTCGGAACAAAACCGAGAAAAACCTTCTGAATACGAATAATTCGGTAATGTTCCGTCAGATCGGACAATCATACTGAATGAAGTGTAAGCGGATGAAGCCTTATATGAGTATAGAATATCTGAGGAAGTATACCCGAACGGCGTTTCGGATCTTCGGGGCTTCAAGAGGAAGAATAAGCCAATCCAAATAAGGATAAGGAGGATGAAAAGAGCAATGGGGTGTTTGGCTGATTTTCGCATGGGTTAAGATACCGAATTTCGATGATTTCGGATAGCGCCCCGACCCGAGCTATCCTGGATACCGGTCTGGTAAACGGAGAAGAGTGCCTAGCGTTATCGAAGTCCGCGTCCAGGATCTCAATAATCGACGTTTCATCCAAAGACTCGTCACTCGGAATCGCCCCCAAAAACGTCATAAATTTCAGCGTGAAATTATCTTTCCAGTCCGTCTGGACCTCGCTAAGCAACCCTTTCAATTCGGTGACGCTCTGAGTGTGCCGTTCCATTTTAGAGGTTTACTTTCCGATAATGAGGTATTCCTTGACCAGCGCCCTGTTCACGCTCGCATGGTTCCCGAAGTGGTAGCGATACGGTTTCTCGTGCACCGCCACCCGGGTCTTGTGCTTTTTTATCATCGCCACCAGGGTAGCTAAGTCCGGGAACGCATTCGAGGAATAGGAAAGCACCAAGATGCTTTTGGAGAATTTCCCAAAGAGTTGATCAAAGGCTTCAGCACTTGTCCGCCGGTAGGAGAACGGCGTATATTTTTTTTGAATCTTCTTCACTTTCGTATGTTCCATAATCACCTCATCCTTCCAATATTTCGACAACCCTTCCAGGAAATGGTATCGCTTGATATAACAGTTGTCATCCGATTTCGGTACATAGGGCGGGTCGAAGTAGACCAGATCGGGCTTATAGAGCTTATTGTTAAAATCAAAGATGTTTTGTTTGAAACTAAGGTTCTTTTTACCGTTGTCGAAGACCAACTCATTATAGACGGCGACCTGCTCCTTGAAATGCTCCCGCAACGATAATCTCAAGTCCCGCCGGCCGTCATCATAGCGCTCCAGATTGCCCGATACAGTAAATACGCCTCTGGGCTGCTTTTTGACGCATGACCGAAATAGGGCGGTATATGCCAGGGCTTTTTTTTGCGGGGATTTCAACTTCTGGATGTTTGCGCTGACCTGATCCAGGAACTGCAGTTCCTTCGGTGAGTAAAAGATATCCTTGAAAGTCTTGGATATGAAGTATTCGGACTGGAAATCATCGCTGAGCAGGATGCCCATATCCTTTTTCCCGAGGGTTTCTTCCGAATTTTCTACCAACCCTTTCGCCATCAGCGAAGAGAAATGCAGGAAATCATTAGAATACACTCGCTTTCCAATGGATTTGAACAAATAAGATACTACCCCAGATCCGGAGAAGGCGTCCAATGCTGTTTTGAAATCAAGCTCGTTGAGAATCTCATAAATCCAGGGCACCAGCTTATCCTTGCTTCCCATGTACCTGATCGTGGGGAAGCCGGCCATTCTATCCAAGACGGAAGGCTTTTAACTTGCAATTGCCTACATGGTCAATTTTAATGAGTTTGTCTGCACGCCAAATATAACTAAAGTTCCCAAACGTTCTGCTATTTTTTTTAGCAACGTTGCCGCTGATTTAAGGTTGTTTATTTCTTGTGGATAGATCTGGCGCAGCCGATCTAGTTGGAACGGAATTCTAAAAAGGTAAAGGACCCTTATCATCATTAGTTTCCTCCTAGGTCATTAAATAATAAAGGCCATCATTTCTGATAAGCCTCTACTAACCAATTAATCTCAAATCGCCAGCCTACGTAAGTTTTTTCAAAACATAGCCGACGCCGACTAGCAGCAGCAGCAGTGCCGCCGGTCCCGCGAGCATCCTGGCGTTCTGCCCTCTTGCCTCGATACAGTCTCCTTTGGCATCGCAAAGAATGACTTCATCTGTCGGAATCTGACGGCACCTTCAAATTGCATAGGTACCTCCATTTAGCCTTTCGGCGGATAAGGGTCATGGCCATAACTGTTCCGTTCCCGGATTTGGCCCTGACGGTTGTGAATAAATAGCTCGGCCCCTTGGTTCTGGGCGATGTCTCTGGCCGTATCAATGGCCGCCGACCGGTTGTCGGTGATCAGGGTGTACCGGCTATTGCCTTCACCCTTGACTGCCCATTCTTTGCCATGCGGGACCACATGTTGATTCTTGTGGCTCATTTGTTAGAATTTAAATGAGTTAGAAAATATGATACCGATTCTAAAGTATAAATTTTTTTGGACAAAATGGAAAAATTTATTAAATTTGTCCAACATATTATCCACACCACTTCAGCTGCACAAACCCGCTTTCATGAAGTATTTCGCCGAACGCCTCAAAGCTGCTCGCAAGATGCATGGTTTTTCCCTGCAGGATTTGTCCGATGCCATTGCCAACCGACTCAATAAACAGGCTTTGCAGCGGTTGGAAACCGAGGAAGCCCAGCCGGACAGTGAAACCGTTAGCTTGCTATCAAAAGCCTTGAAAGTAACCTCCGATTACTTTTTCCGGGAGAGCACGGTTACTCTGGAGGACCTTCGTTTCCGCAAACTCAAAAAATTACCCGTCAAAGAACAGGAAAAAGTGAAAGCTAATACCATTGACTTTCTGGAACGATATCTTGAACTGGAAGACATACTCGGTATCGATAATCAGATTTCCTTTTCTCCTAAGAGTTATCCAATAAAAGAGATGAGCGACGTTGAAAAAGCAGCGATTGACCTCCGGAAAAGTTGGAAACTGGGAGAAGATCCCTTGTCAAATATTGTTGAAATGTTAGAGGAGAACAATATTAAGGTTTATTTACTGGATGCAGATAAGTCGTTTTCAGGGATGTCGACCATATTGAAGGATAAGATAGGCGTGATTGTACTCAACCAAAGCATAGAGATCCCTGTCGTCCGGCGGCGGTTCAGCGCCTTGCATGAACTTGCCCATCTTTATTTGGATTTATCCCTTTTTGATGAAAAGGATTCCGAAAAAATATGCGACTATTTTGCGGCTGCTATGTTACTGCCGGCTTCCAAGATAAAAGATGCGCTCGGGGAGAAGCGCACCAAAATTGTGATGAAAGAGCTTTACATCATTGCGGGGCAATATGGCATATCGCTTTCCGCTATTGCCTATCGGGCATTTAGCCTGGAAATTATTAGTGCATCTTATCATAAGTTCTTCATGATTAACTACAATCGGTATAAGACAAAAGAAAAAGAATATGGAGTCTATAGTGGCCTGGAACACCCGATCAGATTTCTGCAACTTCTTATCCGCGCCGTGGCCGAAGAGGTCATATCCACAACGAAAGCAGCAGCATTAAATAATCAAAAATTGGGCGATTTCCGGGAAATACTTGATAACGCCGTCAAATGAAACTAGCCGTAACCGATGCCAATATATTTATCGATCTGATCAAACTGCAGATGTTGGCGTTTCTGTTTAAAATCGACATGGAGATTCATACGACAAAGGAAATTGTAGATCAACTCAATGATCACCAACTCCTCAGTTTAACCCAATTCATCGATTCCCAGCATTTGCGGCTTCACTTTCTGTCAGCCGCTCAATTGCAAGAAGTAATAGCATTAGCGGCACCGCGTTCCCTAGAATTGGCAGATAAGTCCGTGGCCTGGCTCTCGCTCCGACTAGCGGCCACTGTTCTAACAGGGGATGGGCCGCTTAGAAAATTTTGCCGAGCCAAGCACCTGGAGGTCAAAGGAATAATTTGGCTGTTTGATGTGTTTGCGCTAGACCGGTACCACCTCCTCCATCAAATGCCATTGTTGAAAAGCCACTTGATTGAACGCCTCCTCCGTCTTCTACCCCACTCCCTCCATTCCATGAATTCTCAAATCCTTCCCTGACCAGATCAGTACTGACAAAATATCCACTAAATGTGTTTCCCAAAACAGTAGTTACACCGCTGATATCAAATCCACCAACTGCCAAGGTCACTTCGATATCCGATACCTGCCCACCCCAGGTGATATCGTATGCCTACTCCTTTTCAACCGATTATCTGGTTTCTGATCGGCGGAATATCGACCGCTGCCTTCAGTTTGTAAAGGCGGGGTATTACCAATAGAAGAGTGGATAATACCACCATGGAAAGCCCATTGATCCGCATCATGCTGCGGATACCAAATACGTCGGCACTTTTCCCGACAAAAAAGGATGCAACTGGTTGCAATCCGAAAATGATCATCAGATATGCGCTCACAATTCTTGCCCGCATATGCGTAGGGGTCAGTTCCTGGGCCAGCCCGATTGAAAGAGTGAGCACATTGGCCGCTCCTAAACTTGCCATGAACTGACACAGCATGGCCAACGGCTGAGTAACCGCGAAAGAAAACAAAATATACCACACGCCTGTCCAAATGACCGCGCCACCAATCGCGATACAAGATCGTTTGATCCGTTGAAAAAAAGGCAGGACAACCAGGATCCCAACAAGCGATCCTGCGCCCGCCGATCCAATTAAAGTTCCAAGCGTACCCGCATCACCTCTTAACACTCCCGATGAAAAAGCTGGAAGTAATTGCACGATCGACATCCCGAAAAAGGTTTGGATACCAGCGAAAAGCATGATCAACCGGAGCAACTTCTGCTTTTGAAGAAAAATCAATCCTTCCCGGAATTGTCTTAACCCGCTTTCTGGCTTTCCCTCCATCCTCCCCGTGGAAGGGATCATGACAATACAAACAATAGAAACAATAATGCTTGCTCCATTAAACCAAAACGCAATGGCAGTGCCCGTTAAAGCGATAAGCCATCCGGCAATGGCCGGACCGGCCAGCCGCGTCAGCTGATTCAGGGAATTATTAAGTGCGATCGCTTTTTTAATATTGCCAGGCCCCGCGAGCTCCCCTATAAATGCCTGTTCGGCTGTAACATTAAATGCGGTCACCGTACCTAATAAAAACGCCAAGAGATAAACATGCCACAACAGGAGCTGGTTCTCCTGAATCAGGAAAGCCATCACGAAAGCGAATATCATCGCCAAAACTTGGGTAACCAAAAGAATCTTCTTTTTGTCATACCTGTCAGCAAAGACCCCCACCCATGGGCCAAAGATAAAAAAAGGAATCTGGGATAAAAATGCAACGATTCCCAATGCGGTCGCCTTATGGGTAAGTTCCCAAACAACCCAGGCCTGCGCTGTCTGTTGCATCCAGTCACCAAGAAGGTTTACCAGCTGGCCGGTCATATAGATCCGAATATTTCTCAACTTTAAAGTCGAAACATTTTCACCTATAAGCCGCAATTTGCTGAAGAATCTATTTTTCAAACGAAGAGAAATTACATTCCAGTGTCTTTCTGTCCCAGCCGGCTGTAATTGCAGCAGCTTCGTAAGTTGACTGCAAAAACTGCATTAACGTATCTTCCGGGCTGCCCGATCGCTGAACGACCTCATATAACAATATAAATTCACCCATTTGTGAGCTAAACAATGCTTCTTTTGGCTGCACCGGCTGTCTACCAAACGCCGCAGGTGTGGGATAGCAATACGAATAAAATGCCGGGTGTGGAAATTGCTCACTTCCGGGCCAAAACCCGCAGGAACTTACCTCATGCGAATAGGCTTCCTGCATAACGCGGATGGGAATATTTTCCACTTTGCCCGAATACAAGGGAGCGGCCCTGCCCGAAAACCGGGTCACCGCCAAATCGAACGAGCCCCAAAAAAAATGCACTGGGCTGCATTTGCCGGTGAACGTCGCCCTGAATTTAACAAATACGTTATGAATCTTAACCAGTGTCCTGAAAAATTCCTGTACCCTTACGCCATCATAAGACCGATGCGTTTCATCCTTTTCAAAAGGTATGGCCGGATCGACTTCATTGGGTTCTGCACAAATGCGAGCATCCACATCTACCCGTCTTAGTTTGTCAAATAGTTCTTTGTAAAAATCAGCAACACTACGCGGATAGATCTTCACTTCCTCCATACCTCCGGCACTCGTAGTAATAAGCAGTACATGACGAATAAAATCAAAGTCGATCTGGAACACTCCCCCAGGGTATGGAATACTCCCGGTGGTTAAGCCGCTGGCGCTAACATACAAAGTTACATGCCACGAGTGGTTTACCCAAGGCGTTTGCTTTAGCCGTATCTTGCCAACAATCTGCGTCCATAAGTGCAACGTGGCAATTGTATCTTTCCAATTTTCAAATTCCAATACCGGCCATTGTCCTTCGTTAATTGTATTGACGTCAGGCATACCGAAATACTTGATCAAGCTAAATTACAGGTTCCCTTTCTTCAATTCTTCCACCGCGAAATTGGCGGCTCTGGCCGTAAGGGCCATATAAGTCAGCGACGGATTTTGACATGCGGACGAGGTCATGCAGGCTCCATCGGTCACAAACACATTCTTCGCATCCCATACCTGGTTGTGCCCATTGAGCACGGATGTCTTAGGGTCCCTTCCCATCCTGGCCGATCCCATTTCATGGATGCCATCCCCAACATGGTGTCCGGTATCATGACTGGTCACCTTTTTGACGCCGGCGGCCTCCAGCATGGCTACTGCCTCCATGACAATATCCTTCCGCATCTTCTTTTCATTATCCTTTATCTCCGCATCCATTGCTAATATCGTCAGGCCCCATTTATCTTTCTTATCCTTGTCCAGGGAGATCATATTCTCATGATATGGCAGAAGCTCGCCGAATCCGCCGATACCCATTGTCCATTCTCCCGGCTCCGTGAGTCCCTCCTTAAAGTCAGCCCCGATACTCAGCTCTGCTACGTTCCGTTGCCAGCCGTCCCTACCTGCTCCTCCCTGGTAGCCGAACCCACGGAGATAATCCCGCTTGTCGCCGAATAAATTGGCAAAGCGTGTCACATAGATCCCGTTGGCCCTGCGACCATAGACGTATTTATCTTCATAGCCCTCCATGACACCCGAGGCCCCTAAATTATAATGGTGGTCCATAATATTATGGCCTAATTCCCCGCTGCTGCTCCCCAATCCGCCAGGCCAGATATCTGTAGCGGAATTCATCAGTATCCACGCGCTATTCAACGCGCTGGCATTCACAAAGACGATCTTGGCAAAGTAATCATAGGTTTTGTTCGTCTCCGCATCGAGCACTTCGACCCCCTTTGCTTTCCGCGTTTCCTTATCATAGATGATCTTCGTGACGATGGAAAAGGGCCGAACGGTCAGCTTATTCGTTGCCAAAGCTGCCGGAAGCGTGGAGGACTGGGTGCTGAAATAGCCGCCGAAAGGGCATCCTTCCCAACAACGATTTCGAAACTGGCATTGTGTTCTCCCCGGAATTGGCGCGGTCAGGTTTGCCACACGGCCGATGATCATGTGACGCGCGCCCTTATAATGGTCTTTGATCCGGGCGGCTACATCCTTCTCTACACAATTCATTTCCATCGGCGGGAGGAATTGCCCGTCCGGTAACTGAGGAAGCCCTTCTCTCGAACCACTTATGCCGGCAAACCGTTCCACATGATCATACCAGGATTCGATATCCTTATACCGGATCGGCCAGTCGATTGCCCAGCCATCTTTTGCATTTGCCGCAAAATCAAAATCGCTCCACCGGTAACTCTGCCGCCCCCACAAGATCGATCGGCCGCCAAGTTGATAAGCCCGCCACCAATTGAATGGCTTAATTTCCGTGTACGGGCAATCGATGTCTTTTGCCCAATAATCCATAACGGGTTCAACGGCGCCCCAGGTGCGGGAAATGTACGGCCGGTCGGCACGCTGCGCTTGTGTAACCATTCCGCGGTGTGGGAAATCCCAGGGATTTTTACTGGCGCTCTTATAGTCTTTGATATGCTCAAAATTTCGCCCCCGCTCAAGCATGATCGTCTTAAGGCCCTTTTCCGTGAGTTCCTTTGCAGCCCAGCCTCCGCTGATACCCGACCCGATTACAATTGCATCATATGTGTTGTCTGGCATAGTCCTTCCTATTTCAATTCGGTGACAAAGATGGTTTAGGGCGCCTGACCAGGTAAATCCCGATAAACACCACAATCAGGATCACCGGCAGGATCGCCACTGTCATAAAGGTCTTCGACCCCGCGATCGCATCGGCAGCGGACGACCCGGCGCCCGACGCAATAGCGGCAGATTTCGCGCTATCAAACCATTTCCCCATCACGGGAAGGATCAATGAAGTGGAGAACATGCCCGCGCCGCCCATCAGCGAAAGCCCCAGGGCCCCCGTCTTCGGCAGGTATTCCGAAACAAACCCGAGCATGGTAGGCCAGAAGAAACAAATTCCGGCGGCAAAGACCAGTGCAGCACCGAAAGCGCTCGCGCCGCTGGCCTTGCTGAGCAATACGAGACCGATCGCCGCGAAAATAGCGGAAAAGATCAACATCCCGTTTGGGTTCAGCCGGTGTACGACCGGACCCGCCAATGACCGGCCAAGGGCCATAATGCCATTGATAAAGACCAGTACCAAGATACCCGAGACCCCCGCCCCCTGCAATAAAGTAACCAGCCACTGGTTCGTACCCAATTCCGTAGCGGCCGTGAGGAACATGCTCGCCAGCATGACCAGGAAAAGCGGGGTCAGACAGGACAGAAACATCTCTCTCGTGCTCACCCCTTTGGTCACCCGCTCCGTCTGGGGAAAATCCAGGCGGAAAAAAAGCAGCCCGTAGACAATGGCCGGGATAAAAAGGACAAATATCAGGACATGCCAGCCAAATTTCAACTGGTCCATCAATAAATAAGATATCAGCCCGCCAATGGCGATGCCGCCGGGAAACCAAACGTGAAACCGGTTCAGCATCGTGGTCTTCTTGTCCGGGTATAAGGTCACCACCAGCGGGTTACAGGCAGCCTCTACCATACCATTTCCGATACCGATGCATAACGTACCGATAAATAGCATCATAGCGTCTTTAGCTACGAGGTAAATGATTACACCCGCGACATGACCGATAAACGCCAGGCCCAATAATCTTTTCATGCCCAGGACGTCGCATAATGGCCCGCCGAATATCATGGCCAGCGTGAAACCGTAAAATGCCGGACTAAAGATCCAGCCCAACTGCTCCTTGGTAAGATGAAACTCCGTGCTCCACACACCCTCCAGCGATGCCCGAAAGGCAAAAGTCATGGCGGTAAATAAAAGTGCGACCCTGCTGGCGATAAAAAGGGTCCTTCGGTTGATAGTAGCGGGCATGGCAAGTAGGTTATTATGTAAAAATAAAGGTTTAATTTAACTTTTTTAATTTGACCCACCAAGCCAAATACATGTCAGACAATTCAACGGACGATCCTAGGTTAGCAAAAACGTTTGGGAAAAAACCAGGGCGTGAAAAATGATTTTTTTTTCGTTTTCCCGGCAAATTGTATATTTGTTTTATAACGCTGCAGCAGGCTCACTCCTTTGAACTTTCTCCTTGCATTCTTCCCTCCGATCTTTACGAGTAAGATCCGGTTTATTATTCATTAGTCTGATAAATTATTATTATGAGATCTCCAAACCAGAGGGAGGTACAGCCCATTGGCTATATAGCTACCGGCTTTGTACAAACGATGCATTTTGATATGGAGTTCAATTATATTCGGGGAAGCGTCGAGCAGACGAGCATTTTTCCGGATGCGCCGGGTAATTGGGAATCGGAAAGTTGCAAGCTGATCCCTTATGTCCGGTATGAGTATACGCGGGTAAGCAAAAACAATCCTGAAACCAGCCGGTCTGCCGCGGCCAGGATAAATCGGGCCAGAAAAAAAGTAAAATATTTCGCTTCGGTTGCAACAAATAAAGGGTCGGTATTGAGGATCGTCAAAGATTCTATTGTTATAAAATTGCCGCAGAATGCGGAGGCAATCGTCAATATAACATTACACTACCTGGAAGAATCCTATGGTAGTCTAAGTTCCGACGCCATTGCTTTAGAAAGGAAAACAAGGGAATTCCCTCCTGATCTGAAAGAAAAGGGAAAATAATTATTTCATACCGGTAAATGACAATATCAACATGCTTGATAGTAAGCTCATATTGCCCTATAAGGATGATGAGGGGATGGTCCGTGGTGAAACGGTGCTGGCGACAAAAGAAGGTAACTATTACCGAATAAAAAGCATTCCCGCTCATGCTTCGAAGATCGCCTTGTATGACCTCATTGGTACTCGCAAACGGGACGATGTTCTCTATTTTCATAAGATCATTGAAAGCTCCGGGCGCAATGTCATTCAGATGATCGTCTTTAGAGATCGGCAGATCAAAACTATCGGCAAGG
>Ga0210398_10004823_pt1 | contig 12606 bp, 15 predicted proteins | sample IncBWC4OmetaG_FD_161047 | JGI IMG/M metagenome (GOLD analysis project Ga0210398, IMG submission 161047) | Forest soil microbial communities from Barre Woods Harvard Forest LTER site, Petersham, Massachusetts, United States - Inc-BW-C-4-O | ecosystem: Environmental > Terrestrial > Soil >... | reverse complement strand
CGAGGAACAGGCCACGGCTCTTGTCAATGCCGGTGCTGACGCCATCATTATCGAGACACAGACTTCGCTTGAGGAACTTTTGATCGGCATTGAAGCGGCCCAGGCGGCAGGCTCGAAATGCATCATCGGATCCATGGCCTACGACGTCACTCTCGACGGTTCCACCTTTCGTACGATGATGGGCATTGAGCCCGAACGTGCTGCCGAATTCATGGAGGCGCACGGCGCCCACATAGTCGCCCTCAACTGTGGCACCGGTATGGAGATGGAGCGCGCGCGCGACGCCGTCGAGCGCTACAAGCGCACCACCAGCCTGCCGGTGATGGTTCAGCCGAATGCGGGGAAGCCTCAGTTGATCAACATGAAAGTCGTTTACGACGAAACGCCCGAACAAATGGTGAAAGGCCTCCTTCCGCTTCTGAAGACAGGTGCTAACATCGTCGGCTCATGTTGCGGCAGCACACCGGAACACATCCATGCGTTCAGAAAAGTGATGGACGAATTTCTAGCCTCAGAAGAAATTAAAGTCATTGGAGACTTGCGTGAGAGTCAAAATCTGTGATGTGAACCCGGCTGCCGAGTCCAAACTTCCGGAGCACACCGGCGATAAGTCTGGCATTGGCGTCCACTATGTAGACGCCTTCATCAAGCCGATGAATGTGAAGCTCGAAGATGGGACTCCGGTGAAATGCAAACGCCGCGGATTGAAAATCGTTTTCTCTGCAGGCACTAAAAAGGGAGAGGGCCTGATGCGCCGCGTTGATGTGAGCGCTGACCCGGCTAGCATGCTGAACGCGGCCCTGCAGGAGGCCGCCAGGGCCGCCTGCATCGAATTGATAGTGGAAGACGGAGCGATCTTTTGCGAGCTTTGATTCGCGTTTCGACCGTGGTTCAGGTTCGCTAAATCGGGGCCATTGCAATTATCCCTGGCGACGACGCTTGTGGATGTCTCCGACAGAATCTCAGGAGTGGTCAGAAATAGCACGTGTATACGCGGCGGTTGGTTACGCAGTGCAGGGATGAAACCTGCCAGTCGACTTGCGCAAGCACCTAGCGAAGTCAATCGCTCCCTTGGCGTGGGTTCCAACTCTTGCGTTGCATACCTCCTTACGCAATTGGCCTACTCCGAAAGTCTGCGGGGCCTCGGTTACGTCCAGGAAGCCAATCAGCATTGAATCACGCAACGCGCGCGCTTGCGTTGCTTCATCAAAGAGACTGTGGCGACTGTCTAATGAGTGCGGCTTCGCTCGCAAAGTGATGGCGATCTGCGCGGCGCGCCCCCCCAACTCGATGCGGATCCGCTTGGCGAAGGATTTGTAGGTCTGGATGGAATGCGGTCGGAGATAGTCGCCGTTCTTGCACTCGAGATTGAAGCAGTCGCAGAGCCCAGCCATCGTGAGACCGGCTTTCCGCTCGTTGATCCCCCCAAGCAGCTTGTCGGCTTCCTTGCGGGCGGATGCTTTAGTAGTGAGCTTGTCGACGGTGCCGAGGCGCTTCGACCTTCGCAACCCGTCTTCCATGTAGCGGAAATCCCATACATCGGAACCTGATCTGAGTTTCTTGCGCGAACAGTACCCCGCTGGTAGCTCCTGCGTTCCTTCATCTACGTCCTCGTTTTCTTAGGCGCAAAAGAAGTCTAGCGCTTGTATTAGGTTGACCCCAATATGACCCCGCCGTTTACGGTTATCTTGTAAGTTATTGATTATGGTGCGCCCGGAGAGATTCGAACTCCCGACCCTTTGGTTCGAAGCCAAATGCTCTATCCAGCTGAGCTACGGGCGCAGAAAACGGTCAATACAGACACTAAAACTAGCGAATAATTCGCTTCACCGCAACTATTTCGCTGCCACAGGCTCAGGCGGTGGCGGCGTAACAAACATCGGCATCCTTTCAACGATGTCGAGGCCCGCACAGCGCAGCAACTCATGGATCACCGGCTCCGTCAAACGGGTGGCGTCATACTCGACCCGCACGGTCTTCTTTGTTTCGTCGAGGTCCATACGGCGAACGCCATAGACCTCCCGTATCTTCGCCATCGCGAGCGTGGCTGATTCGGTCGGCAAAACGCCATAGCGGTAAAGAACATCAAGCTGTGTCATAACTTCGATGATAGCAGTGAAAGGCACGAAGAGAAGGAGCGGACTATAGCTTCGCGAGATAACCGGTGATCTCAGGACTGGTCCAGTTCTGCGCCCCAATGAACTTTCTCCGTAGAACGCCCCGCTTGTCTATGATGTAGGTTTCGGGTATCTGCACCGTGCCATACAGAGCATTGACTTGCTGATCTGCGTCCCGAACGGTTAGCACATCGACATGATGCTCGACCAGAAACCGTCGGTAGATATCGGGGTCCTGGTCCATGCTGACCGCCACGACCGCAAGCTCGGGCATCTGCTTTTGCAGCGCCAGCAGACTGGGCAGCTCTTCGATGCAGGGAGCGCAGAACGTCGCCCAGAGATTGAGCACGACCACTCGCCCGCGAAACTTGCTCAGGTCCACCGTCCGGCTGCCATCGCCGAGCACAAACTGCGGCGCCGGCTTGTCGATATTTCCCGGATGACTTCCACGGTCGCACCCAGTTACCACCAGTATTCCCAACACTAGACTTACCCAGACTCGACGCACGATACGCTCCACTTCCTATAATACGAAGTCGTGACCGATACTGACCGCGAGCCAGACCCGAATTCGCCTGATCAAGCCGACCTGGAACTCTCGGTAATCATTCCAGCCCGCAACGAAGAGCGCTCATTACCCGCCTGCCTCGCCTCCCTGTTGACCCAGTCCGAACCAGGCTTCGCCCTCGGCGAGCAATGGGAGCTGATAATCGTCAATGACGACTCGACCGACCGGACCCGCGAAATCGCCGCCGAAGCAGCAGCCAGCCACGACGGAGTCGTCTCCCTCGACGCTCCACCGCTCGACCTGAGCGACCGCGGAGGCTTCACGGGCAAGAGCAACGCATGTTGGGCCGGCTCACAGACGGCACGCGGAAGGCATCTCCTCTTCACCGACGCAGACACGATCCACGAAGCCAACGACCTCTCTCGTTCTCTTCGCGAAGCGGACAGACACAAGGCCGTATTGCTCTCTTACTCTCCGCGGCAGATCGTCACCGGCTTCTGGCAGCACGCCGTCATGCCGCTAGTATTCTCCGAACTAGCGTCCGTCTACCCATCGAGGGAAGTGAACGACCCAGTGCGCAGTCTGGCCGCCGCCAATGGCCAGTTCATCCTGGTGGAACGCGACGCCTACTTTTCCGTCGGCGGCCATCGTGCAGTTGGCAAGGATATTCTCGAGGACGTTGCGCTGGCCCATAATATCAAACGAGGACCGCGTATCATTCGCTTTCGCTACGCTCCTGAAGCCCTTTCCACCCAGATGTATCAAACGACCTCGGAGATGATCGAGGGTTGGACTAAAAACCTCGCTCGTCTCTTCCCTAAACCCATCACTCTCGCTCTCTGGCGCATCCTGGACGTCCTGCTCTTCTTCGGACTGCCTGCAGTTGCATTCGGCATCTATTGGCTCTTGCCATGGCAGCGCAGCGTAATTCTGCTGCTGTGGGTACGAACGCTGTGGCGCTTCTATTCGCGTGTTGCTCGCTCGAACTTTCGGGCGTTTGACGTGGCCATCTCCATATTCGGTGTTCCTCTTTTCGTCTATCTACTCGTTCGCAGCGCAATTCAACACCGAATCAAGAAGAACGTGTCATGGAAAGGACGCAGTTACGACACAACGGCTTGACAAACCGGTTGTTGCATCCACAGCAGCTCTAATGACGTCCAATAATAGGGGCATTTATGATCTTACTCACACGTAAAGCGGAGTTTTCTTCGGCACATTATTACTGGAACGACGCGTGGTCGCCAGAGGAGAATCTGCGCGTTTTTGGTAAATGCGCAAATCGCAACGGCCACGGTCACAACTACACCCTCGAAGTTACGGTGACGGGTGTCGTTGATCCCACCTCTGGGTTCGTCGTCGACCTGAAAGAGCTGAAAGACGTCCTTGAGCGCGAAGTCGTCGGCGTCTATGACCACCGGCATCTGAACCTCGAAGTGCCCGAGTTCAGGTCCACTATACCCACGACAGAGAACATCACGATTGCAATCTGGCGACGGCTCGAAGGCAAGATTCCTCATGCAAAGCTGCATCGCGTTCGCGTCTACGAGGTGCCCGATCTCTTCGCGGACTATTATGGTGAGTGATGAAAGTGCACCTAAGCCGCCGCTATCACTTCAGTGCCTCGCATCGGCTGCATACAGAGGCTTATGACTCAGCGAAGAACCAGGCCGTCTTCGGCAAGTGCAACAACCCTCATGGTCACGGCCATAACTACACGGTGCAGGTGACCTTGAGCGGACAGGTCGACCCCGCAACCGGGATGGTTTGCAATCTCGCGGAGCTGGATGCTTTTGCGCAAACAAATCTCATTGATCGGTTTGATCACACCAATTTGAACAGATTGGACTGCTTTGCGAACAAGGTCTCCACAACAGAGAATCTAAGTATCGAGATATACCGGATATTCCAAGGCTTCACCGGTGCTCATCTCGAGCGGATCCATATCGAGGAGACCAGCAATAACTCATTTGACTACGCCGGCGAAGCGACATCAGCGCCGGGGACGATCTAAGAAAGGCCCTTCCTTATGCCAAGTACGTCGGTTGCCATTGAAACACCCTTGCTGGACAGCGTTTCAACTCAGGACCTCTATCGCGAACTGCTGATACGCATCGGCGAAGACCCAACCCGCGATGGACTGGTGAAGACACCGGAACGCATGGAGAAGTCCATGGAGTTCCTTACACGCGGGTACTCGATGAATGTCACCGACGTCCTTCACGAGGCGCTGTTCGACGTCGACTATGACGAGATGGTGATTGTGAAGGACATCGAGTTTTTTTCGATGTGCGAGCACCATCTGCTGCCCTTTTTCGGCAAGGCCCATATCGCTTATGTTCCGAACGGGAAGGTCATCGGTTTGAGCAAGATTCCACGGGTTGTGGACGTTTTTGCTCGGCGGCTGCAGGTGCAGGAGCGATTAACGCGGCAGATTGGCGATGCCATCACCGATGCCATTCAGCCTCAGGGGGTGGCAGTGATTCTTGAGGCGCAGCATCTTTGCATGATGATGCGTGGGGTGGAGAAACAACACTCGTCCACGGTCACTTCGGCGATGCTTGGCGTGTTCAAGACCCAGTTGCAGACACGGAATGAGTTCCTTTCTCTCGTGCGACATCAGGGCAGCTCCCTTTAGCTACTAAACTGGTAGCTGCATGAATGGACTTCTCGTACTCGACAAACCCTCCGGCGTTACCTCGCATGACGTCGTTGCCATCGTCCGGCGCGCTACTGGCGAAAAATCCATTGGGCACCTGGGGACCCTGGATCCGATGGCGACAGGGGTCCTGCCGCTGCTGCTGGGCAAGTACACGCGGCTGGCCCAGTTTTTCGGACAGGCGGACAAACACTATACCGGTCAAATCCGTTTTGGCTTCGCGACCGACAGCTTTGATGCTGACGGCGTCGCTGTGACGGACGCTAGACCACTCACTCAGTCATTCGAAGTGCTGCGGGCGCTGGCCAGGAGGTTCCACGGTGAGATGGACCAGCTTCCGCCGATCTTTTCCGCGAAGAAGATCAACGGCGTTGCGGCGCATAAGCTGGCACGCGCCGGGGCAGAGGTTGCGGTCAAGCCGGCCCGGATTACGATCCACAGCTTTGAACTGACCTCCCTCGAGGGTGACACTGCGGCCTTCACGATGTCCGTCTCCGCCGGAGGTTACGTGCGGTCAGTGGCCCATGAGCTAGGACAACTCGCGGGCTGTGGAGCCCACCTATCGAGTCTGCGGCGCACACAGGCTGGGGCCTTTACGCTTGAGCAAGCGATTACGATGGAACAGCTCAAGAGCGCCTCCGTCGCCGAGTTAGAGGCGTTGTTGCCGCATCCTCGAACGCTGCTGCCGGAGATGCCTTCCGTCACCGTAGACGATCAACTGGCCGGGCGTCTGCGGAACGGGATGCAGGTGAACCTGCCCGATTTCTCGCATGCCCCACTCATCAAAGTGTTCACTGCTCCTACCGAACTGCTGGCGATAGGCCGCCGCGTTGCCGGGACGTTGATGCAACCGATCGTTGTGATCGGCTAGAACCTGTTTCCCGAGGGGTACCCCCTCCCCCCCCGCCAAAGGTAAGATGCTTTAGATTCATAGATTTACGGTATGTTATCGTCTGCAAAATCCTCATATCAAAGGGGTTACGGCTAAAATCCTCTTTCTAAACGAGTTAGCCCGGGGGTCTCCGGGACTAGCTAGCTTGTTTTTGATCTATATATCCAGTATAGCGGTTTGAGCATAACTAAAATGCCACTCGGATGTTGTTGGATGGTAATGCTTTAGGTCATTCAGGGGCTTGACACGCGTTTTTTGGGCTGAAAACGCAGAAAAAAAATGCAGTAGCGGTAAATGAAGAGGAAAAAGAGATTCCCTTCCGGGATGACAACAAAATGCAAAACAGCGACGAGTGCAGGCCAACTCTCGTGAATCAGAGAAAGAAAGGCAAGCGTGTCGAACATCGGCCAATTGATTGACGACCAAATTAGTCCGCAATACACTAAATGGTGGGTACGAGGCAAGAATTCCGGCTCGTGAAGATCGTTTTGGTGGTGGTTCCATGGCCGCTCGCACGAGCTTCCCCAGAGAAGAGAAAGACGTTATGTTGCAGGCATTTATCATTACGCTCCGCGAAGGGGTGGAAGCGTCGCTGATCGTAGGGATCGTCTTTGCTTACCTGAGCAAGATCGGCCGGCCGGAGCTGAAGCGGACGGTGTTCTGGGCGCTGGGATCGGCGGTTGTGGGCAGTATCGGCGTCGCGGTCGCGGTGGCCCATACCGCATACAACTCGGACATCGTCGAGGGGTGGGTGATGCTGGCGGCGGCGGTGTTCGTGATCAGCATGATCTGGTTTATGCACAAGACGGCGCGGACGATGAAGGGGTCGATCGAAGAGAAGATCTCGCAGTACACGGGTGCGGCCGGGGTTTCGAAGCTCGGCCTTTTCTTTTTTGTGTTTCTGCTCGTGCTGCGCGAGGGAGTGGAGACGGTCCTGATCCTGTCGGCCGTCACGCTGAACTCGACCGAGCTGCTGAGCTTTACCGGGACGCTTCTTGGCATCGCGGTCGCGGTCGTCTTCGGCGTGCTCTTTATTCGCGGCAGCGTGAAGATCAACCTGCAGCGGTTCTTTCGGGTTACAACGGTCATTCTTTATTTTGTCGCGTTTCAGTTGATCGTCAGCGGGCTGCATGAGCTGAGTGAAAATGGCGTTCTGCCGTCCAGCACCGCCGAGATGCGCTTGATTGGGCCGATCGTCCGCAATGATCTTTTCTTCTTTGTGACGATGCTCGCGCTGGCGGGGCTGATGATGTTGATGGAGTACAAGCGGCGTGCTCCTGCTGTTCTGGGTGCTACTGCCAGCGCCGCGGACAAGCGCCGCGCGGAGTGGGGCCAGCGACGCGAGAAGATGTGGATGACCGCCGTGGTCGCCACGAGCTTTGTGTTTATCTTTCTTTCGACGGCCGAGTTTATTTATGCCAAGAGTTCGACTGCGCTGTCGCCTACTTCCGCAGTGACCCTGGTTGGATCGCAGGTGACGCTGCCTACCGCTGACGTAAACGACGATAAGCTGCACCGGTATGGTGTGCACATCGACGACGGCAAGGGCGGGAATGTGGAGATTCGCTTTCTGCTCTTCAAGAAGCCGGACGGCAATATCGTTACTGTCGCGGACGCTTGCCAGATATGCGGGCCGGTGGGTTTCTATATCGGCGACCAGGGGATTACGTGCAAGATGTGTGCCTCGCCGCTGAATGCAGGTTCGATGGGGCAAAAGGGCGGGTGCAATCCGATTCCGCTGAGGTCTACTGTGGGGGGTGGCCAGGTGGTGATTCAGGCGGCGGACCTGCGTGAGTTAGCACCGGTGTTTGAGCGGTGAGGGAACGATAATGTTTTTTCGCCTGCTCATGGAGAGCTTTCGCCGACAGCGCCGCCGCAAGATGCTGGCGGGAATTGCGATTCTGTTGGGCACGACAGCCGTGACGGCGATGCTTGCGCTGGCGACGACGATTGGCGACCGAATTCATAAAGAGCTGGCGGTGTATGGGGCAAACATCGTTGTGTATCCGAAGGCGGACTTGCTGGATGTGAAGGTCGGGGGCGTGGACGTGAAGCCGGCTTCGGGTGGAGCCTATTTGAAGCAGAGCGACCTTCAAAAGCTTAGGGGGATCTTTTGGGCAAACAATATCTTGGGGGTCTCCCCTGAGTTGCGAGTCAACCAACAAGCCTTCCCAGCGGGGGTCGGTGCCCCGTCTGTTCCCGCTACAGTGGTGGGGCTGTGGTTTGATCACGATTTCGGCGGCATGAAAACTGGAGCAGCTGAGCTTCACCCATCGTGGAAGCTGGAGGGAAGCTGGCCGTCGCTCGCAGGGGACGCCTCCTCTTGGCAGGTTGCTGTGGGAGAGGCCTTTGCGAAGAGGCTTAACCTGCACGTCGGGAGCACCTTCGAGCTTCCGAAAGATTCGCAATTGGCTAACGGTGGTTTGGTTGAGGCCCAAGTCACTGGAATCGTCTCGACGGGCGATGACCTCGATTCAGCGATCCTTGTTCCGTTAACGGTCGCCCAGGCAATGGCGAACAAACCGGACGCGATCTCGCGCGTTGAGATCTCCGCCCGTACAAAGCCTGAAGACGCGTTCGCTCGCAAAGATCCTGATTCCCTTTCGCCCAATGACCATGAGATCTGGTACTGCCGGCCGTATGCAAACTCGATTGCGTATCAGATTCGCGAGGCGATTCCTGGGGCGCAGGCGGAGCAGGTGCGGCGCGTCGAACAGAGCGAAGGCAATGTGCTGAAGCGGATCAGCGGGCTGATGTGGTTGATTAGTGCGGCTGCGCTGCTTGCTGCGGGGTTTGCTGTGAGCGCGGCGATGGCTACGGCGATTCTGGAACGGCGTGGAGAGATTGGATTGATGCGTTCGCTAGGGGCAAGCAAGGGTGCGATCGCGTTTCTCTTCTACGCCGAGACTGGGCTGCTTGCTGTCTTTGCGGGGACGATCGGCTATCTGCTCGGCTCCGGACTTGCGGCGTGGCTTGGAGCACGGATCTTTGCCGGTGATGGGGGGGCGGCTGAGGCCGTGTTAATTCCTGTTCTGCTGCCGGTGGTCGTTGCCCTGGCCCTGGTGGTCGCGATTGCGGGAAGTACGCCTTCGATACGGGCGGCGCTTCGCATGGAGCCCTCGGCGATTCTGCGAGAGGACGGCTGATGGCGATGCTGAGCTTTGCGGGCATGTTGCGGCGGTCGCTGGTGCATCGACGAGCACGGAGCGTGTCCGCTTTGGTTGCGATGACGGTGTCGGCGGGAGTGGCGACGGCGCTATTGACGCTGTACGCCGACCTTGATGCAAAGCTGCATAAGGAGTTTCGCAGCTTCGGCGCGAATATTGTGATTACGGCGCATGCGAATGCTTCCCTGCCGTCTGATGTTCTTGCTCGTGTGCAGCAGGCGGCTGGTGCGGATGCGCTTGCGGCGGAGTTTGCTTATGCTGTGGCGACCACCGATACGGGGACCTCTGTTGTGGTGGGTGGTACGGATTTTGCTGCGGTGAGGCGGCTGGATTCGTGGTGGCAAGTGGATACGTGGCCTGATCCTGCACTGGCGGACGCTGCTTTGCTCGGTCAGCGGGCGGCGAACTTTGTGGGGAATGAGCATGCGGTTGCGCTTGCGTATGCTGGGCATTCCGTTACGTTGCGTGGAGTGGGGCGTATCAAGACCGGCGGCGATGAAGATAGCCGCATCTATGTGCCGCTCGCTGCGTTTACTGCATGGACCGGTGTGGGGCCGAGCGTGATCGAGCTGCAGGTGCCGGGCGGAGCTAAGCGCGTTGAGGCCACGATGGCGCAGCTTCAGAAGGAGCTGCCCGATGTGCAGGTGCAGCCGGTGCGACAGCTTGTGGAAGGCGAGTCGAGGATCGTCGATCGAACGCATGCGCTGATGTATGGAGCGGTGTTGCTGATTGCGCTTACTGTGGCGGTGAGTGTGCTGGCGACGCTGTCGGCGAGCGTGCTGGAGCGGCGGCGCGACTTTGCGCTGATGAAGGCGTTGGGTGGATCGCAGGCGCAGTTGATGGGAATGTTTTTGCTGGAGGCTCTGGTGCTGGCGCTGGCGGGCGTGGCGGTGGGGTTTGTTGTAGGCTCGGCGGCGGCTTGGGCGATCAGCGAGGGAAACTTTCATACCGCGACATTGCCGCACCTGTCGGTGCTGCCGCTGGTCCTGCTATTGAATGTGGCGATTGCGGCGATTGCGGCGCTGTTGCCGTTGAGAGTGCTGCGTGGATTGCAGCCGGCTGCGCTGTTGAAGGGGGAATGAGAGGATAGTGAGTGTGAGTGACGCGAAGGTACAGACCGGGTCGCTGGTTGATCTTGCCGACAACACGCGGGACGACTGCGCCGTGATTGGGCTGAAGCACGTGACGCGGGAGTATGTGGGGCATGGTGGCGTGGTGCGTGCGCTTGCCGATGCGAGCTTCTCGATTGTTGCGGGTGAGTGGGTCGCGATCACAGGGCCTTCGGGTTCGGGCAAAAGTACGCTGGTGAATTTGATTGGGTGTCTTGATCGGCCTACGGCTGGGGAGTTGAAGATCGACAATGTCGATGTAGCTTCGATGAGTGCGACGGAGCTGGACCGGTTTCGCGCGGACAAGATCGGGTTCATCTTTCAGCAGTTTCATCTGATTCCTTATTTGTCGGCGGTGGAAAACGTTATGCTGGCGCAGTATTTTCACTCGATGACGGACGAGGCGGAGGCACGGACGGCGCTGGAGAAGGTCGGGTTGGGCAGCCGGACCGCGCATCTGCCGAGTGAGCTTTCGGGTGGCGAGCAGCAGCGGGTCTGTATTGCGCGGGCGTTGATTAATAATCCGCCGATCCTGCTGGCGGACGAGCCGACGGGCAATCTGGACGCGGCGAACCAGACCATTGTGGCGGAGTTGTTGCAGGACCTGCACCGCAACGGCCATACGATCGTGATGGTGACGCATGATCCGGAGATGGCGGGGCTGGCGCAGAGGAAGATTGCGCTTAGCCATGGCAAGGTTTTCTGCCATCCGGTGGGTGGACCGATGGTCACTTTGCGACGGTAGCGTCGCTACTTTTCTTTTTGCAGCTCGACTACTACGACTTCGATTGGCTTGTCGCTGGCGTTGACGTCGGCGTGCATGGTGTTTGGCGGGTTCGCGGGGAGCCAGTAGGCCTTGCCTGCTTCCCAGACGTGGACCTCTTTGGCGCCGCTCTGGTCGACGATGTTAATGGTGCCGCCGGCGAGGGGAATGATGACGCGCGGATGATCGTGCCGGTGCATGGTGAGAGGCGAGTTGGGAAGGACCAGAGAACGCCAGACCTTGACGTCCTCGTTCTCAATCAGCTGGGTCCGCTGGGTCTGGGTCCAGATCGCCTGGGAACGGAAGGCCGCGAAGAGCGCCAATGCAAGCGCCGTCAGCGCCATTGCACGGTTCAAAGAGATATTCATCTAGATCTCCGGTGTTGCGGAAGTGTAGCAGCTTTTTGGAGCGAGGCGGCTGGCCATTTTTCTGTGATGTGAGGCCGAAGGTGGAGTTAGCGTTCGCCCCACTTGAGTTTGGAGCGGAGGACGCTGAAGAGGCCGTTGGGCCGGTGGCGGAGAAGGCGGACGCTGAACTCGGAGCGCTGGCAGTGGACGTAGTCGCCGAGTTGCAGCTCGACGGCCTCCTGGCCATCGACGGTGAGGTAAATTTCGTTGGGGACGCCGACGACGTGAACGCTGACGGTGGCTTCGCCGGGAGTGACGATAGGGCGAATCGTCAACAGGTGGGGGCAAATCGGAGTGACCAGCAGGGCGTTGACGCTGGGCATCACGATGGGGCCGTTGGCGGCGAGGTTGTAGGCGGTCGAGCCGGTTGGGGTGGAGACGATGACGCCGTCGGCGCGGAAGGTGGCGACTAGTTGCTGGTCAATCTCGACGGAGTAGTCGCCCATGCGGGCGATGGTGCCCTTGGCAATAACGACGTCGTTGAGGGCGTCCCATTGTCTGAGCGTTTTGCCGTCGCGGACGTGTTCGGCGTGCATCATGCTGCGGACTTCGATCTCGGCGCAGTTGTTGCACCAGTCCTCGAGGGTGGCGTAGAGGTCGGAGAGAGGAATTTCGGTGAGAAAGCCGAGGGCGCCGAGGTTGACGCTGAGAATGGGGGTAGTGGTGCGGGCGAAGGCGCGGGCCGCAGCCAGCAGGGTGCCATCTCCGCCTAGGACGATGACGAGGTTAGGCTGGTGCTTGGGCAGGTCGACGCGCTCGATGGGGTTGGGAGCGGCGATATAGGCCGCGCTGTCGGGGTCTAGGAGGTAGTGGTAGTGACGTGCTTCGAGCCACGCGATGAGATCGCGCAGGATGCCGGCGACTTCCGGCTTCTGGGGCTTGGAGATGATGGCGGCCTGGAGCATTCAAGCTTAGTGTAAACGTATGGGTGCCGTGCTTAGTGGCTGGCGGTCTGATGGGCTGGGCCTGGATCCCGTTTCCTCG
>Ga0210398_10004820_pt1 | contig 12609 bp, 10 predicted proteins | sample IncBWC4OmetaG_FD_161047 | JGI IMG/M metagenome (GOLD analysis project Ga0210398, IMG submission 161047) | Forest soil microbial communities from Barre Woods Harvard Forest LTER site, Petersham, Massachusetts, United States - Inc-BW-C-4-O | ecosystem: Environmental > Terrestrial > Soil >... | reverse complement strand
ATCCTCGACCTCTCCCCACGCCAGTATCTCGCGAATTTGTGGCCAGCGTTGAGCGGGACAGCGGTGATGACACTCGTCGTCGTACTGGCCCGATTGCTGCTCCAGTCCATGATCTCGCCCCATCTCATGCTCGGAGTGGTTATTACGTTTGGAGCCTCGACCTACGCGATCTTCATGCTCGTGGTGCATCAAGACCGGGTAGTCGCGTTCCGTGACCTCTTGCGCTCAGTCCGGTCATAAAACAGAACATGCTGGGTATGATGTCAGAACCTTTGTATGCTACACCAGACGCTGGCAACCAGGCGAATCGCCGCCTGTTGCTCATCAGCTACCATTTTCCGCCAGACCCCAGCGTGGGAGCACGCCGCTGGGAAAAGCTGGCGCACTATGTCGCCGAACGTGGCTGGGGGGTGGATGTCATCACTCGCCGAGAACAACCGTTTACCTCGCCGTCCGACTTAGCTCGGCTCAAAACACTGCCCAGTGGCGTGCGGATATACGGTGTGCCACTCCCCACCCTAGCCTTACAACGAGTCGAACACGCGGCTTGGTCACTCCTCCGTGGCCGGCGAAAGACGGCCACCAAAGCCGTCCCCGCGCAAGGCCACGCCAAGACCGGCGGAGGCACAAACAACGGGACAGCAACGTCGCTCTCATCACCTCGTGAGAAAATCCGGTGGTCACTCCACACGCCACGGGGGTATCTCCGGGCATACTGGGCATGGCTCGACTTTGCCCAATACGGAGAATGGGGAACACAGGTCGAGCGGGTCGCGCGCGCGATCGTCCACCCGAAGGTGCATCTGGCAGTTGTGAGTTCCGGCCCACCACACATGAGTCACGACGCGGGGCGACGAGTGTCAAAGCGCACCGGTCTCCCCTTCGTGATGGATATGCGCGACCCGTGGCGCAACGTCGAACGCTTGTCAGAGGGGACGTCCAGCCCCCTCTGGCTCCATATGGCTGCCCGATACGAGCGGCGGGCGGTCGAGCAGGCCACATTGGTCGTCGCGAACACTGAGCTGGCCAGGCGGGCTCTACAGGAGGCATACCCCGCTCGGCGAAACGACATTATCACCGCGATGAACGGCGCTGACGCCGATCCCCTGCCACCCCGCCGCCGGGGAGAAAATGGCCAAGGGAAAGATCGGTTCGTAATCGGGCACGCGGGGACGATCTACTTGGACCGAGACCCACGTGCGCTCTTCCAAGCCGCTGCCAGAGTAGTCCGGGAGCTTGCCCTGACGCCGGAGCAGTTCACCCTGGAGTTCATTGGTGAGCTAGAGGCGGTAGGAGGTTTCCCGATCCGTGAGGTCGCTCAACAGGAAGGGATCGACGAGTACGTCCGGACTGGCCCCCCCCGTCCCCATGCGGAAGCGATGCAATTCATGGCCGACGCGACCATGCTCGTCACCATGTCCGGGACCAACGCGACCGCCATCCCTGCCAAAACCTTCGAGTGTATCCGCTTTGACAGCTGGATTCTCGCCCTCTCCGCCCCAGGCAGCGCGACCGAACTCCTGCTACAAGGGACAGAGGCCGACGTCGCCCCCCCTGGGGACGTCGAACGGATCACCGACGTGATCCGAAAGCGATACCAGCAGCATGCCGCTGGGGTCGCGCCAGTCCGGATCGCCGCCGACGGTGATGACCGTTTCAGCCGCTGTGGCCAGGCCAAACTGCTCTTCGACGCGATTACCTCTAGAGTCGTCCAATCCTAGCTGTTCGAGGTCGTTAGATTTCGCGCCGAACGGCCGATACTAGCAGATATCCGGCAAGCAAGATGGCTATGCCACGGTCTGTTGCACTGACGCAACAGAACAGCGGTAACAGGTCCGTATCATCCTTCGCTGATATTGTGTAAGTCGTTGTAGTAGAATAACTTAGGATGCTTTCTCGTGATCGTGTTTCGTGGCACAACCGCTGCTCTGGAGGGTAGATGTGTTTCAGGATCGTTGATATCGAAAAAAGGCAGTATCTTCGGGTAGTGGTTGGTATCCTTGCCGGACTGGTGGGGATAACGACGCAAGGGAGAGCGCAGGATGCTGTCGCGCCATCCGCTCTGTTTCACGTTGGTGATCGCATCGCGTTGACGGTCAACGGACCGATCTCGCTATCAGACACCCTTGTGGTCCGGGATGGATTGGTGGTCTCGATTCCGAGAGATACGAATGGGATCGGTGATATCTCCCTGAAGGGGGTACGCCGGGGCGATGTCCAGGCGTATCTGACGCAGCAGATTGGCCGGTTAGTCAAGAAACCGGTGGTGCATGCGGTTCCGTTGTTATGGATTTTGGTATCTGGGAGCGTTGCACACCCGTCGTACTGTGCGGTGCCCCCCGATGAGATTCTGAGCGATGTAGTGATGCAGGCGGGAGGACCAACGGCGAGTACCGATCTACGCAAGATCGTGATTCAAAGGGGTGGCAAGGTCTTCTTGAATACAAAACAGACAAGCGTGAGTCTGGATCGGGGAGAGACAGTAGCGGATTTACAGCTGATGTCCGGCGACCAAATCCTAGTAGGCGAGCAGTCACACCATGATGTACAGACCTATGTGCAAATTGGTGGTATACTGCTTGGTTTGGCTGGTGTGGTGTTGACGGTAGCTCGGCATTAAGCCGGTCGCGATCATCACCTTCTCAAGGATCTTTTTCCAAGTACCTTTTGACCCAGGTTTTTATCTTATGGAGCTAGAACTGCAGACCGCCCAACATTGGAAAGCTGGTTCGTCGAACGTGCTCGACTTCCCATTCGCACCCACCGACGCCAATCCGCGGTCCCTGTCTGATGACGTTATGATCGCCGCCGCGGATACCGCGAGCCAGGTCGAGCTGTTCCGCCTCATGGCGGCAGAAACCGGCAAGGATGGCGACGATCGCCGATCCCCCGCAAAGCCCGGCGTCGTCCTCCGGAAACGCTCGGAGCTGGTGAATCGGGCCATGAACGTGACAATCGCCGTCCTAGCGCTCATCCTGCTCGCACCCATCATGCTGTTGGTCGCCCTGATGGTCAAACTCACCTCCAAGGGGCCAGTCCTGTACTTCCAGACCCGCGTTGGTATGGATCGCCGTCGGCGTCCCACCACGGCGGTCTTCGATCGCCGCGGGAGCGACGTCGGAGGGCGCGCCTTCCAGATCATCAAGTTCCGCTCCATGCGGGTCGATGCGGAGCAAGGGACAGGAGCAGTCTGGGCAACCAAGGACGATCCCCGTGTCACGCCGGTTGGCCGCTTCCTGCGGAAAACCCGCCTGGATGAAGTCCCACAGCTGTTCAATGTCATCAAGGGCGACATGAACATCGTCGGACCCCGCCCAGAACGGCCGAGTATCTTCGCTGAACTGCGTCGGAACATCCAAGAGTACCCACTCCGCCAGCAGGCGCGTCCTGGACTGACTGGATGGGCGCAGATCAACCGTGCCTATGATGCCAGCCTGGACGACGTCCGCGCGAAGGTCCGCTTTGACCTGGAATACTTGCAGCGTCAGTCGTTCCTCGAGGATATCAAAATCATGGCGCGTACCCTGCCGGTGATGATTTTCAATAAGGGAGCGTGCTAGTCGGGTCTGGAATTGTCCGTGTTCTATTATAGTATGACAACGTAGGAAGACAGTGGGGGGGGAGACGGGTCTGGTAGCGAAAGCTACTGGGCCCGTTTTCTGTTGGTGGCTTTTATACAATCTTGATGCGCCCCCCATCTTTCATGAACACTATCGCCTCGTAGGCTCCCATACCGCGGCCCGTTGGTTCCGGAGTACCTGCATCCAAGCGAGTAACCCAGCCACGTTCGAAGCGAGCGCAAATCCTGCCAGACTCAACAACGCGGGAGCCTGACGAGTGGCCGACCACCGCATACCGATGACACCGAGAGCTGTTCCCACGATCGCGAGCGCGAGAATACCTGTCCACACCATCGAGTGTATACTCGCCAAGACCAACGCGATTGCCGACAACGGCAGGGCAGGGTAGACCAGCCATCGGCATAGTTTGTGACTAAAGAGCATCCACCCAAACGAGCCATACCGCAATGGGTTCAGCAAATGGCGTTTATACCAGAGTGTCTGTAGCCCACGGGCCATAGTACGAATCTTTCGACGAAACTCCGACTGTAGCGATTTCGTACGTGGAACGAGACAGACCGCGTCATCGACTGACACGGCTCGATATCCATGCTCCCGTGCCATCAACGCCGAGGCAAAATCACGACTTAACGATTCCGGAAATCGACTGTCATATAAAGACCGCCGAATTCCATAGAAGCAGCCGCTAGCTCCAACAATAGAATGCACCCGGGTCTCCAACGCACGAATGCTCATCTCATAACCAACGTACCCCGATTCTCCGCTTGCCACTTGCCCTTCGGCAGTATTCGCGACGCTCACATCTCGTCCAGAAGCGACTCCCACCGTCGGATCTCCGAAAGCCCGAACGAGCGCCTTGAGCGCATGAGGAAGGATACGGATCGTCGCGTCCGTATTCACGATAATATCACCCCGAGCAACCGGTCCCGCCGCATTCTCAGCCGCACTCTTCCCACGTCGCGTCTCGAGGCGCACCAGTTCAACCCCACGAGCCGCGAACTCTCTCACGATATCGTCGGTCCCGTCTGTCGAAGCATCCGAGATCACCAGGATCTGCCGGCGGTCGGCTGGATAGTCGAGGGTGAGTAAGTACTCTAGCGTCTGCCGAAGACTCGCCGCCTCATTATAGCAAGGGACGGTAAGTGTGAGCAACGGCCACGACACAGGTTCGGGCGGTAACACACGTGCCGGCCGCAACCGTGCTACTACGGCGAGGAGGAACGGATACCCCAGATACGCATAGACCCCCAACGCCAGAGGGAGCCAAAAGAAGAACTGGATAGCAGTATTCACAGGAGAATTTATGGTCGGAGGGCGCGATACAGCGATTCATGGTAAAGCAACCACGGTTCAATCCCAAACTCGGTCGTCAGCCGTGCCCGTGCGCGTTCGGCTCTCGCCGCCGCCGCGGCTGGATCAGCCAAGAGATTGCGGATTGCCATAGCCAAAGCGGCCGGATCTTCAGAGGGGACTAACGTTGCTTCCGTCTCGGAAACCATATCAGGGATCCCGCCGACACGCGTAGCGATAACAGGCGTGCCAGCCGCCATGGCTTCAAGGACGACCATCGGTGTCCCTTCCGTTCGCGAACTGAGTACCAAAGCATCAAACGCCCCAAGCGTCCTGGCGGCGTTCTCGACGAGCCCGTGAAATCGCACCCGTCGGGCCATTCCCAACGCATCGACCCGGGCAGCAAGCGGTATTTGATCCGGTCCCTCTCCAACAAAGGAGAGCATCACAGGAACATCCCGAAGGTGACTGAACGCCTCCACCATAATATCAGGCCCCTTCTCCCCACTGAGCCGACCGATCCACCCAAGCCGAACGCTATCCGGCTCGACTCCCAACGCGCGTCTGGCATCTTCACGAGCAAGGATGCTGGTCGTAGATCCATAGGCGTTCCGGATCAGGTGTACTCGCTCGGAACGAACACCACTAGACCGCACCCGGTCGTACACTCCCTGCGACACAGCTACGACCGCACCAGCCTTCTGGATGGCGCGCATCTGTAGCCGCTCGTACAGCCGGACCTTCCAGTCGCCGCCTGTAAACCCATGCAAAGTTGTAACCGTCCCAATCCCCAACCGCCGCGCGACACTCAGATCGATAATATCAGGCCGATATCCGTGCGTATGCAGCACATCTGCTGTCACGTCCCGGAGTAGATCTCCAACGAACCGCCGTTCCCGCCGGTAGCCACCCGAGTGAACCGCCAGAGAGACCACCTCGACTCCACTCCTATCCAGTGATCGGACAAACGGGTGCTTCACATCATCCACAATTGCCGCGACAACAACACGATGTCCACGGCGTTGCTGGCCTTGCGCGAGCATTCGCACAACGCTCTCCAGCCCCCCAGCTGGAGCGGGAACAAGGCAATGCACAATCGTCAGGGGCGGATCACCGGCCACGATATCTATACGAACGATTAAAACGCTTCCGCATAGACGGACTCATACTGCCGTACCATAGCACCGAGGCTGAATGTCTGGACCACACGTTGACGCGCCGCCTCAGCATCCTTGACCCGCTGTTCTGGATTAGCCAACGCCTCACGCCACGCCGCCGCGAGTGCATCGGGTCGTCCACTGGCGACCAGACGATGCTGCAGCGTATCACTGAGGACAGCGCTATTCCCCCCCACATTCGTCACGATCGGACATAACCCAGCACTCATCGCTTCCAGTAAACTCACCGACGTCCCTTCACTATGCGACGACATCGTGAAGACAGTGAAAGCCCGATGGCACGTCGCAATATCACTCCGCCACCCGAGGAAATGGATCGCTCCGAGACACCCCGCCGCATCAGCCGCGCGCTCGAGTGCCTGCCGTTCACTACCGTCACCAATGAGCACTAGCACAGGGCGTGGCGTCCCTGTCCACGTCTCCAGCAGTTTGACAAACGCTTCCACCATCACCTCATACCCCTTCACCTTCTCCAAACGGCCAATACTCCCAATCATTGGAGCGTCTGGAGCGATCCCTAGCTCTTGGCGAAGCACCTGATCATCCGGCCGAGGCAGATAGGCTTCCGTATCGACGCCATTGGCAATGACCCGAAGCCGTCGTCGATCATGGACAAACCGCTCCAAATGTTCGGCCAACCGCTGTGAGACCGCCACGACAACATTGGTCCGGCGCGATGCGAGTCCGTCGATCACTTTGGTCATCCACGGGTCTGGTACTTGGCGGCCATGGTCGGTATAGACGATGAACGGAACATCCGCCATCCTGGCGGCCAAGCCAACCTTGTACCACAAACCACTGTGAATATGTACGACATCCGGGGAGATCCGCCGGATATCGTGCGCGAGCGTGGTGGGGTACAGCATCGATAATCGACTTTGTGGCCGGCCCGTATGCAACACCGCGAATCCCTCGAGTCCTTTCGAGAAATGTCCTAAGTATCCCAGCGCGAGAATATGCATCTCGAACCTGGTGGCGTCCAGATGACGCGCCATGTCAGAGATGAGACGTTCCATCCCCCCATAATTGAGGTTCTCGACCACATGGAGGATGCGGAGTCGGCGGTTCATCGGCGTGGGCTCGGGCCTCGGAGAGCACGCACAAGGCGCGCTTGTGTCTGCTCCATCAGATCAAATGCCCAGCGTTTCGTCGTCAGCCAATGCATCTGCGTTGGAGAGAGTGTCACACGAGAATCGAACTGCATCCCACGGCCGGTGTTGGTAAACTCGCCCGCCTTCAGCGCCTTGAGTGGATCCTCGATACTGCTCTGCACGCGTACGCGGACCTCTCGATCATTACTGCCATCATGTTGGTCTAGTCCGGCGATCGCGACAACGTCCGGGCGCACACGCTGTACACTATGAAACAGTCGCATCGCACGTGGATCGGGGAGGTAACGCGTATTGTAGCTGGCATTCCAGACTTCAACACCGTCAATCTGATTGAGGACTACCTGTGGAACATCGTACCGAGCCAATATAGGGTGCGCGACGGCCGTAAAGCTCGCCGTGTCGCGTGTTTGTTCAAAGAATTCGGACAGGGTTCGCGGAGCGATCCACTGCCGGAGCCCAAAAGCAAGGAGATGTACCCCACGCAGGCCAGAAAATCGGAACTCCAGCCCGGGAATAAATTGGATCCGCTCGTCAGAGACCGCCGCGCAATGCTGAAGGTATTCGTCAAATAGTTCTGGAACGAAATCCTCAGCGTGATCGGTCAATCCCACAAAATCGATACCCCGCGCGAGGCACATATCGCGCATCGTCTCGAGGGGATCGAGTCCGTCGTGCGAGTAGTCGCTATGCATGTGAATCGCGCCGACACGTTGTTTCAATCCCGCGACTGAAGAGCCCTGCACTGTCATGCTCCCCTCCGGAACCACTGCCGAGTTTCTCTGAAGAACGGCGCACGATCATCAGGCTGGGCAATTTCATTATGGTCACGTGGATCCCGCGCCCAAAAATCACGAATGGCGCGCCACCGGCTAGGCGAACCTGGTGGAAGCGCCAGCGCACGATCGGAATGTCGGAGTCGCGTGACGATATGATCCACATCCCCCCACCACCAGCGGCTGCGTACATCAGTCCGGTACGTTGTGACAGGCGTTGGATGTTCGCCCAGTGCAGCCCGGATCAATAGGTCTGGAAAATCCACCCCAGCATCGATCGCCAGCTGTAACGATCCCCAGAATCGTCCATTGATCTCCATGAGATAGGGCACGTTAGTCCTGGCGTCCACTTTATATTCGATCATCGCTACACCAGTCCACCCAAAAGCGTCCAGCAAGGCGCGTGAGCGGTTGGCGAGGGTGGGATCAAGAGGAATGCTTTCACGATAAACACTAACTCCACCAGATGGAGGTTTCTCCCGGAGCCGTCGATGCGAAAACGCGGCCACCAGATCGTTCTTGTACTCGTTCCCCTGCCGCTGCAGAGACGTATCGCCCCAAAGGAGCAGAAAAATCCCCACCCCAGGGCCAATAACCCGCTGCTGGAGCAACAAGGGATACGCCCGAGGATCGCACTCCTCTAAGACCCGCCGCAGTTCGGCAGAGTCCGCGGCATGCACGACCGAGAATTTGCGCCGCGCCATAGCCTCCCCCGCCACTGAACGAGCTGGCTTGACCACGATCGGATAGGTCAATGCCTCCAAGTCCAACCTCGCCCCTTCATCTGGAGAGTCCACGCGCTGTTGCGCTGGCACGGCAATCCCGCACTGTTGCGCAGCCGCGAGTACCGCGGCTTTATCGGAAATCTGCCGGAACCGATCGAGATCAGGGAATGGGATCAACACCCCGTCAAATGTCTCCCTGACCGGAAGCAGCGCCAGCACAGATGCTTCGCTAATAGGGATGAGGGTATCAGCATGACTGCTCTGAATGCATTCCCGAACATCACGCGCAAACTGCTCTGACGCATGCAAGGGATCGGAGACGCGATATTCCCGCGTCACAAATCGTGAAGCACCCGCCAATGACTGTCCGCTACTGGAGCAAACATAGACGGTGTGTCCAGCTCGACCAAGCGACCGGACCATCGCCAGCGCAGCACGCTGCTCTCCGTCCGTCACGAGCACGGTACGTCGTTTGGAAGACATCGCGGTCACGCTGTGACGAGCCCAGAGGTACGTAACACAAATCCGTCAGCCGTCACACCGGCAGGAATATTCAGACGCGGTAGCGCATAACGCTGCTGTGCGGGATTGGCAACCCACCCCCCATCGATCATCACGCCTGCCTGATAACCAGCGTCCCGCGCCGCATTCCAAACACGCTCGTCGGCGCGGCCATACGGATACGAAATCACGGAGATTGTCCTGGTCCCGAAATGCTCCACGAGCCACTGCCGCGAACTCTCCAGCTCACGCGTCAACTTCGCGGGAGCAAGCTCTACCAAATTTGGATGGCTCCACGTATGCGAACCAAGCGTGAGGCCCGAATACGCTAATGCAGTAACAAGCTCCGCTTCGCTAGCCGCCGTAGCATGCCATGGCATCACAGACGTCGGCAGCTTCGTGCGACTCGCCCAAGCCAGGATACTCGCCTCTTCCCCTTGCTCTGCTTCCAGCGCATGATCGCGAACATGTGTAGCAAGAGCATCCTCACCAACCGGTGTCAGTACATCCCACCAAAATGTGTGACCGCCAAGATACACCGGAGGGACAAAAATCGTAGCCGGAAGATTCCGGACGTGCAACTCGTGGACACCCGCGGTCACCGTCCCACGATACGCATCGTCGAATGTGATCACCACCACAGGCCGATCCGACGATGTAAAACGTTGCTGAATCACGTCATCCAGCGAAACAACAATATGCGTCTGCATCAACTGATCCAATTGCCAGCCGAACGTACGCTGCGGCAAATGCAACGACCGGTCGCCCGCGACAACCTCACCGTCAGGAACGATGTTGTGATACGCCAAGATCAACACCTTTCCCAAGTGCCTTTGACGCGCGACGCGTGTGGCCCCTGTCACAATGGCGCCCCGCTCCAACACGTGTTTCATGCTGCTCCGAAGAGTCACAGCCTCGTCACGACCCAGTCGGGAGCCACTGTACCACCGGCTGCTCAGGCACTCGGCGTATTTGCTGCGTCGGTTGAACAAGCACCGGACGTCTCGGCATTCGCGCCCGCCGCTTGAGCACCGCCTGCTGTCCAAGAAGAATTCCAAGCGCCGTATAGAGAAACACAAAGTACTCGGCGGACACGAAGAAGCCACTCACGACAAATCCAGCGAGTGCGCCAAACAGCATCTGCGCATACGCCTGGTCCGATTCAGTGATCCATGGCTTCCCCCGAGGCCCAGCCCGAACGCGTGCCAGCGTACGAAATATGATGAGAAACCGCAGCACGAATAGCGCCAGCGCAGCAATCCCACACTCGGCGCCGACTTCGACAAATGAGTTGTGCGCCACGGACCATTTAATCCCGCGTCCGACTTCGGCATACCGTCTCGCCACTGGCGACAAGCTCCCTTCCGCTTGTGCAAAATTCCGGATTCCAACCCCAAGAATTGGATGCGTCTTCATATACCCCATGCCGCGCTTCCAGATGGCTGACCGCCCGGTTTCATCCGTCATGTTATAGTCTTTTTGTGGATGCAAGATGGTCCCAATAATGGTCCAGTACTGCGCCGATCCAAACACGGCGAACACCGCGATACCAGCCGCCACGGATCCTAATCGAAGCCGCGTGGGAATTGCCCTATAGAAGAGGAGGACATACACTACCACGGTTAACAACCCAAGAAACCCACCTCGCGACCCACTCTTGATGATCATGATCGCGAACAACCCCAGCGCGAACAGTGCGAAGAGTCGCCGCCAAACGGCGGTCTTGGGGCGCAGAAAGTACACCGCGAACGGCATCGCGCACACCATGAGCAACGCGAAATCGTTCGCGTCGTAAAAGACCAGATTCCCAAGGCGTCCATCATAGCCAATCGGACAGAACAGGAAAATGTACGTCGCATAGATGACCGCCCCCGTCAGATGCGCGAACGCCATCCATTCGAGATCCGAGAATTCGCGCATGCTGGTCGCCAGCATGACCATAAGGATCAGGGTGACAGGGAATTCTTTGGTCACGAACGACACCCCGATCCCCGGCCACAAGGCGGTGGGAAGTCCCAAGATCATGATGCCCACGAGCACGAGAGTGATCGTGAGAATCGGTGATTTGATCCACTTCACGCGCCGTACGGGCGTCTGGTCCATCAAGAACAACACCACGGTCCCCAGCTCCACCAGAATGGGGAACTTGATCTTGCCCAGGATCGGCACGAGATCCTGCACCCGCCAAATGCCGACCCAGGTGAATAAGACGAGCATATAGAGCAGCATATCTGGCTTGTACCGGCGACCAGCGGCCGGTCGGCCAGCCGCCCCCGCTGGCTTAGCCGGATGCTGCTGTGGGACGTGCGGGGACTGCACTGTAGGTCCAGCTATAGACATGACGCTCCAAACGCACGTTTTATCGGCCGAGTATTAAATTTTGACCCTGATGTACCACCCGGCAATGGGGAGAATACGTGAAACGCAAACCGTACGTTTTGGTAGCTATGATCCTCGTTGCCGCGCTCGTCCGCGCTTATGGTATCTGGGCGTTCCCCTTTGAGCAAGATGAGCTCTATACCGTAGACGAAGCGACCAAGCTCTTCCATACCCAACTGCTCCCGGGCATCCAGGCCAGGCCAGTCTTTTTCCTGATGGAACACCCGATCATGGTGTCGTTCCCTCATACGCCAGTGGTCTTGCGAGCCATCCCCTTTATTTTCGGCATCTTAGGCATTTGGATAACCTGGCTGCTCGCCAAGAGTCTCCTCGGGCCACGGGCTGGAGCCGTCGCGGCCTTGATGGTGGCCATCTCCCCTTGGCACATCTATGCGTCGGGCTTTGGCCGGTATTATTCCTTCCTGTACGTACTGGCGGCGCTGGTCTACTGGCTGTTCCCCAGAGCGGTCGACACTGGGGAGCCCAAGTATTACCTGGGCACCTTCGCCGCCTTGCTCCTCGGGGCATGGACACACCCCAGCTTCGTCTTCCCGGTCGCCGCCGCGGTGTTCGCGGTCATGTTAATAGGGCGGGACGGTCGAATTCGTTGGTCCTGGCCGACAAAAACGGCCTGGCAATTCCTCTGGATCCCCTGTGTGGCTTGCTCGGCGCTCATTTTTGGGGTGATTCACGTCTTCCATCATGCCTCAACTGTGGCGAACGGAGACGATCGCGGCCTGCTAGCCACGCTCCGGCTCATCCCAGCCATGGTCGATTGGATGACGGTGACCATCTTCGTGGCCGGCGCGTTAGGAGCCATGGTCTTGGTCGCTTCTCCGCTGCCGGGACGCCGCCGTGGGGGCGTCATGATCCTCTTGGGCGTGATCGGGATGCTGGTGGCGTTGTTCGCCCTGTCCTTCATCACCGGGGTCTACGCGGACTACGGCATCGCGGCGCTCCCGCTCGTCTTCGTCGCCGTCGCCGCGCTCGTGGAATGGATCATCGAGAGCGTCTCTGTGGAACGGCAGGGGGCAGTCCTAGGAATTGTGACCACGCTCCTGGTGATCGGT
>Ga0210398_10004819_pt1 | contig 12609 bp, 12 predicted proteins | sample IncBWC4OmetaG_FD_161047 | JGI IMG/M metagenome (GOLD analysis project Ga0210398, IMG submission 161047) | Forest soil microbial communities from Barre Woods Harvard Forest LTER site, Petersham, Massachusetts, United States - Inc-BW-C-4-O | ecosystem: Environmental > Terrestrial > Soil >... | reverse complement strand
CCTGGAGAGGAGATCCCTGCCCGCCGCCAGCCATTCTTCTTGCGGTGATGTCGCAGCGGCCCAAAACGGCGATGCCAACTTGATGAGTACGCACAATCAAGAGTTCGGCGAGCAGTCGAATTCCCCGAACTGGGGCCAGAATAATTTGGCGTTAGCGATCTCAAATACTCTGAATCTAGTCAGCGGAAAATGGAAGATCCAGATTCTGGGCCAGCTCATTCTGGGACCGGTGCGGTACAACAAACTGAACCGGTTTCTTCCGCTGATGTCCTGCAAGGTTCTCACTCAGCAGTTGCAAGCCCTTGAACGCGATGCGCTGATCTGTCGTACGTGCCACGACGCTGTGGGCAAACATGTGAATTATGCGATTACTCCGCTGGGAGCCCGACTGTGGAACAGCCTTGCGCTCATCGGCGCATCGCAAGAAGATCCCGGCGAGCGTGGCGCTTTGGACTCAATTCGCGATGGACGCGTATGACTGACGATCGTCGCTAATTTACGCGGAAGCGCGCATCATGACACGGCCGACGTTTAGAATGCTCAGCGGAATTGGCGCGAAAATTCCCGAATATCATCGGCAAGCATTTCAGGCTCCTCGAGTGCGGCAAAATGCCCTCCCTTTCGCATTTCCGTCCATCGCACGATATTGTAGCCACGCTCAACGTATGATCTTGGCGGAACAAAGATCTCCTTGGGAAATCGGGCGAACGCGACCGGCACACTCACCCGCTGCGCGGAGTCAAACTTCATTGGCTGCAGGCGATTCTCCCAATACAGTCGAATGGCCGATGGCATGGAGCGCGTAAACCAAAAGAGGCTAATGGTGGTGAGAATTTCGTCACGCGTGAAGCGCCGTTCCACATCACCGTCGCAATCGCTCCAGGACCGAAACTTATCCACGATCCAAGCGGCAAGACCTACCGGGGAATCATTAAGCGCCGGTCCCAAGACATCGGGTTTAGTGGCCTGAACGTGCGAATACCCACCTTCCCGCTCAATCCAGCTTGCGCGGGTCGCCAGATACGATGTCTCATCAGTCGAGAGAGGGCTTGCGTCGCCGACATGTGGTTGATAAGAACCGGGAATGAAATTCAAATGGACACCGAGGATTCGCTGCGAGTGGCGAAATCCGAGCGCAGTCGATACGCCCGCCCCAATGTCCCCACCGTGCGCCATGAATTGGTCGTACCCCAAGCCCTGCATCAATGCCGACCATAGCGCGGCGATTACAAACGTATTGGTCCCGAGCGCCGTAGGCGGGGATGAGAAAGCGTAACCGGGCAGTGACGGGATCACGACATGAAAAGCCTGAGACGACGCTCGGCCATAGGCGGCGGGGTGCGCCAACATGTCGCCAAGCTTCAGCAACTCCGCAAACGTGCTCGGCCATCCATGTGTCAACACGATGGGTAACGCGTTCGTTTCCCGGCTGCGCATGTGGACAAAATGTACCGAGCGACCTTCTATCGTAGCCTTGTAGTGAGGCACTTTGTTGAGTGTGGCTTCCACGGCGCGCCAATCGAATTGTCGCAGCCAGTACTCGGTCAAGTCCTTAAGATAACCTGCATCCATTCCAAGCGCCCAATCGGCGTTCTCGATGGCACTCGGCCAACGAGTAACGCTAAGCCGCTGCTGAAGATCCTGAATCTCATTGGAACTAATGCTGATCGTGAAGGGATCGATTTTCATCAAAAGGCTCCGCCAGGCCCGGGCATGCCATCGTGCCTACTACCGACCCGGTAATCGCGAATCGAAATGATCACTACGAGGTCGCCTCGGACGCCCACAGTGCACTTTGTAGGTCCGCCTCGGTGAACCAGCGGCCCTGCAGCATGACGCCAAAAGGTGTCAAGCCGGCCTCCTCGAGTTGGAGGCTCTGGTATTCACTTCGTCCCCCGTGGCATCTATTGGTCGGCGACATCCGTTGAAAAAACCTCGGCGAAAAAGCTTCTGATTGCATGGGTGGAGCGTGCGTCCGATCGCTCGTGATAGGCGCAGCCCGGCATAGCGGCGCTTCCTGCGTCGGTGAAGCCATGCTTGGCGCCGCCGTATACGATGAGCTGAAAGTCAGCCCCCGCATTGTTCATCTCCCCGATAAACGTGTCCACATCGCTCGTCGGGACGTGAGGATCTAGAGCGCCGTGGCACACCAATATCTTTGCCTTCAGGGTCCTCGCCCGCAAGGGTTCCGGGGTCTTCAGGCTACCGTGAACGCTGACGACTGCCGCAATATTGGCACCGCCTCTCGCAAGTTCCAGTACGGTCATCCCGCCGAAACAATAACCCACCGCGGCGATGCGCTCATCGACCAGGGGATGCGACCGTAATACCTCGAGGCCTGCGGCCGCGCGCTTGCGAAGTGTGCCCATGTCAGCGCGCAAATTCGCGATGGTGCGCATGACGCGCTCCCGATCGCCGCGCACTGCATCACCATAGAGGTCGCACGCAAACACTACAAACCCGAGTTCTGAGAAACTTCTCGCGCGATCCCTTGCATGGTTATCCAAGCCGGCGCCTCCGTGCACCACGAGAATGCCGGGACATCGCTGCGTCCGCGCATCGTCATAAACGAATACCCCCGTGAGTGCAGCATCGCCGTCGCGATAATTGACAGCTTGTGTTGTGATCGTCATGGTGCCGTTCTGTGCTCCCTCGTTCGGTTGGCGTAAAACTCTACTCCGGCGCAAGCCTGAGTGTAAACGACAGCCTCTCGCGATCCGCCCGCGACCCTTGATGATTTGCATACCTTTCGGTGCGTTGAATCTAAGACACCGGCAGGTAACCTGGTGTTGACCGGACTTACCTCGGGGACACGTCGCGCCATCTCGCATGACAAATTTTACGCTTCGAGACAACGAAGGTTTTCCAGTTTGGTCTGTAGGCCGCAGTCGAAACGGGGGTGAAAATGAGGTTACATGGATGCCTTGCACTCTGCCTGTATTTGGTTGGCATGGCGGCGGCAGACTCACACGAGCACGATTTGGTCATTGATAATCGCGTTGAAAGGTTCGAGGCTTTCTACTCTCATGCGACCGTGCGCCCAATGGACGCTAATTCGCGCTTTTTCCTTTGGCAAAAAGAGGACGGTCTGGCAGCGGTGCCGCCTGGGGCGGCGGGCGATGCCATGGCGCGTCGCCTTGTTGACGCGGCATGGAATAAGTACCCTGCGCTGATGCCGCGCCTTCCCAGATTGAACGCTGAGGCTGAAAGGACTGCGCGCGACGTGTTCGCTCTCGACAATGAATTGCTTGAAACAGGAACCGATGTGATTCGCGCGCGGCTCATATTGTATGTTGGTCAATTCGATAACAACGCCTATACGATGCCGGCAATGAACGACAAACCGCCGACGGTGCTGATGCCGGTGGAGAGTCCAATCCTAAAATTGTTGTTGGCCCATGAGTTGACCCATGCAATTCATCTGCAGCTCGCTGGTATTAAGAATTCTTTTGGCGCTCCGGTTGGCGAGACCATATTTATGGAAGGTCTGGCTATGCATACCGCGCAGCGCGCTGTACCCGAACTTCCCAACGCCGCTTACACCGAAATGCCGGGCGACAAAGGATGGTTTGCCAAATGCTCGGCACACAAAGATGCTGTGGTTAAAGGAATCTACAGCGATCTTGAAAAGAGCGGAACCGACATTGCGATGAAATATACCTTCGGTCTTGGGAACACCGGCATGTCGCGCGAAGCGTATTGCGCCGCTTGGTTTGCTATGGGAAAGTTGCTCAATAGCGGCAAAACTCTTGCCGAGCTCGCTCGCGTCCCTGAAGACAAAATGGTGGCGACAATCCGGGCTGCCATGGATCTCCCCTAGCGTTCGAGCGTGAGTTGCCTCTTGCTCGTGGTGCGGAAACGCAACGGCCGTGTCCACCACGACAGTTCGGTGGCGGGCGACCGACCTTCTCGGGTGAGTTACGGGCTATCTGCCCTCTCGAACGCGTTTGGTTCGAAGTCCTTGACATGCAAGTGGAGACTTGCCTATCATTTAGGCAAGCAATTCCTTGCGTATAGACATGACAGAGCACCACGACACCGACCTGCTATTCAAGGCCCTGGCCGATCCCAGCCGGCGCAAGCTGCTGGACCTGCTTCATGCGCACGACGGCCGCACACTCAACGATCTGTGCGAACACCTGAACATGACGCGACAAGGCGTGACGCAGCACCTGGACTTGTTGGAGGCGGCGAACCTGATCACCACCGTACGGCGTGGCCGCGAAAAGCTGCACTTCCTCAATCCAGTTCCGCTACAGGAAATTTACGACCGCTGGATTGCCAAGTTCGAAAAGCCGCGCCTCAAGGCGCTCTCTGACTTAAAACGACGACTGGAGAAATCCAATGGCTAGATCGACCTTTGTCTACGTGACTTACATACGCACGACGCCGGAGAAGCTGTGGTCAGCGCTGACAAATGATGTGGAGTTTATGAAGCAGTATTGGTTCGGCACGCACTGCGAAAGCGCGTGGACGCCAGGATCCTCGTGGAAAATGGTGTACCCCAACGGCAGCATTACCGACGCCGGCGAGATCGTCGAGGCTGAGCCGCCACGGCGCTTAGTGATCCGCTGGCAAAACCAGTTCAAACCGGAACTCAAGGCCGAAGGCGAGTCGCTATGCACGATGGAACTGGAGCCCAGCGGAACGGCGGTAAAGCTTTCTATTACCCACACCATAGAGCGCGAACCGTCAAAGTTGATTGTGGCCGTCTCCGGCGGCTGGCCGAAGATTATCTCCAACCTGAAGTCCCTGCTCGAGACCGGTTCGGTCGTACTCCAGGAACCATACCCCACCAGTATTCAGCGATAGATGCCGATGGCTAACCAAACAGCGTAAAGAATAGAGACCGGTATGACGACGATTGAAAGATTTCCCTTGGCGATGACGGCGCTCATTGTCGCCGCCATGTCGAGCGCGCAATCGGCTCCGTCGCCCATCGCGAACGTGACCATCGTCCTCGTTCACGGCGCACTCATCGATGGTTCGAGCTGGCGCGGCGTTTATGAGGTGCTCACGAAAGACGGCTATCGCGTCAGCATCGTACAGCCGCCGCTGACCGGGCTCGACGAGGATGTTGCCGCGACCCAACGCGTCCTCGACCAGCAGGATGGGCCGATCATTCTGGTCGGCAACAGCTATGGCGGTTCGATCATCACCGTCGCCGGCAGCGACCCCAAAGTGAAGGCGCTGGTCTATGTCGCCGCGCTGCAACCTGATGTCGGCGAGACCAGTGCTGAGGTGGCTCCGCCAAAGAAGGAGGCAAGCCGTGATTTGAGACCGACCAAAGACGGGTTCGTCTTCCTTGATCCCGCAAGGTTTGCCGCCGATGTCGGCGCCGATCTGCCCAAGGCGACAGCGGATTTCATGGCGCGCTCGCAAATGCCCATTTTGGGCGCTGCCTTCAGCACCAAGCTGACCGCCGCCGCCTGGCGCGGCAAACCGAGCTACGCGATCATTGCCACCGAGGACCACGCGCTTGACTTAAGCGTAGCGCAGCGGATGGCCCACCGCGCGGGGTCAAAGGTGACCGTCCTCAACGGAAGCCACCTCGTATTCATCTCCCACCCCCGTGCTGTCGCCCGTGTGATCGAGACAGCCGCACGTGCCCTGAAATAGGCTGCTTGGATCCTTGCTCTCACGCAACGTCGGGAGGCGGTGCCTGGGTCCTCAATCGACTTACTCGGAAGGAGAATGGAATGAAAGAAGATTCGACGACAGTACAGCACAAGGTCGGAACGCGTGAGGAATGGCTCGCCGCGCGTCTCAAGCTACTTAAGGAGGAGAAGGAGCATACGCGGCGTGGCGACGAGCTGGCGCAGAAGCGGCAAGAGTTGCCGTGGGTTCGGGTCGAAAAAGGATATCGGTTCGAGACCGACGAGGGGGGTGCCTTTCTTTCGGACCTCTTTCGCGGGCGCTCACAACTCCTCGTCTACCACCTCATGTTCGGGCCTGATTACACCGCAGCCTGCCCCTCGTGCTCGGCGATCGCCGACGGATTCAATGGCTTCCAGATTCACTTGGCCAACCATGACGTAATGCTTTGGGCAATATCGCGGGCGCCACTCTTAAAACTACAAGCCTACAAGCGGCGATTGGGATGGACCTTCCCGTGGGCGTCCTCGTTCCCGAGCAACTTCAACTTCGACTATAGCGTCGGCTTCAGTTCTGATGAGCAGTTGCGCGACGGAGGCATCGAATACAACTACAAACGCGAGCGCGCCTGGAAGCCATCCAGCGCGGGTGGCCCGTCCGCCCAGAATGTATATGGGACTGGAGTCGATATGCCAACCTTTCTCCGCGAGAGGCCGGGCGTGAGTGCCTTCGTTCTCGAGGACGGCCTCGTCTACCACACGTATTCGACGTATGCACGGGGACTGGACGGCCTCTGGGGCATGTGGCAGTGGCTCGACCGCGCTCCGAAGGGGCGCAACGAGACTGGCAGCAGCTGGTGGCGACGCCACGACGAGTACGAAAACAAAATATGAGAGGGCCTGTCCGGTTTGGTTTACCGCGCGGTCAGTCCAAGGCTTGGGTGCAGTAGCGTCCGCCACCGCGCCCTGCAGTTTCCAGCAAAACGGAGCAACCCGTTGAAAACTTTTGTTATTCATACCCGTTGCCATGCGCTTTCGTGACGCAGTCGTCATAGCGAGACTTGCCCAACTCATAAGAGACCAGGCCGCGGCCTGCCAAATTGCACGTCGTCGTCCCGCCATTTGCATTTCGTAGAGTCGTCTGCTCGACCGGCACATGAGCGCAAGCGCAAAGCATAGCCATCGAAGCAACCAAGATTAAACGCAACATTTCCAGCTCCTTATTTCATTCACAGTGTGTTGATCCAATCACTCAAGCAGCCCGATATGCCGGGCATCTACAGGGGCGTGAGGTACAAATCCCTACATGCCGTTACGGGCGCCATGATATGAGCGTTACTCACATTTGTGGACTCGCGTTTTTGCAGATGCCCTAGTGATGGCGCGAAACCGCATTATTTCAGGCCATTGAAGGCCGCACCGTGGGCCAAGGACGGTCGGAACGATCGAATGACCCTCAGGTTTTAGTCGGCCGGAAAAAGAGGAAAAAAAACAGCAGCATCACAAGCGAGACCACGAATCCGATGCTTACGATGCCAAGCCCCAAACCGACTCGCAGAAACTTCATGGCTCTCGGCTGAACGCCTCCATACAGTATTCGCCCTCGCCCACTACTGAATGGACGGCGTATCCACCACTGGCGAAACTTCCGCGATGGCCAGATACCGGCATAACGTCTACGCCCGCGCACCGCGATACGTCGATCCTGAGGAGTGGGATCGTGTGGGCGCATTACACATCCAACCCAGCGTGCAAGGTTCTCGCGAAAAACCATGACATTTCGCAACTACCTTGCGACCTAATTGTTCCTCACCGACTGGTCGTGCCGATCCAGGCCTTCAAGGGCTCTAACCACTGGGGCAACGGCTGAAAGAATGCGCCGTGTTTCTTCCCAGTCGAGATTTTCACCTCTTTGAAGGAGGTCAAGTGACTACGTGCCGCCAGCTTATTGCACTTACCCATCGAGTCCGACTTCTCATAGATCGACAAGAAATTTCCGCCTAAGGACAAATTCGGCGCGCCCGACACGTCCCCCTTCTCACAGATCGCCAGCAGCGCCGTATTGATCCCGACGTCCGCTAGATCATTTGACGCCAACGCGGTCAAATACGCACCGCGAGAAAACCCCACCAATGTAATTTGCGACGGCTTAACGCCACCGTCGACCAGGCGCCTCACCCAGGACGTCAATGTCTCGGCATAGGAATCGTCCAAACTTTTCGGCCGCTGATAAGCGATGAGATTAAAATCGCCATTGGCAAAGATCGCTTCTTTGATCGCCGGAAAATCATACAGCCCGTATTGCGGCGAAACCGGCTTGGGATCATCGCCCTCAGCAATGAAGCCATGCGAATAGATTACATACCGCTCACCGGGATGGATGCTGTCTGGAAATCGATCATAGATCTCGACGGCTCCACTGCTGATCGGGACCAGCATAAACAATGCAAGCCATGACATTCGGTACATTCAAACTCCTCTTTAGGCATGCCCTACAGTTCTCGTCACGGGCAAACACTGTACGACTTATCCACGCGCAATTCACAGCGTTAGCGGCACGAACGGTCCGGCCAGACGAAGAAGTTACACAAACACCATCTTTCCGAAACGGCACCGCAATTATGACGCGTTACCTTCTCACTGCCCGCCAAGAGCGTGGGATTCTCGATGGGACAGCGCCCGTCGAAACGTTTGATGAAGTGAGGGGGCAAGCTGGTCGCGGGAAAGGATTGCCTGCGGTCAGCTTGCTCCCAGCGCGTTCAGTCCGCCTCCCGCGGCACCGAGTTCCGTTCAGGTAGCACCCCCCAAGAAATACTGGCTCCTGGCGTCGCCGGCACTCATCTGACTGTGGCGGAAGTATTCGGGGTAAACGGCCGTTTTAACTAAACGTGAGCCGGCGGCGCCCTCTCGTAGCCATCGATCATAGATTATGAGAGAGTAATCCTAAGGGAGCAGAGAAAGGGACTTCGATGTCAACTGCCACGTTTGCTCGGATCGCCGCAGTTTTCTTGATCGCCGTATCCGCTGCAGGTTGTGGCGGCGGGGGTGGATCGGGCGCCGGTACAACTCCGCCTACGCCGGTCCAGACGAATCCACCGAGTCAGACCATTGCGGCCACCGCCGCCACCCAGACCGCTCCGCCCAGCGGGCCACCCGCGGGGGCAACGGCTACCCTGTGGCTCGGCAATGTTACGACGCTCGGAGTAAGCGCAACCGTATCTGACCCTGCACCGACTGATAGCTATGGCGCATGGATCGTGAGCAACGCCACCGTCCCTACAACGTACTACGTCCGGGGCTCGTACACGAACAATGGCATTGCCTCGATTCAAGGATCCGGTACCGACGGTGTCATAAGCTACACGATAACCTTCAGATCGCCTGCTTCACTCGGTGTCGGTATTTATACCGATACGATCACGATGCACGGTTGTTACGACAGCGCCTGTAGTCAGGAAATTCAAGACAGTCCTCTGACCATCACGGTGACCTACATCGTTCAGGCGGACCCGGTCACCTTGACCAGTATCAGTCCGAGCGGCGTGGTCGCGGGTGCAGCGGGCTTTACGCTGACGCTGACGGGAACTAACTTCTCGACAAACTCAATTGTCATTTTCAATTCATCCGCTCAGCCCACGACCTTCGTGTCCCCCACTCAATTAACGGCCACCATCGACGCCAGCATGCTGGTCACGCCAGAGGAAGGCAGTATCACGGTCGAGAGCTCGAATCAGGAGAATGCGCAGGTGTCAGGGTCGGCGACGCTCCTGGTTTTGGCGCCGGGCCCGGATCCGACGGTAGCAAGTCTTGCCCCAAGCTCGGCCATCGTTGGATCGCCCGCTTTCACTTTAACCGTCAATGGCGCCAACTTTACGATTGGTTCTGTCGTGCTTTGGGGCGGCACGCCGCTCACGACCTTTCTTGTCTCGCCCAGTCAGCTGACGGCGTCGATCAGTGCGTCACAACTAATGGCCGTCGGCACGACGCCCGTCTCGGTTCAAGCCTATTCGAACCCCAACGCGCCCATTTCGAATGCGGTGAACTTTACCGTCGCGCCGGTGCCCCCGTTGACCCTGAATTCTGTATTTCCGAGCGTCATCACCGAGGGCGGTAGCGATTTCACGCTGACTGCATTGGGGCTGTCGTTCGCACCGAACGCCGTGATCAAATGGAACGGCACCGCTTTGGCGACCAGCCAGGTATCGAGTTCGGTGCTGCGCGCCACAGTGCCCGCTGCCGATATTGCGGCGCCGGGCTCGGCGTCGATCACGGTCCAAAACGGCGCCGGCGTCAGTACGGCGGCCTTACCTGTCAGCATTCAGAACCCGTCCCCGGATGCCGTGGCGCTCCAGATAACACCAGATCACGCCGGGGCGATAACCTTTAACTCGCTGACCTTCCCAACCTCCAGCACTTGGAGTGTCAATCTGGGCGGCCAGCCCTCCTATGCTTTAATCGCCGATGGCAAAGTGTTCGTGACCGTCAAGATTGGGGCTGGAAGCACAACCGGTAGCCAGTTGGTCGCGCTCGATCAGGCGAGCGGCCATATCGTCTGGGGCCCGATTCAGCTTCCGCAAGGGTGGGCGTTTCCCGCCTACGACGGCGGCAAGGTTTTCGTGATCACTTCGTTCGGCATCGGACCCGGAACGCTGCAATCCTATGACGCGGAAACGGGAGAGACGGACTGGACGACCACTTTTCCCCTCGGCATCGCGTTTGAGACGGCACCCACGGCAGCGAGTGGATTTGTTTACCTGGTCGCCGGAAACACCGGGGCGGCTCCCTACGGGATCGATGCGGGCAGCGGCGCGATCGTTTGGCAGCAATTTACCCCGAGCGGGACTGGCAGTACGCCGGCCGTTACCTCCGAAGGAGTCTATATCGCGGCGCCCTGCAGCACCGCCGGATTTGCGCCGCTAACCGGCGCCAGTTTGTTTCAAGACAGCAGCGCTTGCGAAGGCGGCGGTGGCAGCACCGCGGTGGTGGCCAATAATGTGCTCTATTCGCTCATGGGTGACCCGGCGAATGGCATTTATGTCAATGCGACAACCGGTGTTCAGCAGGGCACCTTTACGGCCGACGTGGTTCCCGCGATTACCTCGACGACGGGATTCTTCCTTAAATCGGGTACGTTAACGGCCAAGTCATTGAGCGATTTTTCGACCCTGTGGAGTTTCAATGGCGACGGCGGTTTGGTTACCTCACCCATCGTTGTGAACCAGGCGGTGATCGTGGGATCCTCGAGCGGACAGGTCTACGCGCTCAACGCCGCAACAGGCGCACAACTCTGGTCGACAAATACCGGCGCCGCCATCTATTCAGGAAACGGCAACGTCATTTCAGGTTTGGCGGCAGGGGACGGCTTACTGGTGGTGCCCGCCGGCAACACGCTGTCAGCCTTCACGCTTTCTACCAATCCGTAAGATCAAATCAGCGCGCCCACCGAACCGTTGATCGCAGTTCTCACGGGCCGCGAGATTCACGCCGACGATTGCCGGCCCCCCCGACCGAGCGATACCAAGAATGGCACGCCGAGAATCAAAAGAAACAGCGCATCGACGGCGCCTCCACCATGGGAGCTGCTGGAGGCCGCGGGGGGTGGGTTGGCAGCCGTCTTAATAACGACGGACGTACTCGCCGTGGCGGCCGGCGGAGCGCCGGCGCATGTAATCGAGTACGTCACCGTGCCGACGCTGGTTTCGGTCACCGTCATCGATCCCGAGCTCGATAGCGTTCCGGTCCAGCCATCACCCGCGCTGCCGCCCGAGGCGACGCAAGAATCGGCGTTTGACGAATTCCAGGTGAGCGAAATGGCAGAACCTGCGGACTGCGTCGCATCGTTGCTCGACAAGGTTACAGACGGTGTTGTCACATTGGGAGAGGATGGTGGAACTGCCGTGTACACCACAGTGACTTGTGCAAGCTCGTTATTGCAGTTGACCTCGTAGACCAGGGACCCGGCATATTTTGTAGTCACGATGAGGGAACCGGAGCCGGTGCCGCCCAACGTGCCGACCCAAGGCTGAGAGCCATCGCCCCCTGTTGCATAGCAAATGGCGCCGCCGTTCGAATTCCAAGTCAGTGTTACCGGGGTGTCCACCGCCACGCTGGTGGCGCTGGCGGTGAGAGTCGTCGGGATATTTACAGCAATGGACGCAATCGTGGCTGCGTACAAAGTCCCCGCGCCGCTGCCACAGGTAAGCGTAAACAAATAGACACCCGATGTGGTCGGGTTAGGCGTCTGCTTGCCCACAGGTGCCACGGCTGCTGCAGTTGGATTCGGCACTGAACCATCTTCATACGTACACGGGCCGACTGACGACGACCAATTGATATCGGTGAGCGACGTAGTGCCGCCCTCCGGCATGGAGTACATCTGGATCCTCGGTTGCGGCACCACGGCGATCACCTGAGAGGTCGTGGCACTTGCGCCGGCTCCGCACGTGAGCGTGAACAGATAGACGCCCGCCTGTGATTCGCTCACCTGTTGCGTGCCAGACTGTCCTTTAGAACCCGCCCATCCATCTCCGGCCGATCCGCCAGTTGCGGCACAGGGAGATGTTTGTGCGTTCCACGATAGCGGATAAGAAACCTGAGCTGCCCAAGTCGTGTCGGTGGTCGTGAGAACTGCGGGCACCGCGTTGGCAACCCAGTTGATGGTGGTACTCGTTGTCTGCGTACCACATTGCATCGTGTAAGTGACGATGCCAGCCACGTTTTCGTAATCGGAGAAAGCGCCGCTGTTTCCTTCTTCGGTCAGAATAACGGCTTGAGACTCGCCGGAATTGGTTGTGTAGTTGATGAAGCAATTATCAACATTGGTCGTCCACAAGAGATCGAGCGTCGCAGGATTGGGCCCAAAAGGCTGGTAAATCTGCTTGGTCGGTGAGGCCGCCACGAGCGAAAACGCGGTTGGATTGAAGGCCACGACCACCGTTTTACTCGAACTGGCAGTTTGGCCGCCGCCGCTGCAGGTGATGGTGAAGGTGTACGTACCGGGGACCGATTCGGTGAC